>SDBT01008480.1_pt1 | contig 16785 bp, 13 predicted proteins | sample 2277101 | NCBI WGS metagenome assembly SDBT01 (sample SAMN10404973, study PRJNA504765) | marine sediment metagenome | isolation source: marine sediment core GS10_PC15, 103 cmbsf | place: Arctic Ocean: Southern Knipovich Ridge | collected 2010
ATTATCCACCGCGTTAGTATCCAGAGGCCGCGACAATACTAAAGTTAAAGTCTCCTGGTCATTGTCGTCTTTTATCCCGATAAGGTAGTGATGCTGTGCGTAGGCCGCGGGAACCGCCTCTACAAATTCCGGCGGTACGGATTTTGTGAGTATGTCGGTCAAAAATTCCTGGCCAAGGGCCGCGGCAAAAAGCTTTAATACCGATTCTTCGGTGAAATAGGGACAGTGAAGAAGGGCCTCATCAATTCGCTGGCCGCTCGGATTGCTCTCGAGAAATTCGGCCAACTGCTCGGCATCGACAATGCCAGTTTCCTGGGCGGTCTGTATCAATAATGCTTTCATAAATTAAACACATATAGCTAAAAATCTGCCACTATTGTCAATTTTATATCTTTTACGCGAAAACCGCGATTTATAATTCTTAAACTATCTCAATCTTCTTCGAGAATTCTCAACGGGTCCATCGGTTTCGGCTTTATGCCAGGCCAATCCTCATATTCCTGCATCTCTGTTTCCATCCTCTCAAATTCCCGCCGGTTCCTCAACGAAATGTTCTTCAGGTCAATATTATCCACACCCGGACGCAGGATATGAGCTTTTATGAATATATATATTTTCCGTTGCTCATTTGTATTACCAATCGTGCGAAACAAACCTCCGATGATGGGAATGTCTCCCAATATGGGAATTTTCTTCCCGCCCTTGGATTGGCTGATGCGTTCCAGTCCGCCAAGAATAATGGTGTTTTTGTCCGGAACCGTGACCACAGTTGATACATCATTTTTAATCGTATCCGGGGGTAACGATGGATCGGCTCCTTCCTTGATATTGAAATCAGAACGGGTTAAAGTGATTACCAGCCGCAGTTGGTCTCCTTTGCTGATATGAGGTTGAATTGTCATAACAATACCCGCCGAATAATCTCTAAAATCAATTTGTTCGGATATGCTAGGATTATCCGTTCCAATACTTGTAATCGTTTTAATTTCTCGATAGGTCACCTGTTCCAGAGAAATTGTGCCTTCTTCATTATCGTTGACCAATAGCTTGGGACGGTTCAGGATTCGCCCATAATTTTTGCTCTCCATCGCGGTCAGTAAAGCCATTATCTTATCATCGCCATAAAAACCTTTAAACTCTCCGGATGTTATGTTGCCCTCAAGAAAACGCCTGCGATCTCTGGAGGCGGACTCAAGGATGGAAAGAATATCTTCGACCACACTTGTGCCAATGGTAGAACTCAATGCGCCAGACATAAAATCTAAATCAGGATAAGCGGTAATAATATCCAGGTCATAATTAAACGCGTCGAGTTGACTTATTTCGACCAGGGTCAGATCTATAAGCACTTGTGCGCGGTATTCATCGAGTTGTTCAATAAGTGTCCTTATCCACTGCTGGTTCCTTTTGTTGGCATAAACAATCAGTGAATAGGTCGCAGGGTCGGGAACGACTACAATTTCATCTTCTATTCTTGATGTCGTGGTGGTCCTTTGTATTTTGGAGTCTTTGGCGTCCTTCTGTGTTATGGTTTCGGAAATAAGCTGATCGAGGACAGCGGCAAGTTCTTCAGGGTCCTGGTTTTCCAGCGGATAAACCACGTAGTTGGTAGCGGTCTGTAACTGCTCGCTGTCCACATAGCCGATTATCGTAGCAATTCTTGCGTGCTGCTCGGCGGTCGCGTTAACAAGAAGAGAATTAGTCGATTCAATTATCACTACCTGCGGCTGGTCCGTCGGCTCCTGTGCTGCACCACTCGCCGCTGCCGCCGACCGCGCAGAACTTTTTGCCTGAGTGGTTGTAGTGCGGGTAGTACGGGCCCTTGTCGGCCTTCTGGTGGCAGTAGGTGCGGCACTGATAATGCCGAGCTGATTGAGCGTATCCACTACATCCTCAGCACCTACATACTGAATATCATACATCCGAAGCGTCCTGAGGTCCTGCTGTTTCACATCGAGAGCAGTTATCAACTCGTCAACAATAGCAAGCTGATGTTCCAGGCCTATCATCAGGATACGATTCGTTCTTTCGTCGGCATCGAGATAAACGGTCGGCTCTTCAGGTTTGGCAGCCGGGGCCGCGGGCTTGGGGGCCGGTCTTGCCGGCCTTCGCGGCTTCCTTTTCGGTGTCGGCGCAGGCCTGGCCGCCGGGGCCCCGACTGTTATCGAAATTGTTCCAAGCTGCTCAGCCAGCGCCTTTATCTTCGGTGCGAGAACTTCTGCCATCGTATATTTTAACTGCCTGAATCTGAATTGCTTCGGCTCACCCGGCTTGTCTATCATATCCAAAAGCTGCTCGATACGGCCCATACGGTAGGTATACGCCGTAACGATAAGGGTTTTTGTCGCAGGGATTGGTGTAATCGTGGTACCAAGCTGCATACCCTTCAAAAGATTCATCGCACTGGTAGTATCTACATGTTTTAACTTAAATATGCGTGTTATGATTACGTCACCGACTTCTACCTTGCGTCTGTCGGTATGCAGGTCGGGGTCTATACTCAAGACTTCAGCCGCGGGCACTATGATGACCAGATTGCCCTTTCTGGTCATTGCAAAGCCCTTGAACTTGAGGGTGGATTCGAGCAAAGGATATAAATCCCTTACCTTAATAGGGCCGCGAAGTTTGAGTGTTACCGAGCCTTTTATTTTCTCCGGGTCATACATATAGTCTAATTGCAGATATTCACCTACGAGTCTCAACAGGTCTGCGATTTCAAGCTTCTCAGGCAAATCCAGTTCGAGCATTTCATCCGCGTTGTAGGTAATTTCCGGCTCATAGCCTCTTTCAGCAGCGACTGGTTCAGCTTCGGCTTCGACTTCTGGTTTGGTTTCGACTTTCGGGTACGTCGGTTCAACCTCAGACTTGGCCATGGGCGCAGGTTCTGACTTTTGCTGCTGCATCGATTTCAGCTTTGCGGCAATTTCCCTGGCTACAAGTTCCTTGACAATGGCCGCAATGTCAACTTCCTGCAATTCTTTTTCTTTCGGTACCGCTGGGACTTCGTCCACCTCGTTTGGCTCAGGTGCTTTCCGGGCCTCCTCTTCAGCCTCTTGTTCGACGGCGGCAAGAGATTCCAAGAGCTTGTCAAAAAACTCATCGTCTTGGGGCTCGGACGCCTCAGTTTCGGTTTCAACGGGTTGCGGCCCGACTTCTTCGCCTCGCGGCAGCGCAGCAGTCTCAACTGTCACGTCCGGCCCGGCGAATTCTGCCAGACTCGGAGACTCAAGAGCAGCGGTCTCTTTTTGCAGACGCTCAATGGCAGAGGTAATACTTTCTGCCTTGTCGGCGGGTGCTATAAGCAGCACAGATTCTTCATGAGTGTCAATAATCGCTCTGGCCTGGTCAATGGAGGCCCTTGGCGGGTCGGAAAAAGTACCTATCTGAATATCGCCCACCACTGCCGCGATTCGGCTGTTAGCCGGCAGGATTTCGCCTTTTGACTTCCCAAAGACCGCTTTTACAACAAATTTCTGGTCGCTATCGACAAGACCCAAAAGGGCCTTGGCTTTAACAAGTTCAACGGACAGACCTGTGACCAACAGCATATTGGAGTTGGGAAACTTCGAGGCGGTCCCGATACCCGCTTTGGCAAGATAGTTTATGCCCTGGTCAGCTGATATATTTCTTAAATATCGAGACATATACCTTACCGATGTAGAAGAACCCGCCCTTTCGGCCGCAGAGGCAAAACCGGCAAAGAGACCTACCGCTGCCGCACAAATAAGCACGGAAAAGGCCCCGGACCAATGGCTCTTAAATTGCCCCTGCGCTGCCATAAACTGCTCCATAACCCGCCAGACTATAAGATAATATAACTTCTAAAACGCCTTGTATTCATCGGGCGTTTTAACAGCGGACTGTCGAAAAAACAGGCTTTTTCAAAAGTTATTGCACACATTCCCGCCTCCATCCGCAAACCACCTGCGAACCAGATACATTCTATATCTATAGACACAGAAAACAGCCGAAAGTTCCCGTTTTCGGATGGGAATCCGGGTATTTTTTACAAATAAAGCAAAAAAAACAACAAAAATATGCCAAACGGAATAGACAAAAGTATTTATGTTGCCAACAGAAGGAAATATACCGTGGTAAAAAGTTGAAATCATCGCCTGGCTGCACGGGGTAAAATCCTGGGCAGCCAAACAGGCCCAGTTGAACACAATTCAAGGTCAGTTGCCGCAGTGGTTTTATCTTCTTCGTGAACGTCTAAGCTGTCTTAATCTTTTGGACCTTTGAACTTTGCGGTCTTCGGCGCGACCGGATTCCTGCTCTTCGGCTTGAGGCGAATCCTGGCTTTTCAACTCTTTGCCCAGACGTTGGAGTTTGCTCGCCTCCTCGGGACTTACACGGCTGGTCCGAAGCTCAGAAATAAATTTGTCAATCAGGGCCTGACTTTTTTCATCGCTCTGTTGTGAATTAACGTCGTCAGACCCAGCGGCCTTTACAGCCCTCAGGTCCTCAACGAATTTGTTCATCAAAGCCTTTTTTTCTTCATCCATCTGACTGACCCATCGGCTGGGTCCTGGGCCGGCTACTGGCATTGACGCAGGTTCTGCAGCGCTTTCGGTGCCGGTCTCAGCAATACCCAAAGCCTTTAACGCAGCCTTGAAATCAGTTTTGCCGCTGACCGGGGTACCTTTGCTTTTGATAAGACTTCTTCTTACAGGTCTTGATGGCACTAATTCCTGGGTCTTTTGGCCGTCTCTAATAACCACAACGCCGTCTTTTATCTTTTCGATAATCAGATGGCCTATGCTGGCCGATTGTCTGACCCAGCGAAAACCCTTGCCCGGCTGGTCAATCAACGCCATCGACATTTCAGGGCGTGTGGGGTGATAGCTGGTTCCTATAAGATTAAATTTGGCCGAAACCGGGCTGGACGGCCTGGGCACTGCTTTGGGCCTGCCGACCTTTGCCTTTTTACTCGACTTCGGGGCGGCGGGCGGATTTAAATACAACGCGAAAGCCTGGGCGGCCTTTACAAGCGGCGAAATTTCACTCTCGGTGGCCTTGGGCTTGTTGAGGCTGGCTTTCTTGAATTCTTCTATCGCGTCGGGAGAGTCTAAGAATTTTTTAATCTGCGCATCACTGTCGGCCCCGAAAGCCGCGGCACAAAAAATGACAGCGACCGCTAATATTGCTGTTGCCACACTTATTATTCGCAAAGTCTTTATCATATTTCCTGTTCTTTCGCCCCCTTGTATTTACTTAGACAACATTGCCTGTGTTTGGTTCCCGCCAATATGATTTATTAAGAACCAAAACTTAGTACTACATTGCCATTTGGTGCTCTAAAATCAGCCTCAGCCGCCCGCTGCGACCGCGTCCAATAACACCTCAAGGCCGGGGATTTCGCCTTCCCAAAAATTAACAACCGAACCTTCCCGCAGCACCACAACCAGCGGGGTCAGCATCTTCCATTCCAGGCTCGATTCGAGCCTGCCTGTAAGAGCTGGTGTATCAACTGGAACCAGAGTATCCTGGAGTTCGGCATAAGGCGGGATTTCAATGAAAGCAAACTGCATTGCGTCTTTGTTGGCAGCCATATCACGCGCCATTTGGTCATAAACCGGAATTGCTTCGTGGCAGGTTTCACATTCGTTGCTATGGAATACCACAATAACGATATTCGAACGCAGCGATTGTGCTATATCGATATACCCGAGCATTGGCCACTCACCAACTGACTGTTGGCCCTGAGTTATCCATTCTTCAGGATTTACGACCTGATATTCGTCTGTTTTGTCAGCAGGCCTGTTGAATACAACGACCGGTGTAATTACAGCCATAATAATTAACGCCGGTACCGCAACACCGAAGAAATGCTTTGCCGAAGGCCAGGGCGGCGGCAGCAGCTTGCAGTCCTTAGGTCGAAAAATTAGAAAACCTGCTAAAAACGGCACGTCAATAGCTAAAAGTGTAATCCAGGGGTGTACTTTGATCGTACCGAAACAACCGCAGGATTCGGCGCCAATCAGACCCATGTGCAGGGTAAAACCTATAAATACCACAAAACAAATTGTCCCTGCCAGCCAGCCGGCTTTTCTAAACAGACCGCTGACCAGCCATACACCCAGGCCAAGTTCAAAAGGTACCTGGAAGACAAGAAACTCCCACGAGGACCAGAAACTTCGACTGATAACTGGCTCAGTCAGTAGCTGATGAACCTTCAGACCAGAGCCAATGATAAGAATCAGGCCGGCGACGGTCATAACAACTACGTTAGCCGTTTTGGTAAATGAAGGTTTCAAAAAAGCCCCCTGTAAATAAAAAATGGCTCAAAAACCACAAATGTAAAATTACTCATCTATTTGGCGTAGAATCCACGACATCTCGCTTTCAGCCTCTTGCCGCCCTTTATATCGATATAGAAAGTATCTACGAAAACCTTTTTGTTTTTGTCTGCCGCCGGGGGAATTATCTCCAGGTCGAACTGATAGCGGGCCTTGCCAATTTTTTTACGGTCGATAATTTTTATGGTACCTCTTTCAGAGGACGCCGATTCAATCTCGAATTCCTCGTTGTAGTTATTCAACACCCAAAGTTTCCTGACCTCGGGCTGCCCCGGCTGGGCATTGAAAACAATAAAGGCTCGTGGATTAAGCTTGAATTCCGACAGAGCTTCGAAGGGAATGGAAATCGCTTTACACCCCGGATGGGTCAGGCTGATTTCAATATTGCCCTTTGGGCTCTTTTCGAGCCTTTCAATATCACCTTTTGGCTTGAGAACAAATTTAGTCGCCTTTTGGGAAGGGTCGAAATCTACTTTTATACAGCCGGCGGTCGAAGTGATACTCTTTATCGAAAACGCCTCGTCGTCAACACTGGTGAGGATGATATCGGGACAGTTGGCGTCTTCGGTTTTGAGCGAGAGGTTCAGTCTTTTGGGCACATAATCAACTTTGACAACAATTCTGGCCTTCAAGGTTAACTTAACCTTGCTATTTGTCAGATCGTTAGTGTGTACATACACTTTTTTACTTGTCGAGCCGGCCCGCAAACCCGTTTTATAGTTCACTTTCAACGTCCCGCTCTCGCCGGGTGCGTATTCCTTTTTGGCCAACTTGGGAATTGTGCATCCGCAGGTGGCGCTGGTTCGAGTAATCTTCAGCACAGCGTCGCCGGTATTTGTGAATGTGAACTCGCAGTTATTACTGGTTCCAGGGCCGATTTTGCCAAAATTGTGGACTACTTTAGCGAACGTAATTCTCGGCGCAGGCTTTTTGGCTTTTGCCTCATTGGCGTCGGCCTCAGTTGACTCGGCCTGTACCTTGGCCGAAGGTTTAACTGCAGGCTCCGGCTTCGACGCCGCCTCAGCCGACTGTACGTACGCTGCCTGCGAAAACAATACCCAAACACCTATCAGAACCGTCAATATCAACCGATACGCTCTCATATTCGCATCTCCAAAAAGAGTTACGACACAATGCCCAGCCAGGTTTGCCGGAAATCAACTATTCATTGTAACAAAAAACGCCATTTTAAGCAAGTAATTTTCCATTCGCCCATGCCGCCCCGATTCTCTGACCGATAAAAACAGCGAAACACGATAACCGCATCTTTTTAACCCCTTCAATCCAGCAAAATTCATATCACAGGTATCATAAGTTATTTTGCCATAGAAAGTAAATGACATAGTAGAAATTAAGGCCTGAAAACATCTACGAAGATTTTTCCGGCAGGCTGGATAATAAACTTGGAGGCCGCCCCCCAAAAGCTTTCAGTGTTTAATCAGCAACGCTCTATTTCCAAAACTTCAAATCAACTGTCGATGACCCGCCAGGTTGGCGGAATCAATTCCGGCACAAGCCATCTGCTGCCGCAACAGTGGCATACATCCATGTCCGGCCGACGCAGTTTGCCGCAATTTGTACAGGTAACTAATGTTATTTTTGGTCGGGTCAGCCTGTAAGTGATATAAGCGCTTAGGCCGAACAGAATGGCCCCAATAGTCCAGTAGTACTTTGCTCGGCCGGAAAGGCCAACGGTACCAGCGTCTATTCTTATGCGCCAGGCCAGAAAAGCGCCCAGTAGAATTGAAGGTGATATTATAAACAGAACGCCGGGGATGGGGCCTATAATACCTGTCGTGTCCCTGCCAAACATCGCAACGAAGGAGTTCGGCAGAATAAATATTGCCCTGTACCCTGCGGTTGCCTCAAAACTTGAAGCGGTAAAATAAGAAGCCAGACCTAAAACGGGCGATTGGAGATTTTCGAGGATGTATTCAATAATTACCAACACAGGTCCGCCGGGGATTTTCAGTGGGTTAACAAAGCTGCCTTTTTGTTCAATCAAATTTCCATTGGGGTCAAAGATCGCTATACGCAGTCCCAGCCCTTCCCTTGAAATGCTGGCTGCAATTGTACCTGTGTATGCTTGCTCTACAATGACAGGCCAAGCATGAAATGCAAAAAGTTCATCGGGTTTGGCACAAGAAAGCCGATTAGGCCACGGCGGCGCAGAAGGCAGGTAGCCAACCGAAGAGCTTAATTCAAGCGTCTCCTTATTTAGTTTTCGAACCTGGCCGGATTCATCGAGTACAAGATAATATTTTCGTCCCAGTAAATAAGCTCCTTTGAGTTTTTCATCGTACTTTACAAGGTCTATTTCACGACCTTGCTCATCTTTGATAGAGCGTATTATCTCTTTCTTCTCTTTATCCTGTTCGGTTGCTTTTCTTAAAGGTGGTTCCAGGTACAAACAAAGTTTTCCGTCATACATATTTTTGCCCAGGCCACTAAACAGTTCCATTTGAACAGGGCGAAACTCTTCAGCAAGACCGGGACCCTTGACAACTGCTTCTTCAGGAAACCTGATTTGAAAAAAGCTGGAAAGCGATTTGTCAAAAAACGTAAAAGAATCAACAAAACCTGCCCATAAGTTTTTATGGGGTTTGGAAAATCGGCCAAGATTCTTATCAGCGGTTTTGGAAATCCCCTTTGGCCCGGCATAGAGTTTTACTTTCCTGGCCCAGCCTCTTCTAACCTTAAAAACGTCATAGAAAACGAACAATCCTGAGTTCTTATCAAAAAGGATTAAATCATAGTTTCCCTTTTTCTTATCTCTCCTAATTACGCAAAATTTACTTGATTTCCCATTTTCCAATTCCCGAAAATCTCTCACGATTCCCAAACTACCAGATGCCATGCCGTCTCCAATATAGGCCTTGATGGAAGACTGGACATAAACATTCGGGTCATTGTCTAATTGGGGCATAAGACCTATAGGTCGAATTTTTACTTGCCCTATTTTAGCTGCTGTGCTTTCTCGCAGATTTTTGTAAAAAACCCCCCGACATAGTTCTCGGCACCAGAACAGCGCTATTGACATTATAGTCAATGTCACAAAGCCTGTCGCTAAAACGTTAATAACATGTTTGTTTGTGGATTTCATAATTAACTTCCTATAGAGGAACTGACATAAATTTTTTCCATGTTCGAATCATTGAAGCGGCGGTAAATAATGACAGTATTACCATAGTCCCAAAACCCAGACCTTTAAGAACTATTAACGATTGCAGAATCGGTACAATCAAAATTACGCCCAAGACAGGTATTAATCTTGTTGCACACCAGCCTATCTGGAGGCCGAATGCATAACAGGCCAGGTTGCATAAAAATATTACCACAAATATACTGGCTAAGAAGCCCGAATCCGGTACTACCGCTCTCGGATATACTTTCAGCAAAATCACATCCACCGCCGCAACAGGCAAAACTACGAGGCATATCCACAAAATCCCTGTTATTATTTTGGCGGCCAAAATCTGTCTGCGAGTAGTGGACAGTGTGGCTAAGAAGCTGGATGTTTTTTTGTTTTTATCTAAATACATCTGCATGGCACCCAGGGCGGCTGCGACCCAAAAGAACAATGGAAAGTACTTAAATGTTTCATACATAATCGAGGGAACGCCTAAGGCCGGGTTGTTTACCCGGCCTGTTGCTACGTTATAAGTCAGCACACCAACCAGGATTATTACAGCGGCGGCGGTTATCGCAAAAAATATTATGGCGTCTTCGATTTCTCGTTTTATAAGTGCAAACATTTCACATCTCCTGTTACTCATTGGTAATTGATAGCTGGTCGGGGCCGGTACACTCTATGAATATGTCCTCCAGGCTCATCGGAATTTCCGTACAACTCGAAGGTTTGAAAGTCTCTATAATAGCCTGTTTTTGCTTGTTCAAATTTGCGACTGTTATCACTAACTCTCTGCCCTGGCGCTGCTGATTTATTATGTCGGTTAAATACAGGTCGGCAGGCGGTTTTTCCGGGAAAATCAGCCGCAACTTTGTGACTCGTTCTTTGAGCTGCTCAAGAGGGCAATCCACAACGAGCTTGCCTGCTAAAAGTATGCCTATACGGTCGGCGATTCTTTCGACGTCACTTAGAATGTGCGAGCTGAATAAAATTGTTCGGCCGTCCTGGCCAAGAAGCTCTATTGCCAGCTCCAGAAATTGACGCCGGGCAACGGTATCAAGGCCGAGCGTGGGGTCATCGAGAATAAGTAATTCCGGGTCCATGGCCATCGCCAAAGACAAATTCAACTGCGCACGCATACCTGATGATAGCTGTTTTATCCTGCGGTCTCTCGGCAGACGGAACATCTGGAGCAGATGGTTCAGAAAATCCTGGTTCCATTTAACAGAAAGGCTTTTGCACAAACTGATAAGCCTGTCAACCTTATAGTTTTGGATAAGATTATGTCCTTCAGCTACATATCCTGTTCGGCCGCGCGTTTTCGCTGAAAGCTCCCCGGATTCTGTGCCCAACAAATAAGTTTGTCCGCGAGTCGGCGACTCTAAACCTAAGAGAATCCGAATAAGCGTTGTTTTGCCGACACCGTTACGACCCAGCAAGCCATAGATGCAGCCTTTGGGGATGCTTAAGTCGATGCCATCGAGGATGCATCGGCCATCGTAGTATTTGACAAGATTTTCGATTTTTATAACCTGGTCCATTCGACTATCCCTTCCTGTTGTCAGAATTGAATCTTTCAACTATGTTGTTAAACCAGTCGCTAAGCATTTGTTTGTCTATTTGCATGTGATACGCCTCGACAACGACCCGCTCGATGTCGCCGCAGAGCAGTTTTTTTCTAACGCTCTTGCTTAGATTGCTGTCAAGGTTCGCAACAAAAGCACCGGCACCGGGCTTGGTAACGATGATGCCTTCCTGCTCTAATTGGCGGTAGGCCTTGGCTATTGTGTTTGGGTTTATGGCAAGCTGGCCGGCCAATTGCCGTACTGTTGGCAGCTTTTCTTCCTTTAAGAGTCTGCCAAGAGCGATATCTCGCTTGACCTGGTCAATTATCTGCTGATAAACGGCCCTGCCGCAGGAATTGTCTATTTGAAACTGCATTGCTTAGCCTCAATAGTTGTATTAGTCTAACTATTACAACTATATCACATTGTCGGCTTTTGTCAAGCCTTTTGATGAAAAAAACGAAAAACTTTGCCCTGCCGGGGAGCAAAGAATATCAAAAAGGCCGGCGTCACTGGGGCCAACGGCTGATAATATAGAGGTTTTTTCCACTTTATGCCGGATTTTACAATTTTATTTTATCCTTGACAAGTCCAAAGTCCGATAGTTAAATTAGGGCACTAAGGCAATTTGGGACGCCTGTACACTAAACGGATTTGGTTAAAGTAGAGAGGAATGGAAAAATGAAGGACCTATTCACTACCGGCGAGGCCGCCGAAGTCTGCAAAGTAAGCCAGCAAACAATTATCAGATGCTTTGATTCCGGTCGATTAGATGGGTTTCGTATCCCAGGCTCAAAATTCCGCAGAATCCCGCGTCAAAGTCTTATCAAATTTATGAAGGACAACAGCATCCCGCTCGACAGCATCGACTCGGGAAAAAAGAAAATCCTTATCGTCGATGACGACGAGGAAATCGTCGAGCTTATGGTAGACGTTCTGATGCGGGACGGGCGCTTCGATATTAAAACCGCTTCCAGCGGTTACGAGGCCGGCATAAAGACCGAGCAGTTTCTGCCGAACCTGATACTGCTGGACTATATGCTGCCGGACGTCAACGGCAATATTGTCTGTCGTACAATCAAGAAAAATCCGAAATTCGAGAACATCAAAATTATTATCGTAAGCGGCGTGATTAAAGAGGAAGAAATCGGGATGCTGCTGAAATCAGGTGCCGAAGATTTCGTAAAAAAGCCATTCAATATCGTTGAGCTTACCGACAAAATTAGCGCAGTACTACAAGTGAAATAAGAAGGACGACTAAATGAAGGCCCAGGACAAACCGACTGATATAACTGCCAGCCACCAGATAGAACTTGTTATTCGTCAACTCGATTCACTATCGACCCTGCCTGCGATAGCATCACGTTTCTTTCCGAAGCTCCTGCAGCCGCAGTTCTCGCCGGCCGACATAGCCGACATCGTTGAATCGGACCCCGCCCTTACTGCCAGAATTTTTTCACTAATGGCTGACCAGGAGCTAAGCCTGGGCAACGAGCAACCAACAGTCCGAGCGGCACTGCAGATGCTGCCGGGGCAGTTGGTTCGTGATGCTGTACTTTCTGTTAAGGTCTGCGGGACCTTCGAGGCAGAACGCGGCCCCGGCACCTACAGGGCACTGCCGAGAAAGCAGCTTGCGCTTCATCTACTGGCTGCCGCCTGCTGTGCCAGGGACATCGCTGAAATCATAGAGCCGCCGATAGACCCGCAATTAGCATATTCAGCAGGCCTGCTGCACGATATAGGAAAAGTCGCTGTCGACCAGGCAATGCCGAAAAGCTTTGACCGCGTTGTTAAAGAGGCCAAGTCAAAAAACGCCACTATCTGCGTCGCCGAGCAGCAGCATTTCGGCGTCGACCACACAATTCTGGGCAAGCGATTGGCACAGAAATGGCACCTGCCTAACGAAATTGCCCTTGCTATCTGGCTGCACCATAGTGACACTTCGCTGATTTGCGAGACTATGCCGGAAGCGAGAATCGCCCAGGTTGTACAGTTGGCCGACCAGATCGCCCGTCAGTCCAATATCGGCCAATCCGGCAGCTACGACATTCCAGATTCGGTAAACTCGATTGCGCAATCGCTCGGGCTCGATGCTGGCAGCTTACAGCAAATCCGCAAAAACCTTGTCGACGAGGTGGCGGAAAAATCCAGGCTGCTCGGCCTGGACGTGCCAAACGTAACGGTAACTTATAACCAGGCTATTCACAGCACCGTCTGTCAATTGGCTCAGAACAATACAAAATTGTCACTGGAAAACTCGCAGTTGCAAACGGATTTGAGCTGCCTTGATTTTGCCTCGGACTTCCTTGCCGGCGTAAGCTCGGCCACCTCGGCCCTGGACATAGCAGAAGATTTCGCCCTGAGATGGCAGAAGTTTTACCAGACAGGTTCTGTGTGTCTGTATCTGAGGCCGCCGGGGAATTCGCAGGTGTTCGAAGCTGTTGTTGTGGAAAATCCATCGCAGGTCAGAACTGTGATATTGGAGGCCCCGGCTGATTCGGCGGCGATACCGGAGGAACTGACCAGGGATTTTGCGATTGTTAACGCTAATGATTATGTTGGCTGGCTGTTTGAGCAATTGGATGTTGACTTTGCGCAGGCCCGGACCAAACTGGTGCCATTGCTTTCCGGCGGCAGAGCGGCCGGCGCAATTGCCTTTGAATTTCATCAGCCAATCGAGGTCGAAAAACTGACCGAAAGATTCAGGGCGGCCGCTTCTATCGGGGCTATCGTTTTGAATATGGCTTTCGCGTCACAGAAGCAGCAGCACTTTGCCGAGCGCTTTGCCGGCTTTCTCGGCCAGCTCAGGACACCCAAGCGCAAAGAACCGGTGAACGGCTCGGTGACAGCCTTGACGGAGATGGCCGCAGGTGCCGCACATGAATTGAATAATCCACTGTCCGTGATATCGGGCAGGGCGCAATTATTGGCTGAGGGTGAAACCGACCCGGAGAAAAAGCAACTCCTGTCCCAGATTCAGGAGAACACCGAGCAATTAGCAGGAATTGTCGATGGCCTGATGAACTTTGCCAGGCCGCAACCACCCAGGCCCGCCCGGATTGATGTCAGACAATTACTCGATGAAGCGGTGGAGCTGACCGGCCGAAAGACCAAGAGACCGCCAGCCGTGCGAGTCGATGTCGCCGAAGACTGCAAAGATGTTTTTATCGATTCGGCCCAGATTGTATCGGCCATCGCAAATGTTATCGCAAATGCGGTTGAATCTTATTCAAACGAAACAGGTATTGTTGACGTCACCGCAGAGACCGCCGATGACGGCGATTTTGTGGAAGTGCAAATCACCGATAGCGGCTGTGGTATGGACGCCGAGACGCTGGCCAAAGCGACTCAGCCGTTCTTTAGCGCAAAACCAGCCGGAAGAAAAAGAGGGATGGGCCTGGCCCATGCAAGTCGGCTGATACAATTAAATAATGGCTCGCTGAATATCGCCAGCGAGCCAGCCTCGGGGACAACCGTAACCATAACCCTGCCCTGCAAGAAGGGCTAAGATGTGGTTAGTGATACGTCGCTGGTCGCTCGTTTCTGGCCAACAACAAGCATCGAGCAACGACTAAACTCTTTATTCTAAATTCTCAAGTTTTCTTATTAGATTTCGTATAGCTTTTCGCCCTTTGCCGGTAATTTTGCAAAATGTTTTGGGCTTGCGCTCGATGAAAACCTTCTCTACTTTTATGTAGCCCGCTTCTTCCAGTTTGCGAATCTGGACACTAAGATTGCCATCGGATAGCTCAAGAGCATTTCGCAAATATGTGAACTCTAATTTATCACCACCGATAAGGGCGGATATTATCCCTAAGCGGGTTTTAGATAATATCAACTCATCGAATTGTGGGCGATTAGCCTTGCTCATATTTTTTCTCCGAGCGGCGGAAACGCCGGTGTGCGATTATCGCCGGTATGATACATCCTGCACCCATCGCAAAGCCGAGAATTAATAATGAGTAATCTTTGATAATAAATGCCGCCACCATCCCCGCGAAAATCCCTATTCCACCCCAAAGCCACTCCTTCGAATAAATGATCCCTGTCATACTCAGTGCAATGCTATAGACCATCGCCCAAAGAAAGCCAAGAAAGTCCCGCCCGCCAAAGAAACCAAAAAACAAGCCGAGCGTACTCCACACAAAACCATGAGCCAGAACGATCATCCATACACATCCGATCTGATTTGATATTCGTGGGACTAAGCCGGCCTTCTTTTGACGTTTACTCACCCTGATGCCGCTGACGACCGTAACACAAATCCCGATAGCAAGTAGCGGCAGATACACAGGCCAGATCCACTTATATAGATGCTGCTTTACCAAAAAGTATATCGCCCAATAACCAATCATACATACCAAACCCCAGACAATCATCACGGGTGCTTCGGGATCAAAATCCCGACGAGTCTTTTCGATAGCCGACCGCATAAACTGAAGATTTTCATTTAATTCTTTTTCTTCCATATTATTAACTCCTTCTATAAATAATTTTCAAACTTTTGATCATACGCTGTCTTAATTACTGAAAACCGGCCGCCATTGCTTTATTAAGTAACGCTGGCTCTATACAAAGATTAAGGACCGAATGTGCCACCACAGCCGACCACACATTACCTCGCCAAAGACAGGCTATCCCAAATGTCGCTCCAAATACAGCTGTATACAACATCCCGACCGGACCCCAGAAGATATGTGCCGTCCCAAAAGCAAGTGCCGACCAAAGTACCTGCGATTTTCGCGAGCCCCCGGCACGCACAATAATTAGTATTACAAATCCCCTAAAAAGAAACTCTTCGCAGAAACCGGCGCTTAGCGAGGCAGGGATTGATTTGAGTTTTGCAATATCAAAAACGAACATATCAGAAAACGCTGGCCACCCCGACAGGCCGTATACTGCCACCCAGAAACCGCCAAGTGATAACCCGAGGAGCAGGTCTTTTAGAATCGAGTTGGTTCGGGTTCTAAAAAGTTCCGCAAATGAATAATTTTTTCTTTGGATTAACCACCATAGCAATACCCCTGCCCACAACCCAAACGGTGCCGTAGACATAATAGCTCGCTGGATAAGTTCTGCCGGCGGAGGCCCCTGATAGGCGGTTTTCATATACCACAAAACTATGTAAATATTGGAAAGCAGCATACTCGCTGCTAATGGAGTAATGGTGGTAGCAATTATCCAGCCGATAGCCTTGTTTTTTGAAATTTTATCCAGAGCAATTTTCTGCTCTTCAAAGCCTTCTTGTTTCGGCTTTGAATCTTCAGATAAATTTTCTTTTTCCATGTTTTTTCCCTTTTTGTAAAGTACTTTATTCTATAAAGTATAATTTAACAAAAGAACACCTCTCCTGTCAAATGTTTTTTAAATTTTTTGTGTTTTTTTCTACTGCAGTGAAGTAGCTTTGCTACATAGACGAGTGTGCCTTTTCGTGACCAAAAAATCTGTGAAAATCAGCGTTCATCTGTGGCTAAATTAGTCGTTAGTTTTTAGTTTTTTGTCGTTAGCCCCGCGCAGCGGAGTTCAATCATTCGCGCCGATTCTCAATTTGAGAGACCAAAAACACCCCAATTTCCCCTTGTTTTTACGCCAAAAACAGCGATTTTTCAAAATCCCGTGTTGCGAAAAAGCAACAAACTTGCGCATATGATTGATTTACCATCGATCAAACGCGCATGTTCTCATTTTGAGAATCCTGAAAAACGTCAAATTTCTTCCGATTTTCTCACAAAAAACGCTAAAATTTTCAAAAACTTGCAATCTTTTAGCTAAAAGTCACGCTTTTTGCCTT
>SDBT01008481.1_pt1 | contig 16783 bp, 11 predicted proteins | sample 2277101 | NCBI WGS metagenome assembly SDBT01 (sample SAMN10404973, study PRJNA504765) | marine sediment metagenome | isolation source: marine sediment core GS10_PC15, 103 cmbsf | place: Arctic Ocean: Southern Knipovich Ridge | collected 2010
GATCGAGCTGCTGGCTGGGGATCACGCGCATGTCATGGTGGTGGGCGACGACGACCAGACCATCTATGAATGGCGCGGTGCACGTCCCAACTACATCATCCAGGACTTTGCAAAGGTCTTCGATAACAAGGGGGTACTGGCCTATCGTCTGTCAAGGTCGTTCCGCTCTTGTCATACCCCGGCTCATAGTACAAGCTCCACTAAAGTGAACTAATATCTTTGGTGGTTTGCAATATCATCGTCCAATGGTTGCTGATTTGATACAAGTATAATGTGATTGTGTTGCGGGTACTGCAACAAAAGGGAGGTCTCTTGGGAAAACAATGAATGTAAAAACGCCGCCCGCGATTCCCGCGAACGGCTTTACTTTCAATATTTAACACCGGTAACCATCCCCCACGAGATCACTTCCATTGGCTTCCTCCATCATCATTATACTTGTCACCTTCCCAGTATAAATTAGAAAATATGTTCTGTCAATGAATTAATGAAACCATCTTTAAACAAAATACCACTTTAGGGGATAAGGTCTGGGGTGGGGAAAAAGGCATAGATGAGCCAGGCGGCGTGGGAGCCGCCGAAGCTGGCATCCAAAGTGCGGATGCTTAAAGAGCTGGGGGAGGGGAGAGAAAAAGTTAGGAATAGCAAGTCAGACAGAAATTGAACCACTCCCGGAGTGATTATTACCTGTTAGAAAATGGTTCTTCATCTAATTTGCCTGGCGTGGTATACTTGGCGGTATACTCATCGAGTGAGTAGGTCAAATCTGCCATGCGAGCAAGCGACATATCACCCGAATTCCCCCTGTTTGGATTTCTATCCCAGGCACCTTCCCACGGCTACGAGCTTCACCGGCGCCTGGAAGAGGAACTGCAGGGCATCTGGAGTCTCAGCCAGAGCCAGGTCTACAACATCCTGAAGCGATTGGAGGATCAAGGGGATATACGCGGTGAGGTCCAGCAGCAGAAAGCAGCTCCTGCGAAACGCCTGCTAGCGCTCACACCAGCCGGAAGGAAACGATTCGAGCGTTGGCTTCACGAACCTACCCCAGGGAGTGTGCGTGCCATCCGGATAGAATTCTTAACCCGTCTTTATTTTGCTCGAACCCAAGACACACAATTCGCTCAAGAGCTGATCGAAGACCAAGAACACTCTCTTATAAAAGATGTTCAGCGCCTGCAACAAATTTACGATGAAATGCCAGGATCACAGCTCCTGAACCGGCTTTCACTTCAGCTTCGCAGCCGGCAGCTTCAATCTTGTCTTGCATGGTTGGAAGACTGCCACTCAAGTTTAAAGTAATGACATTTTCAACATCGAGGAGTTCATACATGAATCCATCCAAACTAACCCTCTTTCTCCCCCTATTCTACCTGTTCCTGGCGGCATGCTCGCCCGCTACTACCAGTCCGGATCAAGCACCCGCTGGGGAAGCGCCATTCACACCCACCGCTGGATCTCCGGCTCTGGAAGAAGATATGGCAGCAGAGTCCAGCGATATCACGCTCACGGATGCAAGCGGGAAAGAATTAAGCTTTTCAGCACCACCTGAGCGCTTAGTCTTTGCGGGACGCGCCAGCCAGCTCCTCATCCATGCCGCCTACCTTTTCCCGGAAGCGATCGATCGTATTGCCGGGATGGAACAACGATCGCAGAGGGGAACTTCCATGCTCCCCTTGATCGATCCGAAGTATGAGCAGAAAACCCAATTCGAACGCGACGCCGCTGCGGAGCAGATCGCCCCAGTCCACCCCGACGCCGTGTTGATGAAAACTTACATGGCTGAACGCCTGGGTGATCCGCTTAAACAGCTCGACATACCCGTGATCTACCTGGACCTCGAGACTCCTGAGCAGTTCTTCCGGGACGTGGAGAGTTTAGGAGCGCTGTTCGACAACCCTGAGCGTGCTGAGGAAGTCAAATCGTTCTATCAGGCTCGAATGGACCAGGTCGAATCCGCTCTGAATGGCTTGAAGTTGGAAGATCGACCAAGTGTACTTATAATTCAGTACGACACCCGGAGCGGGGAAGTGGCGTTCAATGTGCCTTCGGCAAACTGGCTGCAGACTGTGATGGTTGAGCTTGCTGGCGGGGAACCTGTCTGGAAGGAAGCAGTTACATCGGGCGGGTGGACTGTTGTGAATTTCGAACAAATTGCAGCCTGGGACCCCGACCTGATCATCCTTGTGAATTATTTCGATGACCCCGGAATCGCGGTTGCTGAGCTGCGCAAAGACCCAAAGTGGCAGGCGCTGCGGGCGACCCAAGAAGATAATATTTTCGCATTTCCAGGTGATTTCTTAAGCTGGGATCAGCCCGACACACGCTGGATCCTCGGACTCCAGTGGCTGGCAACGAAAATCCAACCGGACAGATTCGAGTCTTTAGATCTGCTCGATGAAGTGAAGACCTTTTACGAAGAGATGTATGGATTGGATGCTGAAACATTCGAGTCGGAGGTGCTGCCTCTGATCACGGGTGACCTCGACGTATAACCGATGGATCAGCAAATCGATCTCGCCCGGGTTTCCAGAAAACGCACACGCAGGTGGGTCATACTCCTGGCTGGATTGCTGCTCGTGTTCACGATCTCCTTATTCGCAGGTCGTTACCCACAGCCTTACTGGATGTCACCGCGCTTACTGGGACAAGACGAGCTCGCTCGCCAGCTCGTACTGGCTCTACGCCTGCCGCGCATCCTCGCGGCGCTGATGATGGGCGCCAGCCTGGCCGCAGCGGGCAATGTCCTCCAGATGGTGTTCCGCAATCCGCTCGTCGGACCCGGAATCCTGGGCGTCTCCCAGGGCGCCGGCTTCGGCGCTGCCCTCGCGATCCTCACCTTCAGCACAATGCCACTCGCCGTCGAGCTGTCCGCTCTCCTTTTTGCCTCCCTTGGGCTAGTCCTCTCCTACTTGATCGCCCGCCAACTACGCTATGGGGGCTGGGTTCTGCGCCTTATCCTCTCCGGCATCGCCGTCTCCGCCCTATTCGCGGCTGGCATTGGACTGCTTAAATATCTCGCAGATCCGCTCACTCAGCTGCCGGAAATCACGTTCTGGCTGCTGGGAGGGTTGTGGAGCGTCACCTGGCGGGAAGTGCTGCTCATGCTGCCCTTCGTGACCATTGGTTTAATCATCATGTATCTCATGCGCTGGCGTTTGAATTTGCTTTCCTTGAGCGAAGAGACCGCCTTCTCTCTGGGATCGCGAATGGGGCGTGAAAGAGCACTGCTGTTGATGGGTGCTGTGGCTGCCATAGCGGCGGTCACTGCCGTTGGAGGTGTGATTGGATGGGTCGGTCTCATCATCCCCCACTTGGCTCGACGCTTATTCGGCGCCAGCGCACAGCTTACGGTTCCTGCGACAATCCTCATGGGCGCTGTATTCGTCATCTTCTGCGACACATTAGCTCGCTCGATCCGTGCGGGTGAAATTCCCCTGGGTATCATCACATCCCTCCTGGGCGCAGTCATCTTCATCCTGCTCATGATAACTGTGGGCTCGAGGTGGAAACCGTGAGCGAAGCTTTGATATCAATCCAAAATCTCGTTTTCTCCTACGATGGCGATCATCGCCGTGTCCTGGACAGATTGACATTGGATCTGCCAGCCGGTTCGATCACTGCAATTCTGGGACCGAACGGAGCTGGAAAGTCCACTCTTGTCCATATCCTCCTGGGTATTCTCAAACCATCAAGTGGAGAGATCACCATTTCCGGAAAAAACATCCAGCACTACACGCGTCGCGAGTTGAGCCGCTTGATAGCGTTTGTGCCCCAGAGCGAGTACACAGCATTCGAGTTCAGCGTCCTCGATTACGTCCTGATGGGGCGAGCACCACATATCGGGATGCTGCAGATGCCAACTCATGATGATCTCGTCCATACGTTAGATCACCTGGAAATGCTCGGGTTATCCAACCTGGTCCACCGGTCTGTCCTCGAGCTCAGCGGTGGTGAGCGCCAGCTAGTATTGATCGCACGTGCGCTGGCGCAAGAACCCGATATGCTCCTCTTGGATGAGCCCACGACCCACCTCGATCTGAGCAATAAAAGTCGCATCCTGACAACACTCTCCAAGCTGGCGGAGCGGGGTGTGACCGTAGTATTCACGACGCACGATCCAGATTCCGCAGCGACGATCGCTCGATTCCTGGTGTTAATGAAGGAAGGGCGCGTGCTCTCCAGTGGGACTACTGAGAGTGTGCTGACCGCAGAACTACTCACCGAAACATACGGTGTGCCAGTGCGCGTCATTCAGGTTGACGGACAGCCGGTCGTGCTTTTGGAAAACAACGCACAATGAAGGATCAGGGGAAGCTCACCCTCATAAGCGGAGAGAGCGATTCGGGCAAGACCCGCTTCTGCCGCCAGGCAGCAGGCGCATTAAAAGAGCTTGGCTGGGATATCGCAGGTATCATCTCTCCTGCCGTCTTCAACGAGGGGGGTAAATTTGCCATCGATGGGCTGGATCTGAGGAGTGGAGAACGCCGGCGGCTTGCCGATCTTACTACGGCTGGTGACCCTCTTCAAGGACCGAAGACGAAGCGCTGGCATTTCTCCATGCAGGCGCTGGATTGGTGTAATGAAGTGCTGCAGAACGCAACTCCTTGCGATCTGCTTATTATCGACGAATTGGGTCCGCTTGAATTCGATCGCGGTGAAGGTTTACTTGCCGGTTTCGAAGCAAACGACTCTCGCCAGTTCAAAGCTTCCCTGACCGTTGTTCGAACGTCTTTGCTGGAAAAAGCACGCGACCGCTGGCCTGATGCTGAAGCGCTTATCATCAGCGATGATGACAATATTTCAACGCTGGTAAAGGAGTGGCTCCGGGAATTATGAACCATCTCATCCAACCAAACAATGAGTCATTGCGCCGTCATTTAGGTATTCCCGATGATGCCGAGCGGGTGCTTGTCTTTTCGGAGTCGAGCCATTGGGACCCTGACTGGATGCTTACCTCTGAAGAATATTATGATCGATTTGTGCGTTCCAATCTTGACCAGGCGATTGGGGAATTGCTGTGTGAACCGCGCCGCATCTATTCGATAGAGTGCATATTTTTCTTGCGTTTGTACTGGGACCGGTGTCCTGCGCAGCGTGACAAGATTCGTTCGTTAGTGAACGATGGACGGTTGCGTCTGACCAGCAGCGGCGTAACAACCGCCGACACGCTTCTGCCTGGTGCAGAGACCATCTTGCGCGATCTGCTAATCGGTCAAGAGTGGCTGCGAACGAATGGAATGGTGCAGGAGCCAAAACTGGCTTATTTTACAGATAGTTTTGGATGCTCACCGGCACTTCCTTCTCTTCTAAACGCGGCCGGATTTGACCGCACGACCATAACCCGCATCGATGGGATGTACTTTATGGGCAGTGAATTGGAATCGTCCAAGCGATTTCCCAGGCAGAATTCAAATGCCGATCGGCTGTTGAACCAGGAGCACAGCCTCGATTTTTTATGGCGCGACCTGAATGGTGGGCAAGTGCTGTGTCATTGGAATGCCTTTACATATGGTCAGGGAGACATGCTCGCTTTTATTGGGTCGAGCCGTGTTTATCTAGTCCGGTTTGCGTTCCCCGCTCGATCTGACCGCCACATCGCCCGCCGCATTAAGCGGTATGTCGCCCAGCTTGCACCCTACAGCCGCACACCGTACATGTATTGCCCGATTGGCTTTGACTTTGTAGAACCGATCCCTGGTCTTGTGACCCTCCTCGATCGCTACAACCGGAATCACTACCCGACCACTGGCATCTGGGCTGTCAACGCTGGTCTGGATGATTATCTGGCGCTGGTTGAACGCCACCAGGATAAGCTGCCCGTGTTAGAACTCGATCCTAATCCGTACTGGACTGGCTTTTATACCTCACGCCCCGTGCTCAAGCAGAAGTGCCACGAGCTTGTCGAGGACCTACTGCTTACCGAGCAGTTGGCATTTCTGCCGGAGAATCATGGAGCTGAACAGTCAATATCAAAGGAACTTGAGGATGCATGGTGGAGCGCAGTAGTTTCCAATCACCACGACTTCATAACCGGCACCTCGCCGGACAGGGTCGTCGAAGAAGAACAGATTCCCTGGCTCGAGCAAGCCGCAGCCACCACGCACACGATCACTGACCGCCTTGCTGCTGCTTTTCCTGGGTCAGGTGTAACAACGGAGCGATCGGAACTACCAGATTTGAGTCGCCAGGGAAACCGGATCCAGATCAAAACAGCGCATTATATCGTCGAATTGGATGAGAATGCTGGCGGGGCTGTGGTCAACATGCGGACGCCGGATACGCAGACACCCTTGTTGACAGGCATCTCGAATGATTTGATCAGCTATCGGGATTCGGGCGGCTTATGGCGTATGGGCTTCGAGTTCTGGGGGGGGATTTGGAAAAAAAGTGCTCAGGCTAGCGATCACCCAACCCAATTACAGGTGTATGAGCACGACAATGGTCTGGAGATTACCCACAGCGTAGAACTAAACGGCGAGACGATCCGCCGCTTGATGTGGTTCAGGGATGATTCGCCAGTAATCCACTGTCGCGTGGAAGGTCGTGCAGCCGAGGGTCATACAGTGACAGTTCGCTTAAGTACTGGTCTCTCGTCGAGCAAACTGATAATGGATACCCCGGGTGGGGTTGTTGTCCGCCCGTTAAAACGTATCTATGATCCCACATTCTGGCCGCTGCATCATTTTATACATATCCAGGACGAAGGTAATGGGCGCGGGCTTGCTATTCTTCAAGTCTTGCCCGGAGCAGTTTCTTGTCAATCAGATGGCAGTCTCGAGCTGGTAGCGCTGCGTAATGCTACCCGAGAAAAAGCATTCGGCGTTATTGGCATTCCTGGCAACCCAGCCTCCGGTCACGAGCGGACAAGTTATGCTTTTGATTACGCCCTCTTGTTCACCCAGGGCGGTGATTGGCGTGAGGAGGATATTCCATTTTTTGCTCACAGCATTGGAAATACTCCCTGGGATAACTCTGAGCGTGCGGTGCTGCGCAACATCGTTGCTTCGGTCATCACGACTGACTGTCCCGATGTCCTGGTGATGGCAATCAAACCTGCCTCACGGGGAGAAGGGATCATCGTTCGCCTGTATGCACCTGTTTTGCCAGAATCAGATGTAATTGTTACAGCCCATCATTTCCCGGTGGTCAAAGCATTTCTGTGTGACGCCCGCGAGCGCGATTTGGGGTCACTGGAGGTGCGGGATGGAACCGTCCAGTTGGCGATGCCAGGGACAATTGCGACAATAAGATTGTTGGGGGGTTAGTCACACCGGTGGCGGCTAAGAAAGCCGCCCTACAAGTAAATGCAAATCGAATCCGCAGATCATGAATTATCTCGACTGGGATTGTTCCGATCTTTCGGAACAATCCCCTTGTTTTTTGGTTTACTGCTTGGCCATCAAGATGCGCATTTCGGCTTCGTCGTCCTTGATCAACTCGCCGGACAAATCTACCGTCACCTGTTGGATTTTACCGGTAAAGGTGAACGGTGCGTGGTATTCATGGGATACCGCTTCGCCAAAGTCATAGCCGCAACTCAAACCCTCGATACCAAACGTGATCGGAACTGTGGTTGGAAACTTACTGTTTCCGACAAGCTTATCGTCAATGTAAAGCTGACCACGTCCAGGAGCGCCAAGACCGACGCTAATATCAGGTTGACCAGTCGGTTCGAACTCGTAGCGCAGTGTGCTCTCGCCCTCAGGTACATCCACCGTTGAGGTCACTGTATACTCTTCCAATCCCAGATAGTTGTGCAGGTAGTGCAGCTTATTGTCCTTGACATAAAACACAAAGCCGCCTGCGACGCCGCCCTGCGCCAGGAGCACACCTTCGGCGCCGCCGACCGGGATTTCGACCTCAGCAGTGATGCTGTGCGGCCGGTTGAAGGCCATTGGCGTATTACCGATGGGCACCACGGATAAGTTGGGATAGAAGGTATATTGATCGCGTGTTTTGGTGATGCGTGGTCGTTCCGTCAAAAACCGTTGGAACAATGTGCCATCCAGCGGTAGTACCTTGTATTTACCCGCTTCGACGTACCAACGGGCAATCATCTCCTGTAATTTTTCGGGGTGCTGGTTGGCCAGGTTATGCACTTCAGCGGGGTCTTCTGCGATGTGATACAGCTCCCAGCCATTGGCGTCCAGATCATCCAGAACTTCGGGGGTGATCTCGTCACCCAGTGCGCGGCCTTTCTCAGCGCCTTCAGCATAGCTGGGACCAGGGAAGCCGCATACCGCCCGCCAGCCATCATGGTCGATGGCCCGGGTGGCAAACATCTCAAAATATTGGGTGTGGTGCTTTGTCTCGGCTGACGCCTCGTCAAAGCTCTGGGCAAAACTTACACCCTCGATGGGCGACTGCGCCACGCCGCGGATGCTTTCCGGCGGCTCGATACCCAACACATCCAACAAGGTGGGGACCATATCAATGGCGTGGGCGTACTGTGCGCGATTCTCGCCTATGGCTTTGATGCCCGCAGGCCAGGAGACGATCAGGTTGTCCGTGCAGCCGCCCCGGTAAACTTCTTTCTTCCAGCGGCGGAAGGGGGTGTTGCCGGCCCAGGACCAGCCCCAGGGATAGTGGTTGTAGGCGGCGGGACCACCCAGTTCATCGGCGCGCGGCAGGATTTCCTCCAGCTTCTCCCAGCGGTTGTTGAAGCTGCTCATCTCATTGAAGGCGCCATCGACCCCGCCCTCAGAGCTGGCCCCGTTATCCGGGATAACCATAATCAGGGTGTTGTCCAGTTCGCCGATTTCTTCCAGCGCCTGCAAAATGCGGCCAAACTGCTGGTCGCAATGCTCCAGGAAACCGGCATAGACTTCCATGAAGCGGGCGTAGAGTTTTTTCTGCTCATTACTCAATGTATCCCATTCGGGCACATCGGGGTCGCGGGGCGATAGCTCGGCGTCGGCGGGGAAGATGCCCATCTCTTTTTGACGGGCAAAAACAACCTCACGATATTCGTCCCAGCCCATATCAAATTTACCTTTATATTTTTCGATCCATTCCGGAGCTACTTGATGCGGGGCGTGCGCGCAGCCGGGCGCGTGATAGAGGAAGAAAGGTTTATCAGGTGCATTGACGTGGGCATCCAGAATAAACTGAACAGCGTGATCGACCAGGTCTTCATCCAGATGATAGCCATCCTCCGGCATTGCAGGCTGCGGCACCGAGTGGTTATCGTAGGTCAGGTCGGGGAACCACTGGTTGGTCTCGCCGCCCAGGAAGCCGTAGTAGCGCTCAAAGCCACGCCCCAATGGCCAACGATGGAAAGGCCCAGCTGGCGTGCTCTCTTCAGAAGGAGAAAGGTGCCATTTGCCAGTAGCAAAGGTGTTGTAGCCGTGCTCTAGCAGCATCTCGGGCAGCATCCCGTTTTGGAAGGGCATGCGGCTATCGTAGCCGGGGTAGCCGGTGGCCATCTCCATGATGGCGGCAACGCCGTTGGAGTGATGGTTGCGCCCGGTGAGGATACACGAGCGTGTGGGCGAGCAGAGCGCGGTGGTGTGCATATTAGTGTAGCGCAAACCGTCTTGCACCAGCCGGTCGATATTGGGGGTATTGACCAGCCCACCAAAAGCTGACATCTGCCCATATCCAACATCATCCAATACAAAAAAGATCACGTTGGGTGAGCCTTCTTTCGCCCGTAACGGTTCCGGCCAGGCGGGTGACGATTCGGCTACCGTGCGACCAATTACACCGGGGAAAGTGGTTCCGGGTTTATATTCTTTGAGTGACATACTTGCCTCCTGATTGAATTGAAATGAATTAGAGTTATCTTGTCTTGCAATGGGGATCGTTATTCAACTCCACAACCACACATGATTATATACCAATTATGATGGCTTTTTTCGTCCGCTCATTTGGATCACACGAGGGCTCTGCACAGTTTTTTGGAGGGCGTACAAGAAGAGAGCCGCCTGTGTGGCGGCTCTCGATGGTTCATGATCGGTTGCTTTTATTGCCGTGCCAAGATCATGCGCATTTCGGCTTCGTCGTCCTTGATCACGTCACCGCTGACGTCGAAGGTCACGCTGTGGATCGTGCCGGTGAACTCAAAGGGCGTCTCATAGAAAGGCGCCACCGGTGCTCCAGGATCAGCGCCAACTGTGATACCGCCGGTCAGCCCCAGGCTGAGGGGTGTGGTGTGCGGGAATTCAGCCTGCCCGACCAGCTTGCCGTCGATGTAAAGCTGAGCGTGACCGGGTGTGCCCTTGCCGTTGGCGATATCGGGCGGACCGGTGACCTCGAACTCGAAGCGTAGTTCGTGATGCCCGGACGGGACCGGCTCGGTGCTTTCTACGTGCAGGTAGTCGCGGGCGACATAGTTCTGCACGTACTGCAGTTTGCCATCCATGACGTAGAGCGAGTAGCCGCCATCCGTGCCGCCAAACGACACCAAAGCGCCTTCTGCACCGCCTTTGGGGATTTCCACATCAGCAGTGATGCTGTGGGTGCTGTTGAGCGTGCGCGGCCCGGCGTTGAATGGCACAGACTGGGTGTGCGGGTAGAAGGTGTAGCTGGTGCGGTCTTTAGCGATCTGCGGTCGCTCTTCGGCAAATCGCGCCGTACCGCGCCCATCCACCGGCATGACGTTGTACTTACCGGCCTCAACGTACCACTGGGCGATCATTTCGATCAGCTTGGCGCGGTTTTCTTCGGCGATGTTATGGTTCTCGGCGAAGTCTTCATCCACATGGTATAGCTCCCAGTGCTTTGCGTCCAACTCGGTCAGCTTCTCGGCAGGGATGGGTTCGCCAAAAAAGGCACCCGCCTCCGTGAAGGATGGACCGGGCCAGGGACAGACCGCCCGCCAGCCGTCGTGGTAGATGGAGCGGTGACCCATCATCTCGAAGTATTGGGTGTGACGCATGGAGGTGGTCAGCGGGTCTTCGAAGGAGTCGGCAAAGCTGACGCCCTCGATGGGGGATTGGGTGACACCCTTGATGCTGGTCGGTGGCTCGATGCCCAACAGGTCGAGCACAGTGGGTACCATATCGATAGCGTGAGTGTACTGAGTGCGGACTTCGCCATTGGTTTTCAAACCCTTGGGGAAGTGGACGATGAAGGGATCGCTGATCCCGCCCCGGTAGGTCTCGCGCTTCCAGCGGCGGAAGGGGGTGTTCCCCGCCCAGGTCCAGCCCCAGGCGTAGTGGTTGAAGGTATTCGGTCCGCCAAGCTCATCGATCTTCTTCAAGTTCTCTTCCAGCGAGTCGGGGATGTTGTTGAAGAACAGGTTCTCGTTGACCGAACCGGTCGGACCGCCCTCGGAGCTGGCGCCGTTATCGGAGATCACCATGATCAGGGTGTTCTCGAACTCGTCAATACTCTTCAGGAAATCGAGCAAACGTCCAATGTGGAAATCGGTGTGCTCCAGGAAACCGGCGAAGACTTCCATCATGCGGGCGTAGAGTTTCTTCTCATCATCCGAAAGCGAATCCCACCTGGGAACGTCGGGGTCGTGACGGGAGAGTTCCGCATCTGCGGGGGCGATGCCCAGTTCTTTTTGGCGCGCAAAGGCTTTTTCGCGGTAGGCTTCCCAGCCATCATCGAATTGACCCTTGTACTTATGCGACCATTCCTTACGCACGTGGTGCGGGGCGTGCATGGCGCCGGTGCAGAAGTACATGAAGAAAGGCTTGTTGGGAGCCACCTGCTTGGCATCGGCGATGAAGCTGACCGCTTTATCGACCAAGTCTTCGGTGACGTGGTAGCCTTCTTCGGGAGTCTTGGGCGGTTCGACCTGGTGGTTATCGTAGACCAATTCGGGGTAATACTGGTGCGTTTCGCCGCCCAGGAAACCGTAGTAGCGCTCAAAGCCGCGACCCAACGGCCAGCGGTCGTAAGGACCAGCGGCGGAAATCTGGTCGGCGGGGGTCAGGTGCCATTTGCCGAGGGCGTAGGTATTGTAGCCCTGCTGCAAAAGGATTTCGGAGAGGAAACCGTTCTCGAAGGGGATATTGGCGTTGGCTCCAGGGAAGCCAGTAGAGGCTTCGGTGATGCAGGCCATCGCATTGGAGTGATGGTTGCGCCCGGTCAGGATGCAAGTGCGCGTCGGCGAGCACAGCGCGGTGGTGTGCATATTGTTATAACGCAGACCGTTCTCGGCAAGGGCATCCAGGTTGGGCGTTTTGATCGGGGAACCGAAAGAACCGAGCTGTGCAAAGCCGGTATCATCCAGCACGATGAAGAGCACGTTGGGGGCACCTTCTTTGGCGCGGTTGGGTTCCGGCCAGGCGGGTTCGGAGGTGTCGAACGTGCGACCGATCACGCCGTTGAAAGCGGTTCCAGGTTTGTATTCAACTAACTCTGACATATTGATCTCCTTTTTTATTCGCTCTTATTCATAAAATTAATTTTCAGTATTATACATGCTATAAGTCTTCGTCCATAACATCTTCCTTCTTCCTACTCTGGTCTCTCTGCGGTCAGCCTCAATATCAAGTGTAGTATCTCACCGACAAAGAGGAAAAATACAACAGCAATATGACATATGCCCCACTATATTGAGTGGTGAGGGACTGTGTACACATCGAGTATTATTGGGCTTCATCTACACCTCGGCACCGCCCATTCAGGGCTCATCAAGGAGGTTCCCCCCCACCCCCGATTGATCTGCCACCTGCCACCATGGCGATAGCAGATTTGTTTTTAGAGAAACTTTGCTATTAGAAAGATCACCAGAGAAGAATTACTTCGAATTACTTGTGTTCCCCACCTTCACGGAGCTATGTGCTCTCTCACTGGCACGCTCAGAGGAAGCGTAGCATTCAGTGGCATTGACTCACGTCAAGTATGGGCTATGGTCAGATAATGACTTAACACCACCGGATGCTCGTTTATGTTGACACGTGATTGTTTTTATGCTATTATGTCTATAGTGATACCATAAACTCCATAAATGAGCGTTTTATATTCCAATATGATCATAAACGATACTTATTTATTAAAGGAAGAACGCCAGGGGAGAATTCGAGTAATGGTTGAAGAACAAGGGCGAGTTATTGTACCGGAACTTAGTGCATACTTCAATGTCAGTGAGGCTACCATTCGCCGTGACCTCGAAAAGCTTGACGGGCTGGGTTGGATCCAAAGGACGCACGGTGGTGCAGTGCGTATCGAACGGGCAGCTAAAGAGCCTCCCATTATACAGCGCATCAATGAGTGTCGGGACGAGAAACAACGGATTGGACAGGCGGCTGCCGCTCTGGTGAAAGATGGGGAAACTATATTTTTAGGAAGCGGTACAACAGTTCTGGAGATTGCCCGTCACCTGCCTGAAGGTCTCAACTTAACGGTTATCACAAACTCGCTCCTTGTGGCTAACGAACTCGCCGAACGCTCTGGTATTGAAATGATCGTGATCGGCGGTATGCTCCGCCAGAGCGAATTGTCCATGGTGGGTCACATCACAGAACAGGCGCTGCGTGAGTTCCGGGCATCCCGTGTTTTTATGGGGATGCACGCAATTGATGCGCGACACGGGTTTACCAATGATTATCTTCCTGAAACCATGACTGATCGGGCTATATTAAATATTGCTCCAAAGGTCATCGTAGTGGCAGACCATCGAAAGTTTGGTCGCGTCAGCTCGGTCCTGGTAGGCACAGTTACTACAGCCCACATGATCATCACCGATAATTTGACATCCAAAGCTTGTATAAATGAATTGATCGATTTAGGGATCGAAATCATCCAAGTTTAAATATTGGATAGCCTTATCGTCCAATAGGTGAGCAAATAGACAATGTTCACTGTTTCGTCCATCTTTTCCACTAGCGGGTCTCTTAATGCTCGCTGTACAGACCACAAACACACGTAAAGCCAACACTGTTCCAGTGTAAACAAAAAGGGTCGCACTCAGGAGATACATGTGAACTTGAGAGACTACCAGCCCCACCCTGTTTTGATCACCAAGACTACGACACTAGATAAACCGCTCTACTCAGTGATCGATGCCCATAACCACTTAGGTCCACCATTCGGTGGTGATTGGTCCGAACGACCGGTAAATGAGCTTTTAGATGTCTTGGATGAAATCCATGTGGATATGCTGGTTGACCTGGACGGTGGCTGGGGGGAGGACATCTTACAACAGCATCTAGATAAATTCAAGGCTGCTGCGCCAGAACGGTTTTGTATTTTCGGCGGTGTGGACTGGTCCACCTGGGAAGAACAAGGAGTTCGTTTTGGAGATTGGGCTGCCGAGCGGCTGCGAGCCCAAATTGCCTGGGGTGCGCAGGGATTAAAGATTTGGAAGCCCTTTGGACTGCGAGTGCGGGACCACAAAGGGGAGTTAGTGGCGGTGGATGATCCCAGAATGGATACCCTCTGGGCTACAGCCGGGGAGTTAGGAATCCCTGTTTTGATACACGTTGCCGACCCCGTAGCTTTCTTTGATCCCCTTGACAATACCAATGAGCGCTGGGAGGAGTTACACGCCCATGCCGACTGGCATTTCCCCAGTCCGCCCTTTCCACCATTTTTATCAATCGTTGAGCAGCTTGCAAATCTGGTCGCTCGTCACCCTGAGACGACATTCATCGGTGCCCATGTGGGCTGCTACGCCGAGAACTTGAAGTGGGTGGGAGAGTTGCTGGATCGCTGCCCGAACTTCTACGTGGATATCGCAGCTCGTATGGGCGAGTTAGGGCGTCAACCTTACGCGGCTCGACGATTCTTTATCCAATACGCAGACCGTGTATTGTTTGGGACAGATCTAGCGCCCGATCCCGAGATCTACCGGTTGCATTATCGTTTCCTCGAAAGCGATGACGAATATTTTAACTATGATTTAGATGATCCGCCGCCCCAGGGGCGTTGGATGATATACGGGGTTCACCTGCCAGATGAAGTGTTGGAAAAGGTATACAGAAAAAATGCGTTGAAGGCACTCAATATTCGGGCTGATTAGAGAATTAGAGGGAGATGCTATGGACAAGAAAATACCAACGACAGCCACATATCAGGAGATCATCACCCAAACAGAAGCCTGGAAAGGTGCTCTACAAACTGTCACTAATAGTAAGGAAGCCATCAAAGAGATATGGAATCCCACAGAGATTAGCGATGTCATTTTCACGGGATGTGGATCAACCTACTATCTTTCCTTGGCTGCCGCGTCATTGTTCCAGCAAATGACTTGGCACCTTGCACGGGCAATCCCGGGCGGTGAACTGTTCATGTATCCCGACACGGCATATTCAAGGGAATGCTGCCCGCTGCTGGTGGCTGTAAGCCGCTCTGGAACTACTACCGAAACAATCACCGCTGTTAAACAATTCCGGGAAAAGCAGCGTGGTCCTGTAATTGTGATCACAAACTACGGTAATTCGCCCCTGGCTGCCCTAGGAGATTTCGCCATTATCATTCCTGAGGGACAAGAGCAGAGCGTCGCCCAAACACGTTCCTTCGCTTCGATGTACGTCGCGTCAACCGCTTTGGCAACAGTGATGGCTGGTCGAGACGATTTACTGGAAGCCATGTACGCACTGCCTGCTCAAGGTGAGGTACTGATCCAAACGTATGAGCCCCTTGCCCGTGAAATTGGTCAGAACATGGATTTGGACCGCTATTACTTCCTTGGCAGTGGACCTCGTTATGGTTTAGCTTGTGAAGCCAACCTGAAGATGAAAGAAATGACTCTTACACGTAGTGAGCCTTTCCATTTCATGGAATTCCGGCATGGACCAATGTCTTTAGTTACTGAGACTTCCTTGATTATTGGCTTGCTCTCTGATAATAATCGACGTCATGAACAGGCTGTCCTAGATGATATGGAACGATTAGGAAGCAAAGTTCTTTCTATAGGTGAAATGGACACTGACGTTACCTTCAACAGTCGCCTGCCAGAATCCATCCGCAATGTTTTATATTTGCCAGTACCACAGCTTATGGCTTACTACAGGTCGATCGCGAAGGGGTTTAATCCTGACCAACCCCATAACCTGACAGCAGTGGTGAAGCTTAATCTTGGAAAAACTTAAAAGGAGGTGAAATTGAAGAATAAATGCCCGTTGAGAAAAATGATTTAAGAGATGAACAAACAAAAAAAAGGAGAATGAAACATGAACCGCAAAATATTACTCACTCTAATCAGCATATTCATCGTTGCAGGGTTAATACTGAGCGCGTGCGCTCCCAGTGCTGAACCAACTCAGGCACCTGCCGAAGAAGCCGCTCCTGCTGAAGAAGCGGCACCAGCTGGAGAAGAAGTTACTATCCGTGTGTGGGCTCACCAAAACGATGCTTTCAATGAGGGTTTAGAGGATTTGGCTGAAGCATACATGTCTGAAAATCCCAATGTGACCATCAACTTTGAGGTGTTTGACTATGACACCTATATCCAAACACTCCAAACTGCAATGCCGGCTGGAACCGAGGCAGATATTATGCAGATGTTTGGGTCATGGGTGTGCAGTTACGCCGAAGGCGACAACCTGGCAGAGGTTCCGTCCGGTGTTCTGACAATAGACGAGGCGGAAGCACAAATCTTCGCCGCCCAACTTGCTGGATATATCTGTGACGATAAGCTGTATGGTGTCCCGGAGGAATTCAACATCGAATATGGGGCTGCGCTGGTTAACACTCAAATCGCGGCCGACGCCGGGCTGGCAAATATCACTGATGGTTGGGCGTCCTGGGATGATTTCATCGCCGACGTAAAGCAACTCGTTGAGGTGCAGGATGGGGTAATGCTCCGCTCCGGTTATAACTTCACTGCCTCGGATGCCATTCCCGCAACTTTTTACTCCCTCATCTTGCAAAACGGGGG
>SDBT01008482.1_pt1 | contig 16782 bp, 12 predicted proteins | sample 2277101 | NCBI WGS metagenome assembly SDBT01 (sample SAMN10404973, study PRJNA504765) | marine sediment metagenome | isolation source: marine sediment core GS10_PC15, 103 cmbsf | place: Arctic Ocean: Southern Knipovich Ridge | collected 2010
CAAATTGAAGCAAGGTATCTAAAATTCAATTTTTTGAGAACGATTTTCGAGATGGCCCTAGTGCCATTTCATTTTGAAATCTTTAACTCATTGAAATTTAATGAAATTATGGATATTGGCAAGAAAGCTTCAATCAGGAAAAATATGGATTTAGTTAGCATGCAAAGCAATTATGGCTTCAGTTTCGGTTTCGTATAATGCCCGAAGTTGTTCGTACCCTAGCAGAAATCAATAACCACACTATGTTGTGGTCCCTCACTTCTGAGACTTTACTCCAAAACCCATCCTAATTTGACATCTCACGCCCATCTAGCTATCCTGACCCATCGATTCTTACCATAATTCAATTCTGGTTCAGCTTGATCCCTATAAATTAAGCAAAGAGTAGTGCTGGGGGGTATGAAAAAATAAAATTTCAGTTAATGCTGTATAATTCTAGTTTATGACGATTACCATAATTTTTCAAGGAGGAGGTCGGTATGAGCAGTGGAGATGAATTTGAAAAAATTACCACTTGGAAGCCTGGTTTAGAGTGGGAAGTCGCGCTTGAAGAGATGCGCCGCAGAAAGGCGGAAGTTCGAAAAATGGGAGGCAAAGAACGCGTAGCCCGCCATCACGAGCACGGTAAACTAACTATTCGCGAGCGAATCGAGCTTTTAGCGGATAAGGATACATTTTTTGAGGCTGGCTCCATGATGGGCAAAGGCCAATACGACGAAAACGGTGATATCATCGCTCTCACACCGGCGGCCTTTGTTGAGGGTATGGCAGAGATAGACGGCCGACCGGTCACACTTGGGGGTGAGGATTTCACCATCAGCGGTGGCAGCCCGGCTGGCATACACAAAAATGCCAACTTTTTCATGCAGCCCTTATCCTACCAGTACGGCCTTCCGCTGGTACAGTTGTGCGATGGAGCCGGGGCTAGCGCGGCCAGTTATGAGGAACAGGGTCGGATGTTTCTTCCCAGCGGCACTACGCTTTGGTGGTGGGACGTCCAGCTTCTAAATAAGGTACCAGTAGTGTCGGCGGTCATGGGATCGTGCGCTGGGCACGTGGCCGCCAGAGCCGTTTTGTCCCACTTTTCCATTATGGTCAGGGGAACCGGGCAGATTTTCCCGGCGGGACCTCCGGTGGTATCGCGAGCCCTCAGCGAGGACATCCATAAGGATGATCTCGGCGGGACGCATATGCATACTCGTGAAACCGGCGTGGTGGATAACGAGGCCGAGGACGAGGCTGATTGCTTCCAACAGATCAGAGAATTTCTTAGCTATATGCCTAATAACATCTGGGAGATTACTCCGCGCAAGGATCTGGGAGACGACCCTAACCGCCGGGAGGAGGAACTGCTCGGGATTGTCCCGATTGAACGCGTGAAGCCCTACGATATGTACCGGTTAATCAGCCTTCTCGTGGACAAAGGCAGGTTCTTTGAGACCCGTAGATATTACGGACGGTCCATAATAACTGTCTTTGCCCGCATGGACGGCTACGCGGTAGGTATCGTGGCCAGCAACCCCAAAGTGCTGGCCGGGGCCATTGATGGTAAGGCGGCACAAAAAATGGCCCGTTTCATTGATCTATGCAACCTGTTCAATATCCCGGTGATAATCCTAGGTGATGTACCGGGTTTCATGATCGGTTCTGTTTCCGAAAAAGAAGGGACCATACGTTATGGCATGAACGCAGTAATGGCCGCGCAGGAAGCGACCGTGCCTAAGGTACATATAGCCCTCAGGAAATCTTACGGGATGGGTGGAGACGCCCTGTCGAGTGTGGGCGGCATGCTTTCGCTTAACCTTAGATTCGGCTGGCCCAGTGGGGAGTGGGGGGCTATTCCCATTGAAGGGGGTGTGGCCGCCGCCTATCGGAGAGATATCGCTAACTCTCCCGATCCGGAAGCCCGGCGTAAGGAACTCGAGGAGAAACTGCTCAAACTTCGCTCCCCATTCCGAGCTGCTGAAACCGGGGACGTTATAGATATCATCGATCCCCGTGATACCCGGCCGGTTATTTGCCGGTTCATTCGAACCGCGCAACCGGCTTTGAAGAGAAACACTGGCCCAAAAAGGAGCGTCCGACCTTAGGCTGACTCCATGTTCCATGGTATCCAATTGTGTAATCTGGATTCGGTATTTGATCTCCTACTTAGTGATCTCTTTTTTTCAGGTTCTTGTTGGCCGTGTCCAGCTGAAGGACTAAATTCATGTCCTCGGAGATGGTTCTACCTTGATGCAGCCTCATTATGATAAATGTCAATCGGATAGTATCTGACTATTTTTTGATTACGTTTCTAATATCTCCGGTATTCGTAATCAGGCCAGACCAAGCCCCAAGTTAGAGATGATGCCCGTATTGTCTAGTTTTCACTCGTCATTATTTAGCCCAATATATGGGGCATCCTCATCATAAGACCATCTAACAGCCATTTAATTTGACATCAGGAGAGAACCCCGCTATCGTTTCCCGATAATACCAGGATATCGTATTAAAATCAGGATTTCTGGGATTTTCCACAAATATGCGTTAATAGGCCCAAACAGATTGGGTTATTCAACGAGGTAATTCGCATTGCGCATTTTTTTAGTTACACGTCAACAGGGCCGACTGATGAGTTCATAAACCCAAAATGTTTTGACAAATTCGCCAGGCGGGGGTATTTTCCATATAGTTTTTTGCTTACTTCTTTCAACTTTAGCCAAAACCACAGCAGAAAAGAGATGGTGCTGATAGTCCCAGGATTTAGGGTATATTCTATAATTCAGTTAAAAATTAAGCAGTACCTACCTAAATATGGACATATTTGACAATACCATAAAAGAGATCAAGACCTGGTCTCAGGAAATCCAAAACGAAGTGAAAGCGCGCCGATATGAAGGACCGGCGCCGGTTAAGAGAAGCGCTGCTTCTTCCACGCTTAAGCGAAAGCGTTTAAATCCAACCATCATCTTAAAAGAGGATACACACCTGGAACTAGGTCATCCTTCGGTCGGGTCCTGTTCGGCCGCTCTGGCCACCCGTGATACCTCGCTCATAGAAAACGGCCTGGTTACCCTGATCGGTCCAGATGTCCCGGGAATGGACGAGCCGCGGAATCCTTTCGCGCAAATTGCCCTGGCGTATTGCCAGGGGGATGTTAAAGGCATTTCTCAGTCCATGGACAGGCATCTGCACCGGTCCGCTCAATCCGATGGATACATGATCCGAAGCGTGCCCCATCTTATATGGGCTCGGGTGAGCAAGGAAGCGGCCGCGTCCGGTTTTTCCCTGTTCGATCTGGGCCGCAGGCTCCTGAAAGGCCTGTGGTATGAATGCGAAGGCGTCACCGGAGCTGAGATCATTTTCGTTACCACCAGCCGCGAACATGTTTCGGCTGTTGAGGATATCGTTGAAGTCGCCCGCGCTAAATTACGGAAAATCCTCTCATTTGAAATAAAAGATGATGACACCTATGAATGCACCGCCTCCGAAGATTGTGAAGATTGCCCCGAACAGGTGGTGTGCGACAACATCCGCGATGTAATCAAGCTGCGTAAAGGCGACCGGATCATCTCCTTTGGCAGAGGAACCGGAAGCGAAAGCGGATAACCCACGATAGATGAACTCTGGCCGGTATGGGTTTGGAGGAAGCATGGATACAGCGAAACCGCAAAAAAGGGTGATAGCTGTGTGCGGTAAGGGGGGCAGCGGCAAGACAGCCCTGGTGGCGCTGATGATAAAGCATATCATTCAAGGCGACCAGAAAAAGCTCCTGGTGATAGACGCCGACCCCACCATGAACCTGCCCATGGTCCTGGGCCTTAAACCTGAAAAGACCATCACCGATATTCGCGAAAAAATCATTAACGAGGCGCGGACCTATAATGACGATGATAAGGAGAATCTGGCCCGGTCACTGGACTACATGCTTTTCGAGGCCCTCATGGAGACTGACGATTTCAGTTTTCTCATAATGGGCCGACCGGAATCCCTGGGCTGTTACTGCCCGGTGAACGATATCCTCCGGAGCGGCATCGAGACCCTGTCCGAGCATTTCGATACGATCATTATTGACGGTGAGGCCGGGGTGGAGCAGATAAACCGGCAGGTCATGCGGGGGGTTGATATCCCGATCATCGTATCCGATATTTCCAGCCGGGGGCTTCAGACCGCCTCGTTGATTAAAAAGGTCATCGAGTCACACAACCAGATCATCAACTTTACAAAAATGGGCCTGGTCCTGAACCGGGTGCGGGGAATCGAGGATCAGCTCGAGGAATACGTTGCGCCAACGGGACTCGACCTGTTCGGCTTCGTGCCGGAGGATGAAAACATCACCCTGTTCGACATGCAGGCCCGGCCTTTGCTCGAAATCCCGGATGATTCTCCGGCCTTCATGGCCGTGGAAAAGGTATTATATCAGGTAGGTCTGGCCTGAATCGAGCGCGCCCGTCGAGAACTTTTTTTATCCCGCGTGTTTTTCTTTGGCCATGAGTGCGGCACCGATAGCGCCGTATAACTGGGGATCGTTCTGGAGCCCGGTGAGTTTTATGCCTAGTTCGTCCTCCACATATTGCACCACCCCGTCGTTTCTGGCCACCCCGCCTACCAGGGCCACTTTTTCATCCAGGCTGATTCTTCTCACCAGAGACGATACCTTTCCGGCCACCGACCGGGCAATACCGGCCACGATATCGGCCCTGTTTTTGCCGTCGTTCACGTAGGTAATCACTTCGCTCTCGGCAAATACCCCGCACTGGCTGGTGATGGTCACGGGATCGCTCGATTTCGCCGGCAGTTGGCTGACCTCATCCAGTGACAATTCCAGGGCCCTGGCCATGACCTCGATAAACTTGCCTGTCCCGGCCGCGCATTTCTCATTGGTTGTGGAGTCTATGACCTTGCCCTGCCGGTTGATATTAATGGCCCGCATGCTCTGGCCCCCGGCGTCGATTATGGTTTTCACTTCCGGATCGAGCATTCTGAAGGCCCGATTAAGGCAGACAATCTCAGGGCTGTTCGCGTCCGCGAAGGGAACGGCTTTTTTGCCAAACCCGGTGGCCACGCAATAATCAATCTGGTCTGGAGCCAAACCGGCCGCGGAAAGGACGCTCTCGAACACGTCACCCGCCGCCTGCTTGGGGAGGTTCTTATAAACCAGGACCTCGGAGGCCAGTATCTCATCCTTATCCATGATGACCATCTTTGCCGTGACCGTACCTAGATCGCACCCAGCATACATCGCGTATCCACTCCTCTTTCGTGTGATTTTTGTGCCGTAAACATGGTTACCTGGCCCGTTCTTCGGCGAAAAGCGCGGCCCCGAGGGCGCCGATAATCTGGGGGTCTTCCGGAAACTCCACAAATTTCACGCCCAGCGCCTCCTCCAGGTACTTGACCACGCCCACATTTTTAGACACACCGCCGGTCACGCCGATATCGTTTCTGACACCCACCTTGCCGGCCAGCATCTTTACGCGGCGGGCCATGGCTTCGTTGATTCCGGCGGCGATATTGGCCGTGCTCTTATCCTCCATAAGCAGGTGCATGATTTCCAGTTCGGTGAATATGCTGCACTGGCTGGTGATGACAATGGGCTCCGTGGATTCCAATGAGAGTGGACCAAGCTCGGAGACGTCCACTCCCAGAGCCTCGGCATTGAGTTCAAGGGAGCGCCCCGTTCCCGCGGCGCATTTGTCGTTCATGACGAAGTCCTCCAGATTGCCGTCCGCGTCAACTCTGATGGCTTTACAATCCTGTCCACCAACGTCAATAACTGTTCTTATACTATCGACGAGAAAATACGCGCCTCTTCCGTGACAGGATATCTCACTGACATTATCGTCCGCAAAGGGAATAGTCTCTCGCCCGTATCCGGTCGCCACGGTAAAAACGATGTCTTCATAAGAAAGACCCAGTTTCTTGAGGATCTTGTCCATAACATCGTTGGCCGATTGTTCGGCTTTAGGCCTCACCCGTATTATCTCCGAGCCAATGATGGTTCCGTTCTCGAGAAGAACGGCCTCAGCGCTCAGAGAGCCCACATCACACCCTGCTACAATCATTTTACTATCCATTCTCCATTAAGGTAGCTCTAGACAAGTGTTTCAAAGAAATCGGAAAGTTGTTCTTTGATGACATCAATAGAGGTAACGCGGGAGTCCCAACCGTCACCCTCGAGCCGGAGCGACGGGACCCCAAGCTGCTTCTTGATCTCATCAGCGACTAGTCGGTATATGCCCCAGACCTGCTTGCAGGCCATGTGCCCGGTGAATACGAGACAGTCCGCCTTGTAGGTGTCCACGTAATAAAGCAGATCATAAAGCCAGTTGGCGGGCATGTCCCAGGACCCTTTTAGCTGGCGTGTCATGGGCAGGTTCAGCATCCCTTCGGCCAGCCCGCTCAGCATGGTATCTTTATTCGTTGTATCTATCAAAGAATGAAAATCATAGCATATGAGCAGGTCCATGAGATAGGAAACACCCATCTCCTCCTGAAACCAGTAGTGAATACCCTGGTCGAAATAGATGCTGGTATACATCATCATGAAGCGGATTCTTTCCTCAGGCAGAACGTGGAGCCCTTTGTTCAAGCGGTCTTTACAGACATCCAGGGCCACCTTATAAAAATCAACAGCGTCCGGGGTACCGACCATCATGAGCTTCTGGGCAAGGTGGTTTGAATTGTAATAGTTGGGTACCGGGTTCGGCACATGCCTTTTCATCTCGCTTATTTCGCCGATAATCTCCGTGGCCTGATTAGTGAGTTCACAGGTCTCCCGAAGACGACCCTCATCCAGTTTATTGCCGGACAATTCCTCGAGCACCCCCACGAGCTGCTTATACCCGTTGGTGTAATAATCAATTGACCGCTGGTCATGATAATACGGGACATCGAGGTACAGGATCGGGATCTCGAATTTTTCGGACATGTACTCGAATATTTTTGAATTTGGATCACACCCTCCCAGGGCCCCGTTTATCAGGAGATCGGGCTTGTCCAGCACTCCGGCCTCCAGCATGCCCACCACTCCCCTTTGAGCGCTGCACATGGTATCGGGCAGTCCGCGCTCCACGGCCAGGTCCAGGTACCCGTTAAGTCCCTCCTCGAGAGTCATGCCGAACGTGTTTAAGACCTCTACACCTACGGGAACAATATCCATGGCATGAAATATCTCGGGTGAACAATTAAAAGGAATAAAGGCCACTTTTTTACCCCGGTCCTGGGCGGTATAAACCGTGTCCCAATACTTGGCCATGACGGTGTTGTTCGCGTTCGACATCTTCCGGATCCCCGGGTCCTTGGCCATGGCCAGGAAATTATTCCTTCTGGCCTCGGTCATCGAATCGAGTACGGCCTTCATCTGGGGAGATTCCAGGTCCAGGTCCTCAGGCAAGGCGCTGGTCATTTTAAAGGTATTTACCATTCTCGCGAGCGCGTTTTCTCTTTGTTCAGTCATTTCTCAATCTCCAATTCTTTCAAGGAACGCCTGGATACGGGTTCTGATCCGGCCCGCGTCCGCCAGAGGACCGTACTGCCTTTCCAGTTCGAGTGTGGCGATTCCGTCTTTTTCCAGGTCCTTTTTGAAAAGGGCGTTATCCGTGCCGTGCAGGTCGCAGAATTTAATGTGCTCCAGGATAACCCCGTTCACGTCTGCCCGCTCGATTTGCTGTTTGATGAATTCCAGCCTCTGCGGATATGCGCCGGCCATGCGGGGGCAGGAGGCGTGGTTGTAATATCGGTCAATGAGGTTCTCGAAAGGATCACCGTTCTCAGCGGTCATATCCCAGAAGCTCCTGGCGCCAAAACAGAGGGTATCGGTGACCACGAGGGCTCCCAGGTCTTCCACGTTCTCCATAAATTCCGGGTCATCCATTATACTGCCGTTTATCAGCAATCGTGCTTTGCCTTTCGAAATACGTGGTCTTGTCTCGGCCTCTTTCAGTATTTCACCCAGGGCAAGGTTGAATTCCGGCCGCGGCATGACACTGCCGGCCGACAGTATTTTGAGCACCTCCGTGCCTGTAATCGTAGGCTCAGGGTTTGCCCGCAGGTCGTATAGTTCTCGAAGCAGCTTTCTCGTCTGGTTGTATATGGAGACTTCCTCAGAAAGCCTTTCCGGGATTATCTCCACGTGAAAATGTTCTTCCACCGCATCCTTGAACATGCCGACCTCTTCCTTGTACCACTGCCTTCCCTCAGGGAATATTTTATGCGGGACAGGAAGCATGTACATGAAAGGCCGGGGATTTTTCGCCTTCCAGTTGTCATAGCAGCGGCGTATGTGGTCGCAGCCGTTTACCCAGGCCGCGCCGTCGAGAAAGTCATACTGCCCGTCTAGTCCCAGTTCGAGACAGCAGCGGGCAAAACTGCAATTGACCCTCGACAGGTAAGAATCGGCCTGTGACGTGTCACTCACTCCCTTGCCGGTGATCCTTACGGGCAGGATATCCGCGGCAGCAAGAACCTCTTCCGGCAGGTAGGAACAGACGTACCCCACCACTTTCTTGCCCTGGTCCTGCCAATCAGAGATGTAGCTGTTTTTAAGCGTACTGGTAGCGTCAGCCAGCTTCTCAATAGCGTCCATAACAATTCCTTTTCTCCTGTTTACGGTTGTTGCCCCGATTTGCGGTCCAACACCGTACCAACATCAATACAAGGCCAATGCCGGGTTTATAGTCTCCTGTATTACCTGTTTACCATTTCAAGGAAGGCTTGAATGCGGGTGCTGATCTGACCTGATTCCGTAGTGCCGTACTCGCGCTCCAGGTCCAGCAATGGCACAAGGTTATCTTCCTGCAGGGCCTGTTTCAGCATCTGGCGGCCTCCGGCCCAGTGGTCACAAAATTTGAGCCGAGCGCTCACCACGCCCTGGACATGCCAGTCTTTGATTATTCCCTGAATAAGGGGGTAGCCACGGTCAAAGCCGCCCATGATTGACGGGCACGGGACCCGATTCAGGTACCGGTTGGCAATCGCGGCCAGCGGGTCCTCGGCGTCTTCATCCACCTGGCCCTGCCAGTGGCGCAGCCCGAAACACAATCCGTCAGCCACGATAGTGGCGCCTTTGCTTTCCACGAAGTCGATGAACCCGGTCGAATCACAGGCCCCTCCCATAATAAAGAGGCGCGGTCGGCCTGCCCCGCCATTTTGTCGCGTTTCGAGTTGAGGCAGCAATTTTTCGAGACGATCATTGAACTGTTCTCTCGGCGTGGACATCCCGGTGAGTACAATCTGCATATACTCGGCTCCGCTCACGGCGGGAGGATCTTTCTTTCGCAGATCATTGACCCGGGCCAGAAGCCTGCGGGTTCTGTTATAGACGGAAATAGCCTGCCTGAGATCATGCTCGGTTATCGTTACGCCAAAAGATGATTCGATGCTTGCTATCAGGTTTTTCATTTCCTGGATGAGCCATTCCCTGGCCCCATCCGTCAGGGTGTGATACATCTGGAAATAATGGTAAAACGGTAACGTGCTTTTATCCTCCAGTTCACCGGCCAGCCTCAAATGGTGGTCGCACGTATTGGTAGCTACCACTCCATCCAGAAAATCGTATTTCCCCTGCAGGAGATACTCCAATACAAACCGGGTATAGGTGCAATTAATTCTATACAGGTGGGAGTCGGCCATACCGCTTTCCATGATCCCCGGCGCGCGCAGCCGTAGAGGTAGAATTCCGGCGGCAAAAATCACCTCCTCCGGTATGTTGGAGCAGGTAATGCCTACAACCCGATTCCCCGCTTGTTTCCACGCTTGAATTCCAGGATTATTCATCTCGGAAGCAATATTTTTATAATATTCCAATGTGGTCATCGTATACTCCAACGCTTTTTTGAAATCTTTCTCACGAACCGGCCTAAGCGGTTTTCCCGGCTAAGCCGCGACCGTGGTGAAAAACTCTTCAAGCTGCTCCCGCAAGGGCTCGGATGAAAGCACGCGGTCATCGTTGTAGTCGAATTCGAGAAAGAGAACAGGAATCCTTTTTTCACGGGCAAATTTGCGCCAGAGTCCGGCGGCTCCGGCGATACTATTGCATCCCACGTGAATGGTTACGATGAGCGCGTCACAATTATAATCGTCAAACGCCTTCATGGTGGTGTTCCAGGATTCCACTGTATCCTTCCGCATGAAAGACATGGTCATGTCCAGACCCTGCCAGGCGTAGCCCTCGAGCATGGTATCAAGATCGGTGGTGTCAATCGGCAGGAGCGTAGCCAGACTGGAAAGCGAGGTAGTAACCACTGAAGCTCCGAGTTCTTTTTGCATCCAACCGAATAGTGTCCCGTCAAACCCAGGCGGAACATGAGCCCACATTACACGGCTTTTTTCCTCTACCGGACTCTTGATCCCTTCCCGCACCCTCCTGGTGGCGTCCTCGTGTACGGCCTTCAGCACCTCGGTCAGCCTGGGCAGCCCGGCTTGCGAAGTGAAGCCGCCGGAGGGGAGTAAGCGTAAACCAGGGGGGTGGGGACACGGGGATAGTTTATGGGTTTCAAAGATATCGACCATGAGTTCGTAGGCCTTGTTCGACTCTTCAATGACCTCTCGGAACCGGTCGATATCAAACTTCTTCCCGGTCATTTCTTCCAAAAAGGGAATGAGTTCCGCCTTGATCTGGCGGCCGTAATAGTGTGCGGCGTCCTTTCCATAGGTATATGGCGATTCAATATAAAGCGATGGAATTTCAAGTACCTTCTCCATGATGGGATACACGACCCGGGTTCCGTCACAAGGTGAGGAGCCGGTGACAAAAAACGAATTTTCAGACGGCAGTTCACCGGCCAAGGCCGCGCCTAGGATAAAGCGGTCTGTGGAGCAGACGTCGGAGGGGGCCCCAGCTTCCTCGGCCATGGCCAGGAATTCATGGAGCACGTCTTTTCTCGACGCGCTGAACATCCCGGGGTACGACTCCAGCAGGAGCGGTTCGCAGTCAAAGGCGTAAAACATCTGGGGGGTCAGGCCAAACTCGAATAGGGCCACCTTCTTGCTGGTATCGGTCAAGGCCGCGGTAAGATCCTCGAAGTGCTGAATCCTCGCCCGGAGCATGGCCGCGTTGAGGGGAGCGAATTGGCTTTCGCTCTCCTCCAGCATCTGAAGTCCCGGTTTCAGAATTCCATCAACCACTTCCATAGTTTTTTCAAACGGTTTTCCCATGACATTCTCGCTTTCATTCAAAATCGCTTTTGCACCAAGGCGTGAACTCATCGGCTAGGCTTGATGAGGGCCGCTGAAAAAGGCCGTTATTGAAAAAGAATAATTCAACCAAGGCGACGGGCTAATTCACCTTGTATGGGTAGTATCCCCGCATGACATCAAACTGCCCCAGCTGCACGCCGCCCAGCCAGAGTTGAACCTCTTTCACGTCCCGCCAGTACTTCTCCACGTGATAGTCGCGGATATATCCGTAGGAACCCATCAGTTCCATGGCCTTGTTCGTGACCGAGACGGCCATTTGGCAGGCGTGATTTTTGGTCATGCTCGTGTAACTGAGCATGGTCTCAGAATGCGCCGAACCATACACCTCAGGCTGGTTCCGCATCAGGGATACCTGAAGGCAGAAGGCGCGGGCGGATTCGATACCCGTGGCCATGTCGGCCAGAATACCGGCGGCGATTGAATGCTCCCGAATGGGTTTACCGGCCACCACCCGGTCTCCGGTGTACTTCAAGACTTCCTCGAAGGTGCCCCTGGCGCATCCTATGGCCGCGGAGGCGCTGCCGAGCCGGCCGTTGGTGAGGTTGTCCTTGAGATACTCCGCGTCCTTGCCCGGCCCATCGGCCCGGTAGGACAGGGGCACCCGCACATCATCGAAGTAGATATCGCAGTTGCGATCTGACTGCATGCCGGCCTTGTTCTCGAACTTACCGAAACTCAGGCCTTTGGTGTCGTAGGGAACATAGATCTGAGCGATCCCTTCATCACCCAATTCCGGATCGGTCTGACAGATCACGCAGTACATGGACGAGATACCCGCGTTGCTGGGAAATCTCTTCGCCCCGTTGATTACCCAGTGATCGCCGTCCTTGACCGCCCGCGTCTTTATGGTGCGGCCGTGAAGCTCGGGCAGATTCTCGACATCACACCCGCTGGCCGGTTCGGTCATGGCAAAACAAGCCAGGTTTGGTTCTACTTTTTCCGCCATGGAATTATACAGGTCGAGCACTTCCATGTTCCTGGCCTGAATAGCCGCGTACATGGCCCATCCGCTGATGCCCAGCACCAATCCGATGCCCGCGTCGCCCCGGGCCATCTCCTCGGCTACAATATGCCCGGTAAAAGGCGATGGCGTCGGCCCGCCTTCCTCCCGGGGCCTGGCTCCGAACACGCCTAGGGCGGACATTTTCTTGAGTATGGAGTTAATGAGAACGTGATCAACGTCGTCGTCTATCTGATCCCGAACGGGCATGATCTCCTGATCGACAAACCGGCGAATCATCTGCGCTAACATCTTGTCTTGATCCGAATACATTGGTGGAAATAAATCCATGCCTCTTTCCTCCTTGGATTAAAAAGTGATCGAGAGTGAAATAAGTTATATTCGATACCGTTACTGCTTCAACTCCAGTGCCATGTCGAAAAATTCCTCGAGTTGCTCTTTGATGACCGGCATGGGTGTAACACGCGAGTCCCAGCCATCCCCTTCCAGACGAAGGGATGGAATCCCCAACTCCTTTTTTACTTTATCAGCCACCAGCCGGTACGCTCCCCAGGCCTGTTTGCACGCGGTATGGCCCGTGAAGACCATGCAGTCTGCTTTGTAAGTTTCAGAGTAATAAAGGCAATCTTCAAGCCAGTTGCCGGGCATATTCCATGACCCTTTTAACTGGCGGGTCATGGGCAGGTTAAGCATCCCGGCCGCCAGTCCGTTGAACATGCTGTCCACGCTCGATGTATCGATGATGGGGACATGATCGAAAAAACTCAGCACGGTGGAAAGTACGGAGACGCCCATTTCCTTTTCCATCCAAACCCCGAAGGTGTCATCAAAATAATAACTGGTGTACATAAAAAGGCAGCGCAATCTTTCTTCAGATTCGGCCGCGCCTTTGCCATTCTTAAGGTTCTTTTTCACCATGTCGAGAGACATCTGGTAGAACGTCACGGCATCCTGGGTCCCGTCCAGCATGGTCTTCATGCCGGTATCGCCGCCGTTGTACATGTTGGGCACAGGATTGGGCACATTCCTTTTTATTTCGTTTATCTCCATGGCCAGTTCCTGGGCCTGGTTGGACAACTCGCAGACCTCGCGAAGACGATCCTCATCGAGCCGGGCGCCGGTCATTTCCATCAGCGCGGCGACGACCTCCTTGAATTCTTCCGCGTAATAATCGTATGAACGCTGATCATGGTAGTAGGGAACATCGAGGAACAGGATGGGGATGTTCCATTTTTCCGCCATGTATTCGAATATCTTCGAATTGGGATCGCACCCTCCGAGCGCTCCGTTGAGCAGCAGGTCAGGGGGTTCGATAACGCCGGCCTCGAACAGACCGACAACCCCCCTCTGGGCGGAACACAAGGTGTCCGGCAGCCCGCGCTCGACGGCCAGATCAAGGTAGGGCTCGATGCCTTCGTCCAATCCCATTAATGTGCTGTCCAGCATTTCCACACACACCGGGACTATGTCCAGGGCGTGGAAAATGCGGGGGGAAAAATTAAAGGGAATCCAGGCTACTTTTTTCCCGTTCTCCTTTGCATGCAGGACACTATCCCAGTACTTGCTCATCATGGGGGTTGGAGCGATTTCGGCTATCCTCTCGATTATCATACGCTGTTCGACGCTCATATCTACCTCCCGATTCTCTCGAGAAATGCTTGCACGCGAGTACGAATCCGCCCGGCATCAGTCAGCGGACCATACTGTCTTTCCAACTCGATAACCGGCACACCCTCTTTCTCCAAATGGAACTTCATGAGGGCATTGTCCGTACCATGCATGTCGCAGAATTTTATGGCTTCCAGAATGGCCCCGTCGGCCCGTGCCCGTTCGATCTGTTCCTTGGCGAAGGCCAATCGCTGTGAGTACTCACCGGCCATACGCGGGCAGGGTTCATGATAATAATACCGCTCGCAAAGGGCATCGAAGGGGTCGCCTTCCTCATCCGTCAAGGTCCAAAAATTCCTGGCCCCAAAGCAGAGGGCGTCAGACACCACCACCGCGCCCAGATCCTCCACGTTTTCAATTAATTCGGGGTCATCCATCAGACTGCCCGATATGAACAGCCGGAGTTTACCATTCATCGTTTTCGGCCTTGATTCGATCTCTTCGAGGAGTTGGCCAAGCATCCGGTTGAATTCCTTTTTTGGCATCGCGGTGGCGGCCGATGTAACGGTCAACGCTTCCGCGCCCGTCAAGGGAGGGTCGTCTCCTGCCCTCAGGTCGTACAGCTTTCTGAGCAGTCTTCTGGTTTCGTTGCACATTCGAGTCGCCTCGGCCAATCGGTCAGAGGTAATCTTCACCCTGAAATGGCTCTCGATCGCTTCTTTCAAACCTGTGACTTCTTCCTTGTACCATTCCAATCCACGATCCGTTATCCGATGAGGAATGGGAAGCATGTACATAAATGGACGGGCTGTGTTATGCGCCTCCCAGTTGTCATAAGCGCGTCGTATGTGGTCGCACCCATTCATGAACACCGCGCCTTCCAGGAATTCGTATTCGCCCTCGAAACCAAGTTCGAGCAGACAGCGGCAAAAAGAGCAATTTACCCTGGTGAGATAGGCGTCAGCGCGAGACGTATCTTCCACTCCTCTTCCGGTAATCCTGAAGGGGAGGATATCCGCGGCGTAAAAAAGTTCTTCAGGTACATACGTGCATACATACCCCATCACCTTCCGGCCCTGGTTTAACCAGTCAGTGACGTAGCTGTTCTGTAGTTTCTCCCCAACTACGGCCAATTGCTCAATAAAACTCATCGTAGCACCCATGTCCTTAAATACAGGTTATTCGATCTCAAAAAACCCGGCTTGCTGTCTGTCCACGGGCACGTATTGCCCGATGCCGGGATTAGGTTACCAATTTCTCGTCTTATTTTTGCGCCAGAAAACCATGATAAGGATGAACAGACGACACTAATGGTCTTCAATCTTTAACTAATTGACCAAATTAATATTTTTTATTTAATCAAATGTCAAGCACCAAATAGGGCTGAGCCCTTTTTAGACCTCCATTCCCGGATACACCAAAGCAAACATAAAATCTGACCTGCTGCAACATCTGATATACCGTGGTCCTACGAAGGCGGCACCGAAAAGTTACACATTAACTATCCTTAAATCGTGATCTTGTGAAAACTGGTTCGTATACCACCTAATCTGGAATTCTTCCCGATGTTGTCTTTCTGCTGAGACTGTCGAAAAATTACAAATGATGCATTTTTACTTTTTAACTTCCTTAAAAATCAGCCACTTACAAGTATGGGAAAACCATAAAACGGTAGATTTTAGGGTTTTTCGACAGTCTCGCTATCTATCCGTAATTTGTAAAACCTCAAATTTTAAGGGTTTCAAGGAGTTATCTATAATCAGTGTTTAAAGTCCAGGATGGAGGAGGCCCTAGCTCCATCCCGTGAAAAATCATTAACCGTATAGATTTTCAATCCACCGAATAGCCTCTGCGTCGCTAACTAATCCAAGATATTTCTGAGTCGTAGATAGATTAGCATGCCTTAGGATCACTTTGCTGACGATCTCAATGGGAGTACCAGATCGAGATGCGTATGTGGCTGCATGACGGCGCAAATCATGTGGACGGACATGAACATCCACAAGGTGACCAGCCTTCTTCACCATTACCCTGGCAGCGCCATAGGTTATGGGGAAAATTCTCTCAGAAGCCCCAATATTAATTTGCCGGATATACTCCTTAAGCCGATCAGCCACCTTTTGATGAATGAAAACTAGCTCGATTTCCTTACCATTCTTTGTATCCCGCAAGATGAGCTTACGATTTTCAACATCAACAGGGGTTAATTTTAGGACTTCACTGATCCTCATTCCGCCTCTTGCCATGAGTTCCAGGATAAGCCTATTCCTCGGGTTAGGAATCCTGAAAATGATTTCATCCACGACATCCTTTTCCAAAATCTTCCATTGGCTGTTGTTTGGGGCTCGAAATACCTTGCGCAGGGTTGGATTGTCGCAGGGATTCTTCAGATCTGGCTTGGTCGTCTGAATTATTAGGTTATAAAAGGCTGAAAGACAAGAATACCGAACTCGCTTGGTGGATTGTTTGCAGCCCTCGGTGAGCTGGGTCAGGAATGAAAGCACCTCATCAGTCGTAACCTTGTCAATTTCCCTCTTCCCAAAGCACTCGTTGAAGCGGGATAGGATGAACTGGTAGGTTTTTACAGAGTTTTTTTTGAGTTGGTTTTGTGGTAATCTAAACAGAATTCGATCGCTTGAGAAATTTGCATGGTAAATCTCCTTGGTCTTGCTGAGTGTAGTTTAGGCCTCCAGCGGGAGTCTAGGATAATCAGTTGAAATAATCAAGCAGGGAGGCCTGATGGCGGATTCGCGCTTATGGCAAGCTATATATAACGAGGCCCGATTCAGAACCAGGTTGCATACGAATGAATATCTGATGCGGGATTAGTTATGTTCCATGCACGTATGAGAAACCCCGTACCTTGAATCGCCTACCCCCATATACTGTATAATCTCACCTCAGGCCGGTTAAACCAAAAACTCATTCAATTTGACAATCTCAGCCTGAATTACTATCCTGTACGATAAATTCCGTATTTTCCGTTGCGATAGATTGCAACGCAGTTATGAATTTATTCTCTTCGCCGACTG
>SDBT01008484.1_pt1 | contig 16779 bp, 13 predicted proteins | sample 2277101 | NCBI WGS metagenome assembly SDBT01 (sample SAMN10404973, study PRJNA504765) | marine sediment metagenome | isolation source: marine sediment core GS10_PC15, 103 cmbsf | place: Arctic Ocean: Southern Knipovich Ridge | collected 2010
TTTGACACCGACGAGTTGATCGGTGCCGAGCTGACCATCAACATCAAGAACGAAGAGTATCCCAAAGGATCGGGTGACATTCGTTCGGGCATCAAGTCGATAGCTCGCAAGGCGTAACCATCTCCCTCCTTCTCGGTTGACATGCTAGAGAAACCTGTTCAGATAGCGGAGGACCTCAACCGTCGTGCTGATACCCTTCAGATGATGGGAGAGTATGTGCTGATCGAGTGCAATCAAAACGACTCAATGATCGGTAATCTCCACGTTCCAATCGAAGCTGCAGAAGTCTACCCGACCTCAGGTTGGATCATAGGCTTCGGGCCTAAGGTTAAGGAACGCATATCGGTGGGTGACTTCGTGTTGATCGAGGAGGAGGGGATCGTTCTACCCCATACGTACTACGATGTGTTCGAGGTAATCCTCCGTCTACCTGACGAAAGCCTCGAAGCGATCTGGCCTGAGGTTGAGGTTGAACCTGTAGTCAGGGAGCAGGTGTCTGAGTTTCGTAGAGGTGCAGGACCAGACAGCATGATGGCCTGTAAGGACACCAAGACTGGCGAGTCCGTCTCATTCAACTGCTCAGATGTAGTAGACTGGCAGATGGGCTCGATGGCTAACCCTTCGTACGATCTCACCTATGTTCCAGTTCACATGTACATCTTTCAGAATGAGGATGATGAACCCGCTCTCTTCTACATAACTAAACCCTCCAAGATCATATCCAAAGTGGAGTACTAGATGCCTCAAACTGTTAGTCCCTCCGATATTGAAATCAAGCCACGACAGCGTAAGATCCTAACCCCTCTCCAAGTTGAAGAGATGGCTGCGTCCATCGACAAGTTCGGCTTGTTCGCTCCGCCAGTGATGGTACCTGGTTCAGCGAAGGGTAAGCTCCAGTTGGTGGCCGGCTTCACTCGCTTGCAGGGTATGATGTACCTCAGGTGGGATGAGATCCCTTACACTATGCTGGAAGAGACCGACGAGATCACCCTCAAGGAGATCGAGTTGGAGGAAAACATACGGCGTACGGATCTAGAGTGGTGGGAGAAGGCTGAGGCCATCGCTGAGATCCACGAGCTGCGCTGTAATCAGGATCCCAACTGGTCCATGCGTAGTACCGCCGACCTGACAGGTGAGGCGTTGGGTACGATCTCTCAGTCAGTCCAGCTGCGTGATGAGGTGAAGCTCAACCCTGAACTCAAGACAGAGAAAACCCTGCGTGGTGCCCTAGCCAAGCTCGACGTCAAGAAGAAACTGGCGAGCAAGAAGAAGGACATCGAGCGGAGAGCCAAGGGTCTGACTCCCTCCCTTCGTGCCGAGATCATAGTAGGTGATGCGGCCGTGCTGATTGAGAAAGAACCTAGCGAAAGCTTCGATGCCATCGTCACGAACCTGCCCTTTGGTATCGACCTCGAGTTCAAGGGTGGACTCAAGCCCTATGAGGACGACGAGCAGACCATCATCGACACAGTACAGAAGGTGGTGATCGAGTCCTTCCGAGTACTCAAGGACGACAGCTGGTTCGTAGCCTGGTTCGATGTCAGGAAGATCACGTACTCCAATGCACAACTGGCACTGTACAAGAAGCTGGCCGGACTCACGAAGATGAAGGACTTTAAGAAGATGTTCTTCGACTCGATGGGCCTAGCTTTCTGGCTTGAGCAAGCGGGCTTCTCGTATGTCACACTGGTCCCGCCCTTGTGGGTCAAGCCTAACAAGACTCAGGGTATGATAGGTGACCCAAGAAAGGGATTGATCGTAGCTGCAGAGGCTATGGTCTTTGCATCGAAGGGCGGTGCATTCCTCATGAAGCAAGGGAGGAACAATGTCTTTATCTACGACTCCCTCACCGGCACCGAACGTGACTATAGTATGCAGATGCCGGCCGGTCTTTGCACGGAAGTTGTGTCAATGGTTAGCCTCTCAGGGGGTAGAATACTCGATCCCTTTGCAGGGAGTGGTTCTATTGGGCTCGGAGCTCTCAACCGTGAGTGTGAGTTTCGAGGATACGAGATCAACCCCGAAGCTGCCAGCATAGGCAACATGCTCCTCAAAGAACACCACCTAGCAGCGCAGGAGAACAACAATGTCGATGATGTATAGAATCGCTCGCTGCTTGGGTGAGGAGAATGTATCCACTGCAATCCAAGACAAGATGGATGAGGATGTAGGGTGGAGGGTGCACTCCATCATGGTTACTAACGTCGAGGAGCACGTTATCAATCCCCTCCAGATCAACAAGACGGTCCAGATCACACGATTCTTGATTCTATTTGAACGAGTGGATGTCGGCGACGTGGACATAATGCCAGCAGGTATCAGGAGTACGCCAAACATCAAGCCTTCGTGATCGTCCCGGCTGTAGGGCCGACCAACGCTAAGATATTTGTACTGGGTGAGAGCCCAGGTAAGCACGAGTGGGCTCAGGGCCGACCCTTTGTTGGTCAATCAGGTGACATACTCAACGATGTAACACGAGTGTCAGGGGTCAAGCGCTCCGAACTCTACATCACCAACGTCATCAAGGACCGTCTGCTCCCGCATGGAGACCACAAGCGGAGCTTCTTCTTCAAGGACGGACACCCCACTCATGAGTACCTGGAGGGCATCCTCGATATAGTCAAGGAGATCCAGGAAGTCAAGCCCAACGTGGTGCTAGCCCTTGGGAACTACGCATTGTGGGCGATGATGCAACATGAGGGGATCATGAAGTGGCGTGGTTCCATCCTTGATTCCAAGACTGTCCCCGGTCAGAAGGTAATCCCCAGCCTACACCCCGCGTTCTACATCAACTCACGGATCTTCTGGCACCGACTACCAATGCTTGAGTGGGACTTTCAACGGGTGGTACGTGAGTCACAGTTCCCAGAGATCCGAGCACCTAACCCCACCATCATCGTAGACCCCACTCCTCAGGAGATAGCGGACGCTGTCGAGAGGTTCACCAACTGTGAGTGTCTGATGATTGACACGGAGTGGTACAACCCTAATGCCTTGGCCTACATAGGCTTCTCAGACTCTAAGGACTACGCCGTCGTCATACCCAACACCTCGATGAACGCCCTCCGTGCATACAAGGCCATCCTCGGCTCGGACATACCTAAGGATACACAGAATGGATGGGCCTTTGACCTGCCCGCCCTATTCCGTCAGGGGATAGAGGTAGTGAATCCCGGTGACGACTTGATGGTAGCATGGAACAGCTGCTGGGCTAGCCTCAGAGCGAAGGGACTGGATACGATATGCTCTATCCTCACAGATCAGAAATACTACAAGGATGAAGTGGAGTTCGTAGGTCAGGACGATGAGAAGGGGCAGCTATACTGCGGTACAGATTGCGTGGTTCAGTACGAAGCGATGGACAAGATCAAGAAGGAGGAGTTCCCGATCACTAATGGGAATGTAGGCTATGAGATAACTAAGTCTGCCGCTCCATACTTCATCGAAGCTACCAAGATGGGCATCCTGATTGACGATGAGAGGAGGATACAACTCAGGGACGTACACCTTGAGAAAGCTGACGAGATCGAGGATGCTCTGTCTAAGACTCTCGGCTATACTCTCAACTGCCGATCAAGTCAGCAGGTTATCAAGCTGGTACATGACCAACTGCTTCCCACATACGGGATCAAGAGGACCAAGCGTACGTCCAGGCAGGAATACTTGATGGACATAGCAGGGTCTACTCACGTCGAGGCAGTCAAACTGATCCTCGGCTCGATCATTCGAGTGAGACAGAACCGTAACATCGTATCGAGGTACCTCCACGATGGAATTGTCGACACTGATGGACGAGTTAGAACTAACTGGAACCTCGCAGGGACACGCTCAGGTAGATTTAGTAGCACTAAGCCTTGGTGGCCCGGTCTACCACTTCAAACAGTACCTGAGGACGCGAGAAGTATATTCATACCTGATCCGGGTTACGTCTTTATTGGCTTCGATTACGAACAAGCAGAAGCTAGGGTCGTGGCGGTGCTCACTTACAATCACGACTTACTAGATGCGATGGATGCCGGGCAAGACATCCACACAATGCTCGCCGCTCAGCTCCCGTTCGGCAAGACATATGATGAACTGATGGCCGAGGTTGCTCGGGTTGGGAAGGATGAGTGTCGACCTAGGTTCATTGCGAAGAAGTCACGCCACGCGTTCAACTACGTGGAGGGTGCAGACACGTTCGCCTTACAAGTGAACAGAGAATGGATCGACACTAACATCGGTATCACTAGGACTGAGGCGAGAGAGATCAGGACGATGTTTCTGGGTATCAACCCTGGTCTTGAGCCTTGGTGGGATCAGGTCAAGCAAACCCTGTACGATCAGAAGTATCTTGACAACTCCTTTGGTCGCCGTCGGTTTGCCCTTGGCAGGATAACAGAGGACTTGATCAGAGAGTTTGTATCCTATGAGCCCCAAAGCACGATCGCAGACCTGTGTACTCAGGCCATTGTCAAGGTAGCTCGAGCTGTGCCAACCGCTCAGGTCCTACTGCACATGCACGACGGCGGTATGTTCCAAGTTCCGATAGATGATCTGGCTGAAGCATACGAGATCATGATGGACGTGATTGAATGGCCTATCCGCGTAGGGAAGGAGTATATCACTATACCGGCTGAGGGTAAGGTCGGCTACTCATGGGGAGAGATGGGAAAGTATGCACCTTAGGAAATACTTCAAGGTCAAGATCCGTGAACCCTACATGGGGAACGACGTGCCTCTGAAGATAGAGGTAAGGGTCTATGAACATGGACCTGTGATCGTTAAGGTATGGAACCCAGAAGGGATGGTGTACGAGGCAGACGAGGTGGAGGCCGAGACGTTCAACGGATGAACAACTCATGCCGATAATCGGTGGCAAGCAAGAGCCAAAGAAAGATAAGCCTAGGAAGAAGACCGAACGGATCTTGGACAACTGGCTCTTAAAGTATGGCGAGTACACGATGGAGTCGGAGAGCCCCGAGCAGTTCCATCTATGGACTGGCCTGTCTATCATCGCGTCCGCAGTTCGGCGAAACTGCTGGTTGAATCAAGGCACACACATCCTCTTCCCCAATATGTATGTTATACTCATTGGTCCTCCTGGTAGAGTACGAAAGTCCACGTCGATTAGGTTGGGTCGTCATCTGCTTCTGGATATAGACGGGATACACTTCGGAGCGGACTCGCTCACAAGGGAGGAGTTGATCAGATCCCTGGCCAAGATCAGTACAGGCGCCAAGCAAGCGGCCATGACGATTCACTCGACTGAGCTGTCCAGTCTGATCGAGCCGAGTGGGATCAAGATGATCCAGTTCCTGACCGACATCTTTGATGGAGACTTTAAGTGGCGCTACAGCACAAAGCATCAAGGGAAAGACGTAATCAACAATCCCATCTTGAACATCCTCGCTGCAACTACACCTACTTGGATCGCAGACGGCCTACCTGCAGACATCATAGGTCACGGCTTCACGTCCCGAGTCTTGTTTGTCTATGGTGCGGACAGACGATTTCTCAAGCCGTTCCCTGGGCAGTTAGACGCTGAGCTAGCACACAACTTGAAGGCAGACCTGGAGCACATCAGCATGATCGAAGGAACCTTCTCTTGGGGAGAGGGATCAAAGGACTGCTACGCTAAGATATATGAGGAGATTGACGCCTCCACACCGAAGGACTATCGGGTCGAGGGATTCCACAACAGGAAGGACATCTACACACTCAAAGTCGCAATGCTCCTCGCCATCGCTAGAGATGATGATCTGGTCATGCACCCCGGAGATATCAAGACTGCGTATGCCGCTCTGTCCGAGATTGAGGAGTCCATGCACAAGACATTCTCCGCCGTAGGGAAGTACGATCATGCCGCCGATACGGAACGACTGCTCGCCGCTATCAGAGAAGAAGGAGAGCTGACCTCCGAGGAGATTCACCAGAGATTCTACGCTGTGGGGAACGTCGACGAGATCGGGAAGATGATTCAAATGCTTAGATCCCAAGGCGTTATCACTATGCACTTGATGGGGAAGGATAAGCCTACCGTCTTTCGAGCAGTTCCTCAATCGAAGGCAAGCCAGTCAAGTCAGTTTCGGGCCTCTCGATCGGAAGCTCCAGTTGATTCGACAGATCATAGCTGAAGTTGTAGGCATCAACTGGTCTGCCTAGCAGAAGGCGGAAGGCTGCTTGCTGCAAGTCGTCAGCGTTCAGCACATCCCCAATCTCATTGTAGAACAACTGACCAGGGAAGGCGAGAGATCCCACAGTCAACGCCAAGGTCCTACCTGCTTGTGCCTTACGGTCTAAGGGAGCATCGACTAGAGCTTTGAAGTCTACGGCAACATCAACTGATGGGCCGCCAGCAAACTCTAGGGAAGTGGGAGCCATCCAACTCCACATGTTGACTCCAGTCTGAAAGCCCATGTTAGCAGTGAGACCCATAAGGCTAAGGGATCGAACAGTGAACGCAATCTTCTGTGTAGCCGTAGCATGGGCGGTCCGACGGAAGTACAACTCACTGAGCCATAGAGGCCACTGTCCGAACACACCGAACAGACGACCGAAGGGCCTTTGCATCCAGCCTGGGCTAGCCGCAGTACCATAGATGAAGTGAGCCTCGTCCGCTGCTTGCTTCCCTATGTACTGAAGTGCAGCCTCTCTCCCCTGCTTATCCCAGATACCACGGAACTCTGTCCTAATCGTGTTGGAGAAGAACGGGAGGCCGTCTGAGAGGAATGTATCCCAATCAATCTTCCCTGCATCGAACCTAGTGAGCATCTTCTCAGTGTGCATCCTCTGCCAGTGATAGGCCCACGCCCTGTTGATTTGATCTCCAGATCCATAGGGGACAAGGAAAGTCTCAGCCGTCTTCCGGGTTACCCTACCTAGTCTCAGCCCTCTACGGATACCAGAGGCTGCAGCATTACTCCAAGGGCCAGTCCCGGTGATGAAGGTGTCTCCCATGACCTGCTGGAATACAGCATCTCCCATTGAGACTGAAGCGGTAACAGGGCGAATGGCTCCTGCATCCACCGCTGCATTGTACCCTCTCATGGACATAGCCTCTGCGAGAGACAGACCACCGAACTCGCCGCCCACTCGGGTATACATAGTCCACATGTTCTGCATCGCGTTGCGGTTCATCGTAGCGAAACGCAATCCTAGTGCAGCACCATACTGTACGGACAGCCAGGTGTTGATGAACTGATCGAAGATTTGTGGGCTGCTCTTCATTCCTAGCTTATCAAACATCCGAGTCATGAACCTTCTAGCTGACGCAAAGCCAGGTCCATACTGTCCTTGGACGTTGAGCAGATACTCCTTACCAACAGCCCTAACCTCGTCAGGTAGTATGTGACTGTTCGGAGTTGTGTCAGGTAGACCCTGCCTGAGTATCTCTTGCTGCTTGGCCTTGGGCAGATCCCTAATCCTCAGGCCCAACATATCTGCCATTCGCTTCTCAAGAGGAGCTACCTCCAACTCACGGAACAGGGCTCGGAAGTACTTGTTCATCACGATCACAGGATCTAGCTCGAGGTTAGCCAGCTCTCCTGTCCTCTGCTTCAATGCCCAGAACTCAAACTCCTGAAGGGACTGCGGATTATCCGATAGGAGGCTCCTAATCTTGTTGAGTGACGTACCCTTCTCAAGCTCGGGACGAATTCGGGAGTAGTAAGTTGGGATGTAGTTACTCTCCGTGAGCCCCAGTTCCTGTGCCGCCAGGTCATACAGCTTCCTGCTCTCAGTGAAGGCACGGATCTGCTGGTTGTTCAACCCTGCTTCCCGAGCAGCACGAACCAATTGCTCTCCCTTCAACCCCGATCCTTCGATAGCCGTCCAGAACTCAGCGACTTGAACCCTTCCGTCCCTGCTTATCCCCTTCCAGGCAGCGTCGATCCTTCTTCCTATCGGCTCGTACCGTAGTGCTGCCCGCGATGAGGCTGCGTCGATAGCGCCGAATCCCTCACTGAACAGGGGAACGCCAGTCAACCGCTCTATCGCATCGAAGTAGTCTCTCCTGTTTCGGATGCCCGTCGTGGGAGTAGTAGAGAGGAAGTCCTTGTGAGTGATCTGACTGGCTCCCTTAGCGAGAACAGTTCGGATCTTTCCGGTCCCCTCCTCAAAGAAGAAGATACCATCAGTCGGATCGAACCCTGTCGTGTAGCCTGGCATACCATGTGGGCCATCAGAGAGGTACAGGCCAAAGGGATCTCTCTCACTACGAACAATAAGATCCACCACATCGTCGGCTATTGCTGCACTTCCGTACTCTATACTAGCCCCAGTGTTGATGTCCCGAAGGAGTACCCTTCCTCCCTCCAGCTCCTCAAGAAGCATCCCCTTCGCACCTGCCCTCAGGGTCAGTGTCGATCCATCCTCGGCTAGGCGGAGGGTCTCGTCTCTGATCGACTGGAAGATTTTCAAATCCTCCTCAGGTAGCTTGGCCCACAGGTCAGAGCGGAATCGCTGGGCGAAGTTAGCACGGAATGCTTCTATATCCTTTGCGCCGATGTCAAGACCTCTGGCTGCTACCCAGGCATCGAAGGCATCGTCCATGTTCCTGATAGCAACAGGCTCAAGTATATCACCTGCATACTTACCTGATGCAAGGAAGCGAGCCGCGAAGTCGTCGGCACCAGACGCGAAGATAAGAGCTTCTGTACTTATGTTCTGCCCTCCTCCAGGTATGAACCTCATAGTTGCAAGATCGAAGTCCCCTTTGAAAGACGTCATTATCCCCAGATCATCTGCACCCCTCTCCATTGCCTCCTGGATTAGATCAAAGACGGCCTCCCTATCAGTAGCACCAGTCTTGGCCATGACCATCTCAATCGTAGCTTCAACGTGCCCTTCTCTTCCAGTTCGCGACACCCAGATCACACCCTCATCGTCTAGGACAGCCGCCATAGGGAATCTACCAGGCTGCGCAGGAAACTCCGCTGGATTACCTATCTTCGAGAAGGTTATTCCCAGCTCTGAGGGATGAGTGATCGCCCCGCCTATCTCGAACTGACGGATCGCATCATCGGAGAACTGTAAGGTACCCTCTCGGAGTCCAGCTACTATTGACTGTTCAGTTAGAGGACCTTCTATCCCCATCGCCTCAGCCATTCGAGCATGGGTAAACTCACGGAAGTCTGCGAATAGAGCCTGGCCAGCAGTAGGGAGAGGGATCTCCTCGACAGCATAAGGAAGGTTCGTAACACCTTTCTCTTTGATAGTCGTGGTCTTCCCGTCAGCGTTGCGAACTACCAGGTCCCCAGCCTTCTTCCCTCTCCTGACGTAGATGTATTCGGCCCCTCCCTTCTGGAGGACTTGACCAGTGAACCTTCCTTCTCCTCCTACCCTCAGCTGAGCCTTCTGACTATTGTTCAATCCTGTCAGCCCGAAGTGAAGATCGAAGGTTCGGCCCGCTGCTCCTTCACGAGCGATCACATCAAACTTGAGGTTGGGAAACATCTCACGAACAGCCACTAGCCTTGCGTTGATCTCCGCGAAGTCGGCGCCAAAGTTCTCAACGAGTCCTCTAGTTTGCCCGGCCTCTGCCGCTCCACGTACTGAGGCAACTAGAGCATTGTCAAACTCCAAGTTCCTCATGAATTCCTGAGCGGTATGGCTGCTAGCTAAATATCCCTCCTCGTTCATCAATTGAACAAGTGATGTGGCTTCCGACTCAGCGAATACTACCTTCTCTCCCGCAGCAAGTCTCTTTAGCTTATCGTCCAGAGTCATATCCCCTGCAATGAGTCGGGCTCGGTTGATTCTCATTCCTTGAGCAGCGAACATTACACCACTAAGAGCCATCCCCGATACCCCAAACACAGCCGACTGTACAGCTAAGGACTTAGTCCTTTCTGCAATGTTCTCACCGGGAGTCAGGAGTCCACCAAAGACTGCACCTGCCGTTGAGTCTAGAATGAAGTTACGACGAAAGACTGCTTGAGTCGCACCTCTAATTAGTGAGCCACCTGCACCAGCTTCGGCTGCGCCTAATGCAACGGCAGTGGGTGATGCTGCTCTGATCCCAGTGAGCAAGCGAGCTGCCTTGAACGAAGCGGTGACGGGGGCTATGAACCCAAAGATCTCACCGAGCAAGTGGGAGTCCCCAATCAACTCAGGATCTACCCCTGCTCTCAGAGCAGCTTGCTCCGACGAAGATAGGATGTTCTCATTGAGCCGCCTGAAGAAGTCAGCTGCCCTATCCGTAGGGATATCTCTCTCGAACAGGAACCCTGGAAGTTCAAAGAGAGCTTGGAGTCCTTCGGTAAAGGGAGTTTGTATTCCCGCTGCAATCAATCCTAGTTCTTGTGGAGACGTAGGAGTGAGAGCGTCAAAGGCCCTAGCGAAGAAACCTCTCTCACTCGGGGCAGGCTGAGCAGGGGCACCTCCACTCATTATCCTACCGATAGCCGCAGTAAGCGGATCGGCCTGGATTCCTTCAGCCTGCTCTTCTAGCAGACGAGCGATAGCTTCTTGCAGGGGATCACCCTGGGCACCGTTAGGCATGTATCTTAATTCTCCGATAGCAAGCGTCTGAGTGTCTGTTTCGCTCTCTCAATGAGAGGATTAAAGACTCGTTGCTCTGCTCCTGCAGTCTCACTAAGTGTTTCTTTCCTGCGGATCAGAGTGTTAAGCTGCAACACCCTCGCTCGAAGGCTTGCAGGCATGTTGGCAGGATCAATTCCCCCTGCTGGTATCTCGTCTGTTCCCTCCCTCTCGATTGGAAGAACAGTAGCGTCAATAGCCAGTTCAGCTTCTAGTCTGGCAATCCGCCTTCCTAGAGTCCTCTGAACTCGTGGTTCGGTAGCTGTACTCAGCATTCTTTCTAGGCTAGTTATCTGCCGTCGTGCTGAGTCAACTACTCGTTGCTGTTCTACTGAACGGGTAGGTTGATCGGTGACAGTCTCCTCTGTGACCCCGGCCGCAGCCTCAGCGAATCGAGTCTCTGCCGCAACAACGTTTTCGATCCCTACTTGGCTAACCATTATAGCTCGTCGCTGACCAGCCGTCTGACCCTCAGGTAGTTCTTGACCAAGGACGTCGAAAACCCCTTGTATCTGTACCTCCTGCGATACAGTAGCAGGATCTACCGTTCCAGCACCGCCAACGCCTCTAGTCACACCAGTAGGATCTAGCTCCGTGAGTTGGAACTCTGGCCTACCAAAGCCGAACGGACCCTCATTGAAGGACCCGAACAAAGCTTCAGGGAGTTGATCCACTAAGTCTTGAACTGCTTCTGGATCAGCGTCTTGAATCGCTTCGACAACTGCAGCGACCTGCATCAACCTCCGCATTTCAGGAGGGAATCCCTCGAATAGAAATTCATCTCCGAATGCCATAGAGCCTCGAACAACTTCCATCGCAAGCTTCTCGCCCTGCGTCGCTCCTGAGGCGAGGAAGGCGTCTATGACTGATCCGTCTCTTGCCTCAATCGCTTGATCGTAGATGTCTAGGATGCGAGACACAGCAGGGGCACCAACCTCGAACTCTCTCTGACGAACTGCGTCTCGAATCTGGTCGATGATTTCAGACCTACGTTCATCCGCCAGAGATCCGAACCTTGCTGTTGCAACATCTTGATCCCTGAGCATGGATACGTAAAGCGTCGCAGCCTCGACTCTGTCGAAGGTCTGAGGCCCTCTACCGTCAGGGAACTCGATGGTGATTGGATCTAATCCCTCCAGCCTTGCGATGAAGTCATCATACCTGAAGGGGTCCTCCCTGATTCGTTTAAGGCCTTCAATGCCCATCTTGGCCCTATCACGATTTAGGTTCGCGACTTCTATAATAGGCTCAAGACCCTGGTTTGCCCGAACTACTTCAGTTCTTCTTGCATCCTCGGGAGATATGTCCGCGAAGCCGTCGAGTATCACTCGTTCAACGAGCGAGTCTATCGTTTCCCTGTTGAGATCCAGTGTCTGAAACTCTCCTGCATCTACAGCGAACGCTCGTGAGAACAGGTTTTGCGTAGCCTGGTCTGTGTCCCCTAGAGTTGTACCTACCTCAAAGAAGGGTACTAGTCTAGTGAAAGCATTCAGATCGGTGATACGTTCTGTGTTAGAGATCTGGCGTTCTTGCAGAGCCTCAGCCCGCCTTCGCGCCCGCCCTGTAACGAAAGCCTCTGCGCCCCTAGCAAGACCCCCGCCAGTAACGCTAGGAAATACTCGTCCACCTGTAGACATGCTAGTCTCCTAAATGTTTACGCCGGGAGGGAAGTTGGTCTGACCGCCTGGGATCGGGCCTGAGACTGGCGGGAAGAAGTTTGGCTGTCCTCCGCCAGCACCAGTAGGAATATCTCCAAAGCGGTTGGGGTTGCCGAAGAACTCACCAGCAATGTTACCGCCTGCCGCAATGAGATCACCGAAGAAGCCTTCTTGGAAGTTCGGTGCACCTGGCGCGAAGAAGTCAAGCGTCTGACCTCGTGCCCCGAGCAGACCCTGCAAGATGACAGCGAGTGCCTGACTCTGTTGACCTTGAGCCTGGAGCAGAGCTTCCTGCCTCGTTCGAGCAAACTGAGCCCCAAGCTCTCCCTGTGTTCGAGCTTCCCCTTCCAGGATGTTCGTACTGAATCGCCCACCGAGTCGACCAAAGGATCCTCTCGTATCTGCTATGGCCTGATTGGTCTGACGTCGCTCAAAGGGCTCTAGGGCCGCGAACAGACCTTGCAGTCTATCGGCAGGATCAGCGAGTAGCCTCATGACCGCGGCTTCGATCCCAACGTTGTTCGGGCCAAAGCCTAATGCACCCCTTGTGGCATCAGCGGTGAGACGCCCTCCAGAAAGGAGATCATTCGCAATCTGACTAGTTCCCGCTCGGGTCTCGATAGGGGTTCCCGACTTCTCCCCTCCAAATAGGGTGTCACCCATCCTAGGCCTCCTGTAGTTTCTCTTGGAGTTCGCTTTCCAGTATACCGAACATCTCTAGGTCTACCCAGACTTCTTTGTGGATAGATCCTTCTCTCCTCGTTCCCTCATGCTGAAACCCTAGGCGCTCAATCATCCTGATCACGCCCTTACTGTGCCCGGTTATCTCAGTGGATAGTCGCCGGAGATTGAACTCGTTCATCCACAGCCTCATCATTTCCAGGAACAGAGGCTCCTTCCCTCTAGCCTTTCCATTCCATAGTGTGAAGTGAGCAAGGCCATCAAAGTTCGGAAGTATCCTAGTGAGCATCATAGACCCAATAGGAACTTCATCATCAATGCTGTAGATCTCCGCAATCGCTGCGTTGTTGGCAAACAGGATGTCGAGGAAGGGTTCAACCTTACCCAACGTGTAGTCCGAGAACAGGGTATCATGTTGACTGTACTCAATCCACAGTTCTTGAACCTTCTGCGGAGTGAGATAGGGATCGACGGCGCCAAACTTCTGGAGCAGCCGAACTGAATACTCCTTTGTTTCGCCCTCCTCTTCCAAGCCCATCCGAAGTATCTCAGTCAAAAGATCAGATCTCCCCGCTCGATTAGGTGAGGGCGGAATCCATAGATGTTCGCCAACACGTCTGTATCGAATAGAATCCTAAACCTCAGGTCAGTCCCCGTTACTCCGAGCCCTACTCTCACAGTCTCGATCTTCTCAGGCGTCAGGACAAGGTTGACCACCTGGTTAGGACCGAACGTCTGCCCTCCATCTCCACTTCCCGCGACACTGATCGTAGTCGCAAACGCTGAGTAGAACAAGTCAAGCAGGGCCAACTCGAATGTCTTACCTTCCTCAACCCGATTCAATGTCCCACTCTGCCACTCAGACGTGAAGCTCACTCCATCCTGCTGTAGCTCCGCCTCATCAATACGCTGAATATCATTCGTCGGGTCTGCAAAGAGAACAAATCTCTCAGCAGGTAGAGACGCCTGACCTGGAGGTAGAAATGGTAGTGGCATTACAGCACCTCACTTATGCCGCCAGCTGCGAACCTCTGAACATCCATCGGCTTCCTTCTCCAGACTACTTCTTGAGTCTTTAGGAACCTGTCCACGTCGAAGACCCACACCTTGGTAATCTCCGTATCTGCTCCAACAGGGTATCCAAGGTAGTACTCTCCAAACGTGGGGTCCCATGCTGAGTCCACCAAAGTGAGATCCCCTGTCAGATCCTCGATGACCTCCTGATGAATAGGCAGACCCACAGCTCGAGGCCCTTGCTCATTCAAGAAGTACATCATCGAATCGTGACCAAGGAACATCACTCCACCTAGTACATTCCGAATGGAGAAGGGGCAGTTGGTTCCTAAGTTCTCAATCCACGTTACTACGCCTATCGCCTGTCCCACGACTCCAGACTCAAAGGCTCTCATGATCGAGCGCTGGCGGAACACTGCTAGGAAGTTCGAGTTCAGAACTGCTCCACCTTGCAGGGCATCAATGCCGTCACTCCGAGTATCTACAAGGAACAGCTGCCCTGCCCCTAAATCAATGTTGTCAAACTCAGTCAGAAGTCCATCTGCTGAGAATGAGAAGACCTGACGATCTCCCAAGTCCTGCAACGCAATCAGCCGACGAGCGAAGTGAACTAAGTACCGTGCCCCAGGGCCTGGATCAATAGGCTCGAACGTTGACTGTGCAACCCCCGACGTTCCGTAAGTTATACCAGCAGTCGGGTCATTAGTAACTGCTTTGTTGTTAGGGTGAACCACTATGTCTGTAACCTGTGCAGTCCATCTTATTCTAAAGAAGACCATGAACACCACTCCACAAGCTACTCCGGTATTCCCCACTAGCTCAGCTCCGAACCTTACATTAGGTCCAATTAGACCTGGGACAACCAAATCTACTATTTGGCCAAGTACATCCGGAGGTCTGGAAGTGGTTATAGTAGCAATCGAGACGAATATCCCGTCTCCATCATCAAGGAAGTATTCTATAGTAATGCCACAAGGAGAACTATCGTAGTTGAGAATGAAAGACCTAAAACTGTACGTGTCATTGAGCGCAGGTACGAGTAGACTCTTATTGAGAATGAATGGTGGATCAGGCGGGACAGGCTGAGGACCTACGCCCAGGTTGTTCGAGACATCATCCTGAGCCTCAAGATTTGGAGATCTAATCTGGATAATCTCCATCTTTATCTCGTCTCCATCATCAATCTGCCGGTTGAAGACGAATGCTTGATCTCCTGAATTAAGCGGGAAGGCGTCGTCTCTAGTAGCTGAATGAACCGCAGTACCAAGAGGATCGCCTTCGTGCAGAAACTGTATTACAACTACATCACCTTCTCCTGGCTCGGTTACGGTCCGATTGAACTGAACATTGTAGCCGACCGAATACTCAAGGATACCAGCTGCAAATGCAGGACTGACACCAAGAGCAGAGAAATCCCCGGGTTGTCTTAGATCAACGCCAGGAGCGAAATCATTCTCATTGGTGACAGTTGCAAAGTCCTCAAGCCAACAGAGGATCTGAGTACCCTCCGCCATATACAGAGCACCTTGAGCTGTTATGATCGAGAGGTAGATATTGTTGATCGTGAACGGATCTGAGGTGTCTGTAAACACCCAGTCCGCCCCGTCCCAGACCTCAATGATAGCGAATCCACCTGCATCTTGGAACACTCGAACGAGCCGAGCGAACTCCAATCCTTCACTGATGAACTTGTGTTCGATCAGACCTAGAATAGGGAACGCCGCAGGTACACCAATAGGTACCCAACCAAAGTCCTTCCGAATGGCAGTACGTTCAAAGCGGATATCGTCAAGGACTGGAGTCTCACCCGGCTGAATCGAGCGAGGGGATACGTCTCCCCTAAACCCGCCATCCATTCCCATCTGCGATGGCTTGATTAGATCAGTCCCAGGCTCTTGATCCTCTAGCTGGGTGAACTTATTGGCCACGTTCCAACCTCAAGTCAGGAGGGTCAGGGGCGAGCGACTCGATTGGTACGACCTGCTTCTCAAGGCCTGCTCCTCTAATTGTATTGAGAAGCCCAAAGATAGTTTCTCCTGTCTGCTGGATCGTCGGAGCGGTTACTGTAAACTCAACCGTTGACAGCAATCCAAGCAGAGTCTGACGTTGTTCTTCGTTGTCCAGTTTCATTAGGCACTCGATGAGTCAGTGATTAGGCCCTTCGCTGCAAGCTGAGTAAGCAAGCTAGCCAAGGCTGCGTTACCTGCACGAGATCCCGTTATAGCAGCCTTCGCACTCGGCGATGATCCGAAGAAGGCTAAGGATGAAGCTCCGCCACCGAGCAGAAGATCATCGAACTCAGAGAGTCCATTATCAACCTTGAGCGCCCAGTTGTCGTCTGCTCCCGTTGGAGGACCTTGAATCCGTACAGTGAACCCCTCTAGGACAGTGTTGCCTCCGGTCAGGTTGTTCACGATACCTGGAGCTCTAATATCAACAGCAGCCATGACATCGACTTCTACACTTTCAATCTGCGTAGTGAAGTCTATATCAATTTCGAGGCCAGCATACTGAGAGGCTCCAGCTGATCCAGTCACTCTATCCTGCAGAATGAACTTCTTAGGAGCCCCACCAGTTAGAACAACATCTCCTCCGAATAGGAACTGCTTGCTAGGATCAACAGCAACTACTCCAAACGCGTGAGGTCCGACACTAGCGAGGATCAGATCTTCCAGCTGTGATAGTCCAGCCTCTACGATCAACGAGAAGTTCGTGTTGCCTTCCGTTGGAGCACCTTGGATACGGACAGTTGCCGCCTGTGAGATTCCAGGCCCGCCAGTCAGGTTGTTCGTAATGTTAGGTGCTACCAGATCAAGCAACGACATGTTGAAGATAGTGTCGGAGTTAGCCTGGGTAGCCATCGAGACGGATACGTGCAGTCCCCTATACCTTTGAGTCCCAGCTA
>SDBT01008486.1_pt1 | contig 16778 bp, 10 predicted proteins | sample 2277101 | NCBI WGS metagenome assembly SDBT01 (sample SAMN10404973, study PRJNA504765) | marine sediment metagenome | isolation source: marine sediment core GS10_PC15, 103 cmbsf | place: Arctic Ocean: Southern Knipovich Ridge | collected 2010
GGTGGATACTTGTGGGAACCAGTCAGACACAGTTACCGAGATTTACGATATTGACACGGAAGCGGTCGTAACCATCACTTCCCCGGTGAGTGGAGCAGACGACATATACTCCGGCGATCTAATGGTCAGCGGGACTGCGGATACCGATGTAAGCATTGTAATAGTTGCTTCTGACCAGGGACACAGCGAGTCATCTGTAGTCGACTGGGATGGAGACTGGTCGGTGGTTCTGACGGAAGTCGTTTTTCCTTCTATAGTTATTACCGCCCAGGGGACGGATGACTGTGACAATATTGGGAGCGATTCGGTGACTGTGCCGGTAATGCGCCGAATTTGGTATGTTAACGATGATCCTCCCACGAACGCCAATACAGGTATGTCATGGGACGAGGCTTTCACCGATATTCAGGATGCAGTAAATATTGCATTGAGCGGCGATTGGATCTGGGTGGCGGAGGGGATATACGGACCCATAGGCTGGGATGAACCTGTGCTTACTATGAAGGACGGCGTTGAAGTCTTCGGAGGATTTGTGGGAGTTGAGACCGGTCTGTCCGAGCGCGGTGACCCGGCCGATCACCCAACCACACTCGACGGCGAGGGAAGCGATCATGTCGTCGTTGGTGCATCAAACGCCCGCCTGGACGGCTTCACCGTTACGGGTGGTGATGCATATGGTGGTGGCTCCGATGAGGACGGCGGCGGGATGTACAATAACGGTGTAAACTACCTTATTGTGGCTAACTGTATTTTTAGGGACAACTCGGCCGAAGATGACGGCGGCGGGATGCATAATACAAACTCTTCACTCACGATAACCAACTGCGTATTTAATAACAATTCGGCCATGGACAATGGAGGTGGGATGTTCAATATAGAGTCCTCGCCCGAGATAACAAACTGCATCTTCACCGGCAACTCGGCCGACGGTACTTCTACCGACCTCGGCGGAGGCGGGATATTCAACTGGTGGTATTCATCTCCTGCGATAAAAAACAGTATCTTCACGGGCAATTCGGCCGGATATCACGGCGGTGGGATTTGCAACTACGACGACTCCTCGCCCGAGATAATCAACTGCACCTTCAGCGGCAACTCGGCCGGTGACTCCGGAGGCGGGATGTATAACTATAACAGCTCCTCACCCACGATAACCAACTGCATTATGTGGGGCGACAGTCCTGGTGAGATATACAACAGTTCCTCCTCCCCGACCGTAACATACAGCGACATCCAGAGGGGATACTTCCCTTATCCTGGCGAGGGAAACATCAATTTTGATCCGCTTTTCGTGATCGGCCCGAATGGCGATTACTACCTGAGTCATGATGGAGTAGACGGTCAAACAATTAACAGCCCCTGCATCGATGCCGGCAGCGACTTAGCTGCAAACCTTGGTTTGGATGACAAAACCACCCGCACGGATGGTTTAACCGACACAGGTATGGTGGATATGGGATACCACTACATCACTTCCCGCTGGGCATTCTTTGTAACCGGAACTCACCAAGGTGATGTTTATGTTTTTCGTAGTAGAAGGGACGGAACTTTTGCCGACAAACAGATCGTTGGCAATGTTGGAGCCGGCTGCCTGGGATCAGCGATAGCAGATTTTGACAACGATGGTGATCTGGATTTTGTAATCCAAGATAAAGAAGGGAGATCCAATCTCTTCATCAACAGAAGTGGTTTGACAATGAGTTTTTCACACGAAATTGTTGCAGAAGGATTATCCATAGGTGAACTCGTTGGTTATGAGGCAGCTACAGCCGATTTCGATAACGATGGCTATTATGACTATATTGTGCCCAGCTTGGAGGGATACTTCTATCTATTTCTTAATACCGGACAGAAAACATTCTCTCAATCTATAGTAAACGCAGAATGGCTTAGCCCTGAAGGTTGGCTCGCAGGAATAGATGCCGGTGATTTTAACGAAGATGGAAATATGGATTTTCTGGTAGTGGAATATAATAGTGGATGCGTTTATCTATATACCGGGGATGGGGATGGAACATTTACATATAATTTGGCATTTTGTAACTCAAATCACGGTCAAGGTGATACACAGGCTGCGGTGGTAGGTGATTTTGACAACTATGGATACCTTGATGCTATTGTTGGACAGAATGATGATGGTGATCCCGGGCAAGCATGGCTGTATGTCGGGGACGGCGCAGGGAACTTCTCGTATTGGGGAGAGGCATACGACACAAATCTTAGCAGCGAAGCTGTGTCATACGATAAAGGTGGGTCAGGATTTGCAGATGCCTATGATTTCGACGAGGATGGAATTCTGGATATCGTTGCATTTGCTTATAAATTTGGTTTGCTTTTCTTTAAAGGGAACGGGGATGGAACTTTTCAACCTTCAGTAAAAATAGATCTTTATTCTTCTATGACCGTAGGAATCTCCGCGCCCCCCATACCATAAAATAGATTACAAACTACGAAAGGAGTAAATATAGCCGCTGTGGTGTTCTCCGATCTCAGCGGCTATTTTCTTTTCCGGAGAAAAATACGATGTACACTTTTTAATGCAATGAAAGAAAAGAGAGTCCATATAACAGGAAATATCTATAAAGAAAAACATAGCCACCCCGAAAAATAGTAAGGAGGTGGCATCAGGCTATTGGATTTTCTAAGGGGAAGCCTTCAATGTTATTTGGGACAATTTAAAGTCGCTTGCATTAGGTCGTATATCGATGCGAAACTCCTTTAAATAATCCGCGATCAGTAATACTTTAACAATTTCCTTTCCTTCTGTTTCGGGCAGTAACTGCATGTTGAGATCATGTTTGAAATCGCTTCGTGGGTCGAGTCTCCAAGCGAGTTGTGCATTAGACGCCGTCACTCCATAGCTTTTTAAAGAATATTGGAGTGAGATAGAATATACATACCTTGGCTGTTCTACTTCAAAGAGCAGATATGAGTTATCTCCTATACTGCGCCAACTATTTCCCGTCCACTCCATCTCATTAATAACTTGCGGCTCATCCTGATAAATTATGGTTAATGTATCTGGTGGATAATTGTGGGACCCGGGGATCATCCAAGGACGAGGATTAATAGGAATACTAAATGGGAATTTGGAGCCGCTTTTCCGCACCTGTTCCAAGCCGGCAGCCCACCTGGGCCAGTCCGTGTTCTCGAAATGTTGTACGAAAAAAATATTATTCTTCACCACGAATGCCAGAAGAATTAAAATACCGATGGCTCCATATCTGATCAAGTAATCAGACCTGAGCTTATCGAGAATATTGAGAATCCAAATGTAAAAAATAGCGGTGCCAAAGAAGAAGTAACGTGCACCACCCACGATAAAATAAAGGTCTTCATGAGGGTGCCGGTTACGGGAAAAAACATACATGGCAACAGAAACGAAGATAAAATACGCAAACAGTGATGTATGGATCAAAAAACTTGGCCGGGATCTCCCGCGCCAGATTAATGCAACTACTAATATCAGCAATGATATGCCAGCGATGATAAAAGTATAGTGGCTACGGGGAATATAATTTTCCATGAATTGCGGCCCTAAAAGACCCATCATTCCAACCCTGGCAATGATAAGCTTCATGATTGTTGCTAAGAAATCAAAAATTCTAATTGGGGCTTGATTCTCTGATACTGGATTTAGCGATACACTGATAAGAATGGTGTAAATAACATGTACGGAGGTCATTGCTATACTGATCTTGCGGTCTTTAGGAACGAGCAGTGCGCGAAGTATCCATAACGGCGTTAGGATCATTGTGACAACTGAGGAAAATACGAATATCAGATATGTGCACATTATGGCAATTTTGCTGTTTGTCCCCGAAAATGGTTGCAAGCATACAAGGGAACACCAAATGAGTAGATACCACTGAATATTGGTTATGTTCAGTAAAACCGAACTAACAGCCGGCATGAGCGCAATGAGCACACATGTAACAATTCGAAGCTTATAGTCATTAATTATGTGCCGAAAATACGGAAGTGCAAACCAAGCGGTACAGATAGCTGCTAATACTAGTGCCAAGGAATTATAGATTAAGGGTGTATAAACAACGGGAAATAGATTGGCAAATAATGCAATAACTCGAGGTATAACATGAAAATAACCTTGGTAAGGTGTAAATATAGAAGCCTCACCATAAAAAGCCTGATAAAAGAACAAGTTGCCGTCTTCGGCCCAAAACTGGGGATTGAGCAGTGCATCGGACCGACGAAGTATCAGAAGGACACCAATGACTACGGAGAATATTGAAAACAATAAAATCCCTTTCCATGTAATGTTGATCTTTGAATCAGATCCAAAAAGGTTATTGGAAAGAGTTTCTTTTGATATGATCTTTCTCAAATATATCCTCCTTTAAAATAAAATTAAGTTTTCCCAAGTATTTTACTTAATTTTATCGTCTCAGTCAACAGTTGAAGCTTACCAGGACTTTCCCCGTTTTTTTTAGGTAAAGAGTGGATAGGCGGGGATTTTGTTCAAATGAGCTTGTCGAAGAAAATGTAGGGGCCGACGTCCCTGTCGGCCCGACCCGTCCTAAGCCCCGCCCCCGGCGGAGTCAAAGGAATAAGGGTGGACACGGAGGTCCACCCCTACAAGGCGGACTAAATACCGGGGCTGGACAGAAATAGGGGGCGTTGTTTGTCATAGCAAGGCAGACAAGGATTGAAATTGGACAGTCTCTATTCCTCTGCATTTTCCCTTCCTACGGAAATATATTTTTCATTCCTTGAGTAGTTAACCAAAATATTCTCCAATCACCTTTCTCTCCTTTTCTTTTCCGTTAATTAGCGGGGCTGGAAAGCCCCGCCTATCCACTATTGAGTTTGCTAAAGTCAATATAAAAAACGTAGATTAGTTAAGCTTCTTACAGCTAACCAGACACACTTAAGTTAACACTACCCAAATTTTAAATCCTACGATCTGAAATCTAATTTGTGAAGCGAACTTAGTGGATTAAGGGAGAATTCCACTACAATAAATGATAGTAATTAGCTGATCTCTATGATATATTTCTAAAAAATTGATTAAGGAGGATTACAATAATGCCCGAAGTCAAGCTGATTTTTCTCCCTCATACCCACTGGGACCGGGAATGGTATCTTCCCTTCGAGGTCTTCCGGGAGAAGCTGGTCGAGCTCATTGATCGGCTGGTGGAGATTATGAGCAATGAGCCGGACTATGAGCATTTTCTCCTGGACGGCCAGACCATCATCCTTGAGGACTACCAGGAGACCAAGGGAGAGAATCCCGAGCTTTTGCAGCTGATCAAAGAAGAGAGAATCCGGATCGGCCCCTGGTATGTTCTTCCTGATGAATTTCTGGTAAGCGGGGAGTCATTGATCCGGAATCTAAAGCGAGGATTTGAGCTTTCCCGGAGATTCGGCGCGGAGCCGGTGAAAGTCGGCTACCTGCCGGATATGTTCGGGCATATCTCTCAGATGCCTCAGATTCTGCGCGGGTTCGGAATTGACAGTGCCCTGGTCTGGAGGGGAGTACCTGCTATGGAGAAAAATCAATTCCGCTGGCAGAGCCGGGACGGAAGCTCGGTGCTCGGGGTTTATCTTCCGCTGGGATACGGATTCATTTTCAATCTACCCGAATCTCCCGATGAATTTTTAGCCCGGATGAACCTCTTTCTCTCCCTGATCCGGGCGCAAGATGAAAGCGGCGTTTATTTGATTCTGGTCGGAACCGATCACTGCCCCCCGGAGCCGGGTCTGGCTCGGGTAATCAGGGAAGCCTCTGAGCTTCAGAGAGAATGGCAGATGGAGCTGGGTACGCTTGAGGGGTATTTAGAGGAACTTAAGTCCCGCTTGCATGAAATTCCCCCCTTTCAGGGTGAGCTTCGCTCAAATGCCCGGACCCAGATTCTTCCCGGAGTGAGCTCGGCTCGACTTTATCTTAAAGAAATGAACCATCGGGCCGAAGCGCTTCTGGAAAAGTATCTCGAACCGATCATCTGCCTCAACTGGCTCGGATCCGGGGAGGACCCGAGGGGGAGACTCGACTATTTATGGAGGCTTCTGCTCTCCAATCATCCCCACGATTCCATCTGCGGCTGCAGCATAGATCCGGTGCATCGAGAGATGGAGACCAGGTATGAGAAGATTCTTCAGCTTTCCCAAACCCTTTTGGAAAATGCCCTTGCCCGACTCGGCCAGGTGCGCTCATCAAGGCCCGGGCTGATTTTGGTCTGGAATCCCGCTCCGAGCGCCTCACCGGGCCTGATTGCTTTTGAGGATGATCTGTTTGGAAACCAGGAAATGATTCTGGAAGACGAGCGGGGCCGAAAATATCCCCTGGAACGAGCAGGGCGGACCGGCAAAGAGGAAACCCTTTACCAAATTGAGGTTCCGGCTGGCTTTGCCTGGATAGCCTTCGGGTATTTTTCTCAGGATCAGATCTTTGGCTATTTTCCCAATTCTTTCCGGACTCAAAGAGAGGGTGAAAAACTATTGATTGAGATCGGTCTCGGATCAAGGCCTCTGTGCTTTCCAATCAAAGAAGAGCTTTCAAAGATCAAAGAGGTTATTGGAGAGGAAAGAATTTCGACTCTGGTTTTCCGGCTTTTCCGGCAATCCTCCTTTATGAGGATTGCGGTGGTAGATGATCTTCCGGGCCCGGCAATCTCGTCTTTCCGAATAAGAAAAGGAAGGCTCGATCTTGAAAGCGAAATAACCAGATCCGAGGCCGGGCTTGAGAACCGCTGGCTCAAGATAAGTTTAGCGGAGTCCGGACAGGCCCGGATTCTGGATAAAGAAAGTGGGAAAGAGATTCTGGTTGAATTCTCTGACCGGGGAGATCGAGGCGACAGCTACAACTTTGATCCCGTGCCGGATGATCAGCCGATCACCCGGGCCGACAAATTCCGCTATAAATTCGGGCCTGCGGGTAAATCCTTTGCTACGCTTGACCTCAAGCATTTATACCGGCTTCCGGCATCACTGGACTCAAGCAGAGCCCGGAGAAGCAGGAAAAAAGCTCCGCTCCTTGTTAAGTCCCGGATTTGCCTTTATTCCGGGCTTCGCCGGGTAGATTTCAAGACCAGCTTTGAAAACACCATAAAAGACCATCGTCTTCAGGTGGATTTCTGGTATCCGGCTCTAATTGATCATTACCGGGCAGAGACCGGATTTGACCTGGTAAAGCGAAAAATTGAGCAAGAATCTATGCCCCCGCCTCCCTCCCTCTCTGATATTGCCCGGCTGATTCTGGGAAGCGAGGTAAATTATGCTTCCAGCCCGATTCAGAATTTTGCCTGCCTGGAAAAAGAGGGGCGGGGAATGATCCTGGCAGGAAAAGGACTTAAAGAGATAAGCGCAGAAAGGGATCAGGATAGGAACCGGACTCGGCTCAGCTTTACCCTCTGCCGAAGCATCGGCTATTTAGCCCGGGCAGATCTTGCCTTTCGCACCGGTCTGGCGGGTCCTCCGCTTGAGCTCTCTGATGCCCAGTGCCTGCGGAGGCTTACCTGGGATTATTCCCTGATCCTCTTTAGCGGAGCAGTTGAAACCGGGGCGGTCTTTGGATCTGCTTATCAGTTTGTTTTTCCTCCTTTGGCCTTCTTTGCCGAGAGCAAGCTCTCGCTGCCCTTCCGGGTTCGGAGCTCAAAGATTCTTCTCAGCGCACTTTATCCGGGGGAGAATTGCCGGGTCATCGCCCGGTTTTTCAATCCCTCGTTCCAGCCCGAGCGCCTTGAGCTTGAGCTAAGAGAAGAGGTCTCATCTGTTCAGGCCGTCAACCTAAAAGAGAAAGAGATTTCCCGTAGCGATCTGAAGCTCAGGGGCAATAAACTGGAGACAGTGCTTCAGCCAGGTGAAATTTGCACCTTGGCGATGGAAATTGCTTTATGATAATTAGCGATCTTGTTCGGGAGAGCAATTGGGGAGGGGTTCACATTTTGGAAAATTCGGGACTGTGGGGCTGTTGAAAAACCCTTCTTTAAGGAAATTTTTTCCATAAACCTCCTCTCCCCATCGGGGAGAGGATTGAGGTGAGGGGGATTTTATTGGAAATTCATGGTTACAATTGCTCACCCCCACACCTTTACCCCGATGGACATCGGGGCAAGCCCTCCCCCATCCCTTCGACAGGCTCAGAACAGGCAAGGGGGAGGGAACATACTTTTTCAACAGCCCCACCGTCCCTTTTTTATCCCGCCTGTCCTGAACGCAGTCGAAGGATTTGAAAATGCCGGGAAACAGTAAGTTTAAAGTTGAAGCCTGACCCTATCTCCCCCTCCCATAGATTCATATCCTTTATTTGCCATAATTTTCATCATCTCCCTCTTCAACATCATCTTCGAAAAATCGATGGAACTCCGGCCCTAAATCGTGATAATCGACAGATTCCGCCTCTTCCGATAAATCCACCGAATTGTATGTATGCCAATAAAGTATCGTATCATTTGCATGGGAGGGATCCTTGATGAAATCGAGTATTGCGGCGCAGGTCTTTCCGGTATACACCGGCTCCAGAACAATATTTTCACATTCCCGGAATAGCTCTACTGCGGCGTTGCCTTCCCTGGTGGGATAGCCATAACCTTCACCGCAATAATCATTAAACATAACCGGTGTTTGCATTTCTATTTCAGGGATTGAATTTGAATTTTCTTTTAGTAAATCGTAAACCTCTATCATCATCTTTGTGACGGTATTCGGAGTATTCAATTCCAATGTCCCCAGGTGAGAAACTCCCACGCGCACCCCGATCACGGTTGGGTTGAGACCGGCGAATTTCAATCCGAGCATAAGGCCGGCCATCCCGCCGTTCGATGCGGTGGGATAGAAAATATAATTCGGCTCGGGCATAAGCCCGTGATCGATTTGTTCGGCCAATTCCAGGGCCCCATTAACCGCCCCTAAAGTCCCGAGTGGTGACGAGCCGCCGGCATCCAGGAAATACGCCTCGGGATACCTTTCTTGCTGGTCGCTATAAAAGTTCCTGGCCATCTCCAATATGCTTTCGTCGTAGATCATTTCTGCGCCGTATTTATGAAACAGAAGGAGGTTTTGCCGGACATATCGGGTAACCGGTTGGTGAAAAAGTAAGAGTGTGCAATCTATCCCCAGGCGTTTGCAGAAAATAGCGGTGGCGAGACCGTGGTTTGTGCCGATTCCCCCCATGGTCACCACCCGACTCTTCTTTTGCTTGATGACCTCGCCCAGAATAAACTCCAGCCTTCTCACTTTATTGCCGCCGTACACAGAGGAAATTATGTCATTTCTTTTTATCCAGAGATTTTTGTGATCGAGGTTTTTTAGGCGATGAACGGGGCTGGGTGTCGTCTCAAGATTTATATAGTTAATCCTTTCCGCGAGGGACGGGAAAAACTCAAACAAGACTGGTTTTTCTTGGGACATATCTATCTTTTATGAAAATATGTCAGAATACCCCGTTCCCTGTCCTGAGCCCCGCCAATGGCGGGATCGAAGGGTGTGAACGGGGATGCCTGTCCTGAGCCTGTCGAAGGAAATGAGATCCATATAATTCCCTCTCCCCTGGAGACTCCGTCCCGTAGGGAACTACGCCCCGCCAGGGGAGAGGGGACTATAAGGGCATCTTTTTGTCAAAAGTTTGATTAGAGGGTATATAAATATCAATTACTTTGATAGTAAATTAGATCCAGTTAACTTTACACTACCAACTTTTACTTTTCCCAACACAAACTTCTTAGCCGGAGGATTCGTTCAGGAATAAAACCTTCCCTCCCACGATTGTTCGCTCAATGCGAATATTCCGGATCTCTTCCGGCGGTACCGAGACTGGATTCTCGCTCAGGACCACCAGATCAGCGCGCTTGCCGGCGGTGATGCTCCCTTTGACCGACTCCTCGAATTGCGCGTAGGCAGCATCGAGCGTAAACATACGAATCGCTTCCTCTACCGTTATCCCCTGCTGCGGTTCGAAACCCTCACGGGTTACGCAGCAACTGATCGCATGCAAAACAGCTATCGATTCCACCGGTGCGTCGGATGCGCCCGCCAACTTTATGCCGGCATCAAGAATTGCTCGAAACGGATATGTCCATTTCGCTCGTTCTCCTCCAAGGCGTTTGTGCAACCAGTGTTTCTCGGAATGAATGAACATCGGCTGGGTAGAGATGACCAATCCCAATCGTGCGATGTCGGCAATTATTCCGGCGTCCAGGAGCGATGCGTGCTCCAATCGGTGACGATGATCTTCTTTCGGATACTCGCTCAACAAACGGCCGTAAAGGTCGATAATCGTCCGGACGGCGGCGTCACCAATAACATGGATGGCGATCTGCAGCCCGGCATTATGCGCCTCGACCATACGACGATACATCTCCTCCTCGCTATGCAGCAGGAAGCCTTTTTTATCGGGTTGATCGGTAAAGGGCTCTCTCATAAATGAGGTATATGAACCGAAGGTACCGTCAGCAAAGAATTTGAACCCGTTGACCCTATGCCCGGCGCCAATCTGAGGATTGTGGAGTTTGGTGTGGCGTGCGGACTCGAAGGGCGTCAGATCGTGCGCAAATAAAATGAGATACATGTTGATCGGTATCATGTCCAGTAACATGGTCATGAGCAATACGTCGTACGCTCCCTGGGACCCGAATGCGCCTTCCTCGTCCGTCTGCAACAAGACGCCACCCGAAGTTATACCGTGAGCGACAATTTTCTCGAACACTACCTTGGCGGCGTCAATAACTGTTTGTATTTCCGGCATTGGCAAAGCGCCCAGGGGAAATTCCACCGCCGTCTCGCGGAATGGTCCCGCAGGGTAGCCGTCCGGCTCCCGATCGATTTCGCCCCCTTCCGGGTTCTCGACCGACGCGGAAATCTCCATGGCTTCAATCGCCCTGGTATTGGCTATCACCGTATGCCCGTCATGCGTAACGACAATAGCAGGGCGGTCGGGGCAGGCGGAGTCAAGATCGTGGCGGTCGGGCAATCTTCCTTCCTCGAGCGCCTTGTCATCCAACTGAAGTCCCACAATCCACTTGGCGGTTTTGTCCTTTCGCGCCACATCGCGCAACTCGTCTTGAAGTTCCTTAATGGTAGTAACTTCGCTCAAATCGGCAGACATCTCGAAAGCGATCATCCCTACCGGGTGAAAGTGGCTGTCGATAAATCCGGGAAGCAGTGCCTTGCCAGCAAGATCAACGGATTCATAGTTGTCGCCAAGCGCCGACTTGCAATCGGATTCCGATCCCACCGCGACTATCTTTCCGTCTCGAACAGCAACCGCTTCGGCCGTCGGGCACGCTTCATCGACGGTGTAAATATCTCCTCCAAAATACAATTGTCCCTCTTCAGACATCGTCCACAACACCTCCTGTCTTTAGGCTACGGAACCAACTGCCATCATTATATACGCCACAATTACGACCAACTGAAAAATCGTGCCTCCCCAGATCCCCATGTTAAAGATCGGTTCTGTGGCAATCTCACTCTTCCTACTCCTCCTTAAAGCCGGAACTATCAGCATCACCAAGAGTATCGCCATTGCGCCAGAAGCGTATTGCAGGAATTCTCGAAAACCGGCAAGCCCGATCAGTGCAAGAATAATTGTAGGAAAAGTGGCGATAAGCCATGAAGTCCGATACTCCAACCCCAGCCTCTCTTGCAATATCACCGCCAATGCGTATGAATTGGCCCAATAACTTGTAAGCAAGGCAAAAAAGAAAAACAGGGAACCGGAAACAAGCGCCCAGTTTCCAGTCGCTTCCCCCCAGCCCAAAATCGCGATTTCGGTGATTTCCTTCGATACCAGCATTGCCATTATTGTCGTAATTAAGACAAAGATAAAGTTGATGCTTATCCCAATTACAACCGACCGTGGGACAAGTTTTTTGTTCCAGGCAAGGCCTTCTACCGCCTGAGGAATGGAGAATAAACAGGAAAAACTGAACATTACCATCCCATATAATGCCAGGACCTCTTTAGTTCCCCCGTAAAAAACGGGAATCTTGTTAAAGGGCCGACCGAAAGATCCGATGGAGAGAACGGCCAGCAGAAGGGCAAGCGTTCCAACGGCGTATTTTTCGCTTATGCCGACGGCCTTGAGTCCGAAAAAGACAACCCCGGCCGCCAATGCGTAAGTAATGAGTTCCCCCGCCCAGAGGGGCATATCCATAGATGACGTTCTGGAAAGCTTTACCAGAATTTCTGCACATCCTACAATATAAGCCGCCAGGCAGGCAAAGAAGATGATAACGATGAGAGCGAAGAAAAGCCAGGTAAGCAAAGCGCCCCACCATTTTTTTATAAAGAGATATTTCCCGAATATCTCCACAAGTTGGTGTGCTTCTTCGTCGCGTAGCACCACTTCCGCCACCATGAGATGAAGCAATAAGCTTAAAAAATACGCCAATATCATAACGGAAACGATTTGCACAATGCCATTCATAGAGGCAAGGTAGGGAACCGCCATGATTCCCCCTCCTACTCCGAGGCCCGCCACCACGGATGACGCCTCAAATAATGTTAATTTCTTCTTATTCTCCGGCATGTCTTATCCTCTCGAAAACAATTTTTCAGATGATGTGTACAATGGGGTCATTCCTTCAAGGAAGTTGCCTTCTGGAGGTGCCGACATGTGCCCAATGTTGGCGACGTTTGCCACCTTTTGCGATACTGCGCCGGACAATATGAACACAACGCCGATGATCATGATCAATGACTTAATGAGGTCCGTATAGGCAACCGCTTGCATGAAAAAGTCCTTATTGATTTCCACTGAATTCCATTATGAGCTTTGCCGAAGTATCGGAAAGTTTGCTCATCGCGCTTAAAACATGATCGGTATTTGATTTTATCTGTTGATCGCTTGCGTTAATATCAGAGATTGTTCCGGCCATTTGTTTAAGCCGGCGATTAATCCAAAAGTGGCCCCGAAAACCGCCTCGAGAGAGGAGAATCCGTAGTATTTATACATGAGCAGAAAGCCAACACCGATCATTATTGCGACAGGAATCCTAACAGAAACGCGCCGTGGCTGGTCCATTTGAAAATTGATCGAATGGCGTTTTCGGTCTGTAGTCTGGTAGGCTCCTCACCAGCTAATAGTACCTGGTCAAATTCATTGATTTCACGCGCCCGTCTGAAAATGAAGTAAAGTATTATCCCCGAAACGGGGACAATGGAAATGCCGATATAGATTACGAATAGCATCCAACGATCATCGCGGTGCGATCCCAGCGCTTAGATCGCATATAAAATAGTGATGACTCCTATTGCGAGCATCACGCCTAAAATCAGCAGAGTATCCCTTAAAACTTTTCTGCCACTTTCTTCTGATACTTCTGCCTTGTTTTCAATGAATGAATGCTTCATAGTTAATTCCCAATCATGACATACCCATTAGGGCATATGCCCTATTCCCTGCCCAATTAACACTATCTACGGTCACTCTTTTGTTTGGGATTCATTTTGTGCATCAGCCATCGGATTCTTGTCGGTACATGGAACGCCAAACTGGCAGAAAGCGCAGCCCACATGAAAAGATATTCTATCCTGTCCATTGACGTAATCGCGGGTCGGTTTGAGTAGTATTGAACCAAGGCGTTTTGACATTTCTTTTTCCACAACTTCGCCATATAAATAGCACATGATTTTATCGTGCCCGACTTTGGTGATGGCTCCACCGGGACATCTTTCTTCGCATTTTCTGCAAGTATTTTCAGCATAATATAAGCAGTTGGTGTAAGGCTCATCGCTTTTTCTGGGGGACACTTCCAATGGCATGTCTGTAAGAACCGAGGCCAACCTGACGTTTGTTCCAACCTCGGTGACCAATGCTTCGTGCAGGCTGAATGTGCCCAGGCCTGCGGCAAATGCCATGTGTCGCTCGGACCAGGTCGAGTATATTCGGATCGGGTTCAGATCGATGATTACCTGAAAGGCGGGGCTGAGTGCTCCGGCTATTGCCTGAAAACCCATATCCTGAATGAATTTTACGGTTAAGTTCAAAACATCATTCATGAATGCGCCGGCGTAATTCATTCCGAGACTGTAAATTTCAGCAGGCATCTTTTCCACGCTTTTGCTTTCTTCACGAATCCGGTTGACATAGGGAAATACGGTAGATACAATACGAAGGCGCTCCGCGAGGCCATTATCATCCGGAAAATCGTTCTGAACCCACATTTCTGCTGGAGTTAGATGTTCCGGTCCCACGACTTCCTTGAATTTTTGAAAAATATGATCATCGCCGCGAGAGACGCCGATCAGCGGCCTTGAAAAAATCCGCCCGCCCCCGAAACTATCGGGTAAACGATTAAGCTCGCTTGAAGCAAAAAGTTCTTCCTCAAATTCCAGTATCAGGTCATTCATCCAAGTCATCCTTCTTTTTTCGAGTTCTTATATCTTTCTGAGAACGGGTAAAGGAATTTATAATCTTACACTTCTAACATTACTGTTGGTTTAGTAGCATATTTTTCCAGTGCCTCCTCATCCAGTTCTACGCCCCATCCCGGCCCGTCAGGCACGGTCGCGGTCCCGCCGCTGTAATCGATGTCCTCGGTGATGAGGTCATCTGACATCATCGCGTAGCCGAAGAGATCGGAATGGTGGCCCAGCGAGTAATGCTTGGCTGCGGCAAGGTGGATCTGCATGGCCGATCCAATTCCCAGCGACTGGTTGTGTATCAGCGCGCCCAGTCCCCGCTGCTCTGCATAGTTTATAGCACGCAGAGCATTAGTAACGCCGCCGGGCCGCTCGGAGTTGATACCGACCACCCCGACCGCGCCCAGCTCGATGAGAGTGATTATATCGGTGAGCGAGAAGCAGCACTCGTGTGACATGAGCGGGGTGTCGACCCGCTTCTGCACGTAGGCCATGCCCAGGTAGTCAGCCGCCCGTACCGGCTGCTCGGCCACATCAATGCCGAACGGCTCGATCGCCTTGATCGCCCGTACGGCCTGGGACGGCGTGTAGGCCTGGTTGTAGTCGACCCGCAACCTGGCGTTTTCCCCCAAAGCATCTCGTAGGCGTTGCATGATCCGCACATCCTCCGAGATGCTGCTGCCAAGCTTAACCCGGAACGTGCCTACACCGCTCTTGTAGAAGTTCTCCGCAAAGGTGACCATCGAGTCCGGATCCATCAACGGGATGGGCACCGCCAGCGGCACCTCATCCACACAACGTCCGCCCATGAAGTCGCAGGCTGACTGGCCGCTGATCTTCCCCATCAGATCGTAACAGGCAATGTCTATCATTCCCTTGGGCACCTCAGTACGAGTGACATTGACGTCCATCCGGTAGCGGATGCGCTCAATGTTGAACGGACTCTCCCCCAAAACATACCGGCTGAGAGCATGTTCGGTAATGTTAATTACCTGCTCGGGAGAAATACCGGTTTCGGGCAGCCATACGAACGCCTCGCCCAGCCCGACGCTCCCGTCTTCCGCGAACAACTTGCAGATGACGAAATCCCCGCCGAGCCATTCCTCTTCGGTCGGGATCATCATGCCGAGCCCCCGCACGCCGGATTGCATGGTCTGTTTAGTAAATTCATGGAAAGGCACAAATAGCGGTGTCAACTCGATGCGCACGATTTTCGGTCCGGAAAGTCTAACTGAATCTGCAATATTATCCATAATATTCCTCCTGATTAGAAGTTTAAGCCCGGTCTTTGTCTGATTTCTCTATTGGAGGGTCAAAGGCGTTAAGCTTGGCAAGATTTTTCCCAAATAAATCCCAAACCGGCTTGCCAACCTCAAGCAGGATAAGTTCCAGATAAATCTCATGTTTAACCAAATCCACCACATTGGTCACCAATCCCCGGTTGAGCGTAAACACTCCTTCCACGTTATCGTCCGGGAATATTGAGCCGGTGATGCAATGTTTCCGATCTGCCACAAGCGCGAACTGTCGTCCCATGACCGGCACGGCCTGCGTTTTTGACCTGCCGTTCTGGATCGCCCCGGCTCCCACGCCCGAGGAATGCCACTGCGCTGCGCGATTTGATATCCGTTTGAGGGAGCCTGGGCAAGAGGGGCACAATAAGCCCGGGCCTCATAGTCGGTGAATCCGATAGTGACGAGAGCTTCATATGTTTCTCGCAGAGTAGCCTCAATGCATGAATAAAGAGGGAATTATTGGGGCTGAATAAAAACCATTAGACCTTTACGGATCATCATAACGGCTATTGCCGCCAGAAGAAGACTGGCCAATTTGGAGAGCGTCTTAGCGCCAGATGCACCTAAAACACGGTTGATCGATTGTGATCTCCATGTAGGGGGATGGGGACGTTGTTTACTTGTTGCGTTGTTTTCATCTAACTTCAGCCTCTAAATATGAATATTTAAAGCTTAATTCCCCTTTCCCGCCTATGGATATCTTTTTTCTCTTGACAGGTGCCCTTTAATGGGTGACCCCCTAACCATTTATCTGTGCCTGGTCAGGGCGGCGATGATGCGCACGCCCTTTCCGATCTCGTCGACCGCGGGAATGCCTCGCTTCTCCAGTTCGTGGGTCATGTCCTCGGCACCCTTGCCCGCTCCCATTATCCAGACTACCATCTGCTTCTTATACTTTCCTACGATCCTGGCGATATGTTCGTAATTGAACAGTGGCACATCGACCGGGGCCGCGAAAAGGTGGGCGTAGACCACGTCCACTCCGGGGTCCTCCATAACCGCCTCCAGAGTTATCTTCATGGCCTCGGAGGGCCCGTTCTTCTCGATGGCGGGATAGATGTCCACGGGGTTGGCGGGGTCCATCCAGTCCGGGAATACCTGCTTGATCCGGGCCAGGGTTTCAGGCCGGAGCTTAGCCAGCTCCAGGCCGTAGTCGTGGAT
>SDBT01008487.1_pt1 | contig 16776 bp, 12 predicted proteins | sample 2277101 | NCBI WGS metagenome assembly SDBT01 (sample SAMN10404973, study PRJNA504765) | marine sediment metagenome | isolation source: marine sediment core GS10_PC15, 103 cmbsf | place: Arctic Ocean: Southern Knipovich Ridge | collected 2010
CCTCCTTGTTGGACAGATACGTGACGTCCGCGAGGTAGGCGTTGCGGCGCTGCGGGGGTGGCATCTCGGCCTCTATGTGAGCGACGCGGACACCGCAGAAGTCGTAGATTTTGCGCATCCATTCTGCGTCGCGCTTGGCGAGGTACTCGTTAAAGGTGATAACGTGGGTCCCCCTGCCTCGCCACCCCGCGATGGTCGCGGGCATGGTCGCGGTGAGCGTTTTGCCCTCACCGGTAGCCATCTCCGCGACGCACCCCGCGTCGATCGCCATTGCACCGGCGATTTGCACAAAGTGCGGACGCTCTCCGATCTGACGGAAAGCCACTTCGCAGACGACGGCGAAGGCGCGGTCGCGCTGTTCGGGGCGTTCCCGCCCGCGGCGAAACAGCTCGCGCAGCTCCAGCGCCTCGGTGCGGAGGTTCGCGTCGGACATCGTGGCGAACTGCTTTTCCATCGCCGCCACGCGGCGAGCGAGACGAAGGAAATGCTCGGTGCGCGTCACAAAGCGGCGCCCGAGACCCATGGCGGCGTCCCAGGCGGCGTCCAGACCCTTGGGCAGTTCCTCACCTCCCGTCCGCTGGGCAAGCATGCGCCAGATTGTGCTCGGGGGTGAAGTCACATCAACCGTGGAACCTTCTTTGGACTAATTGGAGAATTCCGCGCCACCACTGGACCCCCAGAGGTTTGGAGGGGGTGGTCAATCGGACGACGACCCTTTGTCCGCTCAGCAATTTCACGTCGCTGTCGTCGTCCGGGGCGATGCGAATCAGGAAGAACGGGGCGACGGCTTCGAGGCCCTCCGGATCGTCCGGCACCGTCTGCACTGTTCCCCCTATCGCGTACCCCAGGGCTCGCGAGGGCAGATCTTTGCGGGCGGCCGGCAACAGTTCGATAATAGTCCCGCCAAAATCGAGATCCGGGCGATTGCGAATTCGGATTTCCACGTCTGAGCCCACCGAAACCTCCTCGAACGCCCGCGGGCCGACATCCTGCTTCACCACCGCGACGATCACCATCTCTCGACTTGCAAGCAGCCCGATTTGCTGTCCGCGCTGAACGTACGCGCCCTCGAGCCGCTCGATCTGCGGGGAGATCCATCGCCCCGCCATTGGGGGACGAAGTTTCAAGGCTTCGAGCTCATCCCGAACGTCGCGAATCTGCTTGTCCAGCATCGCGATAACTTTCTTGTAAGTTTGCGCGGCTGCGACGCTTTCCGTATCGGCCTTGCGCTTCCGGGCCCTGGCGGCGTCCAGCTCGCAAAGCAGGACGGCCAGTTGCGCCTCCTTCGCGGGGTTCTCCGCTTCGATCAACACGTCGCTCTCGGGTGTGACGTACCTATCGGAGACCAGAAACGATCGCACGAACCCGTCAGTCAACGGAGTGACGATAACAACTTTTTCGGGCTCGACGATGCCCTCGATGCGCGAGCGGTCCGGAACCCGGATCAACCCCACTATCGCGACGATCGCACCCAGAACCAGGACGACCGAGGTGATAGCCCTCGTCCTGACGCGCGTCAGTTCGTTGTTGGTCAGGAGGTATTTGAAGAACTTCCCCACCGGGACCAGGAGCATGACGATTCCCGCCCCGATTGCTATCACCATTCCGACGAACGGGAAGACCCCGGCGACGAACAGCAGGATCGCGGTCACGATGAAGAACCGATAGATCGTGGAGGCGATTCCGTAGAACACGAACCAGAAGCGCTCACCCTTGGTGTTGGCGGGGCTTCGCGCACGGCGGATCCTCCAGACGTATTTTCTCACCAGGTAGTAAATGTATTGCCTCGAGCGCTGCTGGAGGTTGGCGATCTCAAGGAGGTCGGCGAGAATGTAATATCCGTCGTATCGAAGCAGCGGGTTGGCGTTGAACAGCAGCGTGGAGACGCTCGCGATGAACATGACGTTGTAGGCGACGGCGTGGACAGTTGTACCCGGAGAGGTTTTCGCCCAGACGATAGCTGCGATCGAGGCGATCCCCAGCTCGACGAGCATTCCCGCGGCGTTGACGAGGACTCTCCGCCACTTACTGCGAAACGCCCACGCGCTGGAGGCGTCCATGTAGGGCATGGGGGTGAAGACCAGCAGCATGATCCCCATCGTGTGGACCTCACCGCGCGTACCTGAGTCGCGGGCGAACTTCTTGCATGCGAAAGAGTGGGAGAATTCGTGGAATATCTTCACCACCCAGAAGCTGACGAACAGCAGGGGTAAGCGAGACGGGTCGAGAACGTTCTTCGCCTGATCGACGAGTTCATCCGCACGTCCGATCACGGAGTAAGCTCCCAGACAGATCAGTACCCCCAGCAGCATCAACCCTATCCAGGAGTAGATCCACCTGACCGCCGGGAGAAACTCATTGAGAAACCCGTCGGGATCGATAAGGGGGATTCGAATAAACAGGATGTTGGTGAGATAGCCCTTGACCTCCCTTGAGACTCTTTTTTCGTAGCGTTTGAAGAGTCCCTCGGCGTCTGGGGGGAGCTCGGCTTGAAGTAGATTCGCCCCGTAAAGCTGCCCCAGCAGTTGTATCGCCTCTCCCTGGGTCGGGGAGGCGTCACCGAACAATTCGTTGCAGACTTTCCAGACACGCGCGACGGTCCGCCTCCCATCGAGCATCGCGATGAAGCGATATGCCCCCTCGTTTACGCGGAAGAACTGGTTGCTCGAAGGGTCCTGTATCACCCACCACATCTGGTGGCGGAAATGCTGGCGGTAGACATTTACCGTAACCCGCAGGCGCGGGCGCAGGTCCGCAACGCGGTACCAGGTCTCACTGAATGTCGGACGATCGACCGGCATGATCTAAGGTTGAATCTAATCGGTCCGCATTGAAGTTCGCGGGATGCCCCGGGTCGTTAAAGCGACCCGGCCTTTACGACCTCAAGGTGCAAACTACCTACAGCCACAGCTTCATCCGCACCCAATTGATAAGCTTTCGCGTCCACATGTAGGCGTAAGTTCGTCTGCCTATGCGAACCTTCGCCACGCCCTTCATTCCCGGAACCATGTGATACGGACGCGCGCGCAGCTGCGCGCGGACCTTGAAGACGTTCTTGTTCTCGACCACCTCCGCAACAGGATTAATTCGCTCGACCGCGAATTCTATTCGCGTACCGGGCTTCCCCTCGGTCGCGAGCTCTCCGAGCAGCTCTTTTCCTTCCTTCCGCGCCGCCTCGAAAACGAGGAAGACGTCGATGATCTGGTCCTCCGGAACGCTCAGCTCGGCGCGGAGCGACTCGACGGGCGCGACCTCGAACATCCCGTCCCCTATGTCGACGTGCCCGCGAATGCGCCGACTCAGGTCCGGGGATACTATCGTACCGTCGATCGGCGACCTGATGGACGCCTCGCGAATCTTCCGCTCGAGCAGATTGATCTGGGCCAACGCCTTCTCCGCGTTGGACCGGGCTATCTGGGCGTCGGCGATCTTATCCTCGTCGAGAGCCTTCGCCCGCTCGCTCAACGCGGCCGCGTATTCCGTCCGCCTCTCGATGAGCTTGCTCTCCAGATCAGTGGTCTCGAGCTTGGCCAGTACGGTCTGGTGGGCGATCACCTTGTCGCCCGGTTCCACGTGGACTTCTTCGATGTAACCCTCGAACGGGGCGGGGATAATCTGCTTTCGAACAGCCTCCAGGACAAACGTGGCGTCCGCATCGTAATCGCCCTCAACAAAGAGTGCGAACAGCACCAGTGACATTGCGGCGAGCACGCCGAGCTTGATCCACGTATGCTTGGGACCGATGACGTGTCCGATCCCTTTTCGCAATCCCCTCCCCATCCGCGCCCCAAACCACCGGTCTGTCTCATGGAGACCCGCGAGCCTGGGAGTGCTCAACTCGCACGTCAAGCGAAGGGACTCGATCTCTTCGATATCGAAGGGACGATCCGGATCGCGCTCCACCGTCAGGACGCCCACAACATCCCCGGCGCGACGAAGCGGGAGTGAGAGGATGCTCATCGGACCGTGATTCCTCGAGAGCTCCGCGGTTGAGCGAGCGACGTAGGTGGCGTCTTCGGCGGCGGGGTGGATCACCTCCACGTCCTGATCGAGACATTCCTCCATCGCCGACTCGATGTCCTGTATGAGCTTCATCTTCCGGTTGATCTTTTCGGTATGGGAGAGTCCCTTAAGGTAAACGTATCGACCCTTGAGGAATCCCAGTGAGACCCGCTCGCACCCCCACCGTGAGGCGATCTCGTTGCACGCCGCCATCCCCGCGCCCTTGAAGCGATTGTGTTCGTTGACGGCAGAGAGCGTCTCCATCGCCATCTGAAGCCGCCTCAAATCGAACTGCCTCCGCTGGAGAGTCAGGCGCATTTCGTAGAGGCTGAGCAAACTGATGGACAGTTCCAGACGCTCGCGACAGTGGGCGAGAACTGTGGCGTCGGCGCTGTTGACCAGATACGCCGCCAACCCCCTCACGCTTCGCTCCCCGAGAATCGGGACCATTATCAGATTGCGTGTGGCGGGTTGACCGTACATCTCCTCCGTATCACGGATGGGCGCGATCGCGGTGGTCCCGCGCGAGATGACACTGCCCGAACTCTCCACCGCCTGCGCCAACCACACCGGGGCCGTCGAACCCTCGGGCAGTTGCGGATAAACCGCCAACAACTCCGCCCCCCTCTCACCTCCCACGCGAAGGATCGCGCCGCCCTCGGCTGCGGCGAGGCGGCACTGCACGGAAAGCAAAGTGACGAGAAACTGTTGCGGGGGTCCGTCGAAGTGGGATAGACGCTCGACGATCTCAGCCGTCGTTACAGAGGACACCTCACCCTGGGGTTGCGCAGGTTTCGTACGGTGCGTTGAGTCCATCAGAAGCCACTTGTTCCCGAGCGCCCGGGTCTATTATTCCGCCTTGCGGCGCTTGGAGACGTCCAGTTCCAGCTCACCGAACTCATCTTCGTGGCGGCGGATCAACTGCGAAAGCGTGATCGCAAGGCGCTTGGCGGATAAGTAATTCATGATCACGCGGTCGTTGACCTTGAAGATAATCTCGGGCTGTCCTTCCTTCTGGGGCGCCGGAGAGATCAGGTTCAAACCGAAATCCAGCATCACTTCTTCCGCGGTTCCGTTGGTGCGGAAGGCGTTGGCGTAGGAGGAGGACATCTCCCGCTCATCGACGCGCAGGCGGACCTGCTGCTGACCTGTCTGCTCGCGGGCCTGTTCTTCCACCGGCTTATCCGCTGGGGTTATATTGGTATCCTTGGTCATGTAGGGCTCCTTCGTTTTCCTATTGGCCATTGGACAAAACTAGTTCTTCGCGCTTTTCTTGCCCGAATCCGTCAGCGGGGGAAATATCACCCACACGTGCTCCCCGGGGGGGCGACGCGAAGGATTCGGGACAGCGACCTTCACGTTGAGCGTGTCGCTCGTGGCGTCGGCGAGGGCGTTTATGTTCTCGATTTTACCTTCGGCGAATTGGTTTTCACCGCCCGGTTCGTCGAAGACAATCTTGACGGTCTGGGCTTTCCTCAAATGAGTGCGCGCTTCGGCGAGCGGGACGGGAACGTCGATCTCCATCGGATCGACTTTCACCAGGCGTATGATCTTGGAAAGCGCCTCCGCCGCCTCGCCCTCACTGACCACGATCCGCTGGACCGTTCCGTCGATCGGGGAATACATCTTCAATCGCTCGATTTGCAGCTTGGCTTCGGCGTGCTTGCGCCGCTTCTGCTCCTGCTCGAATCGTCTCAGCGCCACGCTCAGTTCTCCGATCTTCACGTCCAGCCTGGCGTGCTCGACCTCCATTTCCGTCGCCGCCGTCCCCGCCTGCTCGAGCTTCTTCAGATCGACCTTCTTCTGCTCCAGATTCGCCTGGGCGGCCTCAATTTGGAGGGTATCATCAGCTTCAGCTTTCAATTGTTCGAGCTGAGCCTGCTCTGCTGCATCGTCAAGCTGAATGAGCAACTGCCCCCTTTTGACTCGCTCACCCTCCTTGACGAAGATCTTTGAGATCAGACCGGAGCGGACGAACGCAGGGGTGACGTCCTCGCTCGGACGGGTGATCGCTTCGATCCCCTCCGCGGGGGCCGCGCCCGCATGCGCATGGACGTACACCACACACAAGAAAATCGTGAGCCATCGCATCAGAGTCTCTTCTCCGGTACTGTCGCGTCCAAGGCCTTGTCAGTGCCTTTCGTTTCTAGAGTATGACAACCTGACGGAGGCATCGCAAGCGATTTGCGATCCCTCGCCTTTATCGGCCTAAAACGCCCCTTTCCACATCCAAAAACAAATCCGGCGGGGAGATCTCGTACCCATTACAACATCATGGCGGACCGTATATTCCCCGACGTCGGTGGTAACGGCGATTCGGTTAGGCCTTGAGGCGATGGTCCTCCTTACCGGTGGGAGGCGATACTGCAATAGGCGTTCGAGCCCTTGGAGCGCTTCACCTCGCTGATCGTGTGGCTACTTGCGTTCGTAGGTCCCGACGAGTTCGCCCTCGGCGAGGATGTGGGGTCTGATCGTCTTGAGGAGGGTGCTCTTCCCGAGTCTCGGTTTGAGAGCGAGTTCGGTATCGAGGGCGTAGAGCTTGAAGTGGTAGTGGTGCGCACCGTGCCCTCGCGGGGGCATAGGCCCGCGATATCCCACACTCCCGAAGGAGTTGACCCCGTCAACAGCACCGGCCGGGCGCGCGGAACCATCTATCCCTTCCGGGAGCGAGTCCACACCCCCGGGTATCCCGTAGAACACCCAGTGCACCCATGGGTCCTCCGTCGGAGCGTCCGGATCGTCGCAAATCAGCGCGAACTGTTTCGTCGCTTTCGGGGCGCCCTTCCAGCTCAGGGGCGGGGAGACGTTCTCGCCCTCGCCCGTGTACTTTTTCGGGATCGCCTCACCGCTTGCAAAGGCCTCGCTCGTGACCGTGATGCTCATCGCCGCACCTCCTTTGGGTTCCTTTCGCTCGGGCGTGCGGGCGCTGCTGCACCCGCTGAGAGTCAAACCCATGATCGCACATAACGCAACGCATCGTCGCGCCATGATCATCACCGCCCCATCTTTGAATCCGTCTTCTCGTTAAAATTGTACGCAACGCGCATCGAACTGCGACGCTATCTTCGGCGCCTTTTCCAGAACCAATCAGATATGGATCGCCAGCCGCTGGTCCTCAAGCTGCTTTCGGAAGGTTCGCGGTCCGACGCGGACGGATTGATCGAAGCGTTCCGCCACATCCGTCCGCTGAACGGTCAGCTCGATCTCGAAGGGCTTTTCCAGGACCCACGGTTTGACCTTCCCCGCGCGGACCTTTTCCATCGCCTCGGTGGTCTTTTCGGTGAGCAGTTCTTGGCACTGCTTTTGGGGGTGGCAGCAGCATTGATTGCGGATGAGTGCGTATTTGACCTCGGCTGTGACGATGTCCGGAAACATGCGGTTGACCTCGTTACAGTAAGCCCGATCGCCGCTGGTAAGCACCAGCGGGACCCCGTAATGCCCCGCGTAAGCTACTCTTTGGCCCAGCTCTCCATGGGGCTGAGAGTTTATCTTGAATTCGAACCAAGTCATCGAGCTTTGTGTATGGTCCAGGAACGCCTCCGCGGTCCCCGCCATCGCGTGCCCGCCGATCAGAAAGAAGCAGTCGAACTCATCCGTCAGGGACGGGAAGATCATCGGGAGACGGGCGCCGCGTTCGACGGCGGCGCGGGCGTCGACTTCGTCCCAGTTCAGTCCGCTTCCACCGTGACCATCGCGGATGACGATCTGCGAGGCCCCGTTATCGAACGCCGCAGCAACCACCGTGTTGACGTCCCGCGTCAGGCAGCGCTTTCCGTACTCATAGTCCCCGGGAGAATCGGGTTGCGTTTGCGATTCCTTCCATAGCCCCGAAGCCCCTTCCATGTCCGTTTCCATGTAGATCTTCATTGCGTGCTCCTTTCTCACAACATTGTCCCTCAAAAAACGCATCTGTCCATACCCATTCGCACGAAACTGCTTTTCCCAAGCCGCGACCGGTGAATCGTGTATCATTTTCGAGAAACCCATGTACGGGAAGAAGAGTGCGTGATGTCGCTCGATACTGTGAAGATCGGTACCGTCTCGGTAAGCAGGTTGATCATCGGTGGCAACACCTTCAGTGGATTCTCGCACTTCGGATCGCAAAAGGATTGGGAGATGAGGCGTTATTTCACGGCCGCACGCATCAAGGAGACGCTCGCAGAGGCTGAGCGGCTCCGGATCAACACACATATCGGGCGGATCGACGAGCACATTTGCTGCCTTCTCCTCGAGTACTGGGACGACGGCGGGAAAATCCAGTGGTTCGCCCAGACGGACCCGGACGTCTGCTCTCCGAAGACATTCGACTCTTTCAGCGATACCTTAACCCCACCGCGGAAAAACCTTCGCCCTGAAGACCACTGAAACGCGATAAGCTTCTAGATGGCGTAGTCCGGACCCCGCTGATCGATGAGAGCTTGCTCCTCGTCGAGCAGATCCTGAAACGTCTTGCTGTCGTAGATCTTCCCCACCACGTCGCGGACCTCCGCCCATATACTGACGAATGCCTGGTTCCCATGAAAAGTAGGACGACCCGGGACTTGTTCGTCCGTCCCGGCGACCGGAGCCCAGGAACCGTCGATGGACCGAATGACCTGTCCGACCGAGAGTTGATCCGGTGGGAGTCTCAGGAGGTATCCTCCTTTGCGTCCGCGGCGGGACTCGATGAAGCCTCCTTGGCGGAGTTCGGAGAAGATCAAGTCGAGAAATCGCGGGGGAATCTCTTGGGCGCTGGCGATCTGGCGGACCGTCGCCGGGCCTGAACCGCGACGTTTAGCGAGTTCAAAGATCCCTCGCAAGGCGTATTGGCATTTGCGCGACAGGCCCAAATTATTTCTCCGCCAATCCCGATTGATCTAATAGTTATCATAAGATAGACTCCCTTGGACGTCAAGGATATCGACTTACCGCAGATGTTCCAACGATTGTGGGACTTTGTGTGAGTTCCAATCGATTGGGACCCGCGTCGCCGTAGGGTTCAAGGAGTTGCCCCATGAGCAGGGCCGTACGCGGTTGCCTTGTCGTCGCAACCAATACCTTATTTGGAAAGTGCCTGGTTCTTTGGTCAGCGGTGAGTGCTGCAATTGAAACCGAGCTGGAATGCAATCGACCTCCGAAATCTCCAATGGCCTTGACGAGCAATTGAGGCAAAAGATCGTCGCGTCCCGTGAGATCCTCAAGAGCTGCGGGAGCGTGGTGGTGGCGTTCTCCGGGGGGGTCGATAGTACGTTTCTACTGGCGCTGGCGGTCGAGACGCTCGGAAGCGAGAAGGTCCTGGCGGTGATGGGAATCTCCGGGTCTCTTGCGGAAAGAGAGCGGGATGCGGGGCAAAGAATCGCCCACCAGATCGGTGCGGAGTTTTGCGAGATCGAAACCAACGAGCTGACCGACCCGCGCTACGCGGCCAACCCACCCGAGAGGTGCTACTACTGCAAGGCTGAACTGTTCGGGCGTCTGAAACAGCTTGCTGATGAGCGCGGTTACAGCACCATCGTCAGCGGAGCGAACGCCGACGATCGCGGGGATTTTCGCCCTGGCCTCCAAGCCGGGGAGGAGCTCGGAGTCCGCCGCCCGCTCATGGAGGCGGAACTGACCAAGTCCGACATTCGCACCGCCTCCCGCGCGATGGGTCTGGAGACCTGGGACAAACCCGCTATGGCGTGCCTCTCCTCCCGCATACCCTACGGTCAGGAGGTCACCCCCGCCAAGCTCGCCCGCATCGAGAAAGCGGAGTACATTTTGAAGGATCTCGGATTCACACAGTGTCGCGTCCGCGATCACGACGAAATGGCGCGGATCGAAGTGGTCCAGGCTGATATCCCACGCCTCCTGGAACTGCGCGAGAGCATCGTCGCCCCCTTCAAGGAACTGGGATATGTTTACGTAACCGTGGACATGCAGGGATTTCGTAGCGGGTCGATGAACGAGGCGATTGGCCGCCCATGAGCAACTCTCCCGACAACGAGACCATCATGGAGCGTTATCGCCGCCAGATCGTATTCGCCCCCGTGGGCCTCGAAGGACAACGCGCACTGATGGAAAAGCGAGTGCTCGTGGTCGGGCTCGGGGGGTTGGGAACGTGGACCACCGAACTGCTCGCCCGCGCAGGTGTGGGTTTTTTCCGCCTGGTCGATGACGACAAGGTCGATCTGACCAACATCCACCGCCAGGCGCTCTACGATGAGCAGGACGCCGAGGCCGCTCGCCCCAAACCGGAAGCCGCCACCAACCACCTCAGGCGCATCAACTCGCAGGTGACGGTCGAGCCCATCGTCGCACGCGTGGACCGCAAGAACATACTGGACCTGATCGACCATGTTGACCTGATACTGGACGGGACGGACAATTTCCCGACGCGATTCCTCATTAATGACACCGCGATCAAGTTCAACCTTCCGTGGGTCTTCGCCGGGGTCGTTGGGGCAGAAGCCCAGACGATGACGATTATCCCCTCCCGCACCCCCTGCCTTCGCTGTGTGCTTGAAGACCCGCCCCCCCCGTGCAGCGATCCGAACTGCGCGGATTTTGGGGTCCTGGGACCAACGGTGGGAGCGATCGCGTCGCTGCAGGCCGCAGAGGCGATCAAGATCCTCACCGGAAAGATCGACCAGGTGCGCCCCTATCTGCTCAAATTCGACCTCTGGAGCAATGACATCCAGCGCATCGAGTTACCCTCCGGACCAAGACCCGACTGCCCCTGCTGCAAGCACAAGGAATTCGAGTTCCTCGAACCATAGCAAGGAGCGACGCCTAAGCTACATGCACCGAAGACCGCACAGTGCCTATCGACCGCGAAAAATCGCTTGGGGCCCCGGATGGGAAAATTTCCCCCCGGGTGAGCCCAAATATTCCCATCCCCCAAACGATTTTTCGCTCGATTTCAGCTACTCAGGGCCCTTTCGTTTGGGTAGGGGAAAGAAATCGAAACACCGGGGGGTGATTTCTTTGCCCAGGGGCCCAAGCGAAAGGGCCCAGGAATCCACTGTGCAAATATTCACACAGGATAGGTTAGTGATAACAGGAGAATAGACGATGGGACGAATCTACGAGGATATCACCGAGACGATCGGTCGGACTCCCCTGGTGAAGGTCCGCAAGCTCATTCGCTCGGAGGCGATCGTACTGGCGAAAATGGAGTCCCTCAACCCCATGGGGTCGGTGAAGGACCGCATCGGACTGTCCATGATCGACGCCGCTGAGGCTGAGGGAAAGATCAACAGCGATACCACGATCATCGAACCAACCAGCGGGAATACGGGGATCGCGCTGGCGTTCGTTTGCGCAGCTCGCGGATACAAGTGCATCCTGACCATGCCGGACTCCATGAGCACAGAGCGGCGAAAGGTTCTTCGCGCCCTGGGCGCCGAACTGGTCCTGACCCCCGCCGCAGAGGGTATGCCCGGTGCTATCGCCAAGGCTGAACAGCTTCTCACCGAGACTCCAGGTGGGTTCGTACCCCAGCAGTTCAACAACCCCGCCAACCCGGAGGTCCATCGTCGCACGACCGCGGAGGAAATCTGGGAAGACACCGACGGAAACGTGGACGTCCTGATCTCCGGGGTCGGAACCGGGGGGACCATCACCGGAATCGCTGAGGTGTTCAAGGAGCGAAAGAGCGATTTCAAGGCGATCGCTGTGGAACCCACCCAGAGCGCTATTTTGACGCAATCGCTCGCCGGTGACCAACTCGCCCCAGGTCCGCACAAGATCCAGGGGATCGGAGCGGGGTTCGTACCCAACGTCTTGAACATGGACGTGGTGGATGAAGTGATCCAGGTCAATCAGGACGATGCGATTGAGTGGGCGCGAAGGGCGGCCAGGGAGGAGGGGTTGTTCGTGGGGATTTCCTCGGGAGCGGTGTTGAAGGCCGCTGACGTGGTCGCACAGCGACCTGAAAGCTCCGGTAAGACAATCGTGGTAATCATACCCAGTTTCGGTGAACGCTATCTCTCGTCCGTGCTGTTCGATTACCTGGGCGAAGAGCGCTATTAAACTTCAGAGGAAGAAAGGAAAAGACCATGAGCAATGATCAGGAGAACTATCGGTTGGGGACTCTTGCACTGCACGCCGGGCAGGAGCCCGATCCGACCACGACCGCCCGCGCCGTCCCCATCTACGCGACAACTTCCTACGTCTTCAAGGACACCGACCACGCCGCGAATCTCTTCGCCCTGAAGGAGTTCGGGAACATCTACTCGCGCTTGATGAACCCGACGAACGACGTGCTCGAGAAGCGACTCGCCGCGATGGATGGAGGTGTGGGAGGATTGGCGTTCGCCAGCGGGCAGGCCGCCATCACCGCCGCCATACTCACCATCACGCATTCCGGGCAGAACTTCATCTCCGCGACGTCCCTCTACGGTGGGACGTGGACGCTGTTCACACAGACGTTCAAGAAGCTCGGTATCGAGGTGCGGTTCTTCGATCCAGACCACCCCGAACAGATCGAAGAGCTCGCCGATGAGAACACACGCTGCGTCTATCTCGAGAGCATCGGGAATCCCAAGAACGACGTTGTAGACTTCCGCAGGATCGCGGACATCTCGCACAAGCACTCCATCCCGGTCCTGTGCGACAACACCGTAACCACACCCGTTCTCTTTCGCCCGGTCGAGCACGGAATAGACATCGTGATCTACTCGACGACGAAGTTCATCGGAGGGCATGGAGTGCACATCGGCGGAGTTCTCGTCGATGGCGGGATTTTCCCGTGGGCGGACAATCCCGAGAAGTGGCCCGAATTCTGCGCCCCATCGGAGTCCTACCACGGAATGGTCTTTGCAGAGGCGCTGAAACCCATCGGGAATATCGCCTACGTCGTCCACATCCGCACTCACCTCCTGCGCGACATGGGCGGATGCATGAGCCCGTTCGCCGCGTTTCTGTTCCTGCTCGGGCTGGAGACGCTCCATCTCCGCATGCCTCGCCACTGCGAGAACGCCCAGACGGTGGCGGAGTGGTTGAGTGGACACAAGTGCGTCGAGTGGGTCAACTATCCGGGCCTCCCCGATCACCCGCATTACAGCAACGCTCAGAAGTACCTCCCCAACGGTGCCGGCGCTATCGTCGGTTTCGGAATCAAGGGCGGGAAGGCCGCCGGGATCAAACTCATCAACAACGTCAAGCTCGCCTCGCATCTCGCCAACATCGGCGACGCCAAGACGCTTATCATCCACCCCGCCTCCACCACGCATCAGCAGCTCACCGAACAAGAGCAGGAAGCGACCGGCGTTACAGCCGAATACGTTCGCCTGAGCATTGGAATCGAGAACGTCGAGGACATAATCGCAGACCTGGACCAGGCGATAAAGGCTTCACAGGAATAAGCAAACGCTTTGGCGAAGATAAAGAAACGGTGATCAACTTGGCTGGGAATTGCTGAGGAAGAGCACACGTCGTTGCGGAAGGCCACCAGAGCACAAACCGAAAAACTAAGGTGATTACCTTAGTCTAAGTTATTCTCAAGAAAGCCCTTGACTAGACTTAGCCCCGATGTATCATGTAGCAGTTGATCGGTTGTGTGTCTGCCAGCCTGCAGGATGATTACGGAACTGCTGGGCGGGAACTAGACGGATCGCGGTAGGGGTGTCGCGTCCTGCTCCAAGACCACTTTGTTTTGTTGCCAGCTATCGTCAATGCATTGAAAAAGGGAACATTATGACCAGTCGCAACAAATGTGAACCAATAGTCCGCCCGATGTTCGAGCAGCTTGAGCCACGCGTCCTTCTATCGAGCACCACCATTACCGCTGCTTATCAGGGCTATGCGACGGATACTGGCTGGACGTGGCAGGTCAATCCCTTTGATGTTGGCTTTGAGGACAATCCGGTCGTGAACAACGTCACGAACCGTGGGTTTTCCTGGTTTAACATCCCGACCTCGGTGAGCCAAGGTGTTCCGTACTCCGCTTCTATTAGCGTAACCGTAACAGACACGTCGGAGTGGAATAATAAGCTCTGGTATGTCAATCTTTACGATCTGGGAAGCATGACATGGTCGGGTTTCTTGAGCCCTACGGGTGTTAGTCGGTACGATAAACTGGCCGGCGCAGGTTTTCAAGACGATATCACCTATTCGTCCTCATCTTACCGTACCTTTACGGTTACCAACTATTCCGCTCCTACAACGGCTTTCCAGAGCATTGCCCTCGGGCAGCAGACCGGATTTGCTTTCAGGGCGTCCCCCGAGGATCCCGGCGGCAGTTGGGGCGATGACACCAACAGGATACATCTTAAAGACGCCAAGCTCATTGTGGGCTACGCACCCAAGCCAACCATAGTTACACCGAACGGCAAGGACATGCCCCTTAACGACCACGATGTCGACTGGTCCTGTTCGGAAAGCAGCAGCGACATCAACTATAGGGTCCAGTTCAGTCGATCTTCGAGCTTCAATACGATCAACTACGCCATGTTCGCAAACTCAACCTACCTCAGCGATCCGATCCCGGCAAACAGTGGCAATGATGGTCGTTGGTACTGGCGTGTTCAGGCTCGACTCACAAGCCGGGACAGCAGCAACGAAAGATCGGAAGGGACGGCTCGATACGTCACCGATTGGGCGTCCGGATACTTTGATCTGTTGGACAATCATGATCCAGAACTAAGCAGCGGTCGGGTGAGTCCCACTTCAGGTGATACAGATACGAACTTCTACTGGTACGTTGATTACTACGATCAGGATGGCGATTCCCCATCGACGAAGAAGGCCTACGTCGACGGGACAAGCTACACCATGAGTCTTTACTCGGGCTCTGCCTCAAATGGGACGTATCGTTATGGATCGAAGAAGCTGTCTGCAACATCTCACAATTTCTACTTCTACTTCACGGACGGTGAGGGTGGTAGTGACCGGACCCCGAGCAGCGGATCGACCTCTGGGCCTGTGGTAACCGAGAGCAATAGCAAGCCCGCCATCATCTCGCTGACAGGCTCCCCGAACCCCGTCAGCCGGCCTGCCACGCTGACACTGACCGCAAATGCGGGGGATCCAGATGGAAGCGTATACAAGGTGGAATTCGTTTGGGATTCCAATCGGAATGGAGTGTTCGATGCAGGAATCGATGAGTCCCTTGGTACGGATTATAGTGCAAGTGGTGGCTGGACATGGAGCGGCTCTACCGACAGATTTCCTCTTGGAACCGTCAAATTCTTTGCTGGGGCAATGGATGACGACAATGCCTGGAGTGATATCCGGTCAGGCGTTGTAACCATTCAGCAAGCAGCTAAGCCCGTCGTGACAATTACGGCAACGGACTCTAGTGCGCGCGAACTTCCTCCAAGCGATCCTAGTTATCCTGACGACGGGGTCTTTCGTGTTACGCGGACCGGTAGTACGTCATCTCAGCTAGTGGTCTATTTTACCAAGAGCGGGACCGCAAGTTGGCCAAGTGATTACGTATGGAACGGTGGTCCAGATGATCTCGTCGTGATCCCTGCTGGCTCAAGTTACGCGGACATCTCTGTTCGGCCAGTAGATGATTCTGTTGCAGAGGGAAATGAGACGATCGTATATACTCTTGATGCGAATTCTGCCTACACTGTTGGGGGTTCTAGCAGCGCGACGGTGAACCTTACAGATGACGAGAAACAACTCACGCACATTACTATCAGCGGCCCAACCGAGGTGAACGAGAGCAGCAGTGCGGACTACACGTGCACGGCGTACTACGACGACAACAGCAGCAAGGATGTAACGGGTTCTGCCAGTTGGTCGGATAACAGTTCATACGCCGACATTGACAGCAGCGGCAAGCTGACGACGTATAGGGTGAGCTCGGACAAGTCCGTTACGCTGACGGCCAGCTACGGCGGCAAGAGCGACATACATAACATTACGATCAAGGAGACCGGCGGAGGAAGCATCACCCCCCAGCCCGTTCCCTACATCCAGGACTTTTCTTCGGGTAAGCCGGCCGGTTCTGCCGGCTGGGAGTATTATTCCAGCGACTCCCGGGGCCAGATCGAAGTTTTCAGCGGTCAGCTTCGTATGGATGTAGATAGCAGCGGCACTTCCGTCCTGAACGAAGCGATCCTGCACCTGAACCTGGCCGGTAAGTCAGGTGTCACGCTCATGCTGGACCACGTGAATCCCAGCAATAGCGATGAGAACGATTCACTGCTGGCGGCGGTATTCAGCGGCCATCAGAATGGCGATGGTATTTCCTTCAGTGCCGATGGGACGACCTGGTACAAGCTGACGAACTTGACGTCGAGCTTCACGGCTCAGTCTTTTGACCTGGATGCTGCAATCCAAGCCGCCGCGATTACCTACACCTCGGACTTCAGGATCAAGTTCCAGCAGTATGACAATTGGCCGTGGTCTACTGACGGCCGGGCGTTTGACAATATCCGGATATCAGTCACTTCGCCGACTGTCGGGAAAGTCATCACGGGTCACTTTAATGATGACGACAATGAGGATCTTGCCCGCATGGATGCTGCCGGTCGATGGCTGGTGACGACCTCTCAGGGCAACACGGAGGTGTGGGGCGCCTGGTCCACAGCTGTTACGTGGAATGACGTTCAGGCGGCCGACGTCAATGGCGATGGCAAGGCCGACATCATCGGCCGCACGGACAGTGGCGCCTGGTGGGCGGGTATTTCTAACGGTAGCAGTTTCACGAACCAATTCATGGGTGCTTGGGCGCCAATTTCCTGGAATGATGTTCACGCAGTAAATGTCAACGGCGATATCAATGGCAACACCGACATCATCGGCCGCACGGACAGTGGCGCTTGGTGGGCAGGTATTTCTAACGGCAGCAGTTTCACG
>SDBT01008488.1_pt1 | contig 16773 bp, 17 predicted proteins | sample 2277101 | NCBI WGS metagenome assembly SDBT01 (sample SAMN10404973, study PRJNA504765) | marine sediment metagenome | isolation source: marine sediment core GS10_PC15, 103 cmbsf | place: Arctic Ocean: Southern Knipovich Ridge | collected 2010
GATGGGATCGAGGATGCGGCTGACGTGACGGACGCAACCAACGTGGCAGCCGCTGGTGCGGCTATGTCGGGTGGAGCGTTCCATGACGGCTTCAGTGACTTCGTGGCCAACGAGCACATTGATTGGACGGGTGCATCTGTAGCATTCTCTACTTCCAGCACTATCACAGGAGTGAATGTTACCTCTGGAAGCAATCCAGGACATACGCATTTGGGCGGAGTATCGGGCGTTGACACCGTAACGGAACTCACGAACAACGGGTCAATGAATGGAGCCCCTTGCCATGTGGTGTACTCGGATGGGGTCGATACATTCGACTTTGTTGACGTATCAGATGAAGCTAAATCAAATGCAATTGGTTTACTCGCTGAAGCGATTTCAATGGGCAATAGTGGTTTCGTGCGGGTCGGAGGCGTTTTGTCGAAAGAGGCTGGTTGGTGGATAGCCGTAGGCGCTGGGGCAGGTGGATTGACGGCAGGCTCTTTTTACTATGTGAGCACTGTTACTCCTGGGTGGATTACAGACACTAAGCCCACGGACCTAGCGTATCGAGTAGTCAGACTTGGGATTGCACTTTCCACAACTGATTTAGCTATCGATATTCAAGAGGCTGCTCCCAAGTTGGAACTTCTGGATACAAACGCAACCATATACGTAGCAACAACAGGAAACGATTCGACCGGAACAGGCCTATCGGGCGCCCCGTTTGCTACACTCCAAAAGGCCCTTTCGTCTCTAGCTGACAACGTAATATCTCCTTCTGTAATCGCAACAATTCAGTTTAGTGACGGGACGTACGTTCGTACGACAACCGATACAGTGAATCATCCGGACGGAGGTCGCATAAGAATCGTCGGTGAAAACACGCATTCGATTTCGATGACTTCAGTCCAGAGTTCATCTGGGTCGGCGGGTGCGTGGTCCATTGTTTGCAATGTGAGTGACACGAGTAACGTTGCAGTCGATGATTTTGTTATGTTCCCATACAATATGAGTGGTGGAACGCGAGCCGTGACGATGTGCGGGGTCTGGAAGGTGACGGTGAAGAGCGGCTCAACCATCACGGTCGCCTCGACACATAAGTACGCCAGTGCTCCATCCGGCGCCGTTGCCGGTACTCTGACGGTCCTAAAAACCGTGCTTCAGTATAATGGAGTTGGTGGTATCGCTGTCTCCACTAAGCTGGGGCTCATCGACAAACTGTGCCTGTCCGGAAACGGAAATGGAAATGGTATTGCCGGTGGCGCCTTGTCTGTTACTGCTGGCGGAACGTCACTTGGAATATCGCGCTTCAGCCTGAATGTTAGCGCAGCCGCCAAGTCTGTCTTTTATCTACACGACTCTTGCATATCGTCGGCGACTAATACTGGCGTTCGAGTATTATATGGATTCGTCTGGATGCTTCGGGCGGTAGTTTCGGGGGCCACAGGAAGGGGTATTTTCAATTCCAGCGGGCACGTTGACTGCCAATCGGCAGTGATATCTGGGAACTCAGTTACCGCAATTGATGCAAGCTGGGTTGGACTTATCATTTGCTACGGAGCAAAATGTCAATATAACACTGCGATTGGAGTTTATTCATACGCCGGATCATTCATTCGCGCACAGACTGCTACGGTGAATAATAATGGCGGCGCGAACTTTAATCCAGCAATTAACACACTCGGAAATGTTCAGTCGTACACTATACAGTAATGGAGCAGGATGTTTGGAGCATACACAGCAAAGCCACCCGGTGTCAACTGTGCCGCCGGGTCGGATCTTCCAGATGATCCAAGGACGGCCCGGGAGAAGCGGCAGGCATACCGGGACCGGAGACGCTTGGCGTACCCGAAGATTGAAGATCAACTCGACATGATTTACCACGACACCGTCGATGGCACATCCACCTGGGTTGATGCAATTGCAGCGGTGAAACAACAGCACCCATCGGAGTAAGCCATGTTCCAGCTACAGGCTCCCTACCCTGGCCTCCAGACCACGACGGTCATGCCAAACCCGGAGTTTGGCGACAGCGAGAACCTGGTAATCGAGGTAAGCAAGAAGCACGCGATGGATGGGACCCTTTACACCTACGTGAAGCGGAAGGGCCGCCGGAAACTCTCTTGGACGCTCGGGCTCTCTCGGAACAAAGGTCTGGAAGTTCGCGCATTCATTGAGGCGTATTTTGCCTCCGAGATTCTGGTGACGGACCACAACGGTCGCAGGTGGGTGGGTAACTTCATGAACAACCCCTTTGAGTTTGAGACCGACCGAAGGTCGGCTCCGGCGATTTCTCCCATGCCTCGTGGGGAGCGTCAACGGGTCACCATTGAGTTTGAGGGAGAGGAGATTACATGAGAAATCTGAGCGGAGACGCTCTCAATAAACTCGCTACCAATCTCGGAACCGAGCCGGTGACGATTATTGAGATCGAATGGGCTGGGAATGGTTCGCCCGTTCTCTATGCGGATCGAACCGTTGGGACGATCCGGGGCAAAATTCATGAAGTAGGGGACCTTGACAACGTAATCAATGTCTCGGGCAACGATAGCTCTCAAGAATTAACAGTAACCCTGGACGACACAGATGGAACAATCAAAGCGATCCTCGATTCCAACGACATCCACAAACGTAGCGCGCGTGTTTATCAGTGGTTTGAAGGGTTGGACATTGCCGACCGATTCATGCTCTTTGCCGGTAAAATCAGTTCCCCGATCCACTGGAGCGAACGAGATCGGAGCGTCAGTTTCACCATCGTCTCACAGCTTGAAGACAAGGAAATAGGGTTCTCGGCTGAGGAAGGCGACTTCCGATGGATTCCTAAAGACCTCATTGGCAAAACTTGGCCGATGATTTTTGGGACAGTTCAGGATGTGCCGGCTCTTCAGTTCAACAAGGCTGTCACCGGGACGACATTGTGTTCGATCGGCCACGTCATTGGTGCGAAATACCACAACGATGTACCCCTTGGCGGGAGTGACCCTTCCTGGGGACTCAGCCTCGCGATGTCAGCTTGGCAGAAGAACCTGCTCTGGTGCGCACATGGGGCGTTCAAGGAGGCGGCATCCAGGGTGTCAGGTAACCCACGGAAGGCTGCGGAGTACAGTGCGAGAGCCAGCGAGTACCTTGACAACATCAATGATATCAACGCATCGCTCGCTGAATCCGCGGCCCAGAAGAACTCTCAAACTGGCTGTGCGAAGAATCAACGTGAAGCCACGATCAACAAGGCGCAAGCAGGCGGCTGCAACCCTGTTCGCATCCTTGGTGGTGAAGATTTCCCACAGAATCAGATGCTCAGTCTGAAGATTGGTGGGTCTGTTGTTACAGGCTACTTCCTTGAGGACAACTTCTACTACACCGGCATCCGGGATGAGGCAAAGGAGGCCAAGGCAGCCGACAAGTATGCCACCTCGTTTGATCATCAATGCAACACCCCTGCGCCTTCGCAACCGTATGATTTCACGATGGATGTTCCATGCGGGACGGGTAACACATGGCCTGATAACTGCCGGTGTCAGTTCAAAGGCTTTACAATCTCAACGTCGGGTCACACGTCGCGGCCGAACACGAAAGCGGTGGCCGAACACGTTTGGCTTGAGGCCGGCAGCCGGGTGACTCTCTACGGCTATGAGAATATCACTTATTTGGTCTCAATCATTCCGGGCACCGTCTTAGCGGTCAAAGCCTACAAGACCTTTGAGGGTGGCGAACAGAGACTGGTCAATGTGCCCAACAATCTCTGGCGGGTGGAGACGAAGAACTATGGACCAGTCACCGCTACGCAGATTGTTGTCATGGGGTCTCTGAGTTCCCGCGAGGACCAGGGGTGGAGTGACAACATCTATGTGACCTACAAATCGAGTGTGGGCCCGCACACCTGCGACATTCTTCAGTATCTCATCAACAACTACACCGATCTGGAGTATGACACCGCGAGCTTCACGGCTATTCGGTCAAAGCTCCTCCCCTTCCCGATGAATTTCCCGGTCCTTGACCGGAAGAACACCTTGGAGGTTCTCCAGGAGATCGCCTTCCAGGCACGGTGTGCCCTGTGGCTTTCGAACGGCAAGTTCTACATCAAGTACCTGCCGGAAGAACCCACGAGCGACTCGACAATCACCGTGAGTGATCTGGACGCCGAAACAGGGGTCGAGGTGGAGTTGACTTCCACTGAAGACTTGGTCACGAAGATGATTGTCGAATGGCGACTCAGTTGGGCTGAGGATGATCCAAACAAGCTCATCCTGCGGCACAACGTGAAGAAGTACGGGACTCAGCAGGAGACTTTCAGTTTCTACTGCTTCAACCAGCCTGATATTGTTTTGAAGGCCGCGACGTTCTGGCTGATTCGCAAATCGAACACCTGGAAGAAGGTTCGCTTCAAGACATTCCTTCGGAAGCTCGCTCTGGAGACGTTTGACACCGTCACCTTGAGCTTCGGTACTCAGGACTATGTGTCAACGGCTGCGGTGAAAGCAATTGTCGAGGGGGCGCAGTACAACTCTGATGATCAAACGATTGACTTTCTTTGTCTGACTCCGGTCAAGTCCGGCGAGATGGCTGGGTACAAGTTCTTTTGGCCAAGCCAAATCAGCCCCTCTGAGACGTTTCCCACGGCTGAGGAAAGGGCTGCTGGGTACGCCGGGGGCGACGGCATCGGCGCGGGCGCCACTGGTGACCTGCCGATTGGCTTCACTGACTTGGAGAACTGGGGTGATGGTATTGTCTGGGTAGGTGGCCCCAACGTGGTCTTTGCTGGTCCTGCGGACTTCGGAGACAACACGCCGAGTGACATAGGGTTCTCAGCCCAGCGGATCATTTTTGCTGAGACCTATGCCGAGTTGACAGTCGAGGAGAATCCTGGGCCCGATCTGACCCTTAACTACGCGGACCCAATTGACCCTCCGCGACTAATGGATTTTGGCGGGTCCACTTTTGAGATCGATATCCGTACCACCTTGGTTACGGATTCAGACAACAAGGACCGCCCCCCATCAACACTGGACACGATCTACAAGCATATCAATGAAGATGGCAAGTTGGTCATTGACACGGAAGAAGCTCGCTATGGGGATGAGGATCATCCTGATGGCGAGGTCTTCGACTATCGTTATGACGACGATGGTGAAGAGTGGGGTGCTGGTACGGCCTTCTTGAAGGCTTCGGACTAGCGCGATTTCTTAGGGTGTAAATGAAAACACCCACCCGGCAACTAGCCAGGTGGGGTGTTGTTTCTTGGGAAGGAAGTATGAAGCTCAACAAGCGTGAACGAAGGCACTGGCAGTACATGCTTCATCAACTGAAGAAGCACTTCTCGCCTGGGGTCCCAGTGGTAGTCCGATCAAAACCGATAAAGAAGTGTGATGCAGAGTGCGAGGGGGTGATGAAACTTGGTCGCCTGGTCAAGGTTGTCATTCGCATCAACAGCAGCCGTCCGTGGAAGGTTAAGTGTGATAGCATCATGCATGAGTGGGCTCATGCCATGGAATGGGAAGCCAACTGGGCAGACGACGGTCCCAAGGAGGAACACGGTGAGACGTGGGGTGTTTGGTACTCGAAGATTTATCGGCATCTCATTGACGTATGTTGGCAAGACATGAAGGAGCGCGGGCTCCTCCATCCAGAACACAAAGACTAGGAGAAACCAATGCGACACAGACGTATCTTCAACCACCACGACACCTCCGAGAAACCCAGCATCGAGATGTGGCTGGACCGGGATGATGTGGTCCCCGTCCTTCCGGCGGACAACGACCAGTGGACAAAGACCAATTGGACCATCGACGCCAACGGCTATCTTGATGCAGCCGCTGTGGTTCAGTTCTCTTACATCGAAAGACACATTCCCGAGTTGGTCGAGGGGCATCGCTACGAAGTCACCGTCACCATCGGTGCTGGCGACGTGCTCACTGTCACCTTGGGGGACCAAACGCTCGCGACTGGGATCAGCAACGGTACGTTTACCTATCAAGTCATACCTACAGGCGGAAACAAGTTGCGTTTCGAGTGGGTCGGGGCTGCCGCTGGCACTGTCAGCGTGACAGCAGTCGCCGTAAGAGCACTGAACCCCCTTGAACTCGACTTGATTCCTGTGATCGCGCCCTTCACATCCTGATCCTGACCATTACCAACTAGGAGAATACCAATGCGTAAGCAACGAAAGTTTCACCATCACGATACCACGGAAGAGCCCGACATTCAGTTGTGGGTCGATCAACTTAATGTCGTCAAGGTTGCCGCTTCCGAGGCAAGTGCATGGACACTGAACCTCATGACTGTCGTGAGCGGTGATATTGACGGTTCCGCTGTCGCCGTTGGGGCCTACGCCGAGCGGCAAATCCCCGGCATCCTTGCTGGCCATCTCTATAGGGTCACCATTACCTACGCGAGCACACTCGATGATATTGAGGTTACCCTCGGTGGTGTGTCTGTGATGACGCTTGACACAGGTCAGAGTGAGACCAAGGTTGCCTATGTACGTCCCATCAACAGTGAACCTTTGAAGTTTTCACACGATGCTGGCACGGATTACACCGGAGCCGTCACGGCCTGTTCAATCGAGGCGATGGAGCCGGTTGATCCGGTTCTGTTCCCGTAAACGACCGGGGCCTCACCACGACTGGCACTGGAATCGGCACTCGCTGCGGGCAGCTTTTGCATATGGTGAAGACAACTTTGCCGTGCTTGTTGAGTTCGGTATCCGGGTAAGTACACATGGTGAGTACCTGAATGCACTCACAGGCTTCTTTGATTTCCGTGCCGTACATGCGGTGTTGACACGATTCCCATAGCGGGTGGAAAAGCCAGTCATTTTCCACATCGCGTTCGTACCCTTCAATAGGGCTCGGCGGCTCCCAGTCGTCGGGCCCTTTTTCGTATTGTATCGAGCCGTTCGACAAGAAGTGGGCCCTCTTGAAGTCGCTCGGCAAGGTATGCTGCATCATTGCCAGGTGATTCTCAGGCGGCCCTCCGGTGTAGATAACCCAGCCTATGGCGGGCTTCTCAGGGCGGGCGGGGCCACTCTCAATTGGTTGTTCAGGGCAGTCTTGGCAAGGCTTTGGCATCATTTCTCCGTGCAACTCTGACATTGTGGCGGCTGGACTCGACCGTGTAGGGCACAGTGATACTTGATCTGGGCAGCCCCGCAGGTTGAATAGGCGATGGTTTTCGTGCGATGCTTGCAGGCTTCTAGGACGGGGAGGAAGACCCAGGCTTCGGACGACCGGAGATTGTCGGACTTCCTCCGGTAGCCCGCAGGCGCCGGAGGGGGCTCCCACCCTCGTTTCGGGAAGGCGATCGTCCCGTCTGCGGAGACGCGAGGCCGACCGTGTGTTACTTGTGCGGGCATGTGGTACACTGATTCAGTTGGATGTTCTCGGATTTGCCCTTGTACGTGCAGGTCGGGATGATCCGCACACAGTCGCAACTGGCCCGTCTGGTTTGGACGAGCTTGCAGTGTTTGCACAGCGGTTCGATGCGGACGAGAATCCAGGCATCCTGACTCTTGAGATCGTCGGACTTCCTCTGGTAGCCAGGCGGCACCGGAGGTGGCTCCCAGCCTTCCTTCTCGTAGACGATCGTGGCATCGTCAAGGATCTGGGGCGCCTTCCGGATAGGCGCCTCCCATTCCGGTGGGGCGCCATTCTTGATCGGGCCCGCACTGTTGGGGATATCGACTGGTTGAGTCCTCTCGGGCTCCTGTGCCTTACAAGCCAGGCAGATTGCGGCCGAGACTTTCTTCTTTGCAAACCATCTCGCTGGGTCCCTGAGAATTTCGGCGTCAGAGAGTCCTGGTGGCCTTGCGGGCGGGCGGCACCAGACTTGGACACCGTCTTTGTTCTCACCAAGCCACCTACGTCCGCAAGGCAGTAGCTCAGCAATAGACTTCGTGCCGGTCATCGTATTGCTCATGTGTGTCATACCAATTGTTGTGAAGGTCTAACCATTCGTCCCGCTTTTCAGAGTTGTTCTCTAAGCCGGGGCGTTTCTTGATGTACAAGTGGAATTCGTCTTCACCACGCCAATCATAAATCTCAGGCGGCGGGCCTTCAGTTGGCATGTTCCAAATCCAACCACCCTGCCATCCTTGGCTCCACCATCTGACTAAGGAATCTGGGGACCCCCACCCGCATTGACCTTCTTCAAGACATTGCGACAGAGGGAAAAGAGTCTCGCATTTCCAAGTATGCGTCTCGTCCTGGTAGGGCATGCTGTAGTCGCGGTTGTAGGCAGCAGCAGTGTTTCTATTGATGTACCAATATCCATTGGGGCTCAAGCGGATATTTGCTGTATTCAGTCGACTGGGGCCGTTGGAGTTGATCCGATAGCCTTGGGTTGTTACAAAGACTCCTGGTGCCGCACTCGCCTGATTCGACATATAATTGATGATCCGGCCGAGTTCGCCCCTTTCTGGGTCCCACCAGTCATACCAGGCCAGGTCGGTAAGCTCCGCACTATAGCATTCAGCGAAGATGTTGTGATCGGTCGGGAACCGTCCGTGCAAACTCATGACGGCTATGCTGTTTTGCTGGGCGAGTGCGTCCGCCCCAGCCATGTGTGTCATTCCCTGACCGTATTTCTCTTGAAAGTTCTCGACTTCATCATCGACCAAGTCTTGGTAGGTCCGAGCCTGTTTCCCTAAGGCGCAGATGTTCGCTGCGATTTGCCCACACTGGGGTGGCTCCGGGGACACACCCTCACACTCAGCGTCATACTGCTCAATGAGGGAGTCCATTTGAGCAGTAGCTTGATCGATGCTGTTTTGGTATGACTCCATTCGTGTTGCGATCGTTGGCAGCTTATTCATCGCTCTGATGAAGTTTTTTGTCGCGATGTATGCATCTCCGCTGGTGTCATGGATAGTGGTGAGTAGTAGAGCGATCTCGGGACCCGGCAGGGTGTAATATGATCCCCCGTAGCTTATCATCTGGCACATTCCGGCACAGATATAGCAGGGACTGGTCATTTCGACGGTATTAGCCGTAGCTGAGCTAAACCCGGCGTTCATAGGAGTCCACCCGAAGGCGCACAATACCCTATCATCCTCGTCAGGCTCTCCGCAGTCACACCAAGCTTCTTCCATTTGATTTTCGATCTCGTCGATGATCTCCTCGTTCCAGAGTACCAGTTCTTCGCCGAAACTGATATCGGGGCAGGTCTCTTTGAGCGCATCACGGACTTCGTTAATGTCCTTGACAGCCCAAAGGTGAGGGTCCTCAACCTCTTCGAGCGGGTCGAGGGGTTCACAACCCTCGTCTGGATTGGTGAGGATATCGTTCACATCACGGATGAGCAAATTCCAGTTGTCGATGGAATACGGTTTCTCAGGATCATAGTATTTGCTGCACATCAGAACAACCCGTGGATTAGGAGGGCACGGTACACTTCCGCCTCGGCGACGGCATCACAAAGAGCATCGTGTGGTTTTTCGTTGACGACTCCAAACTTCTTGCAGAGGGAACCCAGACCCACATAGTTGAACGGGTCTTTCTCTCCAGCAAAGGACGCTCGATCCTTGAGGCTCAGGGCGAAGAGCATTCCATCCCGTGGGTGGAAGTGGAAGATATGCTCGAACAATTCGCAGCCGAGCCATGCTTTACCGAAGCCGACTTCAAAGGCCCAGTTGTGGGCCAAAGGTGTGAGTCTCCGGTCCATTGGTAGATCGAGGGCTTCAAACCACTCCACGAAGAGATCGGCGACTTTCTCACTGGAAGGGGCGTTGAGCATCAACTCGGCCAAGTTGAGATTATGAACAACTGAGGCTTCTCTCTGCGCTCGTTCGGGGTGTTTTGGTGCAATGTTGTGATAGAAGGGTCGAAGCTCGGCATGCGGCCGCAAATCGGCGTTCATAGGCACCACGCCGACCTGAATGATTTCATGGTAACCGGGTTGGCTGCCAGTCGTCTCGAAGTCAATGGCTGCTAAGAGATTCCCGTTGAGATGCATCAGACCTTTGTATGTTTTCATGCTTTACCTCCGGGCCCTGTAGATAACGGCATCGATTTCTTCGCGGGTCGGCAAACACTGGACTGCCAAAGCGGTTTTGAGTTCGGCGTCGGTCCTCCGGAGATCAAGAAGCTCGCCACCCTGTACAATCTTCGAGGCGTACTTGGCCGCCCATGTCCGGAGATTCTTCATGCCATCAGTTACCATTGGTGGCCGGTCACCAATCACATTGTCCCAGTCCTGGTAATTGATCAGCGCCAGGTCGGCCACGGTCATCTTCGGACCATACCCATCCCTGACAATCTTGACCAAGTGGCCGCCGGCATCACGGATGGCATCAACCTCGTTCGGGAATCGAACATCGGGAATGATCATCACATCGAGATTGTTGTCAGTCTTTAGCACGTAGTCGACCCAGGTGAGATCGTAAACCTGCTCGCGGACGGCGGGCGTACCGAATTGGACCCACACTTCCACCGGGGTTAGGTTGAGGCCGGGCAACTTTACATCCCGCTCATGCTCATGCTCAGGACAGTTGTAGTAAGCCTCTCCCCGAAGGCCCGCCCAACCATAGAGTTCGTGTGTGATCTGTTTCAGCTTGGAAGCGAAACTTCGACGCCCAACTTTGAGTGACGGGTTCATTTCCAACAGGATGTCGATCAAGGCGTTGCAAAATGTATCCTTGCCAACGCGACTATATTGCCCAACTCCGATGATGACGGGTTTCATTGACGCTCCTAGTTCTTGAGGTGAAGACGACCGTTGACACAGATATAAGGTGTGGCATCCGGTTTGGGTTTATCGACAGGTGTGAATGTAAGGTTGCCGACGAAACGCTTGTTGTCTGTGCCGGCACCCACGGGGGAGTCAGACGGCATACCACGAGAGACCTTGATTTTGCTCCACTGGTATCGCTCCTCCGGGTCCAACCACTCGGTGAATTTCGTGTAGAAGTCAGCGAAGAGAACCTTCTCGCCCGCCGTCTGGTAACAGTGCTCCCGGATGAAGGTCTGCAAGGGTGTACGCTGCATATCTTCGGATTGCTGTTTCTTGTAGGTGTTGACCACTGGCAGGCGGAGTCTTCCCCGCACCCCTGGAAGCACCAGGTTCTTCAAGGTGTGCATGAAGTGCGGCCCCTCGTTTTCGAGCGACTTCATCAGGATAGACTTGGGGATCTCTTCCTCCGTGAGAAGGTCGGGGACTTCAATGACTGTGATCCGCGTGTCGCCTGGAAATACTGGACAGTTTCGTTGATCGTTGGCTACCATCATCATGTGTAGCGTGTTAGGCTGCGGGTATGCGTCAGTCCGCATCCGGCGAATCCAGAGCACCTTCGCTGTGACCCATTCCTTCATGCGGGGATAGGCATACGGACTGCGGGCGATATCAGCCTCTTCGATGTAGGCCACGACGGCGTTTGCTAGTTCCCCATTGAAACCACTTTGATTGGTCAGAGACCTTTCAGCGGAGACGATGCCCCCGGTGGTCAATGACGCAAGGGCTTCATGGAAGATGGACTTCCCACAATCCTGGTTGCCAAAGAAGAAGAGGAACGGTAGCGGCTCAAAGGGATCACGGAAACAGCACGCGATCCACGCGAGGCCATACTCCGCACCTGTCCGAATGTTGGCCTCCTGAGCCCATGCGAGATCCTTGATCTCGGCATCCAAATCCCGAAAGCAGTGTCGTAGGACTTTGTCCCAATGCGGGTGGTGCGGATGCTCATCAGCTTTGAGCTTGGCTTCCTCGTGGGCGTACTGCGGAGTGTTGTAGTTCCACTGACGTGCGCCAGGGTATTCGTCATCGAAGGGATGATTGATTAGCTTCCATGGCCGGTCAATGCAAGCTCCGAGGATTTGTTCAGCCTCCCCTTTCGGGTGCCCACGTTGTTGGAGCCACATCTTGCAATCAGAAGCCGTACAGCGGCCCCATTCCTTGCTTGCGCCCTGGATGAACCATCCAGCGGTATCACCGGTCGGGGTGTTGAGTCTTCGCAGACGCTCGTCGTATTCGACCGCGCCAAAATCATCCTCATGCTTCTCTGTCCGAACATTGAATACTCTCTCCCAGAAACCACCACGAATCTCCGCCCAACCCTCGCCCGGCCGATCGGCGTCACTCTTCTCTTTGTTCAGTCGCATGACTAGGCGGCCGTCTTTACTCGGGCGAAGGACCGCCGTGCGAAAAAGGAACTTCTCGTCCAGAATAATGTCTGGGCTCCCTAGCATCCGGGCCACCTCGATAGCCTGTTGGGCTTTGTCGAACTGGTAGCCCTTGTTGTCCGCCAGTTCAGCCGCGCCCTTGGCTCGGGACGCCGTGATGAAGTCGGGATCGTGATTGAACAGGCAGGTTGTCCAACCCTCGCCGTCCTGCTGCCAGGTGGTGTCCTCGTTGATCCCTTGGCCGAACCTGTAAATCTTCCAAGCTCCATCCGGCAGGGGGAAGGCGAAGCAATTGGGTTCCGCCGGGTTCGAGCCCCGGGAGTTGGTGATGAAGAATCCCTTCAGATTCAGCTTCTTCTGAAGCTCTTTGTCCTGGGTGAGTTGCTGAAACGCACAGGTGTGCGTCTGAAGCAGGTGATGGTCCTGGACCCACACCGTGGAGAAGCCACTTCGGGTCAACTCGTCGATGGTGTCCTTGTGGGTTTCGTCCAGGTCGACCGTCCGCCGCGCGGACGCCAGCTTGTCGAATGGGTCCTGCTCCTTATCGGGGAGGCCGTTTACACGCACCTTCGCCCGCCGCCGGCTGACCACTTCAATGTGGTCCTTCCAGTTAGCCGGGAGATCATCGGCTGTGAGGGTTTTCTTGGATGGCTTCAGGAGGGCGAGACCCTGGTTCTCCCGGGTCAGCTTCTTGTGCCAGAACCACATGACCGATCCGCAGCAATCGATCTGCCGGGAGAAGTCGAAGCCTGTCTCTTGGGCCATCATCCCCAGGACGCACCTGGCGAGGGCGGCATGCTCAGTGTGGTTCGCTGTGGGAATGCTCTCTAGGAGGACGTAGAGGTGGATTCCCTGCCCTCCGGTGGACCGTCGCACTTCGGTGTAGGGCAAGTTCTCGGCCGCTCTCTGGACCTCTGTGAGCTTCTCGTCAGTGATCCCAACGCCTTCAGCGTGCCCTGTGATGGCGTCAAAGTCGAAGCCTACCCACAGGCTCTTGCGAGCCTTCCAGTGCCAGCCCGTGGTCCCGATCCCCTCAGCATGAAGCTCCAGGGGCCAGGAGAGCTTGTAGTCGCGGAACTCCGGTTTGTCGAAGGCGTTCTTCGGGATGCGCAGGTTCCAATACTGGTAGCTGCCAGTGTCCCAGGTGGCACGTTTCCCAGCCACGGGCTCACTGTTGCCGGCAGCCACGTTGACCTGGGTTTCCAGGTTGGTGCCATGTTCGAGGTAGCGATCCAGAAGGTCCTGACCGGGATGTTCCGGCCGGCGGCCCATCAGGAAAGCCGTGATTCCCTCGGTGACAAACTTCGACATGAGGACTCCTATGAGAAACTAGGGGAACGAAGTAGTTACTTTTCCCGAAAAATAGCCTGCACCATACAGTACAAACGAGGCCAAAGAAATTGAAACGGAAAAAAGGAATTTTGACAATAGTTTGGTTTGAAGCAGAAACTTGACGTAAGTCTTGTTCTGGAAAGGAGTTGATCCGCAGAGTAATCAAGCGGCTCTCCCGTGGGCGCCCCGCGCATCCCTCATAACCATCATTTTGGGAAAAATAAGTTTTCGTTTCACTTTTCTGCCTCTCGATTGTACTGTATGGTTGAACGCGGTATGAATCGAGGCTCCTGATGGGCGACGAACTACGTGATTTGCCAGTCGAACAACTCGTTGAACCATGGATTCTCCTGAGACCGGTGTGCCGGCACTCGGTGGAATTCCTGGAAATGAAGGATTCGATCGAAGCGGGGGGGTTCCTCAACTCCATTTCGGTCAGGCCATGTAAACGTCGTCCTGGCCTCTTCGAGATCATTGATGGGATGTACCGATGGACGTGCGCCCAACAACTGTGTCTTGAGACAATGCCCGCGATCATCAAGCATGGTGTCACGGACGACGAAGTCTTGGCTTTGCAAATTCAAGCAAACGCTGTTCGCCCGGAGACCAAACCCTGTGAGTTTGCCCAGCAGTTGAAACGGATACAGAGGGCCAACCCTGGAATCACTCTTGCGAAACTCGCAGTGATGGTCTCGAAGCGGCCCACCTGGATTAGTGAACGACTGGGGCTGCTTAATTTGTCCAAAGACCATCAGAAGATGGTGGATCGTGGAGAAATCTGCCTCCGGAGTGCCTACATGCTGGCAAAGATCCCGCCTCGTTTCCGTAAGCAGTACACGGATAATGCCAAGACGATGCCGGGCAAGGAATTCTGTGCTCTTGCAGCCGGGGTGATCAAACAATTCAGGGAGGCAATACGGCAAGGTCGCCTGGACACCTTCTTCATGGATGAGTTTGAGCCACAACCACATCTGCGAACACTTCGGACGCTTCAGGAGGAACGCCAGAATCATTTGGCTGGTCCGATTATCGTCGCCGCTGAGGATTGCAAGACGCCGCTGGACGGATGGAACGCCGCCCTCCAGTGGGTCATGCACCTCGATCAGCAGAGTGTGAAAGAACAGGAACAAGCTGCGCGGGACAAAGCTCGCAAGCAGTGGGAATCCTAAACACTCTCGTTTCACTTTTCATTTTCTATTCTCTAATCTCAAGGTGTGTAAGTATGTCGAAGAAAGAAGAGCAAGCTCTCGTCCCCGTCGATTTCACCCAGCTTCCCGCCACTCAGAGTGGTGACGACAAGGGGTTCGCAGACCTGTCACAAGGCGCGGATTTTCTCATCCGCCTCCAGTTGTTCAGCAAGGGTGCGGCGATCAACAAGCAATTGATCCCGCCTGGTCACTGGGGTATTCCCGAGGGTGACGATGAGGTGACGGATCTCGGTGTCAGTATCGATCTCTTGCCGCTCGCGCGTCGGCCGAAGGCTCTCGACATGAGCGACAAAGACGCAGTCATCACCAACTTTGATATGGAGTCAGACGACTTCAAGCGGATCGCCGACGCCTCCATGGGGCAGGACTCTGGCTGCATGTACGGCCCGAGCTTCCTCGTCGTTGAGCGATCGACCGGCCGTTTCCTGGAGTGGTTCTGCGGCACGAAGAGCACTCGCTCCGAGGCCAAGCGGATCTACTCGTTCCTCCCGCTGACAAAGCAGGACATCGTCGCACGGAAGATGCCGGCGGAGACCGAGCCGCATGGTCCTCAACCCCTCACGATGAACATCAAGCTGGTCGAGCGGAAGCGGTTCTCTTGGCACGTTCCCGTCGTGGTGAAGTGCTCGACTCCGTTCGCGGTACTCCCCGACATGGAAAAGCTCGTCAAAGAGATCGAGCGGTTCATCAACCCGGAGGACGCGGGGGTCGAGAAGGTCGTGGAGGAAAAGGGCAAGAAGCGCCGCGCCCGATAATTTCCCGGAATTCGGGAAGCTAGGGGCCTGAATTCCCCTAGTATCTCATAGCGTACAACCCGAACCAACGATCTGCTGGACTGATTTCTAGGGTCAGTTTCTGTCCAAGGGAACCCGGTGCAGGTGTGCCTTGGCCTCAATCTGTCTGTGAAGGCGGGTGAAGGAGACACCGGGAGCAGGTTGTTTTAACGCGTTTCTATACCCACCTGGGTTGCTTGCGACCTGGGTAATCAATTCTATCTATGAGGTGGTCGAATGAAGGCTTTTGTGATGACGGTTTTTAAGTCGAGATGGACTCTCGTGATCATTCTGGCAGTTGTTGGCTTGATAAGCGGCAGCGCTCTCTCCGACCAGATCGGTCAGATGATTACGTCGCTTCTCGGCCAGTAGTCGTCGGCGAACAACGTTCTCTAAAGGGTCGACAGTGTGAGACACTGTCGGCCCTTTTCTTTTTCAATGCCTGCTCAGGGGCTTAGTACCTGTGACGTACCTGTGTCTGACGAAGGTTACCAATGATCCCGAATGCCGTTCTCATTCAACAGCCCGCCATCGACTTCACCACTTTCCTGGGGCACACCAACGATATGCTTGGTTACAGCCCCAGCGCGCAAGCCGATGCCTCGCGGCGGATACTCCACGACGTTGAGAAGTTCATGTCGTGTCTGGCCGGTATGAAGGATCGGAATGCGCCTGTGGGGATCTCTCCCCACTTGCTTACCCACGTCTCATTCAGCCTGCTGGTCGCCGCTGATGAGCGCGACATGCAGGACATCTTGGAGCTTTGTTCCGGGATGCCATACATACTCGCCGAGACAGTTGCTCGTGGTGTGCAAGCTGCCGTCATCACTGGCACCCTCGCCCAGTGGCGGTCTGCGGTGATCTCCGGCTGCCAGCCCTACGTGGACGCTTTAACTCGTGGGCTCTTCAACCACATCATGTCTTTGTTTGAGGCTGTCAATCTGAACGTCTGGAAGGATTGCGACCGGAAGCAGGCGGGCCCAACCTATCTGCTAACAGACCAGAGGAGACTCACATGAGAGTTGGCAGTCAAGCTCGGCGGTCTCTGGCGAAGGGGATTAGTTGGGAATCCTTCTCGTTCTTCTTGGCCATGCTGGTCACGTACTGGTATCTCGAAAACTTCAACACCAGTCTTCGCCTAACCAGCATTCTCTTTGTCATCAAAACCACCCTGTTCTTCGCCCATGAGCGGATCTGGCATCAGATCAAGTGGGGAAAGATCATCTGCAAGGAATAAGCATGACCGAACCCGCACAAACTGTTGACATCAAACTTGAGTACGAGACTGCGAGCGGAACACGCCTGCGCAGCCCTGCCAAGATTCGGATCGAGGACGGCCGTATCATGTTCGTGAAGTCGCCCTTCGCT
>SDBT01008489.1_pt1 | contig 16767 bp, 20 predicted proteins | sample 2277101 | NCBI WGS metagenome assembly SDBT01 (sample SAMN10404973, study PRJNA504765) | marine sediment metagenome | isolation source: marine sediment core GS10_PC15, 103 cmbsf | place: Arctic Ocean: Southern Knipovich Ridge | collected 2010
CACGACGCCGACATAAGCCGGGCCCTGCGCCTCGGGGTGCCCGGCATCCGGCGAGTCCTCCGGGACTTTAAGAAGCGGGTCCGGGCCAAGACCAAGGCCCTGGACCTGAATTTCTCGCCAGAGATACGGACAACCTGGGAGCTGCTGTCGTCGCAACTCCGGTCTGCACAGGTGCTTGCGCACGCCAGAGGCACGGACAGGCAGCGGCGAACGATCAGGCTCCGGCTCAGCGAGCGCCGGGCTCTGGCCGCTACGGACTTGTACCAGGCAGCCGTCCAGGCCTCCGCCAAGCGGGCCGATATGGGCATCGAGGAAATCGACCGGCTGGTCAAGCAATACGACGCCCCGGCGGTTCGGCTCACGACGTCCGCGTCCGCGAAGGCGGAGCTGGCCATGCAGGAAGCCATGGCTCGGACCGTCGCTGCCGGCGTCCACGTTCGGGAGGGGGCCGAACTCCTCCAGATCACCAGTCGGGCCGTAGCGAGCCTGGGAATGGACCCTGCGAGTCCGTGGCTGGCCGAGACGCTGTTCCGAACGCAAATGGCCATGGCTTACGAAGCGGGCCGGTGGACGGTCAACCAGTCGCCCCCGATCGACGAGATCATCTGGGGCTACGAGTACGTGGCGATCCCCGATGACCGGGTACGGCCCGAGCATCTAGCCCTGCACGGCACCCGGTATGCGAAGGATGATCCGCAGCTTAGGATCATCTGGCCGCCAAACGGTTTCAACTGTAGATGCAGTATGATTGAAATCTTTACACTGGACGACGCTCGGCTCCAGCAGCCGAAGCCACCGCCGGCTACGATCCTGGTGGACGGTGAGCCTGTGCCGGTGATCCCTGATCCGGGGTTCGCGTTCCACCCGGCGGATATTGCCCAGGGGGTTGCGGGTTGAAGATGTGGTGTATACTGTAGCGTGACGGCAACGATCTGGTGTAGCGGGCGGGACTAGTCGCCCGAAACACCTTGTGATCCCGAGACGCCAGCAAGGGGCGTGTGGGTCTTAACCGACCTGCACGCCCCTTTTTCGTTGCCCTCGCCGGAGACCAGCATGGCCGAATGGTCTGACACGTACATCGACGCCCTGCCGGATTCGTCATTCCTGTACACCGCGCCCGGGGGTAGGCAAAATGGACAAGGGCAGACGTCGCCGCGTGCGCTGCGTGCTTTCCCGTATCGCGATGCTAGTGGCTGTATTGACCAGTCTCGCCTTGACCTCGCGCTCAGCCGCATTCCCGAATCGAAACTTACCGCAGACATCCAGGCCAGACTCCAGGTTAAGGCTCGGCACCTTTCGGCCAACCATCGGGCCGCGAGCAGCCACCCGAGCGATATGCCGGCCTTCGCGCTCTCGAACACGGCGGACGGGCTGGAGCCGGTCGAGGTTACGCGCCATGGGCAGCCTGTCGTGCGCTTTCGCAAAGAGATTGCACACACGGGGATATGGCGCCACCCAACGGAAGGATGGCAGCTCAACATTACACCAGAGCGGATGGATAAATGGCTTGCCGCTAACCGGCGTATGCGGGCGGACGGTATTGATATCGACGCCGTCAAGAATCACTCGTTTAAGGTGGAGGACTCCTTGGGCTATGTCGTCGAAATGGAGCGGGAGGGCGACTCGCTCTATGGGGTTCACGAGATATGTGGCGAGGAGCAAATCGATCTCGTGCGCCGGGTCAAGAACGTATCCCCGTGGATCGAACTAGATCACCACGGTGGCCCCACCGGCAAGTCTTATGGCGAGGCCATCATTCACAGCAGCCTATGTTTGCAGCCGGTTCAATCCGGCCAGAGTGAGTTTGTCGAATTGCCCGAGGGCGCGGTAAGCGGTAGAGCGGCGTCGAGGGTTCCTGTTTACTCGTTGTCTACCGCCCAATCTACGGAGGCCCATGACATGGACCCGAAAACACTGACGAAGATTCAGGCCGCGCTTGGGCTCGACACCTTGAACGAGTCCGGGATCGGAGACGCAATTACACACTACGCCAAGGCGATGAGCACCGACTTGGACAAGACCAGCAAGGCGCTCACTGTGGCGCTCGGCGAGGTTGAAACGCTTACGGCCAAGGCCGCGAGCCGGAAGACCGAAAACGATCTGGTGTACCGGGCCGAAGTACCGCCCACTGTGGACGACGACATGTTGGACATGATGGTCGAGGGCGCCGAAGCCAAACTGGAATCGCTTGTGCTCAGCGGTCGCATCGTGCCGGTGGTCAGCAAGAAGCTGCACGCTGTGCTGATCGGCGAGCCGGGCAAGCGTAACACTTACGCTCTCTCACGCACCTTGTCGCGAACCGAGCGGTCGGTGGTTCGCCAGGTGCTCGATGCCTTGGCCGACAATGACCCGAAGACTCTCCACGAACAGACCAGCGCCCAGGCCCACGTTCTGAGCCGGGAACAAGGCGACGGTCCCGACAAGGATGCAGCCGCGGCATACGGCAAGCAAATGCGCCAGGCTGCATCCGGCAAAACTGACTAAGCAGGAGTTTGAAGATGTCGAAACTATTACCCGGACGCGGCACGGTTCGCCAAACGCTGCGGCGTAGGGTTCTCCTAACGCCCGACGGAGCGGCGTACCTACCCGCCGGCAAGACCATCAACGGCACGGTGTCACGTGACCCGCTGAACACGGGTGACGTGCAGTATCTGCGCGCCGGTCTTTTGATGGGCAAGATCACGTCGGGCGGCAAGTATGCGCCGAGCATCATGGGCGTGTTGACCACCGCCTATGACAAGGACAGTTCAACCGGCGCCTCGGGCGTCATTCAGGTGTCTGCTGCAACGGCTACCGAGATGGTGCGGCGTACCGGCGCCACGGGCACGTTTCGCATCTTGGGGCCGCCTACTGCTAACGCTACGACGGCTACCGAGACGTTTGCCGCCACGGCGATCAACGTCACGACTGGCGTGGTCAGCATTGGCGGCACGTTCCTGGCCGCGGACTACGTGGCCGGCTCATTCATTCAGCCGAACGATGGCAGCCAGACGCCCTTGGGCATGCTGGGCGACGGCGACCCGTTGAAGGTAACGGACGATGCTGAGGTAAACGCGAACGTGCAGCTGGCGCGTTTCCTGATCGGTGGCATCATCGACTCGTCTCAAATCCTTAACTGGCCGTCCGATACCTCGCTGCGGAATTGGGTGCGGGCTACGCTGAATGGTGGCGTGGTGGACCTCAACATGACTACTGCGGAGCATCCTGCTCGCGGGCCATTCGTCTTTGACGATCGGTTTAACGCCTAAAGGAGGCTCCCAATGGCTCAAAACCTTGAAGAGGTCATCGGGTTTGAGAACATGCTCGGCATGTTTTCCGATCCGAAGGGTAACGTACCGTCGGACTTCATCCCGGCGGCCTTTCTGCCCGGCGCGGGGAACACCCGTAACGTGTTCGGCAACACCGCCACCTACCTGCGCAGCAAGGGCAACCGGCAGACTGCGAGGCTCATTCAGTACGGTTCACCGTCCAAAGCGGCGGAAATCAAGGGAGTGGACAAGATTCCGATTACTCTCTTGCACACCTCCGAGAACTACACGCACGAGTACACAGTGCTGAGTGCCTTGCAAGACTTCACCAATCCCGCTCGCCAGGCGTGGGGCATTTCGGAACTGGCCAGACGCAACAACCAGCTCCGGGCCCGCGTTCTGAATCTGCGGATCAGTTGCATGATGTCGCTGTGGCGTCACGGCAAGATTTTCTTCGACGGCGACGGCGACCTGTTGCACACCAGCTCCAACCAGGTGGTGACGGTTGATAGCGGGATTGACACAGACACCAACACCGGCACCTGTAAAGACATTGACGGCAATGCGATTCGCAGCGCCGACTGGTCTACGGCCGGAACCAAGATCGCCGCGCAGATCAAGACAGTCAAGCAGACCGCGTTGAGGCGAACTGGCTATCCGATCGAAATTGCCTGGTATGGGGCTGATATCCTCGATCACTTGTTGGGTAATACCCAGCTTAAACAGGTGATTCAGGGCAACCCGACCATAGCCACCCAGTTCGCGGCCGGCGAGATTCCTAACGGGTTTCTGGGCCTGAATTGGGTTCCGATTTACCCGGCATTCTTTGAAGATGCTGACGGTACGTTGCGGGACTGGTTCCCGGACGACTTCGTGGTGTTCACTCCGGCTCCGTCTCCGGAATGGTTCGAGTGGGTTCTGGGTACCTACGCAATCCCGACTTCAACGCAGGTGACGGACACGCCGATGGCTGCGGCTGCTGCGATGCGGGAAGTCTTCGGCATGTTCAGTTATGCGAAAGTGTTGGACGACCCGCCCGGCATCAAGCAGGTTGGTGGCGACACGATGCTGCCGACGCTGAAGGTTCCGGACGCGATCTACATTATGAACACCGTCGCTTGACCGTGGTGTTTCTCCTGGGGTCGGCTGGCGGGTCTTCGGGCCCGCTGGCCGGCCTGGAGGATTGGAATGGGCGCCTATATCTCGACTTCCGACCTGAACGCCGAGTGGGGCGAGGGCAACGTGATTCTGTGGTCCAACCTCGACAACACCGACACGTCGGTTGACGCGGCGCGGGTGACGGCGGCGATTGCGTATGCCGAAGGTTACGTGGAATCACGGTTGCGGAATCTGCGATACCTTGTGCCCTTCGTGTTCAACAGCGCGGGTGCTCGGGCCCTGTTCACTCGGATCATGGCGATCATCGCCGGCGAGTGGCTAGCCAGCCATCGGGCAGCGGTTATCAACGAAGACTTGGAAGCAACGGATCTGAATCAGCTTACTGCCCGGCGGAAGTGGGCTGAGAACCAAATCGACATGGTATCTTCGGCGCAAATGCAGCCGGACCTGGCTCTGGGTAGCGACGATGTGCTTGCTCCGTTCGTTGTGGTGGGGGGGTGAAGCTCTATGGATCGCACGATTGCAGAGTACGCCAACAGGTACGCCGGCCGTCGATTCGTCATCGTTGGCAAAGGGCCCACGCGGTATGACTATCCAGACCTAGCTAAAATCCACGACCCCATCATCTTTATCAATGACGCGGTGCAGTTCGCGCCACTGGCGGCCAACTCACGCCAGCGATTCTGGTTCGCCGTGGACGAGCTGCAGGCGTACTGGCTTACGCATCCTGCAATGAGCAACGTAACCCCGGTTTTGCCGCGCGCACCGGAGCCCGATACGGGCGTTACTCGTGGGCAGCAGCGGTTGTTTGTGAGTAGTTGCCCTGCGGCGCAGGACCACCAGCGTACAGTGACTTACGAATGGGGCGGCCGGGCTCTGGATATAACCACCCAAACACGAAAGACGCTTATCAAGGATGGGCGACTACCGCTACGGGGGGGCACTATACACCCCGCCATTGCTTTTGCTTGGCTGTGCGGGGCTTCTGAGATTGCCTTCATCGGTTGCGACGGGGCAGGTGAGGGCTATGACGATCGAATCCAGATTGAATCGCAGACCCCGAACCTGAATGTGCACAAGATGATCCGCAAGCGACAGGATGAGCTGTTGCGCGTGCTGGACATCGATGCAACGTACGTTGGCGACAGCCTGCCCCCCGTGATTTCGCGGCTGGCGACCTTCGTATGGATCGGGGAGCGCCCGGACTGGCTGACTGGTATTCTGGCGGCGTTTCGTGAGCATAACCCGAAGTGGCATACCCGCCTGATTACGAATCCGCCCACGATGTGGGATGGCCTGAATAAGGCCGTCGAAGGTTGCCGGCAGATATGTCAGATCGCTGACATCATCTACTGTTGGGAGCTGTGGCAGCGGGGCGGCATCGTCATGGACATCGACAGCGTAACGGTCCGCTCATTCGAGCCGCTGCGCAAGGCGGTTCCCGCTTGGACCACTCAGCACCACGGCGGGTCATCCCGACCGACCAATGGCGTCATGGGTTCCGTACCGGGGTCTGACGCCTTCCGTCGATGCCTGGAATACATTGAGATGCGGCACCTCCGCAACGCCCGCGACGACGGCTGGGCGCGTTGCCAGTACGGGCCCGACATGCTGCGCGAGGTGTTCACAGATCAGGGTGACGAAGACTTGCGCATGCTGCCCTGGCACTACTTCTACCCGTTCCCCTACCCGGAGCGAGGTGCTGCCATAGACTTCTGGATCTCGGACGAGACTCGTCGTACCGCCATGCTGGACTCGATCAGCGAGCGATTCACGGACAGTGAGCGGCCTTATGCGGTGCATATGTGGGGCGTGGACGGCAGCAGCAAGCGGGAGGTGCAAAGTGCCTGCGCTAGCCGGTGATACCGATCTCTGTGTACCGGTCAAGGCCAACATCGCCCGCTGGCTGATTGCGCTGGTGCGCAAACAGCAACCACAGGGGCGATGGGCAATGGTCGAGGTGGGAGTCAAGCAGGGGCGGTTAGCCGCTGAATTATTGAGGGCAGACCCTAAGCTGACCTATATGGGGGTCGATCGCTGGAGCCCGGCTGTGCCGTCCGACCCCTACGCGGTAGCCGGAGATCCGGCGGCGCTGGCCAGTCAAGTGGATCACGACGCCTGGCACAAAGAGGCTGCGGACCGTCTTCGTCACTGGGGGGAACGGGCCATCCTATACCACGGCGATTCTCGGGCGGCCGCAGCGATTGTCGCCAAGAGCAGCCGGCAACTGGTGTTCTTGGATGCGGACCACACCGAGCAGGCTCGGTATGACGATCTGTACGCTTGGGAGCCGGTCGTGTGTTGCGGCGGCATATTGGCCGGGGGGTTGTGGCACAGCAGTTTCGGTGGGGATGGTTGCGAGCGAGCGGTACGAAGATTCCAGAACGAACGGGGCTGGGGCGTCGAGGTGCAGCGAGGCCCTGCGCACACGTGGGCGATATGCAAGCCTTGATGACACGAGAGAAGTTGCGAACCTGGCCGCGACGACCGCGTCCGCGGGTAGCTGACGTTATTGCCGGCCTGCGCGAGACCGTAGGGGTGCGCGTGGCTAAGTCCACCCCACTAATTTGCATGGGATCGTGTTTCGCGGCCAGCTTGCGAGTGGCGATGATCCATCGCGAATACAACGTGCTCGATGCGACCGGGCACCCGCCGCGCTGCTGCACGATATTCAATGCCGCCACGTTTGAGCAGGAAATGCGGCGAGCGGTTGGCACGTTCGGCCCCGCGGACCACTGGTGCATTGAGAATGAAGTGGAAGACCCCTACCGCTACAAGGTTACAGCGACAGACGTGGGCGCGTTGGAAGCGGATCGGTTGACGTATCGAGTTCGCTGGGAGCGAGCGTTACAGGAGGCCGGCGTCTTCGTGTTGACTCTGGGCCAGTCTGAGGTGTGGCATAGCAATTCCGGCTACCTGCCGACATACCCGAGAGCAGAGCGGGATCAATACCAAGCTGGAACACTGGGCTATGAATATACGAGGGAGCTACTTCAATCAGCGTGGCAACTTCTAGGCGCATACGGGCAACCACGCTTGGTTCTCACGGTATCGCCTGTACCACTCAAGCGCACCTGGCGCGATGTGTCTCCTGTCATAGCGAATGCTGACAGCAAGGCAACACTGCGGGCGGCGGTAGGCGACTTCGCGGCGGAAACTACGGGGGTGTCATACTTCCCGGCCTACGAAATCGCAACGCAGTGTTTCAGTGAACCATACCAGGTGGATGGTCGGCATGTTCGGCGCGAGGTGATTGCTGCGGTGATCGCAGCTTTTGACGAGGTGTACGGCGAATGAGCTATCCCCTATTCCTAGTTGGCCCGTCGCGCAGTGGAACCACGTTCACTGAGCGGCTGCTGCGCATGTCGTCTGGGGTCTGTGACGATCGTTACGTGCCGTTTCCGCGGTGGGATTTCCTGGCCGCGATGGAAGTCGGCGGGAACACCGGGCAGACGCCGCAGTTGTCTCGTGCCCTGGCTTGGGCCGAGGGCAAGCCAGAGCCGTACGCGCTGATCCGCTTAGCCCTGCCTTGGGCGTACACCTCGTTGGGCTGGTCGCACCTTTGGCAGTATTCCCCCGCGGCGGCAATTGTGACGATCGCCCGCAACTGGTTTGACACCTGGTCTTCCTGGTTGGAAATGCCCCATCGCAAACGGCTGGATCAGCCAGCCCAACAGACGGCCTTCCGCGAATGGCACGGCACGATGGTGGAGGGATTCCGAGCCGGAACAAAGAACTACCCGAAGAATTGCGCGACAATCGCCTATGAGCAGTTGCTGGACCAGCCCGACGAGGTGGTTGCTGGGGTGTGCGATGTACTGGGGGTGCTGCCGCCGACGGAGAAACTACAGCCCTTGGTGCGTAAACCCAAGCACTGGTCAGAGGCGTTTGCCAACTGGTGGCAGGATGGGGCCCATGATACTCCTGCATGAACATCGTTGGGCGTTTATCGACGTGCCCAAATGCGCCAGCCAAGCGATAGAGCACGCTCTGCGCACGCAGCTTGGCGGAGTCCGACCCCGACGACACTGGAACAGGCTACCTCCTGAGTGCAGAGGCTACCAAACGTTCGCTGTAGTGCGCAACCCATACGAGCGGGCGATTAGTTGCTGGTGGGGTATGTGCAAGAAACCGCACGGGGACAAGTACGGAGTGATCAAGGCGGTAGGCGACGACGGGTTTATCCCGTATTTGCGATGGGTCAACCAAGCGCGTCCCACGCGCTGGCCAGGGTTCATAGCTCAATCAGTGTGGCTGTCTCGGCTTGCGTGCCAGAGATCGCTTAGCGACCCCGCGCCGATAGTGCTTCGTTTCGAGTCGCTCGCCGAGGGGATGCGCACGCTGCCGTTTGGCGTAGGCTTAGAAATCGGACGTCGCAACGTATCCAAAGATCGGCCAGCGGCCGCAGAGCTATTGAACCATGAGAGCATGGAGTTGATTCAAGAGTGGGCTGGGGCTGACTTCGATCATTACGGATATAGTCGCGGAGTTCCCTTGCCGCCAGGTGTCCCTATGCGCGCAAAGGCCCCCCACCGCGCGGCGCTTGTCCGACGGCTCAGTGAAATGTTCCCGAATGGTCCCCGCGAAGGGGCAGAGGTAGGAGTCCTGGCGGGCAGGACGTCGCTAGAGCTTTTGGAGGCGTTCCCTGCGCTCCGGCTGCGCATGGTAGATCATTGGGGGGGGCAGGCGAGCTTGGACAGGACAGGCTCGGTAGGGTCACAGAAAAGCCTTACCCTCGCCCGCACGAACACGAAAGCCTATGCAGCCCGGCGCATGCTGATGCGCCACGATTCGTTGAAAGCAGCTCGACGGGTGGCTGATGCCTCGCTCGATTTCGTGTTCATTGATGCCGACCACACATACAAATCCGTGCGGGCGGATTTGGCTGCCTGGGCCCCGAAGGTAAAACCCGGTGGCCTGCTATGCGGCCACGACTATCTGTCGGTACTGCCTGACAGCCGCCCGAACGGTGTGCAGCAGGCCGTTGACGAATACGCCACTACCACGGGCCAGAGGGTCACGTTAGGCGAAGGCTACCTGTGGTTCTTTCTGCCGGAGGTGCCCGCATGCACATAGCCCTAATCAGCAACGGCCCCTCGGGCGCCCTGTTCCCGGCTGGCGGGCGGGCGGCGTATGACCTCTTGGTCGGGGTGAACAAGGTCGCCACGCTCCATCCTTGCGACTGGTGGTCGTTCACCGACATGAAAACGTACAAGGAAGAGTGGGACAAGATTCTCGGGCGCCCCTGGTTCTTCACCAAGCGCCCGGCGTTCCGAAAGATCCAGAAGCAAATGACCGGCAAGGCGCACGCCGGCTTTACGCAACGGGTCGCCGATAGCCAGGTGTTGGTTTACGACGAGCTGGAACACCCGCCGCCGCGCTGGCACGACTGCCCGGAGTGGTTCTCGTGGTCGGGGTGCCCGGCGCTGGCCCTGTGCGTGAACCTAAAAGCCACCAAGATCACCTACTTCGGTGTGGACCTCGAGGGCGATCACGACGTACGGGGCGAGTTGGACGTCAGCCGGCTCGATACCCGCTGGGTGCGCGAGCGCATCCTTTGGCGGCACTTGCTGGACTGGGCTACCGACGAACATGGCGTGGAGGTGGTCAATGGCGCAGCGTAGGGCCACCCTCAAACTCGACTTGACCCCGCTCAAGTGGCTTGCCAAGCGGTACAAGGGCCAAGGCCTGCCCGGTGGCCTGGATGAGCAGTGGGGAAAGATATACGAGCGGTTCGTCCGACGGCGGTTCACTAGGGCCGGCGACGGCACCTGGAGGCCGCTGGCTCCAGCCACAATCGCCTCCCGCCGCAAGGGCAAAGGGTCCGGGGCGGCCCAAATCCTGCGGGACACGGGCATCCTGTTCAAGGCTCTGACCATCCGGGCTCCCGGCAACCTGTTTGAGAAGATCAAACAGGGGGTGCGGTACGGCTTCGGCGGCGCCTCCCGCCACCCGGGTGGCAAGACCACAATCGCGGACATCGGCAGGTTCCACGACACGGGCGACGGCGTTCCCAAGCGGCAGATCATCGTGGACCCGGACAAGGGCACGTTGCGGCTCATGCTCCGGGCCACCAAGCGGGTCAACGAGCAGCTCATGCGCCGGGCGTCCCGCAAGCGTGGCCGGCTGCGGAGGGTGCGGTAATGGCCCAGCCGATTATCACTGCCGCCACGGTCGCGATCGACGATCGCAGCGTAATCATCGGCACCTGCGATCAGGACGTTGCCGAGACAGGGAACGCGACGGTGCGGTTTGCCGTGACGGCCGACGGCAGCCCTATCACTGTTGTTAGCGTTTTTGCCGCCGGAGGTTCGCCAGCCTTCGAGGTGGCTCTAATGAGCGTAGTCAACCCCACCCAAACCGTGCTGTTGACCTACGCAGAATCGGGCAACGGCAACAAGATCAACCAGGACGGGGTTCCGGCCAACGAGCTGGAGATGGTCTCCGAAATGGTGGTGACAGTTCCCTCCCTGTTTGCAGTCGCGGATTTCTTCACCCAGCTAGAGGCGCTGATCTGGGCAACGCTGGAGGCCGACGCCGCATGGTCGGCGGTGTTCCCGCCCGGCAACCGGCGCAAGCGGACAGGGGACGCCCGGAGCCCGCGCAAGCCCGGCCGGCTGTCCAAGGACTTGCCGGAAATCGAGGTAGTAACCGCAGAATACGAAGAGGCGGGCGGAACCAGCACCAGCCTGGTCGCCACGCAGGGATTCGACGTAGTGATCGTGAGCGGCGACATGCGGCCCAAGGCGGCCCTGTTCCCGGGCAAGTACCAGACCTTGAAGGCTCTGCGGTCACTGGTCAACAGCCCGATCCCGGCGGCGTACCGGCCTTGGCTCACGCGGGTGTCTTTCGTGGCAGCCGACGACGACGAGGTGGCTGGCGAGCGGTCGCCGGCCGGCATGAGCACGCTGATTAGCCTGGAGTGCGAGATGCACATCCCGGAAACGGAGCTGGCCTAATGGGTCTATCGGTAGCGGCTAGCTTTGGCCTGCGGTTCGAGGCGACGGTGGATATCAGCCCGGCTCGCTCCGAGCTGTCTACGCCGGGCAGCAATCTTGTCTTGCCGTTCGATCCGACCGATCGGTCGTTGGCTTGGGCGAACGGGGTCGGGGTTAACGAGGCCAACCAGGCGCACAGCGGGCGGGCCTCGCATGGGACGGTCATCGACCTGGAGGCCTGGACGGATCAGCACGGCCAGACGGGGCTCGCGTTCGCCCGGATCAAGGCCTGGATGTTCCAGAACATATCGGCAGATGCGGATTTCGAGATTGTGGGTAACAACCCGGGAGTAATCACACCATGGTCAACAGACGCTATTCAATTGCCGCGTGGATCGCAGTGCATTTTGCTTGGAGTTGCGCCGGATGCAACTGGATGGGCGATCAGCACGGGGGTGAACAACCTGATCATCGTCAATCGGACGGCGGGGAGCGGGGGGAACGTGGACTACGGGCTGATCGGAGTGGACGTATGAGCCTCGACGGAACAATAGACGTGGCGGTGAAGTTTGACCAGGTGGACGCGGCGCTCACCCAGACCGCCGAACTCGCGGATCTTGTCGATCAACTTTCCATCTCCGACAGCGATGCATTCACTTTTGGTACCGGCCCTGGTCAGGTCAACACTTTCTGGCATGACACGCGGATATTGGCTGGTGGTGGTGGGGCGGAAATCCTGGACTTCTTTTCCGGCTTGGTGGATCCGTCCACCGGCCAGGCGATCAGCTTCACAGAAATCAAGCTGTTTTATGTCCGCGTTACTGGAGATGGCGTACTCCGGCTCCACACTTTCGCGGCACTGGGCGTGACGAAGCCTTGGCTAGATTTCTACGGAGCCGATCAATCACAAGTGTTCCGAACGTCTGTTTATCTGCGATACGACATTGGGGGAGGCGGAATCTGGCAAGTAGACGTAGACGAGCGAGAACTTGGATTCCAGAACCAGGGCGGATTCGGGAACGACATCAGTTACGACATCGTAGTTGTCGGCGTCGGCACACGATCATAGGAGGCAAGCAATGGCTGCTGTAGCAGACGTAATAAGCGTGACCGTAAACATCGTTCCGAACATCCATCGGTTCGGGACGGGTGGGCAGTCGGAACGGGTCAACGGGGTCCAGGATTGGAATATCCAATTTACCCAGAAGGCGCAAGGCGACGTGGCCCCGGTGCCGGCAGTAGGCGCAAGCGGGACGATCGTTGCGTCAGAGCAAGGCGGCAACGGCGTCAAGTACACGGGCGCCGGGCGGTGTGCCAGCGTTACGGTGAACCTGGATCAGGACACCGGGCTGCCTATCGAATACGTGTATGACATTCAGGCGAACGGTGCATTGACGCCCGGCACCGAAGGCACCCCGGTAGGGGCTGTAGCAACATCCAAAAACGCAACGATCGACTGGACATAGGAGCATGCCATGGCGGCAATGGACGACGTAATCAGCGTGACGGTGAACATTGTTCCCAACGTTCACCGCTACGGTAGTGGCGGCCAATCCAAGCGAGTGTTTGGCACGTCCGACTGGAATATCCAGATTACTCAGAAGGCACAGGGCAATGCAGTGCCTACGCCCGCTGCTGGTGCGATAGGAACGATCGTCGTCACCGAGCAAACCAGCGGCGAGACGTACACCAGTGGTGCAAGCGAGGCGATCTGTGCCAGCGTTACAGTGAACCTAGATCAGGATACCGGGCTGCCTATCGAATACGTGTATGACATTCAATCGAATGGAACGCTGACACCGGCTACAGGCTCCGCGGGGGCTGGTGTGGCGTCTTCCAAAACGGCAACCGTAACCTGGAGCTAGAGTGCTTTATGACAATCACGTTTGGAGATGCCACGCAGGCGCCGGTTCCGATCCAGATCGGGACGCAGAAGTTCGTTATGGCACCGCTCACCTTCGCGGACTGGGGCGAGATAGAGCGGACGGCCAAGAGCCGGGCGCTGGCCTTGGCGCATACCGAATGCCGGATTGCGGTGACTATAGAGGACAAGAGCGCGATCATGGCGGCGGCCACTGCCGAGGCCCGCTTGATAACGGCTTCGGACACGACATCCATCGTCAGGAGTGTCGAGTCGATGGTGGACATGATGTGGCTCAGCCTGCGCAAGAGCGCTCCAGGCATGGAACGCGAACGCGCGGAATGGGTGCTGGGCGATCTGAACCGTGGCGCGGAACTGGTCAATCGGCTGTTGCTGCTCAGCCTGCGCCTGGAGGTGGCGGACGACGACGACAAGGCGAAAGACAAGAAAGACGGAGGCGCCAAGGGCGATGAAAACCCTTCGACATAGGCGCCATGTTCCGTAGTCTGAGCGAGCAATACGGCTGGACGCCCCAGCAGATTGGCGAGTTGACCATGCCGCAAGCGTGGATGTACCTGCGAAAGGACGGAGCGGCCAAGAAGGTCGTTTCGGTTCCCTACAACGAAGCGCGCCACCTGTGTGCGGCGCGCGGCCATACGATCTGAGACTGCGATGGCTTTACGCACTACGGCTGGCCGAGGCGTAATCAACCTCACCTTGAACACTGTGGGCCTGTCCCGTAGCGCCGGCAAGGTGAGCGCCGTTCTGCGCATTACGCTGGTGGCCGGCCTGGCTGCTGTGGCTGCGGCAGCCGTGAAGGCCACCCGAGCCTTCGCTGGATTCGAGCAGTCGATGGCTCGGGTCAAGGCGCTCACCGGGGCGGTAGGAACCCAGTTTGAGTCGCTGAACAGGACCGCTACGCAGCTTGGCAAGACAACGATATTCACCGCTCGGCAGGCGGCCGAGGCGATGGGGTTCTTTGCCCAGGCCGGCTTGACCACCACCGAAATCATCGGGGCCATGCCGGCTACGTTGAACCTGGCGGCCGCTGGCCAACTAAGCATGGCGGAAGCTGCCGACAGCGTGACCAAGATCATGCGCGGCATGGGGATTGAAGTCGATCAAGTCGAGCATGCGGTTGACGTGTTGGCTAAGGCGTTTATCAGTTCCAACACAAACCTGTCCCAGCTTACCGATGCGATGAAGTTCATCGGCCCTGTGGGGCGCACGGCCGGCAAGGGACTGGAAGAGTTGATTGCGTCCATCCAGGTCATGTCCAATGCCGGCATCCAGGGAGGCGAGGCGGGCACGGCGCTGCGGCGCATCATCTTGAACATGAGTGGCACCAACAAGGAAGCACTCAAAGTCTTCCAACAGTTCGGCGTCGAGATAAGCGATGCAGCGGGCAAAATGCGCAGCATGGCGGACATTATCGACGAACTGCAAGTAGCCACGGAAGGCATGGGCGAGACTCAGCGCACAATGACTTTCGGCCTTATCGCAGGCGCGCGTGGCGTTGCGGGATTCTCGGCGCTAGTAGAAGGCGGCGGCGCACAATTACGGTTCTTTGAGAAGCAATTAGAAAACGCTGGCGGCACTGCCCAGAAGGTAGCGACGACGCAAATCCAAACCCTCAGCGGCCGCTTCACTATTCTGAAATCCGAGATCAACGCCACAGCAATCGCATTCGGCGAAAAGTTACAGCCGGCGGCGGACGCGCTTATCGACACTGTGTCTCGGGTGAATGCGGCGTTTAACACGATAGGGCCCGCTGTAAGCGACGTGCTGGACGATATTGCCAACCTGTTCGGCAACTTCGGTATGGCCTGGAACAACTTTTGGGATGACCTGATCGCAAAGACAGCAGAGGCCATGGCCTCTATTACGGAGGCTGTGCGCACCGGGGCAAATGATACCGTTTCCATCCTTCGCATACTGACGGCTGCGACCGCAAGCGTGGCGGGCCAGATCGGCGGCGAACCAGGTTCGCCTGCTGCGGTCGCTGGTGGCCTGGTGGCTGGCGGCGTCTTGGCGGGCACGGGGCCAAGTGCTGCAATCAAGAGTCTACGTGCTACGGCGGCGGCACTGCGTGTAGGCATAGCCGAGCGCGAAGTCGCCCTAGCTGAGAAGATTGCCCAGCAACAGATCAGCGCCGCAACAGCCGAGCAGAAAGCGGCCAAGGCACAGATGGACACCGAGAAGCTGACGGCGCGCAACCTCAAAGACGCCGAGCGGCTGTCGGAACGCAACAAGGCCTTGTTTCGGCTTAAACTCGCTGGCAAAGCGTTGGGCGGCCTAGGTGGAAGTTTCCTGAGCGGCCTTCAAGGGCTGGGCGCGGCCCAAGGTGCGGCCGGTGCTCCAGCCCCGTTCTCCGCAATCGAGGGCGCGTCGGAGATGTTCAACCGAATCCAGAGCGCAGCCCTACAGCCCGAGTCGCCGGAAAAGAAGCTGGTTCGGCTACAGGAAGAGGCCAACGAGCAGTTCAAGGTCATGGTGGATTTCCTGGGGCAGCTGGCTGGTGGCGCCAGCAAGGTAGGCAAGAGCGTTATCAGTCCCTTTGCGAAGCTGGTCGAAAAGCTGGTGGGTGAATAGATGGGTATCGGCAGCATATCACTACCGCGACTCACGACCTTTATCCGGCTCATCGAACAACCCGGTATCGGCGAGCGGCAAAACGAGTTCGGATTCAGCGCAGATATTCGGGTGTGGTGCTTAGCGATTCAGCGGTTTCGGTTGCTGCAAGAACTTAACGGTTTCAACCGGGGCAGCAACGTGTGGCAGCGGCCGGCTTCGTATGCCGAGATTCTGCGCAAGGTCGGCGAGTTCGTCCCACCGGAACTGCCGCCGGCGTTTGTTACCGACACGTTCATGGTGCCGTTTGCTAATGACGATGGAACTGGGCTGACCGAAGTGCGCGTCCATTGCGAGACGCTGCCCTACGATGTGTCCGGCCCTTATCCGCTGATCCAAGAGAGTTATGCCCCCAGCGTCGAGTTTGTCACCTTGCCGATCGAGGGCACTAGCCTGTACTGGGACGCTGGGCAGGTGACGCCGATCAAAGATGATGAGCGCCCCGGGTTCTTGACGCGAACAGGCACCTGGACAGTGATTTACCATCACCTCGGGGCGCAAGACCTGAAACACTTAAGCGACATCGGCGCCTGGGATTTAATCGGAACCGTCAACGATGACGAGCGGTATTCGCCGAGATTCCAACGGACATTTGAGGTGGAAACCTTACTACTAGAAGGGCTGACCCTCACCGCCGAAACCGACTCAATCGGTGGCGAGAAGCATCAGATGACGCTGACGATAGCAGAGCGGCGCAACACCTGGAACAAGTTTATCCGCGGCGGGCAGACGCTACCGCAACCAATGTATGATAGCAGCGGTGCAGTGTTCAAGCCCTACAACCCGACCCCGTGGGGCAAACTAATACCCAACCCACCGGTATAAACGCCCCCCTAAGGAGGTCAGTATGGCAACACGTGACTGGATCGGAACGGACAGCGGCAACGAGGGTGATTGGTCGGTTGCCGCCAACTGGTCAGGAGCCACCGTTCCCATAACCGGGGATATCGCGCGGTTTTTGACCGGCAGC
>SDBT01008490.1_pt1 | contig 16765 bp, 6 predicted proteins | sample 2277101 | NCBI WGS metagenome assembly SDBT01 (sample SAMN10404973, study PRJNA504765) | marine sediment metagenome | isolation source: marine sediment core GS10_PC15, 103 cmbsf | place: Arctic Ocean: Southern Knipovich Ridge | collected 2010
TGGCTGGTCACCGCGACTCCGACATACACGTCGGCCGGTATGGAGGTGATTATTGTACTGCCCACCAGTGTCCATGATACACCATCGTTCGAACGGTAGCCGACAAACGTGCTGCCGACGCGCTTCAACTTCACCCACCGCGGGGCGACGTACCCGTCGTGCGTCGTGCTTGAGGTAGTGCTTCCCGTCACGGTTCGCTTCTGGAAGGTCGTCTTCAATGGTGTAATTCCAATGAATATATTGGTCGAATCCACATCGAGACTTTCGCGAATCATCACACCGCACTTGGCGTAATTGTGCGTATTTTGAACGCTCGAAACGCGGGCGATGATTTCCACATCGCCATTGCCCGGCTGATAGACAAAGTGGAACTGATCGCTCGAGTTCCAGATGTCATTGCCAGACGCCTGAACTGTCCAGTTACCGTCGGTGATTTGTGTGCTGCCCGCGAAACCCACGGTCCCGATGTCCATGTTCTGCCACGGAGCCGGGAGGTCATCCCGATAGGTTGCGGTGACCGTCACGGCTGATTCCGGCATGGTGACCGTGGTGTTCGGGTCATTGGCGTCGGCGAGATAGGCGGTATCGCCCGTCCATACGTCGAAGAGCTTGCCGGCCGCAACGTCGGCTGAGATATTTACCACGTCGCCTGTTGCGACGCTGCCGTCGCCGCTGCCGGAGTTGACCGTCAACTGATAGAAGTTCGGGTCCGGCTCGGGATCGACAATCCCCGTCGCGTCATTGCCCATGCGCGGACGCATGCGCGAAAGGTCGGCCGAGTTGACCCGCCCGTCGCCGGTCAGGTCGCTGCGAACCTCCACAGTGCTATTCGGATCTATCAGCTTGGTTCGCGCGCCGCGGACTACCGACATGTCGGCTGTGTTTACGCGAAGGTCGCCCGACGCGTCGCCAGCCATCGCTGTGACGATCCGGTCATTGTCGCCCATCATCGCATTGCCCGCCAGGTCCGTCACGCCACTGATGGAGACGTAATAGCGTGCGTAGTCAGTCAAGGCCGGAGTGAAAGTAATCTCCACCGCCGTCGCATCGCGGGCCGCGACTGCAACCGAGATACTGTTCATATCGACCCGCTCATTGTTTGCGTCACGTCCGCCCAGGGCGACAAACGCGCCCGCTACTGTCAGCTGGTCGAGAGGCTCGTTGAACGCCACCAGCAGCGTCTTGACGCCGCCGTCGCGTGATTCACGGAAGCTGCCGTCGTCTGCAATCTCCAGCAGTGCTTCGCCCACGCCCCGGCCGTGATCGCCGGCCGAGTACCACGCCGTAATTGTCGGCGGGTCGCCATCGAAAGGCAGGCCAACATACGTTCCGCTGGCGGTAGTCGCCAAGGCGGAACTGAACACTTCCACGCCCTGCACGCGGAGGATAGTTGCGCCGGCCACCAGATACTTCACTTCGCCTGGTACGCTGCGGTCGAGGTAGATCATGCGTGCGTCGGACTGGACGTCCTCGTGTATCCACAGGCCAGCGGATTTACTGAACAGCACCAGATCGTCGTTCAACTCGAAGCCGGCCAGGTCGCCAACTTCGATGCGGGTCACCGTCGGCGTGTAGATACCCAGCCGGCTGCTCTCGGGATAAAGCACCGCTACGAACACGCCGCGATCCGAATTGGCCGTGGTCTTGACGTAAGCGGGGAACGACGCGCCGTCTTCAGAGGTGAGTTTCTGCATGGTTACGCTCTGAGGCGTGGCGAACATCACGTCCATGGAAGACTGGCTGTTAGAGAACCTGAAAGATGCGCCGGCCTGGTCCGTCGTCACCGTCACGCCACTTCTGCTGTGCAGCAGCCAGGAGTAATCGTGGCTGCCGGGGGAGGCGCTTTGAATGTCGTCGGCGATGACGAAGTAGCCCTGCCTGCCCGGCTTGCGGATGAACATCACGTGACGCAGAGCATGATCGACCGGATTGTTGCCGTCATCGTAGGCTGGCTTGGAATTAGCCAGGGCGTAATCGCCAATGTTTGCATCGTGATAGAAGTCGTCCACGGTCCCGTCGCGCGTCATGCGCCCGTTGCCGAACTGGTGATTATTAACCTGGCCCTCGCCGTCGATCAGCACGACGCTGTTGCCCTTGGAACTGTGCGCCCATGCGTTGCCGGGGCCACTGTAGCTGCCGTGCGATCCAACGTGGCTGACAAGGTGGCCGTTGTACGCATCCAGAGCAAAACTGCCCTGATCGGCGTGGCCGTGATAGCCGCCCGAGTCGCCGCACTGTAAGACAAATGAAATGTCATCGTCCGATTCGAAGCCCGTTCGCATAATAACGTGGCCGCTGCCCCATCGGCCTTCGCCGGTGGGGTCGTCCTCGATGAACGCCTTGGCCAGCGACATGCGCGGCGAGCTGTCCGGATATTCCACCGCCTGGTTCGGGTCGTACCACAGCTGCTGCCACATCGCCCTGCCCAGCCAGCTCGACCTGCCGGATTCTTCGCCCACATAGTGCTTCACCAGCCACTGAGCAAGCGGGTCGTTCGTGTTGTACGCAATGCTCGCCAGCGTAGCTATTGGAGCGTAAGTCGGACCGGTATCATCGAAGGGAGCGAATCCGTCCATCATGGGGTTCATGATGTAAAGGCTGAAAGGAATGGTCTTGCTGATCACGCTGTCGTCATATTCGAAGAGATTTTCGTAGGGGACGTTCGGGTCCGCCGAAGAGATGTTCTTCAGCATAACGATGTAGCGAGTGAGCGAACCCAGGCCGTAAGAGTAGTACGTCCCGTAGGCCTCGCGGCAGGATCCGCTATCGGTAAAAGTCGTGTGGATATAATTCTTGCACTGGTACTTGCCCCAGTCGCCGTATTGCTGGGCGTAGCGGGATTCGTTGCGGAGGGTCAGCCCCACAGCCGCCATGCCCGAGTGCGTCACCGCCTGCCAGTTGTTCGCGCGCGTGTCCACGCTCCACCAGTCCTGCGTGATCGATTCGAGATAGAGTGCGCGAGCCTCCCTGTCCATCTTGCGGCGGATCTGGTCACGCTGCGTGGGCGTCAAGTACTGGTAGAGGTGATCGTAGGCCATCGCCATTGCTCGAAGTACATCACCATGGCGCAGCGAGCCTTCCTCGTTGAAGTTCCCCCAGCCGACGATCTTTTCGAGCAACTGAATCGCCTGGTCGCGCCTGGTTGTGTCCCCGTCGATGGCGCTGATAAGGGCGTTGTTGACAAGCTTCTCACTGATTCCGGAGTTGAACTGGTTGTAAGTCCCGGATGCCAATTGCGACGAGGCGTTTGCACTGCTCTTGAGATCCAGGTACCTGGAGTAGAGCATGGAACTCGCGTTCCATCTCGCCCAGAGGGTAACCGCCTCGGCGGGCGTGAACATCGCATTGCCGTGGTGGACGTTGGGATCGTTGGCGTCACTATCCGCGAACGCATCCTCGGCCAGCCTGGCTAGCACGATTCCGCTGACGCCCATCTTGTAGTCGGTCGAGTAGATCCTCATCGGGATCTGTGTCTGGCCGGGATCAGTCTCCACCACAACAGAGTAAAGTTTGGTCTGGTATAGGTCTCCGATGGGAAAAATCAAAGAGAACAGAGTCACCTTGTTCCACTGCCCGTTCTGGTGGAATTCGAGGGTGTATTTGCCTGTGTGGTTGACGAGCATCTGAATTACGATGACGTACTGGCCCGGCTCGGGCGCGGTCATCGTGAAACTCATGACGTTATTCGGATCGAGCGTGAAGGGCCAGTGCGACGCGCCCCAGTCTTCGGCGATCGGATCGAACACCGAATACGGCGTGGTGGTGAAGTTGCCATCGTGGTCGCCAACGCTGTCGTCGACGTCGTTGATTCCATCGTGCGTATCGCTGGGGTCCGGGGCGCCGGAGGCGTGCGCCCAATGCCTGAAGCCCAGCCGCAATATGTCGATAACCTCGCCTACATCTTCGAGATTGATTATGTCGCCAGTTGTATACTGCCCGGCCGCCGGAGATGGAAACAAGAAAATACCCGCCAACAGAATCAGCGTGATTACATATCCATAAAAAGAACGATTCAAAAATACTGCACGCATTTCCTGTCCTTTCCAGCTAATTTGAGCGAAAGAACCTCTTTTTGTACAACAGTCTGCCAACTCGATTGAATTGGTCTTTCTTCTCCGGTGAATCGTGAGCTGAGCTAAGTGATTTGATTATATCAGCTATAGAGCTTTTTGTCACGCTAATTCCGCCATGCAACCGACACAATTCGGCCGGGATACTCTATGGACGTGTCGAACGATTGGAATTGCAACTCGCTTCTCGTTCCAATGGTTAAGAATCAGCTTGTCATCGACAAGGGCGAATGATAGCCTCCGCAGAAAGGCTTCGAGCATGTCTGACACGAAAGGGCTCTTCTGGCGAATAAAATGGCGAATATAATGGTGAATAAAATGGCGAAGATCAGCCCCAGGGCAAAAAAGCTCCACAAAGACGCCATCGTCATCGACGGCCATAACGACCACGTCATCTGCAAAGACCTTCGCGGAGACCGCCTGGATTTGATGAAGGTCAACCGTTCATATCACAGCGACGGGGCGCGGCTGCTGGCCGGGGGCGTTACCGCATCGATGTTCATGGTGGACGGGCACTTTCTCGGCCGATCGCTGAAGTACATCGAGCAGGTGCACCAGGAAATCGAGCGGAACAGCGACAAGCTGATGCTCGTTACCAAAACGCGACATATCCGCCAAGCCAAGCGGACCGGCAAGCTGGGGATCATCATGAGCTGGGAAAGCTGCCGGGCGGTGAAGAACGACCTGGAACTGCTCCAGGCGGCGTACCGGCTGGGCATTCGATGCAGCACGGTCACGCATAACGAAGGCGGGTTCGGCTACACGCTGCAAGGCTCGCCCTCGCCCTACTGCTACTGCACGCAGCAGGACCGCGAGACGTTCCGTAAAACTTTCAAGGGACTGACGGACTTCGGCAAACAAGCCGTCCGCGAAATGAATCGACTGGGAATTCTGGTCGATGTCGCGCACGCCAACGACAAGACTTTTTTCGATATGATCGATCTGGCCGAGCGACCGATGATTTCCAGCCACGGCTCGGCCTTCACGCTATGCCCGCAAAGTCGCGCCTCGACCGACGATCAGATCCGCGCCCTCGCAGCAACCGGCGGACTGCTGGCGGTGGTGTTCTACTGGAAATTTATCGACCTGTCACAACGCAAGGCAACCGTCGGCCGGCTGGTGGATCACATCGCGTACGTCGCCGATCTGGTGGGGATCGATCACGTTGGGCTCGGATCGGACTTCGACGGACTGATGCCCGGCGAATGGCCCATCCTGCGATCGGCCGACCAACTGCCGCAGATCACCGAGGAGATGGTCCGGCGAGGGTTCTCCGAATCGGAAATCCGCAAGGTGCTCGGCAAGAACTTCCTTCGCGTTCTGGCAGCGACGATGGGTTGATCGACCTACAACGCGACCGACCATCGGCGTCATCAGGCGGCTGCGAATGCCTGCTTAGCCCACTGCCACGATTTGTTGAACAGGTCCGGCATGTCGGACTCCGGCAGCGAAAGCGAGGCGGCGGCGCTCTCGAATCGGCTCCACTGGCCCATTTCGTAAGACTCTATTATGTCGAGAATTGTGCGGAACACTCCGGGCTTGCCCAGTAGTGCCGACGTCAGGTCGTGGCTCAGTGGCAGCCGCGGCAGAATCACCTTCAGCGGCATGTCAGTCAGCGCGTCGATGAACGAGAACATGCCCAGCAGGAACAGCTCAGGGCCTTTCTCATCCATGCCGATCATCGGCGCCAGGCCTTCGGCGATCTTCGCGCGGGTGATAGATCGCAGCACCAGCTCCGGCGGTTTTTCGTCGGCCAGGTTTCGCAGCAGAACCAGCGAGACCCACTTGCGGAACTCCCGCGGGCCCAGCAGCACCAGCGCGTGGCGGATCGAGCGAATCTCCGTGCGGAAGCCGAACCAGGCCGAGTTCATGAATCGCAACAATTTGTACGTCATCGCGACGTCCTGCTTGATGACTTCTTCGAAGCGTTCCAGTGACGTGTCGACCTGGTTGATCTCGTGCATGATCCGGATCTGCGACAGGCGGTTCGACGATATCTCCGCACCGACTCGAACGCTGGGTCGGCTGAAGAAGTAGCCCTGGAAATACGTGTACCCGCTTTTGAGCGCCTGCTGGTAGTCGTCATCGCTTTCGACCTTCTCGGCCAGCAGCGAAATATCCTTGCCGGCCAGTTGCCTGGCGATCTCCGCGCGCTGTTCGGGCTTGTTGGCCACGAAATCGATCTTGATGATGTCGGCCAGTTCGACAAGTTCGCTGCCGCGATGGTTCAATACGAAGTCGTCCACCGCCAGCATGTACCCGGCCTCGCGAAGCTTACGGCAGGCCTCGATCACATCCGGCGTCGGCTCGGTATCTTCGAGCAGTTCCACGACGATCTGGTCTTGTGGCAGCAGAGTCGGCACGCCCTGAACGACCAGGTTCTTCGTGAAGTTGATGAAGCCCCGTTTGCCATCGGTCAGCTCATCCAGGCCGATCACGAGGAAGCTGTTAGCGATGACCTCCAACGTCGATGCGTCGCCGTCGGGGTTATTGCAATAGTTCTCAAGGCCAGAGCGAAACAGCAGCTCATAGCCGAACAAGTTCATGTTCTGATCGAATATCGGTTGTCTGGCCACAAAAACCGCCATGGTTGCATCCCTTCTGGTAGCTAACCTAACTCTCTAAGGAATCGGCTGATAAGACGAGCCAATGCATTTTAAAAGGTTCTGCTGATCCATTCTTCGACAAGAACGTGGGGCAACTTGATTAGCAACACCCGGTTAGTTGCCAATCTTCCTACTCGCCCGGCCGCGATCCACTTACGAAACGTTTTGCTCGCTTTTTCTGACGTTTGCGATATTTGCGACATTTGCGCCATTTGCGCAGGTCGTGTCACATATGGACTCATCCGTACCGAGGCGTCTGCGAGCGTCCCGAAACGCACCAAACCGTACGAAACTGTACAAAATGGCGTCAAACCGTGCAGCCGCGTGTGAAAACGAGCGAGCCCAGATATCGACAGGTTCCTGATATTCATATTGTTAGCGTTATGCATGAGCATTATGGATGAAATGCGGCAGGTTGATTGGTGAACTGGTTAATTGGTTGATTGGTGAATTGGTGAATTGGGCTTCGCAATTGATATCATTATGTTGTTTCAAGCTGTTCAACCCAAGTTCCAAAAAATCACCATTCAAAAAACAAAAATCGGTGCATAGTGCGTAGCACAACGCGCCCTCTACTTAAGCGGAAAAGTACCTGTTTTGCGCGCGCAAACGGCACCGAACGCGTTTTTCCAAATTCCCAACCCCTTGTTCAGCCAATGGCAATAATATTTAATATTTCCCCTGTTTCTTGCGCTAAAATCGGCCAAAGTGCTCGCGCAAAAACGGTATTAAAAACGTTAACCGTGGAGGACGCACTGACAAGCCGAAGGCCGAAGACGGCCCGTCCAGCAAATATCTGGAGCGAATGCGCGACCTGGTGGCGAACACGATAATTCGCACCGAGCTGCCGCACGGCGTGACTACCTCGCATAGGCTGCGCACAACTGGCGAACGGCAGCTGCACGGCTTGGCGAGCAGGCCGCGCCGCCAGGCAAGCTCCATCTACGATAGTTGAGTGCGATGTCGAGCACGTTTGGCAATTCCCTGGTATTTCTCGTTCGACACACGGCGTTTAGAGCCTATCCGACTTGTCCCCGCTGGCTGCGACGGTGCTGTTTTCGGATAGGCTTAACACAATCGAAGGTCAAATTCGGGGCGATCGTTGGGCTTGGTTACCTTCAAAAAAACCAATAAAATAGTTTATTATTACTTGTCACGCCGCCGATAACCTTCCAAGTATGCCGCCAATCATGTCATGAGCATGAACGAGTATGGGCGCGTTACCATTTTGGGAACTATCAGGAGAACAACGATGAACAAGAATGAAATGGAATCAAAAATGCAAACACCTCCGGCTATGGAAGCGTTCGAGCAGCGTCTGCTGCTTGCAGGTGACGTACTGGCTGAAATCACCAGTGGTGGCGATCTGATCATCACGGGCGATGACGCAGCCAACAACATCGTCATCACCGAAGCAGCTGGTGTGATCTCGATTTCCTCGGCCGACACAACCGTCAACGGCGAAGACGCCTCTGGCGTGGGTGGCCTGGCTCTGGAGGGCGACTTCTCAAAAGGCATGAAGATCAAGATGGGCGACGGCGCGGACGCCGTGATAATCCAAGGCGACTTGGGTGACGATGACGAGATTGGCGGCGAAGATGAAAACGCAGACGGCGACGCCCTCGCAATCGCTGGCAACGTACAGATCGACCTGGGTGAAGGAACTGAAGGAGTTGAGCAGGAAGCGGAACTTCTTAACGTCGACGTCGAAGGCAGCGTAAAGATTACGGCCAAGGACGATAACGACGCCGACGTGGAAATCAACACAGCGACCATTGGCAAGAACGTTCAGATCGCCCTCGGCGGCGGCGACAACGACGCCCTGGTCGCAGACACGACCATTGGCGGCAATCTGAAGATCCAGAACAAAGATGGCGAGCATGCTGTTACGCTGGATGACGCCGACGTCACCGGCAGTGTGAGCATCTCCAACGGTTCGGGCCAAGCAGTCGTACAGGTCCGCAATGACTCGGACATCACCAAGAACCTGACGATCAAGAACAAGGATGCTGCTGAAGGCAAGACGCACGACATCGACGTCACAGGCGACTCGGATGTTGCCGGCAGCGTGAAGATATCCAACGGCAAGGGCGACACGGATGTCAACATCAACGGAAGCGACGTTGGCAAGAACCTCTCGATCTCCAGCAAGGGCGATGAGGGCGACACGAACACCGTAACCGTGAACAACGTGGACCTCGGCACAGCCGACAAGCGCGGCAGCGTAAAGATCACCGCTGGCAAGGGCGCGAGCCGCACGACCGTTACAGACCTGCAAGCCGGAAGCCTCTCAGTCAAGGGCAAGGGCACAGCGATCATAACGGTTGACGGCGGCACGGCCATAGTCAAGAAGACCATGCTGACTGGCGGCAAAGCGGCCACCTCGGTCCATATCAACGATGTCATCGCCACCGGCGGCCTGCAAATCAAGGGCGGCGGCAAAGAGACCGGCGCACTTACGGTTGATATCGATCTCCTCACCGGCGGCGAGAAGTCCAAGGTTACAATCGCTGGCGGCGGCGATGATGACGTCATCACTATCGATGACATTGATGTCGCCAGCCTGCAGCTCAAGACCGGCAAGGGCGACGATTTCGTCCACATCGAGCAGTTCGCCACAGACGCTGATATCGCGTCGACACTTGGGACACTTAAAGTCGACACCGGCGACGGCGACGACACGGTTACCATCGGCGTGGAGGTAGCAGACCCGAACAACGCCCTACAGAGCCTGACCATTACAGGCAAGGGCAAACTCGATGGCGGCAAAGGTACGGACAGGCTGGATGCGGCTCTTGCCCGCGGCAACGTCTACGACGAAGATCTGCTTACGCTTAAGAACTTCGAAATTGGCGATTCGATCGTCTAAGTCGAACCATCAAAGGTCTAGTCCATTAAAGACAAGGCCTGCATGAAGCACTACTCGGGCGGTTGGGAATTTTTGTATTAGTTTGTATTACAAAAATTCCTGGCCGCCCGTTTTTTTACCCCCCCCCACACACACCTTCTGACTCTGGAGCTATTGAAATAATCAGGATTGCCAAATCCATCCGTTTTCTATTAGGATACGCTCTGTCATGTCGCTAGCTAAAGCGAGCACAGGTGCGTTACTATTTTGGGAACTATCAGGAGAACAACGATGAACAAGAATGGAATGGAAGCAAAAATACAAACGCCTCCGGCTATGGAAGCATTCGAGCAGCGTCTGCTGCTTGCCGGCGACGTACTGGCCGAAGTCACAGGAGCCGGCGATCTGGTCATCACCGGCGACGCAGAAGCCAACCAGATCTCCGTTACCGTAGTTGACGGTACGGTCACGATCAGGTCCGGCGTGGATGTTACCACGGTCAACGGCGCAGATGCCGGCGCCGGTGTGGACCTGGATGGCATTTTCTCACGACACATCAAGATCAAGATGGGCGACGGCGATGACCTCGTGATCATCGGAGGCGATGATGGCGGGGATGGCCCTGGTGGCGGCAATGATACCCTCTTCGACATCGACGGAAACGTCCAGATCGACTTGGGCCCCGGCGTGGCTGCCGGAGTTAATCAAGAAGCGATGCTGGACCTCGTAGACGTGGCCGGCAGCATCAAAATAACCACCAAGGACAACGAGGCCTATACGCTGATCTCGAACTCGACGGTCGGCAAGAATGTACAGATCGCCCTCGGCGGCGGAGACAACTACGCTGGGATCGAAGACACGACTGTCGGCGGCAACGTTAAGATCCAGAACAAAGACGGCGCGGCTGAAGTCTATGTGGATGGCTCAGACGTTGGCGGCAGCGTCAGCATCGCAAACGGCAAAGGTTTGTACGTTGTACAGATCGACAGCTCGCTGATCGGCAAGAACCTGTCTGTCAAGAACAAGGAACTCGTCAGCGGGAATCCTGCGGATGTGCAGGTCATCAAAGTTTGGGATACGAACATTGACGGCAGCGTGAATATCTCCAGCGGCAAGGGCGACGCATACCTGGAAATCGACGACGCCAACGCAGGCGATACGAACGGCGACGGTGTCGTGATCGGCAAGAAGCTCTCGATCTCCTCCAAAGACGGCGACGATACGGTTTACGTCCATAAAACCACTGCCGCCAGCATCAAGGTCAGCACCGGCAAGGGTGGCGATGCCACTACACGGTTGGACGTCGAAGACATTACGACCGCCGGCAGCCTCGCCCTTACGAACAAGAGCGGCATAACCATTATCGATGTCGCCAGGGCCCTTGTCGTCAAGAAGACCACGCTGACCGGCGGCAAGGCCGCTACAACCGTAGGCGTTTGGGATACGGTCGCAACTGGCGGCCTGCAGATCAAGGGCGGCGGCAAAGTGACCGGCGGGCTTCTGGTTGATATCGAGAACCTGACCGGCGGCGAGAAGACCAAGGTCTCCATCGCAGGCGGCGGCGACGCAGACGTCCTCAATATCGATGACATTGATGTCGCCAGCCTGCAGATCAAGACCGGCGCTGGTGCCGATGTCATTAATATCGAGCGGACCGCCACGGGCGGCGCAGTTTCGACTTTGGATACGCTGAAGATCAGCACAGGCGACGGCAACGATATCGTTACCATCGGCTCGGCAGCCGGGGCTGATCGCGGTCTGACACTCGCAGGCAAGGGCAAACTCGATGGCGGCAAGGGTACGGACACGCTGGATGCATCTGCGGCCCGCGGCAACACCTTCGACGAAGATCTGCTTACGCTTAAGAACTTCGAACTTGGCGATTCAGTAGACTAAGTCGAACCATCAAAGGCCAAGCCCATAAAAGACAAGGCCTGTATGAAGCACTACTCGGGCGGTCAGAAATCAGTTTTCTGGCCGCCCGTTTTTTACCCCCCCACACACACATACCTTCTGACTCTGGAGCTATTGAAATAATCAGGATTGCCAAATCCATCCGTTCTCTATTAGGATACGCTCTGTCATGTCGCTAGCTAGAGCGAGCACGGACGCGTTACCATTTTGGGAACTATCAGGAGAGCAACAATGAACAAGAATGGAATGGAATCAAAAATGCAAACGCCTCCGGCTATGGAAGCGTTCGAGCAGCGTCTGCTGCTTGCAGGCAACGTACTGGCTGAAATCACCAATGCAGGCGACTTGGTAATCACGGGCGATGACGCCGCCAACCATATCATGATCACCGAAGCAGGCGGAACGATCACGATCACATCGGGCGGGAATCCGACCACGGTCAATGAAGCACCTGCCGGCGGTGCAGGCAAGGTCCTGGACGGTGTCTTCTCGCGACACATCAAGATCAAGATGGGTGATGGCACGGATGTAGTGATCATCAATGGCGGCGACGCCCCAGCCGACCCGATGGCGATCGGCGGCAACGTACAGATCGACTTGGGTGAAGGACCTGGAGGCTTTGATCTGCAGGAGGTGTTCCTGGACCACGTGGCTGTAGCCGGCAGCGTCAAGGTCACTTCCAAGGGCGATAATAACGCCAACGCAACGATCAGGGATCTCTCGACGGTCGGCAAGAACGTACAGATCGGCCTGGATAGAGGCAGCAATAGCGTCACAATCAAAGACACGCTCATCGCAGGCAATCTGAAGATCCAGAACAAAGATGGCGACCACAACATCGCCGTGACCGACATAACCGTAGGCAGCCTGAGTATCGATAACGGCAGGGGCAAGAGCAACATTAACGTCGCCAACGCAACGATCGGGAAAAACCTCTCGATCAAGAACAAGCAGCTCGTGGTCGCGGCCGGCGATCCCGCTCCGAACCAGGAAATCGACGTTGGAACCGTAACCGTTAGCGGAAACATGAAAATCTCTAACGGCAAGGGCGCCGCAACAATTGAAGTCATCGGCGCCAATATCGCCAAAAATCTCCAGATCAGTTGCAAGGACGGCGATGATGAAATAATCGTTTCCGACGTCTCTGCGACAAACGTCAAGATCGACCTCGGCAAGGGCGCCACAAACACTGGCCTGGACAACGTGTCAGCCTCCGGCAGCCTCTCGATCACGAACAAGGACGGTGCGGCCTTTACTTCGATTCTGGATACAACCGTCGCCAAAAAGACCAAGCTGACGACCGGCAACGCGGCGGCCACGCTGGATATTGATGTCCTGACCGCTACAGAAGGCCTGCAGATCAAGGGCGGAGGCAAGGCAGCCGGCAGCGGCAAACTTGACATCGATATCGATGGCCTTGACAGCAGCAATGTGAAGATCATGGGCGGAGGCGGAGAAGATTTTATCGAACTCGATGACTTGACGATCGCCAGCCTGCAATTGAAAACCGGCAAGGGCAACGACACCATTGACATCGAAACAGTAGACACGGCTGGAGACATAACGTCGACCGTGGAAACACTCAGAATTGATGCATCCGACGGCGTAGACGTAATAACCATCGGCGATGCAGGCTCGGTGGGTCTTGGCCTGGCCCTGACAGGCAAGGGTTTCATCAACGGAGGCAAGGGCACCGACACGCTGGACGCGGCGGTGGGACGTGGCAATACCTTCGGCGTAGACATGCTCACCATAACGAATATCGAAGCCGGCGACTCGGTTATCTAGAGCGGTTCACGTTCGACCTGTCGCATTCCAACTTGCTGTGGCGTCGGCTGGCGTTGTCATGCTGCTTCGACAACCCTTTGGGTTGCCTGCTTCGCACTCCTAACCAGCCTCGTCCTCGCGGCGTTGGCTTTACGACATCTTTTTAAAAAAATCGTGAAACGCTCTAATACCACTGCATAAGACTATTCAGGCGGTTGGGTGACTTTTTGCATACCGCTTGAATACCGAAAAACTCCGGCGCCCGTGGTTTATCCTTACTTTCCCCAGCCTTACGACGGCTGTATTTGGAAATGGCGACGCAGGTTGCATTCGCTCTTGCCCGCCGGACACGCTTGCCGTAGTATGTCTCCGGTTACGTCACGGGCAAAGGATGGCACGGGGCTCACTTACAGTTGTGGCATTACCAGGAGAGCAATGATGAGTTCAAATATAGAGGCTTCAACTCGGTACACGCCTGCGACGATGGAAGCGTTCGAGCCGCGTCTGATGCTTGATGGCAACGTACTGGCCGAAATCACCTCGTCCGGCGACCTGATAATCACCGGCGACGAAATGGCCAACTACATAGATGTCGTAGAAGCGGGCGGCGTAATCACAATCACCTCGGACGACACGAAGGTTAACGGCCTCAACGCCGAGAACGGGATCGCCCTGAACGGCGCCTTCTCGCGCCACATCAAAGTCAAGATGGGCGACGGCGACGACACTGTGAACATCTCCAGCGATGCTGACCTGGATGATAATGACCCCTTCGAAATCGGCGGCAATGTGCTGATCGACCTGGGTGAGGGCACGGATAACGATGACGATACGATGCAGGAGGCCAGCCTTTACTACGTGGACGTGGAAGGCAGTGTCAAGTTCACCGACAAGAGCAACGGCGAATCCTACGCGTACATTACGGATTCAACGATCGGCAAGAACGTACAGCTGGACTTCGCAGGCGGAGACACTAACGTCGAAATATACGAGTCAACCATCAAAGGCAATCTCAAGATCGCTAACAAAGGCGGCGAGAGCGATGAAGCCTACTTGGATATTGAGGAATCTTCGTTCGGCAAGAACGTGCAGATCAGCCTCTCCGGCGATTATTGCGGTACTACTTTCTATGACGCGAACATCGGCGGTAATCTGAAGATCCAGAACAAAGACGGCCTCGAACACGAAGTTGATATCTCTATGACAACCGTTAACGGCAGCGTGAGTATCGCCAACGGCAATGGATTGCACGAGGTAGGTATCGAGGACTCTATGATCGGCAAGAATCTATTGATCAAGAACAAGGATCTCGTTATACCCGAAGGCGGGAACCCTGCGTCGCAACAGCAGATCACCATCCACGACACAGACATTTTTGGAGGAGTGAAAATCTCCAACGGCAAGGGCGCCTCATTCATCGATATTGACGACATTGATGATGAAGACGGGGACGGCAACCCGGACGAAAATGGAGACAGTGTCACTATTGGCAAGAATCTCCAGATCTCCACCAAAGACGGCAATGACGAAATATACGTCTACGACACCACCGCCTCCAACATCAAAATCAACACAGGCAAGGGTGGCAGGGATACTACATCAGTATACGTCGAAGAAGTGGCTGCAAGAGGCAGCCTCACCGTGGCGAACAAGAGCGGCGCGACCGATATCATGGTTTGGAATACTTCCGTCGGCAAGAAGACAACGCTGACGGGCGGCAAGGCCGCTACCACCGTGGATATTGTAAACCTGATCGCAACCGACGGCCTGCAGATCAAGGGCGGCGGCTTTGAAGTCGGCAAACTTATCGTCACGGCCATTAACCTGACCGGAGGCAAGATGACGATCCAAGGCGCTGGCGACCTCGACGAGATCACGCTGGACGACTTCGAACTCGAAAGCCTGCAGATCAATGGCGGCGAGGGCGCTGACTGGATCTTTATCGAAACGGCCGGGGCCGCCCTAGGTGACGATGGCGGCAGAATGTCGATCGTGGGAACGCTGAAGATCGACGGCGGCAACGGCGATGACTTCGTTATCGTCGGCGAGATAGATGCGGATGCTCGCGGATTGGAACTCAAAGGCAAGGCGTCTCTCAATGGCGGCAAGCGATACGACACGCTGATTGCGGGTGCGGGGCGCGGCAATATCTTCGACGAAGAAATGCTCACCATCAAGAACTTCGAAAACAGCGACTTGGCGCTGTAAGCACGAAAATCATTGAATGCAGCGGGCCTGTGTCCGGCATGGACAAAGCCCTGCATGAACACAACTCGGGCGGCTGGAGATTTTTTGAATATCAAAAAAACTCCAGCCGTCCGTTTTTACTAACCCTTGCCACGCTAGGCTCCGATAACTGTGGTGTACGTGCCTTTACGCTCGCCCGGCCGGCAGTCTGGTCGCGGGTCGCCGCCACTTCGCGGCGCAAACGTGGGACGGCAAAGTACGTAATCGCTTTAAACCTAGTAGGAGAGCAATGATGAGCGACAATAAAATGGCAGTGAGTCAGAACACCCTTCCCGGCTATGGAAGCTTTCGAGCAGCGTCTGCTGCTGGCTGGTGACGTGCTTGCCGAGGTCACCAAAGGCGGCGACCTTGTGATTACGGGCGATGACGCCGCCAACCAAATCGTCATCACCGAAGGCGCAGCCGAAGGACAGATCGTCATCACTTCCGGCGCAGATGCGACACAGATCAATGGTGATGCTGGACCGATCACTCTGGAAGGTTTCTCCCGTCACGTCAAAATCAAGATGGGCGACGGCGACGATGTCGTGGTCATCAAAGGTGATTTGGGCGACGATGATGCTCCTGGCGGTATAGACGGTGACGCGGACGGCGCCAAATTCGCAATCGGCGGCAATGTGAAGATCGACATGGGCACAAGCGATGGTGCCAGCCAGAACGCAACATTGCAGCTCGTAGCCATCGACGGCAATATGAAGATCACCAACAAAGACGGTGACAGCCGGGTCGACGTAAATGATGTGATCGTCGGCAGTCTCAGTATCGCCAACGGTAAGGGGAAGCACGACATCGACATCGTTAATACGATTATCGGCAAGAACCTCGCGATCAAGAACAAGCAGCTCAATGCAGGCGACGATCCTCAGACAATCGATATCATTAACACGACCATCGGCGCAGGGGTAAAGATATCCAACGGCAAGGGCGCAACGACTGTTAATTTGATCAATACCCAGCTTGTCAAAAACCTCATAATCACCAGTAAAGACGGCGACGACAGCATGATTCTCGCCGACGTAGCCGCCGCCAACATTAAAGTCAATTTCGGCAAAGGCGTCGCAGAATTGGTTAGTCTAGAATTGACCGCGACCAAAAGCCTGGCTATCAAGGGCGGCGACAACAAGGCTAGCGAACTTACGGTCTTGATCATTGACATGGATGCCGGCAAGGTATCGATTCAAGGCAGTGCAGGCGATGATTGGATTGCGCTGGATGACATTACCGTCGAAAGCCTGCAGATCAAAACCGGCAATGGCGCCGACCTGATCGAACTCGACTCATACAACACGGTCGAGGATGACCTCGACAACAAT
>SDBT01008492.1_pt1 | contig 16763 bp, 9 predicted proteins | sample 2277101 | NCBI WGS metagenome assembly SDBT01 (sample SAMN10404973, study PRJNA504765) | marine sediment metagenome | isolation source: marine sediment core GS10_PC15, 103 cmbsf | place: Arctic Ocean: Southern Knipovich Ridge | collected 2010
ATTTTGAATTTGATAATACGGATTCTCCTTAATTTTAACATTATTTATGAGATATGGAGGTTTTTCAAAATAATTAGATTCAAAATATTCAGACCTTATTTCCAGTGGTTCACTTAGAATAATTGGAAATTGTTCTTCTTTTAAAGTTTCAAAATATTCTAAATAATCCTCTATTCGATAAAATCTCTCATCTGGATTCATAACTACTTCATCTGCTAAATTAGAAGTTTCATCACCAGCATCATCAAATTTAGGGCTTTTTCTAATGATTTCTAAAGGAAAACTATAAGATCTATTAGAACTCCAATAATAATGTGCTATAACTGGTTTCATATTTTTCAGTTTCTTACCTAATAATCCCTTCTCACATCCATTTGAAGAATAATGCTCTATTAAATTCTCTTCTTCTGGGGTTCTATCTTCAACAAAATTATCAATTCCCATAATACCGAAACTTTCGGGATTTGCATGCTTGCATGTCGCGAATGGGTTAAATTTTTGTTCACAATCTATAATTGGACAGAGTTTTTCTAAATATCTCCCGTTTATATCTTCACCATCATCGTATAATTCTCTTAATGTAAATTCTGTATAGAATTTTGATTTAGGGTCAATTATAATTCCTATTTGATCTTTTAAAGGAATAATTTTAAATCTAAAACCTTTAAATAATTGTATTTGCCCATAGGCTTCTTTTTTATCATAGTCAACGGCTTTAAACCAATCTTTACCCTGATTAGTTATTACTAGCCTTTCGAATCGATTCCTTAGTTGCTGTGAAATAGCTTCTCCAATATATCTTTTTAATAAATTATCAGGTGATTTTAATTCAATTACTTTTTCATCAATCTTGAAATTGTCAGATTTATGGATGTCTTTTAAGGTACTTATTACTTTCTTATTATCAACGATAATTCTATTCCAATTAATAAAAGATACAACGTCTTTATTTAAATTTCTTAATTTCCTAATATATTCATTGAGTTTATTAGAATAAATTTGTTCCTCAAAAATAATTTCAAATAAGGTTTTTTTTTTGATCTAAATCTTTTAGAATCGCTATATTAGTTTTTATCATTTTTCTTTATCCTCTCTATTGAATATGTTCAAATATATCGATTTTCAGATTAAAATCTCCGTATTTGGAGTTTAATAAATTTCTAATTTTTATGAATGAGAGATACAAAATTGAATCAAGCGGTAAATACCCTTTTTTATTAAAAATATAATCATCCTTACCTTCAAGAAAAGCCAAATAAGGAAAAAGATCTTCAAAATCTTTTTTATATTCAGTTCTAATATTAAAACTCTTTTGATTGATCTCGATTGTTACAGATATATTATCAAATTCAGAATTTATCAATAAATGATGTTTCAATATAATTAGATTTATTATTTCAAAATCATCTAAATTGGCTTCAATATCTTCCCTTGAGATTTTGGAAAATTTAATTTGATTTATTTCACATATTATTCTTCCTGAAAGAAAGCTTTGGAGATTTTGGAGTTTGGAAATTGTAGAATTGATCAAATTAAAACTTTTAAAAAAAAATTTTCCAGTAATTTCAGAGAAAATAATATTGGGGGTTTTTTTAAGATTTTCTTCTACTTCTGATTTTATATAATCATATTTGATGTTATCCATCCCTACCATTCTGAGATATTTTGAAATAATGTCATCCGTAAAACCGATCTGGTTCTCTGAGAGATAATTATTAATAAATTCACTAATATCAATCATTCCTAAACCCCCTCTATTAAAAATGTAGATATCTGCCCTTTTAGCTTTTTCGTCTTGTCGACAACAATAAAATCATGGTTCTCTTTCTTTAATTGTTGTTCTCGATAAATATATTTAATTACTTTTACTTTCTGCTGTTCTTCCCTATCAAAGTAAAATATTTTTATACTATTTAACTCACTTGTGATACCAATATAATCAGCTTCTTTGGAGACATCTTGAAATATGAATTCAATTGATTTAGTTTCCAATTTTTCTAGCTTTTTATTTATACCTAAATATTTATACCAATCTTTTAAATTCCAACCCTTTAATATATGTAAATCTAATGATAATTGTTTTTTTTGTATCCAGTTCGAAGATTCGTTATCCACGATGAATTGTGAAATCTTAATACAATCCTTTTCATGATATAAATTATAATAATTAAATTGATTTGGTTGCATAATAAGGTTTAATTGGTCCCATTTAATGCTGTTTGAACCAAAAAGAGTACCTGCCGTAATGCCATTAATTCCATCATATTTTGTATTTGAAAATTTATGAGAATCACCGGCGAAAACTACCTTGACATTATTTTCTTTCAAAATCTTAATACTATCAATATGTTCTTTTAATTTTTCCAATGAATGGTGAATAATAACAAACTTGTTTCGATAAAAAAAATATTTAATTTTTTTTTTAAGTTCATTAAAAAATTCATCTGTTAATTTATAGGAAATTGTGGCTGGTTTTTTAAAATCTTGCATTTTATTTGTAATAATATTATGGCATGAATTTAATGAGATAAATAAGACATTATAAAGGGGAAAATCTATAAAAGAAGCTTGATTTTCATAAAAATTTTCCGAAATATTAATTCCAAATTCTTTATGATGTAGCATAATAAAGTTATTAAAATCTATAAATTGTGTTTTGTTCACAATATTATCTTCAACGAGATCATGATTTCCATTACAAACCAGTATAGGGATATTATTAAGTGTGAAATATTTTAAGAAATCTAAAATTATTGGGCTTTTCAAATCGGCTATTTTACCTTTAGATATTAAATCTCCTGTAAAAATTATAAGATCAGGTAATTCTAATTGTGTTTTCATAAATTTTTGAGTTTTATACAAAAAATCATCTGGAATTGTTGGATATATGGTATCTTGTTTAATTGAACTATTTCCAAAATGAAAATCTGAGATATGTAAAATTTTCATATATACTCAAGTGATGTTTATCTAGTTATATATTTTTGTTCAATTCTTATTAAATTATATATTAACTTAGTAATCTCATTAATTAAAGACCTTGAGCTTCAGAAAATATTTTTAGGATTTTTGCAGAGGGATACGTCGACAATGAGGCAATACCGTGGGCAAGTTCGATGGGTAATAATGCTCCTTCATAACGGCTGCTCAAGATAGTTGGTAAAGTAGCCATAATGCGGTCGATACCAATAAGGTCGCTGATTTTAGGATCCACAATATAATTCCCCGTTGGGATATTTAAGACCATTTTATGGTAATCATGGATTTTAACAAAGGTTTTTGCACCATAATGAGAAGTATAACCATAGGGATCTTTTCTTTTTGGCCTCTGTAGGATTTCTCCATTTATGTAATCATTATTCGGAATGAAAATATCTTTAGCCTTCATATCTTGTTCGATAACTTCTAGATGGTCAGCAAAGTTGCCCGTTTTTTCTTGTCCTATTAAATGAATGGGAAATCCTTCATTCTTAGCAAATTCTAAAAACCTACGAATAGGGTTTACGAGTTTTGAATAATGAGCACGCAAGTATAATGGCCCATCTTTTACGAACAAGCATTCTGAGAGTAATTTTTTATCATTTTGCCAATAATATCTAATACCAGTAAATAATAATAACAGTTCATGAATATTCATATAAGATGTAGCTATAGTATCCCGAGCGTAATCAGGTGCCATATCGATATGAAAACTGAGCATATCTGATAAAAATAAATCACCCTTACAGCTTAAACAGGTTCCAGTGTCTTCATCATATTTTAGAGAAGCCTCAACTCTTTCGCAATGTGGGCATAGGAATTTAGGAATTGACTTTTTTTTACCACTCCATTTTTCATAGGCAATCCATTTAAGAGTTTCGTAAGGTTCACCATTAAGTGATGGATCTTGTAAAGAATCAAATATAATTTTCCTTACAGCATCATAAGTGTTAACTCCAGAAATGCTTACATGTTTTAGGGGAAAAACAGTAGAATGATATAACGCTGAATCAGATAGAATTTCTCGAAGTGCAAATGGGTGAGGAGAGTGTTTATCAATTTTTAAAAGAGCATATTGATCAATTCTAAGAAGTGCTGTTTTAACAAAAGCTATTCTTTTTTGAGGTCGTGTATCAGATTGATAGATCTGCAATGATCCATCAATACCAAACACAATAGAAAGGGGATTACCTCGGGGTTGAAGATTTTTTATATTTGGAGCAGTAATTGTTTTGGGTGGTTTTGTGCTTTGAAATGCTTTCATTAATTTATTTACTAATTCGCTTTTAAGAACATCTAAATGGCCTATTTTACTTGCTTTTTCACCAGATAATCTTTTTCCTGGTTGGTATGGCATTTTTGCTTTCCCTCCATCTTAATTATTATGGTTTAAATAATTTTGCTTGAACAGGTATTACAAATCGGTGAGAACGAGTGAGCATTCTTATATATCCAATGGTTCTTGCTCGTAGAATATCGGTTTGTAAGCCTTTATAAGCAATATTAACTTTAGCTAGCTTATTAGCGTCTCTTTCTGCGGAGAGATGTGCCACAAAGAAGTTTTCGGTTTGAGCGAGAAGATCCTCATTGATTGAAGTGGGTGATTGGGTGCTATAAACCATACCAATATGATATTTTGCACCTTCTTTTGCAATGCGCTGATAAATATCTTCTTTTTTTTCTTTCGCTGGAAATAAATTGTGTGCTTCTTCGAAAATAAGTTGAATATAATGATTACCCAGTTGATTATTTGAAAATTTATTAACTTGATGACGGAAAATGGAGACAGATAAATCATAGGAAAAATATTCCATTACTTTGGGGTCAGCATTCCCTAAATCAAGAATGACAGTTTCACCTTTATCAATTAAATCAATAATTTCCCTAGTGAAATCACCTGCTTTTTTATCATGATATATTCTATAAGGTTGAATCATTATTGTACCTGAACCAACATTGGGTCTTAAAAAAAACAGTAGAGCCAGCTCATCACTTTCAAATAATGGATTTCCACTTGCACTTAGCAAATCAGGAGAACCTTGATTTCTTCGAATGAATTCTTTAATTGCTTCAAGTTCAGAAACTAATGTGTCTAAATTATTGGGTGCTGAAGGTGATCCACTCGGATAAATAGCATTCCTTAGGTTTTTATTATAACGAGGATTAAGTTTAATCTTCTTTGATAATTCAGTTTGTGAAACCACATATCCTGCTTTATGTAGAATTGCCCAATACATTAATACTCTTCTTTCCATACGTAATTTTTCATTACGCGGAGTAGTAGGATCTTTTATTTCATCTAATGAGGGGATAACACAACTTTTAAAAGCATTTACATAGTTTGCATTTTGAGCATCTAAATCTAACAAACTTTTAATTATTATATGGGAACGATCAGGATGTTCATAAAAGTTAAGTTTTAATGGTTTAGATGGTGTTGCTGCTTTTGGAGTAATAGCATATACGTGACACCGACTCGGATATGCACTTGCTATAGATCGACTATTATCTTGTGGATTATCATTAGCATATTCGCCATTAATATCAAAGACAATTTGACCAACATTTTTCGTTGTGGCTGTGATTTCAATTAGACTCTGAATTATTAATTTTACCACGTTACTTTTTCCTAAACGAGTTTTTCCAAACATTGAGGTTCGAGCACCCATAAAATCTTTAGGAGCAACTTTCACTTCTACGTTTGGTAACGGCTTTTGTGGAAGGATAAGTCTACACTCAGTCATTCTCAGACCTCCTATAGCAAACTGGTCCGTTTCTGGTACAAAAATATTGATTATGAGGTCTAATAGTTCCTCGTTTGGTGAAAACACTCGATATTTATGAGCACTTTCAAAATTATTCAAATCATTTGAAAATTCAACTTTATTAATCTCTTTAGGGTGAGGATAATACATTCCTAAAACGGTAGTTTTAAGTGCACCCCATTGAAGTTCACTTTGAGTAAATACATCGATTTCGGGCATAGATCTTTTCTGTAATTCAAAATATGTTTGTTGTACTTCTTTAGTAAGTGGTGTGGGTGCGGCTTCTATAACGCGCAATAATGTGAAGTGAGGAGGTAAAGCTTCATAATTGGACGGAATCATAATAAGAAAGGAATTTCTTGGAATCCCTCCCACTGCAAGTTTAAAAGGATCAGAGGTGATGATGGTCACAATATCATACCCGATTTCTAATACATATCCTACGAACCTAAGGTCATCATATTTATTTGCTTTCTTGTTTGCTTCTTCTTGTTTAATAAAATCATTTAAAATCCTTAAAGGATGATTTTGCATTCCAGCTTTTTGAAAAAAACTAATCATATTTAACCCCCCTTTTGAAATAATGTTACTTGAATTTTTCTCTTTTCTTAAAATAATATTGCTCTTTAAACATATAAATAGGGGGCAATATAATAAATATAATAGAAATTAAAACCGAAAAAATTCAAAATAATAAAAATCGAATTGTATAATCAATAAGGCAATAAACATTTATATAATTCAGAAAAAAAAAAAGCGATGAATCTAATTAGAGATGAATAATTCTTCATTTAGCTCTTTGAATCTACAACAAAAAAGAGCAGTTAAACAAATCGGTGGACCCCTTTTAATAGTTGCTGGTCCAGGAACTGGAAAAACAAGAGTTTTAACTGAAAAAGTTGTATATCTAGTAGAAAAAGGATTTGATGCTAATAAAATTCTTGTAAGTACATTTACCATTAAAGCTGCTGAGGAAATCAAGGAAAGGATAAGAACTAGGCTTGGAGATAAAGCTGAAAATATACAAATCTCTACTATACATTCTTTTTGTCAAAAAATGCTTCAAACTTTCCCTGAATATTTTCAATATGGTATAATTTTTGATGTTTTAGATGAATTAGATCAATTTATTTATGTTAATAAGAACTATTGGAACTATGGTCTTAAAGATTTCATTAAAGAAATCGATCTAGAGGAATTAATTAATTTTTATAATAAATGTACTGAAAATAATGTTCATCCACTGAAATTAATAAAATATCTTAAGCAGAAGGGTGCTTCAAATAGAGATATCGCAGTAGCTCAAAGCTACAAAAAATATTTAGATGACCTATTAAATCCAGAGGATACAAAACTCGATTTTGCTCTTTTACAAAGAGAATTTTTACATCTTCTAAAAAAGAAACCTGAAGTATTAGAAGAAGTAAAAAATATGTATGATTACATAATTATTGATGAGTATCAAGACACCAATCCAATACAGGAATCTATTTTCAAATTAATTTGTGAACCCAAATATAATATCACTGTAGTAGGGGATGAAGATCAAAGCATTTATGGATTTAGAGGTGCTTCAATTTGGAACTTTCGCAGTTTTTTAAACAGATATCCAAATGCTATAAAAATGAAGCTTGAAGAAAATTATCGTTCTTGTCCTGAAATAGTTGCCTCGTTTGATAAATTCATGGTTTCACACCGAATTTTTGAAAAAAACATTTTCACTAATAATCCTCCATTTTCTAAGCCAATTTTACTCCAATCTAAGGAATTTAAGGAGGAAGCAAAAGATCTTGTAAATCTTATAAAAAATCTAGTATTAAATCATGAGATAAATTATGGTGATATTGCTGTTTTGTTTAAAAGCGTGAAGAATCATTCTCATTATATCATTGATGACTTAACTAAGAATGAAATTCCATTTATTTCAATAGGAGACAGCTCACTTTTAACAAAAGATGAAATTTATGATATAATTCTCTTAATGAGTTATGTAAACTCATTTGAACCGGATGGATCTAGAATGGAAAATGTTTTTAACAGAGATATCTTAACTTCGGAATTCCTTGATTTAGAACTAGATTCTATTGAAAAACTTAGGAAGGAAGTGGATATATTTTATTTCCTAGACTCTTTTGATCTCAAAATCCTCAATCGATTAAGAATTAACTCAAAAGATATCAATCTCTTGATTAATTTAAAAAATCTTAAAAAAGATCAAGAGAGAAATAAATTAAGTCAACTTAAACTATTTTATAGAATACTTAATGTAACAGGAATTCATCATCGTTTATTCACTAAATATAAAGAAGATAATGAAATTAGTGCTGATATTAGACTTAGAAACTTAGCAAAATTTTCAGTGCTTATACATAAGTTTGAAAAAAATACTAATTCCAAGAAATTTAAGACTTTTTTCTATTATTTAGATAGGATCCCAGAAAATAAGATGGATGATAGTGCTTCTTTTACAGATTTAAATGCAGTCAAGTTAATGACTATCCATCAAGCTAAAGGTCTTGAGTTTCCTGTTATTATTCTTGCTGGAGTGACCGAAAGAAGATATAATAAAAATCCTCAAGAGGAAGGCTCAATAATTGAAATTCCTAAAATTTTATTACTCGATAAAGATTCTTTTCATAGAGGAGAAGAACTTCAAAGAACATTTTATGTTGGAATGTCAAGAGCTCAAAAATTATTAATTATCAGTTCATTTAATGGAACCCGAAACAAAACTTCTCCCTTTGTTGAAGAGATCGGTAATGATATGTTTATTAATCAAAAAGAGTTAAAAAAAAAATTTTCAGATGACGATCATTTCACCGAAATACAAGAAAGTATAAAATTAAGTTATTCTGCCATAAGTGCTTATCTTAGTTGTCCCTTTCGTTTTTATTGTAGAGACGTTTTAGGATTTCAAACTCCAATAGATTATTTTCAATTATATGGAGTTATTGTACATAATTGCTTACAGAAGATACATACATCAATAAAAAATGGTGAATCTCTCGAAATACTCGATATTATTAATATTGTGGACCTATACTGCAAAAATGAGGAGAGTAGAAAACAATGGAGAGATGAGCTTATAACAGACATGTGGAATTATTATCAAAATGTTCCAAATTTCATAAATGAAATAATAGATGTTGAAATTCCCTTTTCATACATTGATGATAAAATCATTATTAATGGTAAAGCAGATTTAGTTATAAGGAATATTAAGAATAAAATTGAAATTATCGATTATAAATCTCGTTATCAAAGGGGATTAAATCAAATGAACGTTGATATTCAGTTAAGAATCTATAAGATGGGATTAGAAAATAAGTATAATGAAGAAATAAGGAAAATAAGTGCCTATACTTTTAAAGACAATAAAATAACACGATTTACAAATACTAAGACAGATCTTTTAAACACTAAAGTATTAATCACGGATATTTCCAATTCTATTGAAAAGGAGAATTTTAAAAGAAATTGGAAAGGTAGATATTGTGAAACTAAATCTGGTAAGTGTGATTTCTATTATATTTGTAAAAATTTAGAGGAAAATTAATATGGCAGATCAAGAATTGGTTGAAAAGTTAAAACAAATGCTAAGGGAATTATTCCAGTTTGAAAATAATGATTTAGACTTTGGGATTTATCGAATTATAAACATTAAAAGAAAGGAAATCTCTGATTTTATTGAAAAGGAATTATTTGATATTATTAAAGAAGAGATACAAACAGATGAAACTAAGGATTTTGAGGATAATCAAAAAGAAGGAATGATTAACGAATACGAGGAAGATGTATACAACAACATTATAACCTTTTTCTCACGTTATTATGATAATGGAGATTTTGTTTCTAAAAGAAGATATTCTAAAAAATATAAATATATAATACCATTTAATGGTGAGGAAATATATTATTACTGGACTAACAGTGATCAATATTATATAAAAACTACAGAAAAATTCAATAATTTCTCTTTTAAAGTTGATCATTCAAGTATTAATTTTAAAGTATCTGAAGATAATGTAGATATTGAAAAAAATAATGTTAAAGATAATGAAAATAAATTTTTCATCTTTCATAAAATATTTAGTGATGGAACTCAGATTTCCTTTGGTTATCGGGGATTAACTGAAGGTGAAATTGAAGAAATTACTAAAATAATTAGAAAAACCAGAAAATCAAAGGCAAAAAACCCAAAAATAGGAAAAGATGATGTAAATGAATACAATATTCGAAAAATATTGCAGCAAATTTCTTTATTAAAACCAGAATTAATTGAAACTCTTAAAAAAAAACATCTTAGAGTTGATGGTACTTATTCTGAAAAATCTGAGCTTGAGTGGTATTTAAATAAATACACGACTAAACATAACTCAGATTATTTTATACATAAAGATTTAAAGAAATTCTTAATAAATGAATTAGATTTCTATGTAAAGAATGAAATGTTTCCAATTGACTTGTTCAATTCGGAAGAAGCTCTTACAATTAGTATCAATATAATAAAAATTTTTCTAAAAATTTCTCTGAAAATAATTGAATTTTTAGCTCAAGTGGAAGATTTTCAAAAAAGAATATGGGAAAAGAAAAAATTTGTTACTTCAACAGAATATTGTATCACATTAGATTTAATAGACGAGAAATACTATCCTCAAATTCTAAAAAATAAAAAGCAAATAGAAGAATGGAAAAAGTTATTTTCATTTGAAATTGGGAAAGAAACTAAAATAAAAAAGCAGGGTTTAATGAAGCATTTGATTACAGATGAAATTGATCCTGTGTCTTTATTAAAAGAGCAGAACAATCTACTTCTTGATACAAAATTTTATGATTCGGATTTTAAATATAAAATTTTGAGTGATATCGATAATTTAGAAGAAAATATAACAGGAATATTGATTAATTCAGAAAATTTTCATGCTCTGAACTTATTATTAAAAAAATATCACCAAAAGATAAAATGTTGTTATATAGATCCTCCATTTAATACAGGTCCTTCTGAAATTCTATATAAAAATAATTATAAACAGTCATCTTATCTCAGTTTGATGGAAAATCGTTTATCTATTAGTAAACCTTTTTTATCTTATGAATCATGCTATATTGTAGCGATAGATGACTATGAACTAATTAATTTAACTAATTTATTAAATAAAATTATGTATGATTATGACAGAAACATTGTAATTGTAAAACACCATCCTCAAGGAAGTGGGAAATCAAATGTTTCTAGAACACATGAGTATGCTCTATTTTTTACACCCTTTGGATTAGATTTATTAAGGGGGGAATTAAAGGAAGATGCTATAGAAGAGCGATCGTTTCAACGATCTGGAACGGCGGAAAATAATTTTCGATATGGAAGACCTAATAGTTTCTACGCGATTCTTGTTGATCCTATAACATTTGAAGTAAAAGGAATTGAAAAACCGCCAGAACCAAATGATATGGATTATTCACGAGAAAATACTGAAGAAAATTTATTAAGGATATATCCAATTAGTACGGATGGACAAGAAAGAGTGTGGCGTAATTCCTATGAAACAGCAATAAATCTTGTTGAAAATAATGAATTAATTTGTACTGAGAATAAAACTGTTAAGAAGGTTATTTCGCATACTAATAAAAGAAAAGAACTTTTTAGTATTTGGGATGAAAAAAAATATAATGCTGGGACTCATGGAACAACATTATTAACAGATATGTTTGGAGAGACTAATTTATTTTCTTATCCTAAGTCTGTTTATACTGTATTAGATTGTATTCAATCAATAACATATAATGATAAAAAATCATATATTCTTGATTTTTTTGCAGGATCTGGTACTACAGGTCATGCTGTATTAAAACTGAATAGAAAAGATAATGGTAAAAGAAAATTCTTCCTTATTGAAATGGCTCAATATTTTGAAACGGTATTAAAACCCAGAATTCTGAAATCAATTTATTCCGATAGTTGGAAAAATGGTATTCCACAAAAAAAAAATGGTTCAAAAAAGCAAATAATTAAATGCCAAAAATTGGAACAGTATGAAGATTCCTTAAATAACATTGATATTGTCAAACCTAACACTTTAGCCTTAGAATCGAAAGATTACAAAATCAAATATATGCTAAATTTTGAAACAAAGGACAGTAATGTATTCTTGAATATCGATTTATTGGATAATCCTTTCGACTATAAATTAGACATTGAGGAACAAAACCAAATAAAGACATACAATGTAGATTTGATTGAAACTTTTAATTATCTTGCAGGAATTTTTGTAGATAAGATTATTAAGAAACAAGATAATAGTGTAGACTATATCATAGTTAAAGGGAACAGAGAAGAGAAAAAAGTAATTGTTATTTGGCGGAATAAAAACGATTCTTTTGATCCAAAACAAGATAAAGAATTTGTTGAAAAAGAAATTCTAGCAGATGATGAATATGATGAGATCTTTGTAAATGGCAGCTCTTTAATTGAAAAAGCTATTTCACTTGATGGAATTTTTAAGAAAAGTATGTTAGGAGAATAGAATATGCCAAAAGTCCAAAAAAAGCTTCAAAATTATCTTATCTTAAATAAATTTCTCAGTTCATTGTTTGGGCAATCCAATATTGAAGACTTTCAAAAAATACTAAAATCAACTCATGAGGGATTAAGTCCTAATAATAATTTCTTTTTTACAGAAGTGTTACAGACGTTGAAAATCTCTAAAGAGTTAAGTCAAGATTTGAATCTATATGATGAAAATATACAAAAATATATGCAGTATATTAATCAGAAGCGTGATCCTCCTATTCAACTGAAATATTTTCAATATCTTGCTGTATTATTCACTGAGATACATCTTGATAATCTATTTAATAATTTTAATTCATTTTATTCAGATTTTGCCAAATTCGTATATGAGTGTAATAATAAGGAAAAGAAAACAGGAAAGAATGCATATCCATATCCAGATAAAGATTTCATGCGAAAATTAGCATATTGGGCAGCAACTGGAAGTGGAAAGACAATTATTATGCATATCAATATTCTTCAAATTCAAAAATATTTTCAAGGAGATTTTGATAATTATCTCCTTATAACTCCGAACGAAGGGCTTTCTTTACAACATATTAAAGAATTAAAGTTAAGCGATATTAAGAATAAGATTTTCGAACCGAGAATCACAATTGAGAGATGGTTAGGAGAAAATCCCATTAAAGTAATAGAAATCCATAAAATAAAGAAAGAAGTCAAAAGTCAAGATGGTAAAACAATACCAGTAGAAGCTTTTGGTAATAAAAACATAATTTTTGTAGATGAGGGGCACAAGGGGCATTCTACAGATGCTCAAGTTTGGAAAAATTTAAGAAAGGAATTAGTTGGAAAAGATGGATTTACTTTTGAATATAGCGCAACTTTCGGTGAAATCACCGTTAAAGACGATACATTTAACGAATATGCATCATCGATTATTTTTGATTATAGATATCGGTATTTTTACGAAGATGGTTATGGTAAAGATTATGAGATTTTAAATTTAAAAAATCCGGAAGATTATGGTGATGAATATTTTACAATAGCTCTACTTTCCTTTTATGAACAAATTATTTACTACGAAAATCATAAAGAAGATGTAAAGAACTTTAATCTTGAGAATCCATTAATGATTTTTGTGGGTACTTATGTTACCGGAAAAAAGAGTGATTCTGATGTTATTTTTATAGTTAGATTTTTTACTAGATTCATTAAAGAAAGAGAATTTTTTACAAGGATTATTATTGATATTATTGCTGGTAGATGCAGTTTATATGATTCAGAAGATCAATCAATAATTAGATTTAAGTTTAAATATCTTAGAGATTATATTCAATCAAAAAGATATGATGAGAGACAGATATATACTAACGTTATTCAAACCCTTTTTTATATTCAAGCACCAAGCAAATTAAAATTTACTGAAATTAAAAATGCTGATGGCGAAATAGGTTTAAAATTTAATTCAAAATATTTTGGACTAATAAATATTGGAGATACTTCTAAATTTCTAAAACTTATTGAAGAGGAGCCTGATAATTTTATAGTAGGTCAGAAATCACATTTTGAAAAGTCCTTATTTTATCAAATTGAAGAAAAAAATTCGAATATTAATTTTCTTATTGGTTCCAAAAAATTTATAGAAGGATGGAACTCTTTCAGAGTGTCATCCATGGGTTTATTAAATATCGGGAAAACGCAAGGAACTCAAATTATTCAGTTATTTGGAAGGGGAATCCGATTAAAAGGTTTCAATAATTCCCTTAAAAGGAGTTATATTTTAAAAAAAGAAAATTTTATACCAGAAGAGGTAATCATTCCTGATCATCTTAATATCCTTGAAGCATTAAATATTTTTGGACTTAATGCAGATTACATGATTACATTTAGGGACAATCTCCAAGATAATGATGTAGAGGAATATGAGAAAATTATTCTAAAAATTAAACCGACCATTCCGGATACAGCATTATATGTCCCGCGAATTACTAAAAAACCTATTACTTTCTACAATGATGTTCAGATAACAACATTAAATCAAAAAATTCCCAAAATTCTTATAGATCTAAGCTCAAAAGTAGAAAAAATAGAATCAAAATTAGGAGCCCTCGGTTTAATTTCAGATGCTCCATTCGAGGAGAACCTCCTTAAAGAAGAAGTTATTGAGTTACTAAATTTTGATAGAATCTATTTAAATTTGCTCAAATATAAACAGATAAAGAATTATCAAAATATTTATTTCACAAAATATGATTTAATTAACAGGTTGAAATCGAATAGCCACGCATTTTTTTGTAAGAAGGATATTTTAACTATAAATAAGAATGAAGAGATAAGCAAAATTGAAAAGATAGAGCAATATGTAATCCAACTTTTGAAAATTATAATTGATAAATCTTATAGGTATGAGAAATTTCACTGGCAAATAAAAAACTTAGATTATATCACCATTTCTCAAGATGATGAAACATTTATTCCAAAAGAATATGTTTTTATCGTGAATTCAAGTCCTAAACTACTCACATTTAAAATTACAGAATTTACTAATAAACTAAAAGAACTTATAAGAGAAAATTCTGAGAATGATGAAGAAATTTACGAAAAAAATAAGAAATTTAATTATAACGAGTATATAATCGAATTCTTTGCATTAAACATCCATTTATTCAAGCCTCTGATTTATAAAAGTAAATCAAAACTAAATTTTATAAGAATCAGTCCAGAGAATCTTGTTAAAAGCGAAAGAAACTTTATTATTTTATTAGAGGATTTCTTAGAGAATCATAACCCGGACTTTGAGTTCGACGAGATATATTTACTTAGAAATCCATCAAGAAAAGGAGTAGGATTCTTTGAAACTAAGGGTTTTTACCCTGATTTTATATTATGGATTGTAAAAGAAGACCAACAAATTATTGATTTTATTGATCCAAAAGGACTTGTTTTTGTTGATAAAAATGATGAAAAATTAAAACTTTATGAAGATATTAAAAATATTGAATCAACCTTAAATCAAAGCACGGGTTTAAATGTTAAATTGAACTCTTTTATTCTATCAATAACAGATTACTCTCTGTTATTAAAAAAATGGGGTGTGCGTAAAAAGGAATTAGAGCAACAAAATATACTTTTTTTAGAAGACGGTATAGATTGTATTAGAAAATTATTTATAAAATCAATTTAATTAAAAAAAATCAATTTCTTCACCTACACATTCCCAACAGATTAGTTTATTGAGTTCTTTTATGGATTTAATTTGAATTTCTCTAACCCAATCTTCAAAAAATACTCCTGTCCTTCTATTATAGACATTTACATAAATAAGCACAGTATTTCCATAAATCCGTCTTGTTAATATTTTTATCTTAAAATCTTCAGGCTTAAATATAATATGTTTATACTTCATTATTTTTAATATCTTTATGGATTTTTTTGTAGATAAATAGTATTTTAGCAGATCAATCAAAAACTCGCCTATATTATTCTCAAGAAACCTCAATATATGTTTCATTAAAATGGGAATAGTTCTAATATTATTTTCATTATCAACTAGCTTGTATTTTATAATTAGATCAAAACCCGTAGCTAAGATATCTACTATTTTAATCTCATCATAGTTCTTGGTAATGATCATTAAAATTATTTATAAAATAATAATAAAAACTTATATTTTCTCCATTATCTTTTAATATTTTACGGAACTTAGTTTTTATAAAATTTTTAAGATATCACACCTTAGAAACTAAAGAGAAGCCCCAACTCACATCCATTACAAAAAATAATAAAAGTATAACTCGAATTCTTAATAATATCCATATTTTCTAAAGGAATAACTAAAGAATAAATTTAAATAATAATTAGACTAAATATTCTTCAACCTTAAGAGGCAATATACGATCAGACTCAATGATCTCCTTTTCTCGCGCCTTCTCATTTATCAACCATAATTCTGAGAGAACATCTTCATTAGATTTATTCTGATTCTTTCCTGGTAAACGAATCGCACAGGATTGTAAATTATCTAATATCCCGTATACAAAATCACGGGAGATTATTGCCCAAAAAGTATCAATCTTTAACAATTTAAAATATTTTTGGGGCGTGTATTGTCTACAATTATACTTAAAGTGAAAAACATTTGTGTCTTTTATATAAATTGGCATTCCACAAAACATACACCGCTTAATGTATCCTTTTACTTTTAAATATCTTGGTTCTTGTACTAGATAATACTCAAAATTTGAATTTCCATATCTAACTTTAAATCCACTATTACTATAAAGTTTAAAGACTTTTTCATTTTTCTGGGAAATTTTGTCTAATTGATATTTAATCTTGGAACGTGTCCATTCTTGTGAAGGATAATGTCCCTTTTGATAGAATAAGTCGGATCTTAAATAATCTAATATTTCTGGAGTAGCACAAGGTCCAAATTCTAATAGAATTGTCTGGATTATATTCATGATTAAATATATCCATGTATTTAAGATAATTTATTAGAGATC
>SDBT01008493.1_pt1 | contig 16762 bp, 15 predicted proteins | sample 2277101 | NCBI WGS metagenome assembly SDBT01 (sample SAMN10404973, study PRJNA504765) | marine sediment metagenome | isolation source: marine sediment core GS10_PC15, 103 cmbsf | place: Arctic Ocean: Southern Knipovich Ridge | collected 2010
TATGGTTTTACGTATGAGGCGCACCAAAAGCTGGTGGCGCACTATGGCCGCCAGGACCTCGGCAAGGTTTTCCAGAATCATCTGATGACCTACGGCAATGCCGGGCCGACGCCGTTTATTGATTTTTCTTGGTTTCGCAACGATCATTTCCGGGACGTGTTCGGCGTGGTCTGGGACCGCAGCGTGGACAAGGACATCGGCGTCGTGGCGAACTGTCTGCTGCCCGAGCCGACGCTGGCCAATTACGCGTTTCCCGATCCCCACGATCCGAAATGGTACGCCGGCATCCCCGCGGCCTTCGAGCGTTCAGCCGATCTGTTCCGCGTCTTTTCCGTTGATTTTTCGTTTTATGAACGGGCCTGGACCATGCGCGGCATGACCCGGCTGATGCTGGATTTCTACGATTATCCGCAATTCGTTCACGAACTGTTCAACACGATCGGCGACTACAATATCGCTCAGATTCGCGAGGCGCTGAAATATGACTTTGACGCGGTTTACTTCGGTGATGACTGGGGCGAGCAGCGTGGTCTGCAGATGGGCTACGGCTTGTGGTGCAAATTCCTCAAGCCCGTGCTCGAGCGCATGTACAGCGCCGTGCGCGAGGCCGGCAAGTACGTGATGATTCATTCCTGCGGCAAGGTTGACGAACTGTTCGACGACCTGATCGAAATCGGTCTGGACTGTTTCAACCCGTTCCAACCGGAGGTGATGGACGTGTTCGCCATCTTGCCGAAGTACCGCGGCCGCCTGGCCTTCCACGGCGGGCTGTCAACCCAGAAGACCTTGCCCTACGGCAGCGTGGCAGACGTCCGGGACGAATCCCGCCGCTTGCTCGAACTCGGGCGGGACGGCGGCTACATCTTCGCCCCGGCCCATGCGGTTGAGGGCGACGTGCCGCTCGAAAACATGCTGGCATTCATTGATATCCTCCAGGCCCAGCCCGGCTTTGAACCGTCAAACTGATGGTCCCCTGACAAATAAGGAGCGAGCAAATGAAAGTTGCGGCGATACTTGGCAAAAGAAAGGCCGGACTGGTAGACAAACCGGACCCCAAGGCCGCCGGCGAGTTTGTGGTGGTGAAAAACCTGCTCGTGCCCATGTGCACGGAGTACAAAATGTATCAGCATGGCGAACCCAACGATTGCTTGGGACACGAGGCCGCCGGTGAAGTCGTTGAGGTTGCGCAGACGGGCAAAGTCAAGGTCGGCGACCGCGTGGTGGTGATGCCGCTGTACTCCTGCGGCAAATGTCCGTTGTGCCTGGCCGGCGAATATATCCATTGCCAGAGCCAGATTGACGTGCAAGCGGCCACCGGCAATGCGGCGGGCACGGCCACCTATGCGCAATATATGCTGAAACAGGACTGGCTGCTGGCGCCCGTGCCGGAGGATATTTCACTCGAACACGCCTCGCTGGCCTGCTGCGGTCTGGGGCCGACCTTCGGCGCGATGCAGTTGATGCAGGTCAACGCCTTCGACACCGTACTCATCACCGGCCTCGGCCCGGTCGGGCTCGGCGGGGTAATCAACGCGGTATTCCGCGGCGCCAGAGTCATTGCCGTCGAGGGTCAGTCTTATCGGGCTGAACTGGGCCGGGAACTGGGTGCGGCCGCGGCCCTCGAGCCGGGCGAAGGGGCCTTGGTGCAAATCATGGAACTGACCGGGGGCAAAGGTGTGGACAAGGCAGTTGACTGTTCCGGCGCGGCAGCGGCGCAGCGCCTGGCAATTGACGCGGTCAGGCGTAAGGGGCACGTGGCGTTCGTGGGCGAGGGTGGCGACCTGAATATCCACGTCAGCAACGATATGATCCGCAAGGGGCTGACCCTGCACGGCCCGTGGCACTATAATCTGGCGGATCTTCCCGCGGTCATGGAGATTATCCGCCAGTCCGGGACACTACTGGACAAACAGATTACTCATCGCTTCCCGATGAACCAGGTACAGCAGGCCTGGGAACTGCAACTCACCGGCAACTGCGGCAAGATCCTCCTTACCCCTTGGGAGTAAGGGTCAGGTTCTCAGCCGGAATTACTACTCAGGCATTATGCTTCCCAGTGGAGGGGGAGGGGCTGATTGGCTTCGGCGGAGCGCAAGGCGGTCTCGAGCACCAGATCGGCCCGGTAGCCGGTATAGCGGTCCTGCTCCCCCTGTTCCCCGGCCTCAAGTTGGGCCAGGAAATGTTTCTCCGCTTCGGTGAACGGGTTAACGATGTTGAAGGCGTAATCGGTCCAGGTTTCCGTGTTGTTGTCGTAGTAGCGCAGGGCCGCGGCGTTATGTTCCGGCTCGCTCCAGACCGGGGTCTGGAGCAGCAGCCGGCCGTTGACCCCGCTGATCTCGAGCCCTTCGTCCCAGCCACGCTTTTCAAAGCCGATCTTCTTCAGCGGGTGCCAATTGGCCTCGAAATGGACCACGCCGCCCTCCGGCAAGTCCATGAGGACGTGAAACATGAAATCCACGTCGCATCCCTCCCGCATGAAGCGGCGTCCGTAAAGCATGGTTGGTTTGCCGACCAGGAACAGCAGCAGATCCGTAATGTGACTGCCGCCACAGATCAGCACCCCGCCGCCGGCCAGACGTTTGATAGACGAGACGCCATCCTTGTCCGGGGCGAACCCTGACCCGGCAATCTCGCCCGTGTGCATATCGGCCCCGACGCCCTGATAGGTACGGCAATAGACGCTCATAATATGGCCCAGCCGCGGCATCAGCTCGCGGGCCTTCTGCGCCGCGGGAAAGAATCGTTTCATATAGCTGGTAAAGAAAATCAGGCCCTTCTCTTCGGCCAGCCGGCCCAGTTCGAGCGAGCGCGCGGCCGAGAGGGTCAGAGTCTTTTCGCAGATTACGTGTTTGCCGTTTTCCAGGGCGGCCTTGCACACCTCATAATGCAACGACGACGGCGTGAACACGGTTACGACATTTACGTCCGGATGCCCTACCACCGCCTCGTAAGACTCGGCATAGTCAGCGCCGAACTTGTCCAGATACGGCTGGGCCCGGCTCCGGTCCGGCTCGGCGATTATCCGCACCGGCGTACCCGTTTCCGCGAAAGCGTCAAAATGAAAACGCGAGATCCCGCCCGCGCCCACCACGCCAATCACATTACCCATGATTCGCTCCAATTTTGGATTTTAGATTTTGGATTTTAGATCTGTTGGTGAAAAGTGAAAAGTGAAATGAAAGGACACTGAACACTGAATACTGAACACTGAATACTCCTTTTGACGTTGCACCTTCATTTCTCATGCCCTGCGTTTTTGACTACTACCTTGAGTGTTTCCTGCTTGTTTTCGCGGCACAGTTCGAATGCCTGCGCCACGTCGTCCAGGGCAAACACGTGCGAAATCAATTTTTCACCCGGCATGACGCCCGACTTGACCAGCCCCAGCACCGCCGGGAAATAGATGGCCGGTGAGGCGCAGCTCGCCCGGAGCTGCAGCTTGCGAAAATGAAACTTATTGGCGTCAAAACTGATCGTACCGGTCTCCGGCCCGATGCCGATATAGGTCATCTCGCCGCCATAGGCAAGAAAGGCCAGCGCCGGCACGATGAACCGGGTTGGCGCGGTCATCAGCACGTGGTCGAATTGTTCGTGCAAGTCGGCCAACTCTTCGAGCGGACCGTCACAGGTCAGTGTCTCAGCGCCAAGTTCGGCGGCGAATTCGAGCCGCTTCCGGTTGGCACTCTTGCCGATGCAGAGCACTCGCGCGGCCCCGCGGTGGATTGCCAGCGCCGCGGCCGCCAGGCCAATCGGGCCGGGCCCGACCAGGCACACCCGGTCACCCATCTGGATGTCGGCAGTCTTAACCGTGTCATAGGCCACGCCGTGCGGCTCGGCCATGCAGGCAACTTCCGGCGTCAGCCCCTCATACGGCACGGCGCAACAGGCCGGGGTCAGCATAAAGTCGCTGAAGCCCATGGCTGGCTGGGACCAGAAGTTCGGCGCCCCGCCCCGGCACAAGTCCGGCCGCCCGTTCCGGCAGCGCTCGCATTGCCCGCAGTAGCTGGACGACTCGAGGGCCACGCTCTGGCCGGGTTCGAGACCATGCACTTCCGGGCCGAGTTTTTCGATAACCCCGGCGATCTCGTGGCCGACCGGCTGCCAGTCCTCCGCCTTGGCCGCCGCGGTCGTCAGGTCCGTGCCGCAAACGCCGCAGGCCTCGATCCGCAGCAATACCCAGCCCGCGGGCGGCTCGTCCGGCAATTCGACCTCGCGTAATTCACACTGCCACGGCGCCTTGATGTACGCAGCTTTTGCTTTCATAAGTTTCCTTTGTGCTGGTTGTATCGGGAAAGTGGCAAAATCCTGTCTTAGTCTACACAAATTCTGCCGTCTGTAAAATCATCCACGCAATTAAAACCGCAAATTACCCGGCTTTATTCCCCGAACTTACGGCCCGGCCGCGGAAACGAAAAGCACCGCGCCATCACCCGTCGCCTGAAGACCGAGGAAGAAGTCGTTGCCCTCGGCGAAATCGAGTTTTAAATGGCCCGGCCCGCCGCCGATTGACCGAATTTTGCTACTGAGAACTGGATCAAGATCCCTGAGGAACTCGATAACGGTGTAATTGACAGGGTTGGCGCAGGGGGTATATTGTGAGTGTGTGAGTACATGAGTTCGTAATCGTAATTGTAATCGCAAAGGACGAGCCGCCATGAAGAACATTATTCTGCTTATTTCCGATACTTACCGTTACGACAATTTGTTCAGCCGGGCGGAGCGGCCGGTGAACACGCCTGAACTGGACCGGTTCGCTCTCGAGCGGGCGACCTCGATCAAGAAGTTTCATACCGGCAGTTTTCCCACGATCCCGCACCGGACGGACCTGGCCACGGGTGTGCTGGGCTGGCCGCATTACGGCTGGCAACCAATAGACCAGAGCTCCCCAAATCACATCGCGGCACTCTTGAACCAGGCCGGGTACTGGACCCAGCTTATCTGCGACTGTCCACACCTGTTCAACAGCCGATTCCAGCACGGATTCCAGGCCGCGGTGCAGACCCGGGGGCAGGAAGGCGACTGTTTCTTCCTGCACCTGAATGACCCGGTTCGGCAGATTATGCCCCGGGATAAGACGCGACCATCTCATTCGAGACTGGGCGAAACCGTGGCGGACGTGCATCGCTGGACCAATCGCTACTACCAGTGTGAGTTCGAGACCTTCCCCGCTCGCACCGGGATGCTGGCAATGCGCTGGCTCGAGGAGAATTATCAGGCCAGCCCGTTCTTCGTGTGGGTGGATTTTTTCGACCCGCACGAGCCGTGGGACCCGCCCGAGTACATGGTCCGGCGCTATGACCCGGATTATGACGGCACGCCCATGATTCATCCGAACTACGGCCGCGCCGACGCTTATACCCCCGCGGAACTGCACAACCTCTGGGCGCATTATGCGACGGAGGCCGAACTTGTTGACCGCTGGCTCGGCCGTGTGCTGCAAAAGATCGAGGAACTCGGGCTCTGCGAGAATTCGGTGGTCTTGATGACCAGCGACCACGGCTTCTCGATCGGCGACCACGAACGGGCGGGCAAAAGCAACATCAGCGACGGCAAGGACGACTGTTACTGGCCGTTGTACCCGGAAGTCGGCCACGTGCCGTTCATGCTGGCCGGCAGCGGCATCCCGCCGGGCCAGACCCTGGACCTGATTGCCCAGCCGATTGACATCATGCCCACCTTGTGCGAGCTGGCAGGAGTCAATATCGAACCAAAACAGCCGTTCGACGGCAAATCATTCGCCGCGGCCGTGGGTGCCGGCGCGGGCCGGCACCGCGACTTCGCCGTCAGCGCCTCTTGCCTGCCGTTCACGGACACGGTTCCGGAACGGGCCGTCACGCCGTTTGTGACTACCGAGCGCTGGGGCTATGCGCCGGTCGGCGCCCACGGCGAGGGTGAACTTTACGATCTGGTGGAAGACCCGTTCGCCAAGGAGAATTTGGCTGCGGCACATCCTGACAAGGTCCGCGAGCTGCATGGCCTGCTGGTCGAACAGTTGCAAGCGCATAAGGCCGACGAGACGCTGGTGAAGGCTTGGCGGGACCTGCTGAAGCTCTGAATCGTTCGATTCGTCTCAGGAACTTCGTCCGCGGGTGAAGTTTATTCTGCGGGACTGCCTGGATCGAGGTTGTCGAGCCGGTCGCGGATAACGGCGGCCCGCTCGAATTCCTCCCGTTGCACAGCATCCTCAAGCTTTTTCTCGAGGTCTTCGCGGACTGTGGGCTCGCGGCGTTTGGCAATTTCTTTTTCGAGTTCCCGCAGGGACTCGAGTGAGCGCTGGCGTTCGATCCGGTGTTCATCGGCGTCAACTTCGGGCAGGCGGCGGATTTTTTCGCGGGTCTTGCGGATGATTTCGAGGGCCTCGGCGTGACCGTCTTGCTCGAGCACCTCGAGGGCGTGGGCGGTGGCGTTGATGCGAATGATGTATGGCCACCAGCATTCGAGGTGGTCGCGGTCATCGTGGTGCCGGGCATAACGGTTGACGAAGCGGAAGACCCGCATGTTCCGTTCGGTGTCGCGGATCACGCGTGGAAAGTCTGAAAGCTGCAGCAGAAAGGCGTAACGCTCGTAGACACGGGTTGCTTCGTCGAAAAGTTCGCGGCACTGTTTCCGGCTGAGCCTGAAATCGGCCTCGACCCCGCCGGTCTTGAGGTGTTTCTGGAACTTCTCCTGATAATAGTCCAGGGCAAAGTCGCAATCGTGCGGCCGCGTCCCGTCGGGCCGGCCGTCAAGTTCCATCTGCAACACGCCGACGAAGGCGCCCTGCTCAACGCGGAGTTGGAGCAGTTCCCTGCCGTCTTCGGTAACCAGGCGCCTGAGGGGCTTGTCAGGGTCGTCCAGCCAGGCATCAAGTAGTTGGCGGAGGTCTTCGTTCATTGCGCACGTATTGCTAAAGTTTAGCAAAATTATACATCATCCGCGGCGGATTACCAGTCTTTTAGCGGAATTTCAGGCACTTTTTGGGCTCTTGCTGAACACTGAATACTGAATACTGAATACTGAACACTGAACGCGGCTTCCGCCGCAAGCCGCGTGCGCCGGGTTCGCAGTTGAATTCGCGGTGCGAATTCAACTGCGGGGTTGCAGAAGTGCAGAGGCGGAATATATTGTCAGGGTTCCAATGGTCTCGATGCTTGCGCACCATCGCGCTACGGCGCGTTGGCGTGGGCAGTTGACGAAGGGCAGGAAGATATTAGCGGCAGCATAAGGAGCTTCGGCCATGCTGAAATCCCAAGATGAAATTCGCGGCTTTCCGATTGCAATTCTGGCCACGCCCGGCGGCAGCCTGCTGGCGCAGGAGGTGGACCGGCATTTGCGAGACTTGTTCGGGGAAAACGGCCAGCCGTGTCCCCAGAGCTTTGTCCGCAGGTCGGAGAGCCATCGCTTTCAGAACGGCGAAGGCAAGGGTGTGATTCTGGACTCGATCCGGGGCACGGACTTGTATTTAATCGTTGATGTTGGCAACCACGGGGTCAGCTACCGGCGTTACGGCGCGGAATTGCCCACAAGCCCTGATGAACACTACCTGGACCTGAAGCGGCTGCTGGGTGCGGCCAAGAATATGGCCCAGCGTACCACCGTCATTATGCCGCTGCTCTACGAAGGCCGCCAGCACCGGATGGATGGGCGCGAGTCGCTGGATTGCGCGCTGGCGCTGCAGGAACTGATCCATCTGAGCGTGGACACGATAATGACCATTGATGCCCATAACTCGCACGTGCAGAATGCTATACCCATGCACGGGCTCGAGAACCTGCACGCTGCCTACCAGCTTATCGAAGTGTTCTTACGCGAGACCCACGGCCAAGTGAACATCAACCCGGACGAATTGATCCTCTGTTCGCCGGACCTCGGCGGCATGGAGCGGGCGCGGTATTTCGCCGAGCATTTCCGGGTCCAGTTGACCGGCTTCTACAAGGTCCGCGACCTGACCCGGATCGTGGACGGCAGGAACCCGATCATCGAGCATGAGTTTCTCGGCGGCGATATTGCGGGCAAGAACGTGCTGGTGGTTGACGACCTGCTGGCTTCCGGCGGCAGCATGCTCGAGGTCTGCGCGGAGCTCAAGCAACTCGGCGCCAAGAAGATCTATCTGATGGCCACCTATGCGTTGTTCTCGAGCGGCTTGAAGCATTTCGACGAGGCATACGAAAACGGCACGCTCAGCAAGGTCTTCGGTACCAACGCCAGTTATATTCCCGATGAGCTGCGCAACCGTGAATGGTTCGTGGCCGTGGACGTGACCCGCTTCATCGCCAAGTTCATTCATATTTTCAACCAGGACGGCTCGATTACCCAATTGCTGGACAGCACCGACAAGATCAACCAACTGCTTGGGCGCCAACTCCCTGGCCGCGAACCGGCCCAGGCCGGGGCCCGGCAAGCTGCCGCGGAGGAGAGCGTGGCTGTAAAAGAAGAAGAATAAGCGTATGTCAACGATGTTATCCGCGCTGCAACAAGCGCGCAGCAGCTATCAACCGGGATTGCCGGCGGTCTTCGGCGAGCATGGCGCCGCGGTCAGCGCCGTTGCCGGCGATTGTCCCGAACCGGAAACCGACCGTGCCAAGCTCAAGCAGTTGTTCCCGCATGGTTACGGCTTGCCGGTACTTACTTTTGCGCCGGGGGCGTCGCCAGTCGCTTCGGCAATCAATGTCGGCGTAATCTTTTCCGGCGGCCAGGCGCCCGGGGGCCACAACGTGATTGCCGGGCTTTACGACGGACTGCAGTCGCTGAACCCCGGCAATAAACTCGAGGGCTTCCTCGGCGGGCCCAGCGGGTTGATTGACAACGAATGCCGCGAGCTGACCGCTGAAATCATCAAACCGTACCGGAACACCGGCGGTTTCGACCTCATCGGCTCCGGCCGCACCAAGCTCGAAAAAACCGCCCAGTTCGACCAGGTGCGGGAAAACTGCCGGAAACTCGGCATCACCGCCTTGGTCATTATTGGTGGGGACGACTCGAACACCAATGCCTGCGTTCTGGCCGAATACTACGCAGAGACCGGGGCCGGCATCCAGGTTATCGGCTGTCCCAAAACCATTGACGGCGACCTGAAGAACAGCTTCATCGAAACTTCCTTCGGTTTCGACACCGCCACCAAGGTTTACAGCGAACTGATCGGCAACATCGAACGCGACACCCTCTCGGCCCGTAAGTATTGGCACTTTATCCGGCTGATGGGCCGCAGCGCGTCGCAGATTACCCTCGAGTGCGCCTTGCAGACCCATCCGAATATCACGCTGATTTCCGAGGAAGTCGCCGCCAAAAAGCAGACTGTCGAGGCCGTCGTGGATTATATCGCCGGTATTGTCGCCGCCCGGGCCGAGGCAGGCATGAACTTCGGCGTGGTTCTCGTGCCCGAAGGACTCCTCGAATTCATCCCTGAAATGAAACAACTGATTGGCGAACTTAACGAACTCATGTCCAAAGGGCGGACCGGCGAACAGTTTGCCGCTGCCGATTTACCGGCAGAAGTGGCCGCGCTCGGGCTGAGTGAGCGTTCGGTCCATGTTTTCCTCCAGATGCCGAATCTGATTCGCGATCAGCTTGTGCTCGACCGCGATCCGCACGGCAACGTCAGGGTGTCGCAGATCGAGACCGAACGCCTGCTCGGCGAGATGGTCGCGGCGAAGCTCAAGGAAGGGAAGAAGGCCAAGAAATTCAGTGCCCTCAATCACTTCTTCGGCTATGAAGGCCGCTGCGCGGCGCCGGGGAACTTCGATGCCGATTATGCCTACAGCCTGGGTTACACCGCTGCGGCCTTGATCGGCGCGGGCAAGACCGGCTACATCTGCAGCATCCGGAACCTGACGCAGCCAGCCGCGGCCTGGACGCCCGGTGGCGTGCCGATAGCCTCGATGCTGAATATCGAGCGCCGCAAAGGTGAAGAAAAAGCGGTCATCCGCAAGGCCTTGGTCGAGCTCGACGGTAAACCTTACGCGGAACTGGCCGCCAACCGCGAGCGCTGGGCGCTCGAGAATGACTATGTCTACCCCGGCCCGATCCAGTATTTCGGGCCGGCTGAGGTTTGCAACGTCACCGCCAGAATTCTTCAGCTTGAACGCGGCTAACTTGGAACTCGGGAGATGGCAACGGATAATAAGCGGGTAGTGGCGGTTATTCCGGCGCGTTACGCCAGCCAGCGTTTCCCCGGCAAGGTGCTGACCCCGATCTGCGGCAAGCCGATGATCCAATGGGTCTACGAACGCACGGCCGCCGCCGCTTTGATTGACGAGACCATTGTCGCTACCGACGACGAGCGTGTCCGGCAGTGTGTCGAGGGTTTCGGCGGCTGTGCTGCCATGACCTCGCCCGAGCATAAGACCGGCACCGACCGCATCGCCGAGGCCATCCGGGACGTCAACGCGGATTTAGTGGTGAATGTTCAGGGCGACGAGCCAATGGTGCCGCCCGACGTGCTTGACCGGTTGGTTCAGGCCATGCTCGAGCGTCCCGAAGCCGAGATGGGTACGATTGCCGTGCCGCTTGACTCGAGCAGTGCTGACTTCCACGATCCGAATGTGGTCAAGGCGGTGGCCGGGGTCAGTGGCTACGCCTTGTATTTCAGCCGGGCGCCCGTGCCCTGCGCCCGGGACGCGCGGCCCGAGGAGGCCCGGCCCCTGCGTCACTGGGGCATCTACGCCTTCCGGCGGGATTATCTCGAGACCTTTGTTAGCTTGCCACAAGGCCCGCTGGAAAGGTGCGAAAACCTCGAACAGCTCCGGGCATTGGAACATGGCGCGAAAATATTTGTCCTGAATAGTAAGCAGGCAACTATCGGGGTGGACGTGCCTGCGGACGTGCCCAAGGTCGAAGCCCTGATGAAAAAACAAGGAATTGCCTAATGGGTTCAGGCAAGGTCTCCATAACTGACCGGATCAAAGTTGGCGGGGGGCAGCCGTTGCTGCTGTTGTCCGGGCCATGCGTGATCGAGAGCGAAGAACTGTGCCTCGAGATCGCCCGGCATCTCCAGGCGCTATGCGCGGAACTGGGTATCAACTACGTTTTCAAGGCGTCGTTTGACAAGGCCAACCGCACCAGCGTCAAATCGTTCCGGGGGCCGGGACTGGCGCGCGGCCTGGAAATCCTCAAGACCGTGAAAGAAACGGTGAACGTGCCGGTGATTACGGATATTCACGAAGCCGCGCAGGCGGCGCCGGTGGCGGCGGTGGCGGACATCCTCCAGGTCCCGGCCTTTCTCTGCCGCCAGACCGACTTGCTGGTGGCCGCCGGGCGCACGGGCAAACCGGTCAATATCAAGAAAGGGCAATTTTTAGCACCACATGACATGCGGCCGGCCATCGAGAAGGTACGCAGCACCGGCAACGACAAGGTGATGGTGACTGAACGCGGCAGCTCTTTCGGCTACGGCAATCTGGTGGTGGACATGCGGTCGCTGGGGATTATGCAACGCTTCGGGGTGCCGGTGATCTTCGACGCGACCCATTCGGTGCAGCTTCCCGGCGGCCAGGGTGACGCCAGCGGCGGCCAGCGCGAGTTTGCCCCGGTGCTGATGCGGGCCGCGGCGGCGGCCGGGGTGGATGGCTTTTTCATCGAGACCCATCCCGACCCCGAAGCGGCGAAGGTGGACGGCCCGAACTCGATTCCGCTGGCGGAAATGGCGGCAATTCTACGGAAAGGAAAAGCGATCCATGAACTGGTCCGAAGCAGCGCCGAAGATTAAGGCGATCATTCTGGATGTGGATGGGGTGTTGACTGACGGCACGGTAGGTTATGGGCCGGGCGGCCGGGTCAAGTTCTTCAATATCAAGGACGGCCACGCGATCAAGATGGCCCTGCGCGAGGGCTTGCTGGTGGGAATTCTCTCCGGCCGGGATGACCCGGCTAACCGGGAACGGGCCGAAGAACTGAAGTTGAGCTTTGCCTACACGGGCGAGAAAGACAAAGTTGCGGCTTTCAAGCGCTTGTTGCAGGAACACGGCCTGAGCGCCGAGGAATGTCTCTATATGGGCGATGATGTGACGGACATTCCGGTACTGCGGCAGGCGGGCATTGGCGTGGCCGTCGGCGACGCGGTGGAGGCAGTCAAGAACTTGGCGGACGCGATCTCGCCCCTGGCCGGCGGCAAAGGCGCTGTGCGCCAGACCATTGTGCGCCTGATGAAGACCCAAGGAACCTGGCAGCGGGCGATGGCCCGCTACCTCGGACTCGAAAATGAAAAAAACAAAGATAAATAAACCTTTGGCGGCGCTGTTCGCGTTGATGCTGGTGCTCGGTGTTGGGGCCGGAAACGAGGGGACATCACACACCAAACTGGCCCTCAGCGAGTTCCGGCTTATCAAGTACAGGGATGACGGCACTCTGGATTGGCTGCTTTACGCTGAGAAAGGGGTCACCGCCGGCAACCGCATACATCTGCAAAAAGCCAGGATCATTTTCTACCGGACGCCGGACGATAAGACGGAAGTAATTTCCCCGCAGTGCAGTTTTGACGAGGCGGCGAAGCGTGGCCGCAGTAAAGAAAAAGTGCAGATCCGCAGCCCGAACATGACTATTGACGGCGTGGGTTTTGACCTCGACGCGCAGAAGCGCATCATCGTCATTCGGCGCCAGGTGCGGGTTAAAATTCTTAATTCGACGGCAAAATTATTTGCAGGACCGGCGAAATAGAGGTATAGTGTTGCTATGAGGCGGAAGACAACAAATACCGGCAATGCCGGTCTGCAAATAGCCGGGCTCGCAATCTTGTTGCTGGGGTTGTGCCGGGGAGGCGGCTGGGCGGGGGAAACGGGTAACGCCGCGGATAAACCCGGCGCTGATAAAACCGCCAAAGTGCCGGCCAAAAAAACTGACACGCCGGAAGCTCCCACTAAAATTGTCGCGGAGTCCCTCCGGTATGACATCACCAAACGCGTGGTCGTCTTCAGCGGCAATGTGCATGTGACCGATGACCAAGTCGACCTGAAAGCGGACAAGGTGACCGTCTACTTTGATGCCCAGAGCAACTTCACCCGGATCATTGCCACCGGCAACGTGACGGCCAAAAATGAGGGTGACAGGGCTACCGGGGGCCACGCCGAATACGACCGGAAGACGAAGGTGATGACGCTTAGTGAAAAACCGGTGCTCGTTACCGGCGGCGCCCGGATTGAAGGCGCGGAAAAAATTGTCTACCACGGCAAAGAGCGCCAGTTTAGAACCGTCGGCGGCAAGCCCCGGACAACCGTTATCCGCCGCGAACTGGACAAAGTCAAGAAACCCCGGGCAGTGCCCTCCGGCGGCAACGACGCGAAGAAGCAAAAGCCGCCGCTGAAATAGCGGCTTAACTGGAAGATTACGATTGAAACCCAGAACCCTGAGCACGGAAAGGAGTATTCAGTATTCGGTATTCGGTATTCGGTACTCAGGATAAGGAACTGAACACTGAATACTGAGACGGCCCGAAGGGCCTATGCGAGCCGCCAGGCGAGAGCGAAGCGGCAACACTGAACACTGAACACTGAACACGGAGTAGGACGCGGCAACACAGTGCCGCGGCTACAAGAACACTGAACACGGAGTAGGACGCGGCAACACAGTGCCGCGGCTACAAGAACACTGAATATGACGAGTGTAGTGGAAAGCGCACTGTTACAAACCAAGGGTCTGGTAAAGACCTATCACGGCAAGCAGGTTGTTGACGGGGTGGACCTGCGTATCGGCGCCGGTGAAGTTGTGGGGCTGCTGGGGCCGAACGGCGCGGGCAAAACGACCTCGTTTTATATGATCATGGGGCTGATCAAACCTGACGGCGGCCAGGTGATCTTCCAGGGCCAGGACGTGACCCCCTTGCCCATGTACAAACGGGCCCGGCTCGGAATGGGCTATCTCTCGCAGGAACCGTCCGTCTTCCGCAAAATGACCGTTGAAGACAATATTATGTGCATCCTCGAGACCCTTGACTTGAGCCGCGAGGAACGTCAGGAGCGATTGCAGCATCTGCTGGACGGGCTGGGGCTGACGGCGCTGGCCGGGCAGAAGGCCCTGACCCTCAGCGGCGGGGAACGGCGCCGGCTCGAGATCACCCGGGCGCTGGTTACCAATCCCAGCTTCATCATGCTCGATGAACCGTTCAGCGGCGTGGATCCCAAAGCGGTGTACGAGGTACATAAGATCATCACCCGGTTGAAAGACATGAACCTGGGCATCCTGATCACCGACCACAACGTCCGGGAAACGCTCGAGATTGTCGGGCGCGCCTACATCATGAACGAGGGCAAAATCCTGTGCGAAGGCACCAGCGATTATCTCATCAAGGACCCGCAAGCCAAGGAGGTATATCTGGGACCGGCTTTTTCGGTATGAACGACTTGTACCCGTAATGGCGGGCCGCGCTCCGCGTGACCGCCTCCAGCGGCGGGAAAGAACGCCCCAAGCAGAACGCCAACCAAAGAGGAGGAAATCAGCGATGGACAAGATCATTACGGCGCGACATTTCCAACTGTTCGACGAGATCAGGGACCATGTCCAGGGACGACTGGACCAACTGGAGGACGAACACGGGAGACTGACATCCGCCCGGGTGATACTGGACCATCAGAAAAGTATATTCAACGCTGAAATCACGCTGCGCGGCCGGCACATCGACATCGAGGCCCGGGCCGAGGCGTTCGACTTGAACCTGGCTTTCGAGGCCGCCTGGGCAAAGGCCGATAAGCAATTGCGCCGGCATTACGATAAGATCAAGAAGCATCATCGGACGCCGGTGTCACAGCTCGAGAGTGAGAGCGAGGAAGTTCTCGACACCAGCGCCTGACCCGGCGCGGGACCTTTGAAGTGCAGACCTCAGCTTAGAATGTGGGGTCTTGGCGTATTGTTGGATGTGCCCGGATGTCCAATTGCCCACATCTTCTTTCCCGCCATTTGGCCAAAACATTTGCCTTCGGCAAAAAAACCGAAACAGGTGTTGACTCACTGGACAAGGTTGCTAAGTTAAGGATTTTAATGGGCATGGGTGTCGTGTCCTGTGGCGGGTATAAGCACATCTAAAGGCCGCCTCTTGCCGCCATCCCTGCTGGAACTACCGAGCGACAGCGAGATTGCTCACCCTGAAGGTGGCAGACATGAACCGTAACCAAGTTGAACGCACACATCAAGGGGCGTTCACCCTCCTTGAGCTTCTCGTCGTAATCACAATCATCACGATACTAATGAGCGCTTTGCTGGTTCCGCTGAGCAAGGGTGCTACCAAAGCACGCTATGCTCGCTGGTTGGGGCTAGTCACTAACAACAGGGCCGATTCCGCCGCCATAATTTATTACCCGCTTCTTGAGGAGGTTGACGGCGATATCTTGGAAAATATGGCCGGCGCCTATGATCAGAAAGAATATAACGTGCCGGTGGATACTGAAAGCCTGAACGGCATAATCAAGGGTGGCGTGGCTTGGTCTGACAGCCGGTTTGGTCCGGCTATCGCCAAGAAATCGCTGCAATTCATTCCCGCATTGAACGGGCACATTGATTGCGGTAATGAGATAGTTTTGGATCGAGACGCTCAACTCACACTTGAAGCCTGGATCATCGTCGCCGGCCACACCGGGGCCTCCCAAGGCATTATCACCAAAGCCAACTCCAACAGTCCCTGGGATGGCATCAGCTTTTTTGTCAATGACGGTCTCGGGCTGAGATTCACACTCAGCAGCGACAGTTCAAACCAAATCACGGTCGCCACCGGTAATAACACCGTGCCGCTGAACAAATGGATCCATGTCATCGCGACCTATGACGGGTCCTCGACAAGTGCCGGAATGAAGATATATGTAAATGGCCAAGAACAGGTCGTTACCGCCTCCGGGGCCCTGACCGGCACGGTGCGGAATAGCTACAGTATTTCAATTGCTTCGTTCAATGGCAACGGTCTTTGGTTTAACGGCGCGGTTGACGAAGCCGCAGTGTACCTGCGCGCTTTGTCGGCCTCCGAAATCCACGCCCACCACAAGGCCGGAAGCTCCTGAATTGGAGTCTGTCTGCAATCCGCGAAGATAGGAGCACGATAGAACTCAGAATGACAAACAGGGAACTGAGGAACTCAGAACTTCTGCCTTCGTCCTTCCTTGTTCGCACTTCTGCCTTGGTTGTGCGTTATGGTCGAAAAAAAGCTTAATGGGGAGCCTGTCCGTGGCCAGGAAGTCCGAGATCATCACCGATGAATGGCTTCGAGTCCTTCGAGTCCCAGAGAAAAAGCGCAATGTCTGGTCAACACGGCTGATCAAGCTCTGCTGCAGCCTGCTGATCGTTGGCGCCGTTGTTTATCTGATATGGAGATTTTACGGCGGGCCCGCTGTAAACCAGCAATTCTCGATCCAGGTTGAACAGGTTAAAGCCGAGTCGATTGTTCAATTCCTGAGTTCCAAATATCCGGATAAGCGGGTTCTGCTGATCACTGAGAAGAAAACAAAAAAGAACGAACGACAGCTACGAACAATCCTGAGAGTATATCGGGAAAGCAAAAAAGATGATCTGCGTTTTGCTCATGCGGAAATCCCGCCGGCGGCAGGAGAGGACGCGGCGATGTTCAGCACCCACATCGATGCCGAAACCTTTGACGGGCTGCTCCAAAGCTATCCAGACTGCGAAATCGTCGTTTCTTATGTTGGTATGCCGAAAGACATCGGGAGGATGTCGATCTGGGAGCAAGAGCATATCCCGAAGTTCCTGATTGCAGATACATTGCCCAACACTCTCGGGCGCTGGGGGGATGCACCGGTCCTGGCAGATTATATTGACCAGCAAGACATCGTCGCGTTGATTGTGCCGCGACGCA
>SDBT01008494.1_pt1 | contig 16761 bp, 19 predicted proteins | sample 2277101 | NCBI WGS metagenome assembly SDBT01 (sample SAMN10404973, study PRJNA504765) | marine sediment metagenome | isolation source: marine sediment core GS10_PC15, 103 cmbsf | place: Arctic Ocean: Southern Knipovich Ridge | collected 2010
TCTCCCCAACGGGATCACCAGCATTTTTCCGACCTGTACGGTCAGGATTTACCAATCCTAAAAAAGGACCCTCGGTTGCGAGCCCGTGGGGGTCTCACCGCACAGATCACATTTCTTCCGGCATGGTGGAACTAAGCCAAGACTCCTAAATAATCGAGACGGTTCACACAAAAGGAAAAAAAGGGCCTGACTCACTGAGACAGACCCTTGCTCTAAAGCGGTTGGGGGTTGACCTTGAACGCCCGTAACTACTCAGGTGGATAGGCTGAAGGCTGAAGACTGTTAGGAAAAAGCACATTTTGAAGCCATGTTTGGTGCAAGAATCAAATGTTTCCCCCAAAGTACGGCAATCGTGCTCTTCTGCCCTCTTCAGCCTTCAGTCTAAACAGCTTCAGCCTGACTACGTGAGTAGTTACGAACGCCCTATTGCTCCCCCCCGTACAACTCTTTTATTTTGGTTCTGTCGGGCTCCCCATCTTCCAGAAGTGGGAAATCGGTTATAAACTCCACATACTGGGGTTTTTTGTATCTGGCGATTCTGGCCCCCACAAAATCGATCAACTCCTGTGGTTCCAGGGTTTCCCCCTCTTTTAGCCGGCAGACTGCCTTGATCCCCTCTTTCCATTTGGGGTCAGGCACGCCAAAAACCACGGTTCGTTCTATTGCCGGGTGCTGGAGCACGATCTTTTCCACCTCCGCAGGATAGACATTTTCACCCCCGGGTTTGATCAGTTCCTTCTCGGCCTTTCGGCCCGCATACCAGAGAAACCCGTCTTCATCAAACCGGCCGAGGTCGCCCGTGTGGTGCCAGCCCTCTCGGAAGGTGTACGCATTGTCTTCCGGGAGATTCCAGTATCCCTTAAAGATCATGGGGCCTTTCATGATAATCTCTCCAACCTCGCCCATCGGGACCTGACGATCATAGTCATCCACAAGCCTTACTTCGGACAAAGGGAGCATCTTGCCTGCAGATCCCGGCCTTTCATTATATGCGCAAAAGGTGGCTACACAGGAGGTCTCTGTCTGCCCGTACATAGAATAAAAGGTGCCACCGGTGATCTCCTGGTATTTTTCGATGGTCTCTGGTGTATCAAGCCCTGACGAAATCCTGAGACTGCTGATATCCCTGCCGGTTTTTTCATGTGCCTCAAGCACCGACGAGAGGATAGGGGCGAAGGTAAACATCATTGAGACCTTCTTTTCTTCGATCATCTCAACGGCCTTTTCAGCATCAAACTTGCTCATATTGACATTCAACACCCCTGCATGGAAACTTGACGTTACCATAAAGAGCCCGCCCACATGAAAAAGCGGGAGGATGTTCAGATGTGCATCATCCGGCCCAAGATTAAAGAAATATCCAAAATGCATGTCCGCGCACAGGACATTGCCGTGGCTCAGCAAGGCCCCCCTGGGTCTTCCCGCCACCGCGGCCGTATGGATGATGACGAACCCGTCATCCGTGGATACGTTTTCCGGTTCGAAGACGTCCTTATGCACCATCAAGGAGCCAAAATCTGAAAGCTTCCCCCCTCCGGGTCTCAGATTGAAATAGCCGTCTACGGAAGGAAGTTTATCCTTTAAGCCTTCAACGGTATCCTGAAACTCCTGATCCGCAAAAACGAGTCTGGGCTGGCAGTCATTGAGATTGAACGCCACCTCATCGGCGGAGAGACGCCAGTTGATAGGCAACACAATCGCCCCAAGACCGGCCGCAGCACCATATAACAGAAAATATTCAAGGCTGTTTTTTCCCAAAACCCCGATACGATCCCCCTTTTCGATGCCCGCCTTTCGCAAGCCGGAGGCAAGCAGATCCACCTTTTCTTTATACCCAAAAAAGGTTAGGGCTCGTTCGTCATCCACCTCGAACCATGCGTCCCGGTCCTTATAGTTGGTCGCATTACGGTTTATCAGATCGTAAAATGTAAAATCATGTAATCCCATGGTTTCCCTCGCAATGAAATGCCCTTTATGGGGTCAATAAAGAAGATGGTGCCCTCTTCCTTAAGCTCTCCTACCTGAACCATCTTATAGGCCTCCAGCACACGAAATTAGTAATCTTGAGACATAATCCGGTAGCCATACCTATTGAGTCTTTTTTTGTCAATCAGTTTGCAGGTAATATTGTGATTTCTTAATAAATTCGGGAGAAATAATGGGGTTTACCTCTCATTTCCGCATCTGACCCAAATCCGGATGCCAATTCTGCGAAGTTATTTTTGCGCAAGCCCTAAGGCGAGGTGAATCAGCCGAAATCCTTTGGCCAGGGATTACTGAAAGCTCATCCGGAACAAGCTTATCCCTATGGAATGCTTGTTTTTCTTTGGGGTACAAGGCGAATTTGGCACTGGTCAAGGAAATACTCATCTGTCATGCCGGCCATAAAATCGCGCACGATTTCAGGAAATGATGTATTTTCCTTGTATTCGGGGGACATGCCATTCAGAAATCCCCTGAAAATATCTGTATCTTCATTTCCCGTTTCAAGGTCACAAAGATATTTTTTAAACAACAGTTCAAACATCAGGTTTATCTTGGGCGTCTGGTCTTTTATTTTTTTATTCCTGTAAATTTCCCTTTCATTGAACTGCTTTAACCGCTTGAGCGCCGTCCCCACCTTGGCGCTGAATTTGACACTGGGTTTGTCCAGGCTATTTGCGACGAGATCTTCCACCAGGGTGTAAACGATAGTCCCATTTGTGTCTCCCAGGATCTCGGTGCATTTTCCAGGTAAATCTTTACGTTTTATCAGGCCAAGTCTTATGGCATCTTCGATATCCCTGCCGATATAGCTTATGGTATCGGCCATCCTGACCACACACCCTTCCAGCGTCGTTGGCCATACATCCAGGGAGGCATCCTTCATTTTTTTTCCTATTTCATGATCCAGGGCGGCAAAATCTTTCCTCTTCTGCGGCGTTAATGCCTGAGAATAAACCTCTCCGTTATGACAGAAAATCCCGTCCAACACCTGCAGGCTCAGGTTCCAGCCTCTCCCTTTCCTCTCTATATCCTGCAGAAACCTGACACCCTGTATATTGTGAAAAAACTCGCCGATATTGTGCGATTTACACAAATCCGAGAGCAACCGCTCGCCATCATGTCCAAACGGGGTATGGCCGATATCATGCCCCAGTGCAATAGCCTCTATCAGGTCTTCGTTAAGCCTCAGGAGACGCCCGACCGTCCTGGCAATCTTTGATACAAGCTGGACGTGTAAAACTCTGTGTGTGATGTGATCGTTTTTTATAAGGTAAAAGACCTGGGTTTTGTCAATGTAGCGAGAATAGGCCAGGGAATGAAGTATGCGATCGGTGTCAACGGAAAAATTCTGTCTGTGTCCTTTGTTAACCTCTTCCTCCTGTTTGAGCCTGACCGCGTCACGGCTCAGACAGGCCCACGGTGAAAACCTTTTCCCCTCTCTTTTATCCAGATCCGTCTTTATTCCCGCCAATAACTCATTTTTTTTACTCACTCGGACCCCTTCTTTTTATCTCCTTTGAAATATATTTTTTTAAACTCTTGCCAGACGTTTCGCCCCCTCTTGGCAATGACTTCGTGCGCACGATCGGCAACATGGCGGGATTCATTTTCGAGTGTATCCTCCACCGGGATCTGCTTTCCTTCTTTTTTGTATTTCCATCTCAAGACAGACTTGGTCACGCTCATCTCGGCATGATCAATGGCTTTCTTGAGGCCCTTCTTAATCTCTTCATCCATGACAACCCCTATCCCAATTGTTAACGGAAAATAGTCATCCCAACCTGAAAGTCTCTCTCACAGCGATTCTCTGCTAATTCTTTCAAGTCTACCCGGTTTTTCAATCCCCGGTGGTGATGGTGCCAGGCAAAAACGGAATTATTTGATCCGCTACTTTTTTCTTGCAAAAAAGAATCAGCAATGGTATCAAAATTGATTCAAAATTTTTCCAATCAGAATGCCTTGGGGGGTTCCTACCTAGGCCACCCCTCTTCTCTGGAAAAATATTGGGCGCCAAACAGGTCGAATATGGCGAAATATAACAGGTTGGTCCGATAAGCTCAAGTCCTTATTAGGGCCAGATCACACGCCCGGAATCTTGCCCGGTGCCTTACTGATTGTAAGGTGCAAGTCATTCCGGATTTAGGAAAAACCGTGGCAAAGAGATCAGCAAAGATCTGTTAATTGAGGAGGATTTGATGGCAGTTACTAACATGAAACAACTTTTAGAAGCAGGTGTTCACTTCGGACACCAGACAAGACGCTGGAACCCCAAGATGAAACCATACATTTTTGGGGCACGCAACGGAATCCATATCATAGATCTTCAAAAAACGGTAAGGCTTTTTAAACTGGCCTATGAATTTATCGTAAAGATTGTCTCCGAGGGATATCCGGTCCTTTTTGTGGGCACCAAAAAACAGGCACACGATTCCATCACCGAAGAAAGCGAACGGTGTGGTATGTTTAATGTGGTGAACCGCTGGCTTGGTGGAACCCTCACCAATTTCCAGACTATCCAAAAAAGTATCGCCCGGCTCAAGGAACTGGAGGCAATGAAAGAAGACGGTTCCATAAACCGGTATAAGAAAAAAGAAATCCTGAAGATGGAAAAGGAGCTGTTCAAACTAAACAGAAACCTCGGTGGCATCAAGAATATGGACGAAATGCCCGGGGCAGTCTTTATAGTTGATCCCAAGCGGGAAAAAATTGCAGTCAGAGAGGCCAGGAAACTAGGAATCCCCGTAGTCGCCATTGCCGATTCCAATGCTGACCCTGATGATATTGATTTTATCATTCCCGGCAATGATGATGCCATAAGAGCCATAAGACTGATTTGCTCAAGAATAGCCGATGCCTGTGTGGAAGGTCACGGTCTTGCAGAAGCACGATTGATAGCAGAGGCAGAATCAGCCAAGGAAAAGAAGGCGGCAGAAGAAGCCGAAGCTCCAGAGGCGGTTGTGCCGGAGGACGATGGAGTGAAAGGCCCGGAAATTATCATTCTTCCAAGAGAGGAAACAAAAAGGGACGAGAAGGAGACAGGGTCGGAAGAACCAAAAGAAGAACCACAAACTGGGACGTCTAATCCGGATACACCCGAAGAGTAACCTAAAAACATTTATTGTTCCCTTTCGGCGCAAATTCATTCTTTGAGATGCTAAAACTCGCATAAGGACGTATCACTACAAAATTTATGGAGGAAAACAGGAATTGACAGTTTCAACTTCGCTTATAAAACAACTGAGAGAAAAAACGGGTGTCGGTATAATGGACTGTAAAACAGCCCTTAAGGAGTGCGATGGAGACATCGACGGGGCAGTCGATTATTTGAGGAAAAAGGGGATTGCCACCGCCAAAAAACGGGGGGGGCGTACAACCTCACAGGGACAGATTCAGTCTTATATTCATGCCGGCGGGAAAATAGGGGTTTTGGTAGAAGCAAACTGTGAAACCGATTTTACGGGAAAAACAGCCGATTTCACAACCTTTGTAAAGGATCTAGCCATTCAAATCGCGGCATCCACCCCCATCGCCATTGACCGTGAACAGGTTCCTGATGACGTCGTTGAGAAAGAAAAAGACATCTATGCTACCCAGGCACGGGAATCGGGTAAACCGGATAAAGTGATCGAAAAAATTGTGGAAGGAAAACTTAACAAATTCTTTGCTGAGTCATGTCTTTTGGAACAACCGTTTGTCAAAAACCCCGACATAACAGTCAAGGATTTGTTAAACGATCTGATAGCCAAAACCGGCGAAAATATCGTGATCAGGCGTTTTGTGAGGTTTCAACTGGGTGAGTCATGAAAAATGAAATAATTTCGGAACTTCGGGACAAAATGACAAAGACGGGGGACGCCCTGAAAAGGGATTTTAAAAAGATCCGGACCGGCAGGGCCTCCATCGCGTTGCTTGACGGCATAAAGGTCGAGTGCTACGAGACTCAAATGCCGATTGAACAGGTGGCCTCTATCTCTGTCCCCGAAAGCCGCCTCATCACCATCCAGCCGTGGGACCAAACGGTCATCGGGAACATAGAAAAAAGCATCCTGAAATCCGAGTTGGGTCTCACACCCATGAACGATGGCAAAATTATCCGGATACCCATCCCGCCTTTGACCGAAGAAAGACGTAAAGAACTGGCAAAGCTGGCCAGAAAAATGGCTGAGGAATGCAAAATTTCAATCCGCGGTCACAGACGGGACACCAATGAAATGTTTAAGGAATTAAAGAATGAAAAAGAACTTTCAGAGGATGAACTTCATAAGGCCCAGGATGAGGTGCAAAAAATAACAGATGAATTTACCAAGAAAACCGATGAGATCACGGCAGAAAAGGAAAAAGAAATCCTGGAATTTTGACCCTCATCGTCTCATCCCTTCAACCTTCCAAACTCCTCCAAACTCCTAAGGGCTTGCGCAAAAAAAAACTTTACAGAATTAGCGCCCAGATTTGGATCAGAATTCTTAAATCCCACATTTGACTCTTCGGCACAAGGTTCAGGGTACCACGGGGCATATCTTGCCCTTTTTTGATGCAAATTTACTTTTAGGATATAAATGCTTATACTATGACATCTATAGATCCCAATAAGTTACCGCAGCATGTGGCCATAATCATGGACGGAAATGGCAGGTGGGCCAAAAGAAAGTCCATAAACCGTGTCCGTGGGCATCAACAGGGAGCCAACAAGGTTAGGGAAATTGTAAGAACCAACCGTGAACTCGGTATTCCGTGGCTTACCCTATACGCTTTTTCAGAGGAAAACTGGAAAAGACCCCAAAAGGAAGTCGGGGCGCTTATGAAACTTCTCAAACGTTTTCTCAAAGGCGAACTGGAGGAGATGCAGCAAAACGGGATACGGCTTCAAAGCATAGGGAGGATACAAAAACTCCCGAAAGACACCCGGGACGTTCTTCTTGATGTCATAAACCAAACTGCCGCCAACAAGGACATGGTGCTGACACTGGCCCTCAGCTACGGCGGTAGACAGGAGATCCTGGATGCAACCAGGAAAATAGCGAGTGAACTGGAAAGGGGCAGGATCAGGGCGGATGAAATCTCGGAACAGATGATTTCAGATTCACTTTATTCGAAAGGCATGCCCGACCCTGAGTTGCTGATCAGGACCAGTGGTGAATACCGGGTCAGCAATTTCCTTCTCTGGCAAATTGCCTACACTGAAATTTATATTACCCAGACCCTGTGGCCGGATTTTGGAAAAGATGAATACCTGGAGGCGTTACAGGATTTCCAAAGGCGGGAAAGGCGGTTCGGAGGAACAAAAAAGGACTAAGGGCCTGCGCAAAAATAACTTCATTACGACGTATTGGAAACAGCAGAGAACATAGGATAAACGTAACCGTTCACAGGTTCAGGGTTCAACGTTCAAGGTTAAGGACAAAGAAGGGATTGAAGACTCGAAGTCCTGTAACTTCTCAATAAATCCGGAAGAAATAATAGGATTTCTGGAGAGAATGGAACCTTGAACCCCTGAACCTTTGAACCCGTGAACGCTTGCGGATAAACAATGGAAAATTTGATAAAGAGATGACGAACACACATCTAAAACGATGGATCACGGCCTTGATCGCCATACCTGCACTCGTCCTTGTCATAGGCCCTGGACCGAGATGGCTGTTCCATCTGTTGCTCTGTGTTGTCTCTTTGGTCGGTCTCAGGGAGTACTACGGCATAGCCGCTGCCCGAATCCCTGGTTTTATTCGTTGGTCTAATTCTTTTTTGGTGGTTTTGTTGTTTTTTGCTATTTATATGCGGCATATCCTGCTGGCACCCGTCCTAATCGTACTTTGGACATTTCTTCCCATGACCTATTTCATGTTTACCTACCGGTCACATCAAAAGAGTTCAACGGAAGATCTCGGGAAAGCAGTTTTTGGTCCAATTTACGTTGCGTTGCCACTTGCCCTGATCGCACTTATTGACTTCCGTCCCGGGGGAGAGGGTTGGATATTTTTTCTCCTGACCGTTATTTTTGCAAGCGACACCGGCGCCTTCTATATTGGAAAACTATTTGGAAAACACAAACTTTATGAGGCAGTCAGCCCCGGGAAGACCTGGGAAGGGGCCATCGGGGGGTTGGTCGGCAGCCTTATTGGTGCCTCGCTATTCCTCCGGTTGTTCCGACTACATCCTCTGGATGTAAAGGTGGCAGTCCTTGTGCTTTTGCTCTCCGCAGCAGGTCAAATTGGAGATTTGGCAGAGTCCGCACTGAAGAGGGGCCATGGGGTAAAGGATTCCGGGCATATTCTCCCCGGACACGGAGGGATCCTTGACAGGATCGATGGCCTTATTTTTGCAATACCTGTCCTTTATCTATATATCTTTCTCTGGGCTGTGTGAAGAGGGTAACCTTTTATGAAAAAAATAGCGATATTGGGCTCTACCGGCTCTATAGGAGTTAATGCCCTTAAAGTTATCCAGGCCAATCCTGAAAAATATGAGGTCACGGCCCTAGCGGCAGGCAGAAATATTGATCTTCTTTTGAAACAGATAGAGGATTTTCGGCCTGTGGCCGTCTCGATTCTGGACGAAAACCTTGGTTCAGAACTAAAGAATCGGCTTGGCGGCAATAAAGGACCCGAGGTATTTTATGGGAACGACGGGGTTGTACGCCTTGCCACCCTTGACCAAATTGACACAGTTATATCAGCCATGACCGGCGCAGCCGGTCTATTGCCCACATATGAAGCGATCAAATCCGGCAAAGATATTGCGCTGGCCAACAAAGAAACCATGGTGATGGCCGGTCATCTGATAATGACGGCCGTAAAAAAAAACGGGGTGTCTCTGGTTCCCATTGACAGTGAACACAGCGCAGTACTTCAATCTTTGCAGGGTCATACAAAGGAAGATCTCAGACGCGTGATCCTGACCGCATCCGGGGGGCCTTTCAGGGACGTTCCCATGGAACAGATGACGACCATAACCCCTGCCCAGGCCCTAAACCATCCAAACTGGCATATGGGGCCAAAAATAAGCATCGATTCGGCCACCATGATGAACAAAGGCCTCGAAACCATCGAGGCCAAATGGCTCTTTGATCTGGAAATGGCTCAAATCGGCATCCTCATACATCCCCAGAGTGTGGTTCACTCAATGGTTGAGTATAACGACGGGTCTATCATCGCACAACTGGGTATCCCTGACATGATGATCCCCATATCCTATGCCCTCTCGTTCCCTCATCATTTAAAAAACGACTTCTCGACCCTCAGGCTTGAGGAGATCGGGGTGTTAAACTTTGAAAAGCCGGACATGAAAAAATTCCCCTGTCTCGAGCTCGCCTTCAGGGCAGCAGAAATCGGGGCCAGTATGCCGGCCGTCCTAAACGCGGCAAATGAGATCGCAGTTGAGTCCTTTTTGGATGGGAAAATTGCGTTCTTGGATATCCCTGCGCTAATCGATAAAAGTATGGAGGCACACAAGCCACACCCTGTTGAAACCATTGAAATGGTTATGGAGGCAGACAGGTGGGCTCGGAAAACGGCCCGGGGCTTGTTAAAAAACTAAAATATTTAAAGAGGTTCGGAACGACTTATGCATATTTTTCTCTATTATATAGTACCCTTTGTTGTGGTGCTCGGGATTTTGATCTTTTTTCATGAGCTGGGGCATTTTCTCGTGGCCAAACATTTTGGCGTAAAGGTCCTCAAATTCTCACTGGGCTTTGGTCCCAAACTGATTGGAAAAAAAATTGGGGAAACCGAGTATCTTATCTCCCTTTTTCCGCTGGGAGGCTATGTCAAGATGCTCGGAGAAAACGGTGAAGAGGGGGATGAACCCCTCACTCCGCAGGAGGAGATGAAGTCCTTTAGCAACAAGCATCCGCTCAAGCGTATTGCTATTGTAGCGGCAGGCCCTCTTTTCAACCTCTTTCTGGCCTTGGTGATTTTCTGTGGGTTTTTTCTGATCGCCGGCACCCAGGTAATGATCCCCGAGATCGGCCAGGTCAGGGAAGGTTCCCCGGCGGACAAGGCAGGGCTTTTAAAAGGAGATGTGATTGTCGCAATAGAGGGGACGCCGTTGGAGACATGGGCCAAAATCAAGGACGTGGTCCAGGATAGCGCCGGGAAGCCCCTTCAATTCACAGTAAAGAGGAGGGATGAGTCACTGACAGTAACAGTGATCCCGGAGATATCGATGACCAAAAATATCTTTGGTGAAGAAATCAAATCAGCCCTTATCGGCATTATAGCGGCGGGCAAATCCAAACAGGTTTTCCCAGGGCCTTTGGAATCAGTCAAGGAGGGTTTCAGAAAGACGTGGCAAATCACAAAACTCACCTGCCTGACCATTGTAAAGCTTTTTCAGCGGGTGATCTCAATAAAGACCCTCGGCGGCCCCATCTTGATCGGCCAGATGACAGGACAGCTGGCCCAGGAAAATTGGGTCTATTTGTTTCCCTTTATGGCGGTGATAAGTATCAATCTGGGCATCTTAAACCTCCTCCCCATTCCCATTCTGGACGGGGGCTTTATCATATTTCTCCTTTTGGAGCTTGTTGTTGGAAAACCGCTTAGCATCAAAAAACGGGAACTGGCACAAAAGGCAGGTATTTTTCTCCTTGTCATTTTGATGGCTGTCGTCGTTTACAATGACGTAACAAGGCTCTTTGAATAGGCTTTGATTGATGATTTTGGCTATCAACACATCCACGCTCCAGTTTGGGGTGGCCCTGTTGGACGAGGAAGGATCAGTCCGGGTCGAATACTTTATGTCCAGGGGAGAGGCCCATTTTGGTAACCTCATGCCGGCCCTTGATTTCTTGTACAGCTCGTCCAAGTCCGATATTCACAGTCTGAAATGCCTCGCAATTGCCGTAGGCCCTGGCAGCTTTACCGGGCTAAGGGTAGGGCTTTCAGTGGCCAAAGGATTGTGTCATGCGCTTGAGATTCCTATTGTTGGTATCTCAAGCCTTGAGGCCCTGGCCAGTCAACTTTCCTGTTCGGATTTACCCATAACCGCACTTCTTGACTCCAGAAAAGAGGAGTTTTTCGGAGCACAGTTTAGCAGGAATGACGGATGTGATCTCAGAAGAACCCATGCGGATTTTGTCTTGAAAGCAGACGCCCAACCAGCCCTGTTCGAGCTTCCTTCCCTCTTTGTGGGGAACAGTTTTCCCACCCAGGGCCCTCTTATAAAAAAGATGTTTGGGGACCAGGCAAGATTGGCACCCGCGCTTTGCTGGAACCTGAAAGCGTCTTCTGTTGGCGTTTTGGGCCTCAAGCGGTTTTACGACCAGGCGTTTGATGACCCGCAGACCCTTTCTCCAATTTACCTTCGCCCTCCCGATATCCGGCCCAGCCCGATTCGCTCCTGACCGGCGCCTAAATCAAAAACCTATTCAAACATGGTTTTTTTTAGCCTCTTGATCGGTAACCTCTCAATAAGTGCGGGAGAAATAGTAACCTATCTGGAGTGGGGTCGGGTGTTTCTTGAAGGCGCTCTCTCAAAAGGGATTTACGTCGCACTTTCGCAGTGGGTGTTGGCGTCCCAGGGTTAATCGGGGTTGTGTTCAAGTTCCAAAACGTGAAGCCCATTGACAAAAAGAGTCAATAGTTATATAGGTTTTCTAAAAATAAGAGGGGCTTTTTCATGTGCGATGAAAATATGATCAAGCGTCTTTGATCTGCCTTTTATGGATGAATCTCGAATTAAAAATAAATGGCCAATAGCCAAGGAAGGGTTTCCTTTTCTCATTATTGGCTGTGTCTTAACCCTTTTGTTTTATTATATCGACATCCTTTTTCTGACTACACTATCAGCCATCGCAACACTTTTTGTCGCCTTCTTTTTCAGAGACCCTGAACGCAACAATCATGTGAGTGAAAAGACAGTAGTTGCGCCCGCTGATGGCAGAATACTAAAAATCCATCACCTTGAGCACAAAAAAAACCCTTTGGGCCAACCGGCATTCAAGGTGAGTGTTTTTATGACAGTCTTTAATGTTCATGTAAACCGCATCCCTGTTGAAAGTGTTATAAAAGACATCACCTACAACCCGGGGAAATTTTTTTCCGCCAACCTGGACAAGGCCTCAGAGTTCAACGAAAACAATCAAATCACCCTTGAGACCCGTGATGCACATAAGGTCGTGTTTATTCAGATTGCAGGCCTTATTGCAAGACGTATTGTTTGCTGGGTCAAGGCTGGGGAGAGGGTGACAACAGGCCAAAGGTTCGGTCTTATACGGTTCGGGTCGAGGGTTGACATCTACCTCCCGGACGACACCCAAATCACAGCCCAAATAAACCAAAAAGTCAGAGCGGGACAAACGGTTATCGGGTATCTGTCATGAAACGACGGAGAAAAAAAAGATCCAGGAAAACAGGTAAACGCGGCATTTATATTCTCCCCAATCTGTTTACATCTGCCAGCCTCTTTGGCGGATTTTTTGCCATAATCGCCGCTATACAAGGGAGATATGAAACCGCAGCAATTGCCATTCTCATATCGTGTGTTTTTGACGGCCTTGATGGAAAGGTGGCACGGCTCACCCATTCCACCAGCCTCTTCGGAACGGAATACGATTCGCTGTCGGATTTAGTGGCCTTTGGGGTCGCGCCGGGCATATTGGCCTTTCAATGGGCCTTAGAGCCATTTGGACGGTTAGGTTGGCTGGCGTGTTTTGTGTTTGTAATATGCGGCGCTTTGAGACTTGCGCGATTCAACGTACAAAAAGACAGTGTTGAGGCCAACTTCTTTAAAGGCCTGCCTATTCCTGCAGCGGCGAGTTTTATAGCTTCCATGGTCCTCTTCACAAAGGCGATTGGGGGGTTTTCCGGATCAAAGCACATTGTAATCATTGTGCTGGTCTATGTTTTGTCTTTTTTGATGGTGAGTTCCATCCACTATATCAGTTTTAAAGAATTTGACCTCAAAAAGCAAAAGCCCTTTAATGTCTTGGTGGCCATCATCTTGATTCTCATCGTCGTGGCCTATAAACCCAAAATCATGCTTTTCTTAATCCTCACCGGTTACATCCTGTCGGGCCCGGTCGTTTCCCTGTATCGTTTTCGAAAAAAACGAGCCATGGAGGTCACTCTCATAAAAGAAACGCCGAGGGTTGAAGAGGAATAGGATGAGAATTACCGGCGGCCTGGTGAAAGGCCGGATTTTATCAGGCCCAAAGGGGCTTATAATCCGCCCCACTTCTGATCGGGTTCGAGAAGCCATCTTCAATATCCTTGGCCAGGATCTGACCGGATTCAACGTGCTTGACCTTTTTGCAGGCACCGGGAGTCTCGGATTAGAGGCGTTGAGCAGAGGGGCATCGCGAGCCGTTTTTGTTGATAAACTTCGACAGTCGGTTAATTTGACAAAAAAAAACATCGACGTGTGCGGTTTCCTGCGTTCAGGGGTAATTCTGAGGAAGGATCTCACAAAAGGCTTCCCTTGGGAACACCCCTCCCTCAGTGGAAAATTTGATCTTATCTTCCTTGATCCGCCTTACAGAAAAGATCTAATACTCCCTTTACTGTCAGGAATTTCCTCCGAAGAAAAACTCTCAGACGGAGCGCGGGTAGTAGTCGAGTCCGGCAAGAAGGAAGATCTGCCTTCCTCTTTTACTGATCTCGAAATGGACACCCTCCGACATTACGGGGATACAATGATAACCATATACAGATACGAGGCAAGACAATGAGTCAGAAAACAGCTATATATCCGGGTTTTTTTGATCCGATAACCAACGGACATCTGAGTATTGTAACACGGGGTCTGGAGATATTTGACAAACTTATTATCGCGATACTGAACAATCCACATAAGACCCCACTCTTTTCCATAGATGAAAGGATCTTTATGATAAAGACCGCAGTAAAAGACAAACCGAATATCGAGGTTGACACCTTTGATGGATTGCTGGTGGATTATGCGGTCAGCAAGAATTCGAATGTAATTCTGAGAGGACTGAGAGCCCTTTCTGATTTTGAATATGAGTTTCAGATGGCCCTCATGAACCGAAAACTGAACAGAAACATTCAGTCCCTCTTTTTGATGACCGACTACAAATGGTTTTATACCAGTTCAACTATAATCAAAGAGGCAGCAAGTTTTGGAGGTGACATCACCGGTCTTGTTCCTGACATTGTAAGCCGAAAATTGAAAGAAAAATTTCGCAGTTAAAAAACACTTGACACCCTTTTCCTCATAAGCAATATTTATTACGCTAATATTTTGACCCATGCGTTGCTTTGGTGAAAAAGACTAAGGGCCTGCGCAAGAATGGCGTCGCAGAGTTGGCGTCCGGATCTGAGTCCCGTCTGGTTGCGTCAATTGAGCAAAACCAGAGAAATAGTTATACTATTTGGAGTATTTTGCGATTGAAGTGGGAACGAAGATGACCTGAAGATGGCATGCGAAAATGTAAAATTATTTCTGTGCAAACCCTAAGATGAGGAGGAGTATCGAGGTGGCTCTGACCAAAGAACGGATTATTGACAGCATCTACCACCAGGTTGGACTCAGCAAGAGCCAGTCTCGGGTTGTTGGGGAAAAACTCCTAGAAATCATGAAACGCACCCTGGAAAACGGAGAAAGTCTTTTGATTAGCGGCTTTGGTAAGTTTGTGATAAAGAAAAAGGCAGAAAGAAGAGGAAGGAATCCCCAGACCACCAAAGATCTCCAATTGAGAGCAAGAAGGGTTGTTGTCTTTAAAACCTCCGGGGTTCTCAGAGATAAGATTAATCAGGGGTCTAAAAACTAACCACAAAGGCCCCTTCAAAACCCATATCTTCCAACCTCTTCTGGATTTGTCTGGCCGTGTCAAGACTTTTTGACCTTGAGACCCTTACCCTGTACGTAGTCCCCTTGGCCATGTCCTTATAAACCGCGACCTCCACGTAGGAAAAAATCACCTTTAGACGTTCGCCAATAATAAGGGCATTTTCTTTATTGCTAAATGCCCCCACCTGAACCGTAAATTCACCTTGGTTGAGATCTTTGAATTCCACCACGGGTTCGCTCCCGAGCGGCGATTTGAGTTCCCCCACCTCCTTTCCGAGTGCTACTACTTTTACTCTTGAGACACCGGGTCCGATCAGACCTATCTCTTTTGCAGCCGCATAGGACAGGTCGATGATCCTTCCCTTCACAAAAGGACCTCGATCCCTTATCTCAACGACAATCTCTTTCTTGTTGTCAAGGTTCAGCACCCTCACATAGGTACCCAGTGGCAGGGTCTTGTGGGCAGCGCTCTTTTTATACATGTCATACAGTTTACCGCTTGAGGTGGGTCGTCCATGAAATTCCCTCCCATACCAGGACGCCCTGCCGAACTGGACAAAACCTTCAGATCCGGGTAACGGGAAATACCGCACCCCATCAACCATGTATGGTCTGAGAGTAGGCTCCTTATAGTCCCGTGGGATGACAACAAGTTTTCTGGAGGACCCATGAACGGGCGTGGCATAGTGCGTTTCCCTTGCACAGGCATTCACATACAAAAATATAAACAAAACCAGGATCAGAACCCTTTTCATCTTTAACCACCACAATAGTTTATGCTCATCAAACATGGAACCGCACACCCATCTTATCAATAAAAAATTTTTAATCAATTTCAAAAATGCTTTTTTAACCCTGATCTGATTCCCATAATCCTCCCCTTTTTTATAGCACACACAAAAGGTTGCCTGCCTTTCCGATTTTTCTTGACATGGAAATGAACTTTTTCTAGCCTTAGAAAGTAACTATATTGTAACTATAATGTAATCACACATTTTTTGTGTCCTTGAAGTAAAATTGCTTTTTAATATATCTAACGGAAGGATTTAACCTAATGAGATTAAAAGATAAAATCGCCCTTGTAACCGGAAGCAGCCGTGGCGTTGGCAGGGCCGTTGCACTGGCCTATGCAAAAACAGGTGCAAAAGTGGTCATAAACTACACCGCCAACGAGAAAGCGGCTGCTGACGTGGTGAGGGAGATAGAGAACATGGGGAGTGAGGCCATTTCAGTAAAGGCGGATGTGGCACAGAAATCTGATGTGGAACATCTGGTTTCAACCGCTATTGAAAGGTTTGAGAAACTTGATATCCTGGTCAACAATGCAGGATTTACCCGCCCCTCCATGATGGTCAAGATGACGGAAGAGCAGTGGGACCAGGTAGTTGACATCCATCTGAAGGGGGCCTTTCTCTGTTCACAGGCGGCCGCTATCCATATGGAAGGGCAAAAGAGCGGAAAGATCATAAATGTGACGTCTGTGGCCGGACTTGTCGGCACTGTTGGCCAAATCAATTACAGCGCCGCCAAGGGAGGCATCCTGAGTATGACAAAATCCATCGCAAGGGAACTCGCCCGTTATAATGTCTGCGCAAATGTAATTTCCCTGGGAATAGTGGCAACGGATATGACTGAAAAACTAAGGTCCGATGAAAAACTCAAAGAGATCTATATGAACAGGATTCTTCTCAAACGTTTTGCTGAACCCGATGACATATCGCCTGCCTTTGTCTTCCTGGCCTCTGACGAAAGCAACTACATCACTGGCCAACTCCTTTGTGTGGACGGCGGATACGGGATGATTTAGGTAGCCGGTTAGGGCTTGCGCAAAACTAACTTCTAGGCATGTAAACAGAATAAATAAAGGAGGAACAAAATGGGTACGCCGGATAGGATTGTAACCTGGCAGATGGTTAACCCCGCATCACGGAAAAAGGAATCCGGGGAAGAAATCCCGGCCAGAGTGGAAACAAAAGAACTTCCCGTACCGGACCTAAAACAGAGTGGTGTACGCGGGGTAGTAGAGGA
>SDBT01008495.1_pt1 | contig 16759 bp, 14 predicted proteins | sample 2277101 | NCBI WGS metagenome assembly SDBT01 (sample SAMN10404973, study PRJNA504765) | marine sediment metagenome | isolation source: marine sediment core GS10_PC15, 103 cmbsf | place: Arctic Ocean: Southern Knipovich Ridge | collected 2010
GTGGACACTGTATTATATGCAGGTTTGGGTTCCGGAAAACGGGAAATGACATCCTTTGTCATCCCCTCTCCCATCTCCCAGAGGAATTGCATTACTTGTTCTTCAGCTCTGGTCAATCTGTTCATAGGTATTATATATATAGAACGAAAAGTATCAGGCTTACCGTCTACAAACATAAAACTATTTATCTAGTTTTAAAACTATTTTTGCAGTTCTTTAACTATTTGTATAGTTTTTAAATAAGCAAAGGTTCGGAACTTAATTGTAATTATAATGGATCAGATCAATATTCCTTCCTCGTACATGGAGGATGACCGCTTGGCCATGACCAGCCAGGAATAATAAATGAAGAGTCCCAGTAAGAGGTAAGTATAAATATCATAGAACCGGATTGCCAGGTAGACCTTTTCCCCTACCGTATCACTACCTTCCATCCCCAGGAAAACCATCAATGCGATGAATACCCAGTAGGCGACCTTTCCCAGCTTATTTAGAGACTTAATATCTATTAACAGCACAGGGAGCAGGCAAAAGATCAGGGTCACCAGGTGGGCAGTCCACGTAATCCCTGCAAACAGGTGTGTAAATAAAATGATGGAGGCCAGGTAGGCCAGGCTAAAATACCTCTTCCTCCTCTTAAGCAATATGGCATTGAAAATCAGTATCAATAGCAGCAGGATCTGAAGGATGGTTAAAACCTTAATGATTCCCGCATAATCCTTTGTGGAAACATTTTCATTGGTCCTTGTTTCCGGGTAAAAAGTCTTGAAAAATCCAGCCTTGAGGCCATGATTCGCCTGGTCAGCCACAATCCTTCCCTCCAATATATATTGCCTGACAAGTATTTCATAATTATCCACATGATCCTGAACCCACATATCCCACCCCCGGGTGCTTATAGGCAGCGTTAAGCAGAGTATAGCTGTCAGGATCATAGTTAGCACGACCTTCCTGGAAAAATGAAAGAAAAATACGTAGGCAGCCAGGAATACCGGGATAATCTTAATAAACGTTACAAATATGAACAGGATCCCGGCAATATGTGGTCTATTTTTTGAAAGATAATATATCCCACCCAGGATAAATACCAGGATGATATAGTTGATCTGGAACATGACCAGGTTGTTCCAGAAATATTTGAGCGTGAAGATCGTGGCCAGGACCAGGGCCATCTCAGACTTTCTTGAACTCACCCCGATATTCAGGAGTGTTTTATACAGGAGATATATTGAAAACGGTAGCAGTACAAGGGCATTGAGCAGAAACAGGATAAGGGCAGAAACCTGTAAGGGAACTGCATGAAGCGGTTGCCAGAGGAAGGGGCCAAAGGGTGGAGAAATGAAAGGGCGCCACTCATCCCTGTAGTATAATTCCTTCTTATTGAAGAAATCTTTTCCTGCCTGCCAGATAATCCAGTGATCTGAATCCTCAGTGATCTCCTGTGATTTGGGAATGGAGACGGCGATCATTCCGGCCGTGTATATAATAATGATGATAAATAACCAGGGCCGTTGGCGGAATGCTTTTTTAAGATTGATCATCCAGTTAAGTAATGTAACTCAATAAAGATAGCTAATATTGATTTGCTTCCCACTTCAAAATTCAGAAGCAAGTTTCAGAAGATTATCACCTTTTACCCTGGTAATGATCCATTCTTTCATCAGGGTCGCCCCAAGGGATTCATAAAAATTGATCGATGGCTCGTTCCAGTCCAGTACTGCCCATTCATACCTGCCAAATTTCTGGTCTACAGCCAGTTTGGCCAGGTAGGCAAGCAATGCCTTCCCAAAGCCTTTCCCCCTCTCCTCCTGTTTGATATAAAGATCCTCAAGGTATAAGCCCGGTTTGCCAATGAATGTGGAAAAATTATAAAAATAAAGCGCATAACCCACCGCATCTGAATAGTATTCCCCGATGACAACTTCCGCAAATTGTTTCTCACCGAAAAGGTATTGCCTGAAATCATCCTCGGTGGCATGGACTTCATGGGATAGTTTTTCGTATTCTGCCAATTCCTTTACGAACCGGAGAATCAGCGAAACATCTGATTCGGCTGCATGTCTGATCGTAAATCCATCAATTTTAGTTGAAATAGTCATGAACTTGATTTATTATAAATCATTAAATACCTGCAATATGCTATTTTTTTTGTAATTTTTTAACCTCAAAAGGTTTGGAACTAATAGGGGAACTAATAGGTCCAAACTAATAGGTCCAAACTTTAAATCTCCAATCCATGGAACCAGATCTATTTCACCAGAAACCCCAGAAAGAATATAAAAAAGCGATTGTTGTCGGCGCCTCCTCAGGTATGGGTAAAGAACTCGTAAAAATCCTGGTTAAAAAAGGATACAATGTTGGAATCACCGGCCGCCGGGAACACCTGCTGAAAGAATTAAAGGAGGCCTATTCTGGCAGGATATTTTATAAGGCTTTCGATATCCGGGACCTTTCAAAGACCACCAGATCTATCAGGGAACTGATCAAAAGCCTGGACGGCCTGGACTTGCTGGTACTCAGTTCCGGGGTTGGCTTTCTGAATGAAGAGCTGGACACGGAACCGGAATTTCAAACCATTGATACCAATATTACAGCTTTTACTGACATCATGACCTTCACCTTCAGGCACTTCCAGAAGCATCCCCCGGGACACCTGGTAGGCCTGACCTCAATCGCAGCCCTCCGGGGGAATAAATCAGCCCCTGCCTACAATGCATCAAAAGCATACCAGTCGAATTACCTCGAGGGATTAAGGCAGAAGTCCAGGAAGCAAAAATTAAAAATCACCGTATCAGACATCCGTCCGGGTTTCGTTGCAACTGACATGGCCAAAGGAGAGAAATTGTTCTGGGCAGCATCACCAGAGAAAGCTGCCGTCCAGATCTACAGGGCGATCAGGCGAAAAAGGAAAATCGCTTATATATCCAAAAGATGGGGACTTTTTGCCCTCATGCTAAAAATTGCTCCACGTTGGATGTATGACCTTTTTTAAGGATTTAAGGCTAGCGAATGAAAGAATTCTGGGATCAACGATACAGTGAACCCGGCTTTGCCTATGGCATGGAGCCCAATGCTTTTTTCGTGGAGGTATTGGATTCCCTTACCCCGGGCCGACTACTCCTGCCTGGTGAAGGTGAAGGGAGGAATGCCATCTATGCAGCAGGTAACAGTTGGAAAGTCAGCGCTTTTGATCAGAGCATTGTTGCCCGTGATAAAGCCCTGGAGTGGGCAGCATTAATGGACCTGCAATTTGATTACCGGCTGGTCAGCATGGAAGAATTTTTCTGCCCGGATCCGATCTTCGATCTCATTGCCATAATTTATATCCATTTGCTTCCCGAAACCAGGCTGCAGGTTCACAGGCATCTGTCAGCATGCCTGAAGCCGGGTGGAAAAATCATCCTGGAATGCTTTCACAAGAACCAGCTCAGGTACGGGACCGGCGGTCCGCCGATCGAAGAGTTACTGTACCAGGAGGATGACATACGATCCGACTTCACTGCCCTGGATATTGATCTCTGCGAAGAACAGGTGCTGGATATTCTCCAGGGAAAATACCATTCCGGCAAATCAAGTGTGGTCAGGCTGATCGCAAATAAACCAATTTAATTATCTTAACCCTCCACTAAATCTTTGCCTGATGAAATCGCCCAAAACTACATGTGTACATGCCGGCACCCTTTTTGATGAGAAGACCAGGGGAGTAAACTCTCCCATTTACACCTCGTCCTCTTTCGAATACCTCGACCTGGATGAAGCTGTTTATCCGAGGTACTTTAATATCCCTAATACAGAAGCCCTTGGAATAAAAATAGCTGCCCTTGAGCAGGCTGAATCGGGGATGGTATTCAGTTCAGGGATGGCAGCCATTACCTCGGTCCTATTCGCTTTCCTGAGGCAGGGTGATCATGCCATTTTCCAGACAGGTTTGTATGGCGGGACTTTTCACTTTGTAACGACTCAGCTGGAAAGGTTCGGCATAGGGTATGATATCTCAGTTGATAATGAACCTGCCACATTTGAAGGTCTCATTAAAGAGAATACCCGGTTGATCTATATTGAAACACCCTCCAATCCACTGCTCAAGGTAACAGATATCAAAGCTACGGTAAAACTTGCCAGGTCAAATAACCTGATCACGGTGATAGACAATACTTTTGCTTCTCCCATTAACCAGAATCCCCACCACTTTGGTATCGATGTGGTGATCCACAGTGCGACAAAATACCTTGGCGGACATGCCGATATCTGTGCCGGAGCAGCTGCCTCAGGGAAAGAAAACATGCTAAAGATCAGGGACATGGCACGCGGTCTGGGAGGAAGCCTGAATGCCCAGACAGTATACCTGCTCGAACGAAGCATCAAAACCCTGGCCCTGAGGATAGAGCAGCAAAACCGCAATGCTCAGTACCTGGCTGAAAAGTTGTCCGTACATCCTTCTATAGAGCAGGTTTATTACCCGGGATTAGCAAATCACCCGGAGCACGAAATAGCCTGCCGGCAAATGTCTGGATTCGGGGGCATGCTTTCCTTCGAAATCAGGGATCCTGACCCGGTTGGATTCCAGCGTAACCTGAAACTCATCAGGCCATCCGTCAGCCTGGGCGGAGTGGATACCATCATTTGTTCCCCTGCCCTCACATCCCACCGCCATTTAAGTCCACAGGAAAAAAAGAATGAGGGGATAAGTGACAACCTGCTACGGCTCTCTGTGGGCATTGAAGATGCTGATGATCTATTGCATGATATTGAGCAGGCATTTAATGCCCTTGCTTGAAACATTCCCTGTTATAAAAACGTTTAAATTTTATAAATCAACACCTTTTGATATGAGACCCCTATGCCTCGCAATGTTGGTCCTGGCTTTCGGATGCTTATCACACCAGTCTGTCCAGGCACAAATTGATCCGAATTCCGTACCTGCTGTAGGAACCATGGTACGAATAACCATGTCGGACGGATCGGTTTACTTAGGTGAGATAATTTCCCAGGAACTGGGCATTATCCGCTTAAAAACAATGAACCTGGGAACACTCCAGGTCCCGACCGTCAATATAGAACGACTCGAGGATCTCACCGGCGATAAAATGCGAAAGGGCAAATACTGGTTCGAAAACCCCAGTTATAACCGGTATTTCCTGGGACAATCGGCGCAGCCTCTCCGGAAGGGGGAAGGCTACTACCAGAATATCTGTGTCTTTTTTAATGCCGCACATTACGGCATTACAAAGAATATTTCCATCGGGGGTGGCTTTGAATTCCTGTCTACTTTTGGTGCACAAACGCCAATCTTCTTTCTTTCCGCCAAGGCGGGTTTTCCATTTGGTCAAAGATCCAGCGCAGGTGCCACCATCAGGTATCTGAACATCGCAGACCTGAGCGGGGACAATGATATTGATACAGACCTGGCCGGAGGATTATTCCTTGGAACCGCCCAGTATACTTATGGAACTAACAACCATAACATTACCGGTGGGATAGGCTATGGTATCGCAGGGAAAGAAGCTGCTGACCGGCCGGTTTTTGTGATCAGCGGGCAGACCAGAGTCGGCCGGAGAATGGGACTTTTAACAGAGAATTACATCATCCCCGGTGACCGCGTCGAAGCGGTCTTCATCTATGGTATGCGGTTCATGGGAGAACGTATTTCCTTCGACCTGGTATTCCTGAATCACCGCGAAATAGCCAAAGTTATCTTCATAGGGATACCCATGGTGGATTTTGTTTTCAAGTTTGGCAAATGATCCTGGGCATCCCTTCTCCTGGTCCTTCATTTTAGAATCATTCCAACCTGAAATGTTTGTATTTTAGGTTATCTGAAACAGGAACCTTATGGCAAAAAGTAACTGGGAGAGTTTTTTTGATGGTCATGCACCTGATTACCTCGATAATGTTTTTACCAATAACACTGAATTCGAGGTCAAATTCATCATCAATGAACTGGGATTGACACCCGGTGACTGGGTGCTGGATATCGGATGTGGCACCGGCAGACATACCATCCCCCTGGCCAGGTACGGGATCACCATGACCGGTCTGGACCTGTCAGAAGGTATGCTGGCACAGGCGAAGGCTTATGCTGAGAAGGAAAAAATCAAGGTTGAATTGATCCAGGCAGATGCCACGAATTTTCAGCTTCCCCAGCAATTCGACCATGCCATCAGCCTGTGTGAAGGTTCAATTGGATTACTGGGCGATGCTGATGACCCTTGTAAAAGGGATCTGGCCATATTGAAAAACATCTACAATTGCCTCAAACCTGGCGCCAGGTTTTTATTGACCGTTCTCAACGGATTTAAAAAAGCCAGGGAACATACTGCTGAGGATGTGAAAAATGGGGTATTCGATCCGGTTCATTTAATCACCTACGAGAAGATGAATGTGGAAGAATCAGGAAAAACCACGGAGATGACTTTCAGGGAAAAGGGATTCACTCCGGGCGAACTGCATCATCTGTTGAGCCGGGCTGGATTTAACATCCTCCATCTCTGGGGTGGTACTGCTGGTGCATGGCATAAGAAGCAACTGGACCTCGACGAATATGAGATCATGGTACTGGCCGAAAAGTCTTTGAGTTAAATCTTTTGTATCTTACCGACAAAATACAAATATGCCACTGGTTATTGAAGAATCTGATCTGAAAAAGTTCATCGTGATAGGCGACCGGGTTTTAATCAAACCGAAATCTCCCCAGGAGAAAACAAAATCAGGCCTCTATTTGCCTCCCGGCGTACAGGAAAAGGAAAAAATCCATTCAGGCTATGTATTGAAAGTTGGTCCGGGTTATCCCATCCCGGCCATTCAGGAAGCTGATGAGCCCTGGAAGGACCGGGCCGACGAAGTAAAATATGTCCCACTTCAGCCCAAATCCGGCGACCTGGCGGTATACCTTCAAAAAAGTGGCCACGAGATCGAGTTCAAGAATGAAAGGTATGTGATCGTTCCCCATTCTGCTATCCTTATACTGATCCGGGATCCCAGCCTGTTTGATTGATCAAATACAAAAATCATACATGCATGTACAGATTCCTGATCTCCCTGCGCCACATTATAGTATTTATCATATTATTACAAATATCATGTGACGAGGCTTCACAGACAGAACCTGCTCGATCTGTGTGGCATTTCAAAGGTCATATTGGAAAATATATCGATAATATAGCAGAACAACGAATACTGGACGAAGAAAACTGGCTGTTCATATATCCTGAAACAGAAGAAGCTTTCAGGCTACGTGAAGATGATAAGGCATATCCCCAAAGGGGGCAATGGCGCGGTGAGTTCTGGGGAAAATACATCCTTTCTGCTATTGAAGCCTACCGCTATTACCAGAGTGATGATCTGAAATTACGGATTGAGACAGCAGTAAAAGGTCTCATCTCATCCCAGGACTCAAACGGTTATATCGGCACATATAAAAATTCAGGTTTTCTCATTGGCAACAACTGGAATGTCTGGAACCGGAAATATACCCTATGGGGATTGCTGGAAGCCTGGAACCTACTTGAACATGATTATATTCTGAACTCAGCTATAAAATTTACAGACCACCTTATGTCAGAAGTCGGTCCAGGGGCCGTCAATATTGTAGAAACAGGTAATTTCTATGGAATGCCCAGCAGCTCAATTTTAGGACCAATAATATTGCTGTACAATGCAACAGGAGAGGTTAAGTACCTGGATTACGCCAAATACATAGTAAGTCAATGGTCACAACATCCTGATGGATTGCCTGATATCCTGAATAAAGGCCTGGCCGGTGTACCGGTTCATAATTGGTTTGAACAAAAAGATCCATATCATTGGGGCAAAGGCTATGAGTTTACCTCCTGCGTAGAAGGTTTGGTGGAGCTATATGAAGCTACAGGTAACGATATATATCTGATAGCAGCAGAAAACATTTATGCATCGCTTGCAGAATGGGAAAGGACACCTGTCGGAAGTGTGAGTTTTAATGATAAATATGTTGGCTCAGCAGGATTGATAAATACCGTAGCGGAAATTTGTGATGCTGTGTACTGGAATCGCTTGTCATATACACTGTTTCAAGTTACAGGTGACGTGAAGTATATTGATGAGTTTGAAAGAACATTATACAACTCACTTCTATGCGCCTTCAACCCTGAGGGGGATTGGTGTTTGCGTCGCCTGAGAATGTCTCACATTCATATACCGGCCACGAACCATTTCCTTCAAAACCACCAGTGTTGCACAGATAATCTGCCCCGGGGACTATTTCAAGCATCAGAAATAGCTCTTATGGAAAGAAAAGGAGAAGTGTTAATAAATCTATTTGAAGTGGGGGCAGGACAGCTCAGCCTTTCTTCCGGTAACAGATTACATTTGAGCCTTGAAGGTGATTTTCTGGCTTCTGAGCCTATTATAGCTCGTATTTCAGTTGACCGGACAGAGGCATTTGTTCTGGCTGTCAGAAACCCAAAATGGAGCAATCACACAATTGTTGAAGTTAATGGCGCATCTCATGAGGCTGATGAATCTGAAAGCTGGATCAGGATTCATAGAAACTGGTCAGCGGGAGATAATATTACCATTCATTTTGACCTTAGAATCAAATATGAGTTTTTTGATACAACCAAATCAAAAACATGTTACAATGAAATTGACTTCTACAATGAAGAATGGGCTAAGTTGAATTTTATGGAAGGATCGAATCCAAAAAACTACCAAAGATTCAATCACGTCATAAGTCTTTCTAAATCAGACGCTTTGCCGCAAAAGACAGCAGTTACACTACAGTATGGACCAATGGTGCTTTCCCGTGATGTGAGGATCACCGGTCCTGACATCTTTTTACCAATTAGATTGCCCATTGATCCCAACTCCATTAAGGTCAACAAAATCCAGTCTCCCCCAGACATACGACAGGCCTTCGAGCTGGATTTAGGAAATGAGCAAATCATCCGGTTTTGTGATTTCTCCTCTGCAGGTAACACCTGGAGTAATGAATCATTTTTTAATACATGGTGCATATTGCATACCTGTGAATAACCAGTGAAGCTCCCCTGTCCTCGGGCCTGTCAGTAATTCCTGAACTCCTATTCATGTCAATATATCTGAACAAAGAATCTGTCTAAATAAGGCATAGATGAATTATTTCATACATATCCCGTAATAATTAATCCTGATTTGATATATTTTTAACTTTCTCAATTTCAATATCAATATCAGTACAAATTATTATGCAAAGGATCAAGTATTTATTTCTGGCAACTACTGCCCTACTCACACTTAACTCGTCATATGCACAGGATGCAAAGGATGTGGGACTGGAAGCCATAACCAGACAAGCGGTCCGGGGACAACTTGAGTTCCTGGCTTCGGACTGGACTGAGGGAAGGCATACCGGCAGGCCGGGTGCCTATATGGCAGCAGATTATATTGCAAGCATGTTCAGGGTATACGGACTGGAACCGGGAGGTGACATGCAGAGGAATTCTCCTAGCCGGGCCGAGAGAATGGAGGGCAAGAGACCCACCAGTTACCGCACCTATTTTCAAAATTTTAGCCTTATCGAATATAAAGCCGGCGAGGACCATGAATTTTCACTTGTAGACAATTCAGCCACCGGAACAAAAACCACAAATTTCGCCTACCGCACAGATTTCTCGGTACGCACCTCAGATGTCGCCGTGGATATAGAAATGCCGGTCATTTTTGCCGGCTATGGATTCAGCGATAAGAAAACCGGGTATGATGACTTTAAGGGAGTAGATGTAAAAGGAAAGATTATCCTGATCCTATCTGGATACCCAGGTCAGAATGATACTACCTCAAAGGCTTATATGGCCTTCAAACCGGCTGCCAGACGAAGCAAATGGATGCGCCAACGTGAAAGAAATGAGAAACTCGCCAAACTAGGTGTTGCGGCCATTATCGAAGTGGATCCGGGCAGCGACGTCACAAAATCCTGGGCCGACAACCTGCCGTTCAGGTACAATTCAAGAGACTATGAAGGCGATGTTCCAAGGGCATCCTTTTATGAGAACCGTATGAAGCTGCCGGGAGATAAGATGTCCGATGATCCGACTAGTGTTACCATATCAGACAGGGTGCTGAATGAACTACTGAAAAATACGGGCATAGATCTGGAAGCCTTTGCTGAGGACGTAAAAAATTCATTAAAACCTGCCTCTAAAGAGCTCGCAGGAAAGAAAGTAAGAATCAAGACCTCTGTGGAATCGAGAATGATAAGGGTCAGGAATGTAGTTGGTGTTCTCCCGGGGAAAGACAGCAGTGATATCATTGTGGTCGGAGGGCATTATGACCATCTTGGTAAACATGATGGTTGGGTCTGGAACGGGGCAGATGACAATGCATCCGGTACAGTCGGGGTAATGACCCTGGCCAAGGCCTTTATGGCAACCGGACAGCAACCGGAAAAAACCATCGTTTTTACCGCATGGACAGGGGAAGAAAAAGGGCTCCTTGGATCAAAATACTTTGCAGATCATCCTTATGACGATGCTGAGATGATCCTCAACCTGAATTATGATATGATCTCCCGTGACGACAGGGATGACAGCCTGGGTGTGAAATGCAGCATGGTATATACAAAAAAGTACTCCGTTCTGAAAGAGATGACGGATAAACATAACGAAGAATACGGCCTCGGACTCGATATCAGCTACAGGCCGTCTGCAAGTCCCCGTGGAGGCAGTGACCACACATCTTTCGCACAAAAAGGTGTTCCCGTATTTTATTTCATGGCCGGTTTCCCGCCCGAATACCACCAGCCAGATGATCATACAAGCCTTGTTAACTGGGATAAGATGGTAAACATAATAAAAGTCGGTTACCTGAATATCTGGGGACTGGCAAATTCGGAATGGGGAGCCGATGAAGCAGCACCGGATCAGGAATAAAATCGATTGTCTTAAACAAATACTAATAAATATTCTAAATCATGAATTCAACAAGAAGAGCATTTTTAACCCAGATCAGTCTCCTGGCTGCAGGAAGTGCAGTTGCTGTTCCTTCCATTAACTGGGGACTTAAAAACAAAAAACTGAAAGTTGTACTGGTCGGTACAGGGGTCAGGGGAACCTCATTCTGGGGCAAACGATTGCTTGACCAGTATGGTGATATACTCGAGTTTGTGGGACTCTCTGACATTAATCCCGGGAGGCTGGAGTTTGCATTGAAATATATGGGAGTCAGTTGCCCTACCTACATTGATTTTGAGCAGATGATAGCTGAAACCGGACCGGACCTGGTGATCGTGACCACCAAGGACTCTACCCATCATGAATTTATCATTAAAGGGCTGGACCTGGGATGCGATGTCCTCACCGAAAAACCACTGACCACGGATGAATTCAAGTGCCAGCAAATTATCGATGCCGAGAGACGTTCCGGTAAAAACCTGATCGTGGGCTTTAATTACCGCTGGAGTCCATACACAACCAAAATCAAGGAATTATTGATGCAGGGTGTCATCGGGAAAATCACTTCTGTTGATTTTCACTGGTACCTGAACACCTATCATGGGGCATCATATTTCAGGAGATGGCACGGGCTCAGGCAGTCTGGCGGTACACTCTGGGTCCACAAAGCTACCCATCACTTTGATCTGCTCAACTGGTTGATAGATTCAGATCCTGATGAGGTCTTTGCTTATGGAGCCCTTGAACACTATGGAGAAAACGGACCTTTCAGGGGGAAAAATTGCAGGGTATGTGAACATAAGGAAAAATGTGCATTTCACTGGGATATTACAAAGGACAAGCACGCAATGGACCTTTATGTAGCCAATGAGAAATATGACGGATATATTCGAGATAACTGCCTGTATAGAAAAGAGATAAACATCTACGACAAGATGTCGGCCCAGATCAAATACAAGAACGACGTAGTTGTCAATTATTCCCTGACCACCTATTCACCAATCGAGGGATGGAGGATGGCCTTCAACGGGATGGATGGCCGTTTGGAAGCCTGGCTGGATATACCGTATATTAAAAGTATGCAGGTTGATCAGTCTGAATTGCATGCCGCGGAAATGGACCAGACCGGAAATGATGAAATGGGTCGTGAACCTGTCATTGTCCATAAACTCTGGAAGGATTTTGATACCGTCATTGTGGATTCGGAAAGAGGGGGCCATGGCGGAGGAGATAAAAGGCTCCATGACCAGATCTTCATCAACCCGGAAAAGAAGGATCCTTTTGATCGTACTGCAGGTATCCGTGACGGAGCCATGTCGATCCTGATAGGTATAGCAGCAAGAAATAGCATCGAAAGCGGCAAGCCGGTAAGAATAAGTGAACTAACCGACCTGGAGCCCAGGGCTGAGAGAATTATCTAGCCAAGGCTTCTACCAGTTCCTCAAGCAATGTACTGGCGTCCTCATTATCACTTCCGTCAATGATGCCTGCCATATAATTAGCTGTGAGGATGGCAGGTATATCTCCGTTGTAGGGATCCTTGAAGGTGAATGCCGTTTCGCTTGCTGGATCAATGTCCTGTTTTGTGAAAGCCAGGTATTTTTTTGCCATTTCCAGTATCTCATCCGCATCCTTACCCTGGATCAGAAATAATTTATATCCTCCTTCATAACTAACCGTGAAGGCGGAATGCAGGAACTCGAACCCAATGAAATTCTCCCGGATGTATTGATCTGAATATGGAAGCTGTCCTGCAGCAGGAAAAACAGAGAGCATGTCAGGCAATCCTTCTTCCTGGTCCAGATGCCCACTGATCTTCTGCCCGATCTGTTGCAATGCTTCCTGGACCTCAGTACCTGATTCTGTAGAATACAATTTGACATAAAACTGCCCGGCCAAAAAGTTGAGCACCCCTTCTTCAAGGTATCCCTGTGCTCCTATCTCGACGAACTTATATTCCGGACTGCGCTCTGCTGTGTATATCCCGTAGGCATTGACCGCCGAACTGTGCCGGTACACTTCTGCATGGATTACAAATCCGGATGCATTCTCATAATCTCCCAGGTGGAGATCCACAAAATCATAGCTTAAATAGGATTCGGCTGCACCATTGATCAGGTCCCAAAGGTTCCCTGGGGTATAAACATCTGTTGAGACGGTTAGTTGCCACTCTTTCACATCAGGGAAACTTACCATGCCATCTTCGGCTGCCTGGCATGGACTTGAAGCCAGGGTGGCCATGCTTATCATCATGATTATGTATCTTTTCATTTTTCTAGGATTTTCAACAAATGTATTCGGTTTGGGGAATATAAAAAAAACATTTTGGGCAGTTTTCGATACTTATTCAATATTAATTGCGTTTAATTTGCACTATTTGCATGTAGAATAATGAGGGTAATTGTGTTTGTATTTGTTTTCGTATTGTTCGTCATACCTGGTTTTGCCGGCAGTTTCCCGGATCACCCAGGGGAAACCAGTGCCGATGCAAAGTACATCTATGACCAGATAGGAAACGAGACCATGTCCTTTGAAGCGTTCGATCTTGCTTTCAAGGGGTGGAATGAATTGAAGGATTCCATTGATTTCATAGATAATGTTATATCGGTTGTGGACTTCAGTCAACCTTCTACCAACAAGCGTTTTTACCTGATCGATTTGGATAGCAGGCAGGTGGTCTATCAGGATTATATTGCTCATGGAAAGAATACAGGAAACTTAATGGCAAAAAAGTTCTCCAATACTCCTCACAGTAACCAGAGCAGTCTTGGTTTCTATAAAACAGCAGAAACCTATCATGGAAAACATGGTCTCTCCCTGAAACTGGATGGTTTAGAGAAAGGAATTAACGATATGGCCAGGCAAAGGGCTATTGTTATCCACGCCGCAAAATATGCTGAGGAATCCTTCATTAAAAAATATGGAAGATTGGGCAGGAGTTTTGGCTGCCCGGCCTTGCCGGCCCAAAATTATGACGAGATAATAGAACTGATCAAAGGTGGGACCTTGCTGTTTATTTATTTTCCACAATCAGGATACCTGGAGAGTTCAAGCGTTTTAAACTAGATTTAATTATATTGCTGCTTTATCTGAAAGCAGCAAAGAAATGAAATCCATTACATCCACATTCGTCTTCATTCTCTTGGTATTCCCATTGTCTTTAACAGGTAATTCAACCGCTTCCTCTTATCCTGCACTGGATACAGATGAAAAACCAATACAGGAAAGTATCAGGGAATATATCAGTCAGCTGGAAGGATCCGGCACCATAAAACTGGGTAAACAAAAGATCATTGGAAATCCGGTCATTACCAAATTATATAAAGGTGAAGATTACCAGCCTGTCTGGGGCAGTGCCAGCAACAGGAAAAATCTCATAAAAGTTTTGGAGGATGCATATTTTGAAGGATTGAACCCTGAAGATTACCATATTGATTTCATCAAGGAACATGATAAAAATATAGAGGGCGGCATGAGGATCACAATGGATGAATACGCCGTTGCTGACATTGTCATGACGAATGCTGTATTGACCTATGCATTTCACATGATACAAGGGAAAGTCCATCCAACAACCCTGGATCCGAACTGGAACTATAGTATGAGACCCTTGCCAGATAGTGTGGAGTTCAGGCTTATGCACAGGCTTCAAACCCAGTCTCTCAAGGATGCGGTGTCTAATATCCGCTCTGAGCTACCCATGTACCAGGAAATGCGAAAATGGTTTGCACGTTTGGATTCCATTCAGAAAACCGGGGGTGAGATACAACAAATAGAATACCCGGGTACACCGTTGAGATTGGGAGACTCATCCATGGCAGTCGTGGAATTGAGAGGGCATATGACCATTTACGGATATGAATTTAGCTTCCCTGACAATGAGAAATTTGATGAGGAATTGGAGACCGCGATCATTGATTTTCAGATGATTAACGGACTAGATACTGATGGTATCTGCGGGAAAAAAACATATATAGCGCTGAGTATTTCACTTGATGAACGACTCGATATCATAAGGGTCAACATGGAGAGATGCCGGTGGATCAATAATGACTTGCCGCAGGAGTTCCTGCTGGTAAATATTGCTGACTATCGCCTGTATATATTCAGGGACAGGCAAATAGATTATGAATGCAGGGTGGTTGTTGGAAAGGAATTTCACGAAACTCCTGTTTTTACTTCCGATATTAAGTATGTTGTCTTTAATCCTACATGGACCGTTCCGTATTCCATCGCTTCAAAAGAAATACTTCCCAAACTTAAAAAAGATCCAAACTATCTCCAGAACCGGAACATGACATTGCTCAGGGGTAAAGAAGTGGTCAATCCGTCAAGCATAGATTTCAGTCAGTATTCACAAAAAAGTTTTCCATTCACCATACGCCAGGAGCCGGGGCCAAATAATGCACTTGGACTGGTAAAGTTTATTTTTCCCAATAAGTATGCTGTTTACCTGCATGACACGCCGTCAAAATCCTACTTTGAAAAAAGCGACCGGGCATTCAGTCACGGATGCGTGAGGGTAAAGGATCCGCTCATACTGGCAGAACAATTGCTCGGTGACAAAGGATATGACAGTGACAAGATTGCAAGTGTGATCAAGTCCAAAAAGCTCCAAAATGTGTACCTGTCAAAACCTATGCCTGTCATGCTGATGTACTGGACCTGTTATGAGAACGACACAGATGGGAGAATATACTTTTACCGGGACGTTTACGGCCGGGACAAGAAAATTTTAAGTAAATTAAATAAATCCAGGTAGATCCGGAACTAGGTTATAAAATCCTCCGGAACATCCTTCAACCGGGATACTCTGGCAATCCGTTCGGCCACCGGGAACCCGCTGCTGCAGGTGACGGTACAGCCTGGACAACCTTTACAGGGATCCACATCCACCCCGTACTCATCCAGGATCTCCCTGCCTTTTTCGAGGTTGCCGTATGCATATGTGTACATGTAGGCACGCATGAGGTCGGACACAGGCAAGTCCCTGCGGCATTGATGCTGGCAGCCGGTGCATCCGCTGCAGAAGAAGCCCGTATGCTCGCTGGCAGCCAGCAGGTGCTCCATTTCTTCATCCGTCATTTCAAGTCCATTCATAATCTCAAGGTCGGTCTGCAACTCATCAAATTTGGTGAAGCCCGGGATGGAAGTAGTAATATGCGGATTCTGATAAACCCACTTCAGGGCCGCCACGCCATTCACAGGTATCTTTTTTTCCTCATCATGAAATCCCCCGGCCATGGTTTTCATGGCAATGAAGCCCAATCCGGCAGCCGCTCCTTCCTCGATGGCATCCATGAGGTCCTTATCATCTTTCATGGTAAAATTAATGGCCACCAGTATCACCTCATGAACCCCGCCCTCGATGGCGGCACGGATCACTTCTGCCTGGTTCTTATGGGTGGATACACCAACATGTTTTGCCTTTCCCTCCTCTTTGAGCTGTTTGAGCGCAGCCAGCATGTCCTCATTCAACAGCGTTTCCCTGGAGGAGGCAAGATGATGGTAGAAAATATCCACATAATCCATCTGAAGCCGTTCCAGGCTGATATCGGCCATCTCCAGAAATCCCTCTTTGGTGAATTCGCTTCCCAGTTCACCAGTTTTCCTGTTGATCCCGGGAGGAATGACTTTTGTAGCGATGGTAAATGAATCCCTTGGCCTGTCCTTAAAAAATTCACCCAGCATTTCTTCATTTTTTCCCCTCTGGTATCCGTGGGCCGTATCGAAATGTTTTATACCTGCATCATAGGCTGCTTTCACCAGGGTTGGAGTATCCGCCCTCATGACCCCCATGCTCAGGATGGGAAGTTCCAGGCCTGTCTTTCCGAGTGTCCGTGTGATCATTTCAG
>SDBT01008496.1_pt1 | contig 16758 bp, 16 predicted proteins | sample 2277101 | NCBI WGS metagenome assembly SDBT01 (sample SAMN10404973, study PRJNA504765) | marine sediment metagenome | isolation source: marine sediment core GS10_PC15, 103 cmbsf | place: Arctic Ocean: Southern Knipovich Ridge | collected 2010
TTACTATATTCTCAGGGGCGATTCTCATTTGGACGCCTCCAACTCTTCTTCTCGCTGAATTGTTAAGATACGAGCAATAGCTCGTCGTACATTCCGTATTTTGTATGGATTCTCTGTGCCACCACCAGTGGCAGATTCAACTCTAATGCTGGACATCTCATTGTAGAGCTCTTTCAGCTTCTTCTCACGTTCAGCAGGTGTGAGCTCACGGATTTCCGTAGCGCCTAGTTTGACCATTACTCGGCAACCTCCTTGTCCAATGCATCAAGTTCCTCTAAATCCTCCACAATGCTCTCCTCCACCTTTTCACTGATTTCTGGTTCTGGTTCCTTTGTTTCCTCTTTAGGAACTTCAGCTGGAGGTTCAGTTGGAGCAGGAGGTTCATCAGTAGTTGTTACATCTTCTACAAGCTCAAGACCATCAAGTTCTTCGAGCTCACGTAGTTCATCAATATCTGTGATACCCTCAAGAGATTCCTCCACAACCACTTCTTCTTCAGGAGTAGTCTCTGCATCGGGTTTCTTGACTAGTTCAATCTCCTCAGGCTTCTTGGGTTTGGGAGGTTTAATTTTGATTACACCGGGTAACCTGGTTTGGGGTCCCATAATTCGGACCTTGATCCCAATGACTCCGGCTTTGAGAACTGCTCTGTCATCTGCTTCATGGACAAAAAGATCAGCTGGTTCTCCAGTCTTAGCGATTATACCATCCTTGAATTTCTGATATCGGGCTCTTCTGCTAGAGAGCTTACCCTTAACGATAATCTCGCATCCTACAGCCCCAGCTCGCATAACTCTTCTTAGAATCCAGTACGCCATCCTTCGGAATCGAACGCCTCGCTCTAGCTGTCTTGCTAGCCGTGATGCCATTACAGCGGCATCTAACCATGGATTCTCAATCTCACTTACTTCAACCTGAACATTCTCTATTCCAAATTCATTCTCAAGGATGTAGGTGAGTTCTCTAATCTTGGATCCTCGTCGACCAATGACCACTCCAGGTCTTGAAGCATGAATTACAACCTCTGTCTTCATGGGCATTTTCCTGATTTCAACACCGCCATAACCAGCAGCATTGAGCTCACTTGCTAAGAATTCATCAATTGCTAGTTTTCGAGAATTCTGCTTGATGAAATATTTGACAGCCGACATTTATCCAACCTCTTCTAATACTATTTCCACATGAGAAGTTTGCTCAAAGTAGGGCGAGCTTCTTCCGAAAGCACGCTCGATGAATTTCTTGTAGGTCCGACCATGGTGTGTGACAGAATGAGTGATTCTCAGTCGGTCAATATCCAGACCCTTATTGTCTGCATTTGCTTCTGCATTTCTCAGAATCTTCAGAATCATATCCGAAGCCTTCACTGGGTGACCACCAGCCATCCACTTCTTCATTCCTGAGTGGTGTCCACGCTTCTTCTTGTGGCGCCGATAAGGAATCCATGCTTTCTCTTGGATGACTAGTTCAAGGAGTTCGATTGCTTTGTCTAGCATCATTCCTCGAATTTCAGTACAGACTTCTCTGCACTGTTTGGGAGAGACTCGCATATTCCGTCCACTAGCAATGGCTGTTCTGTCTGGGTCGATGCCTATGATTGAATATCCATATGATGGCATATTGCCTCACTTCCGCTCTGTGGGACTTATTAGAACTCAACATATAGTTGAAATCTTTCAAGTCATTGTCGAGATCGATAACCACTCCAGACCCTACCGGCACACGTCTACAGGCTTGTTCTCGCGAGCAGAACTAGCTGCCTGCACTGCTTCCATCGGTTCTGAAACAGTCACGTTCTATCTGCGACTAACTCGGTTTCTCGTCCATTTCCATTTAAGTCTATTCACATGAACGAGTAATGTCAAGTAATAGCTATGGATTATTACCAAATTCAGCGGTGATGCGTTTCAAGAGGGGAGTTCTTACTGAATCATTAACAAGCTTAATTCCAGACTCGGTCAGAGTCCCCTTGATATAATGGACTCCCGCAGACTGGATGTATACCAAGCCCTTGTCCCTTAGTTTCTGTAAGCTTCCTAGTACAATTTGTGTAAGTTCCTCTTCCGTGACATCAAGCCCACCACCGGGAACTTGCAAGGTTTCACTCATCTTCAGTATATTTCTCATTGAACTGAGTTGACGCCTATGACTATCATAGGGGTTTGAAAACATCCACAAGAGAACTATCAGGTCAACTACTTCGAGACCAATGTTTGGATTTCGTGCTAGTGCCTTCTTGGCCACGAGTTCAACAATGGGCATTCTTATCACAAACCAGTATATTTGAAACCTATTCAATGAATCGCATTGTTCATACTAAACTTACAGTACTTGCACTAGGCTGGAAGATATCTCCATTTCGCATGAGGCGTTCTAGTGAACTATCAACCGATGCTTCTGAAATTCCTTCTTGATGAAAGTGCAGAACAATCGCATCAACACTGAGTCGTCCTCCGTTTCTCTTTAGCAATTCAATGATTTCAGAAGAAACATCCTTGCTTGCGATCTGTGTTGGTAGCTCTGCTTCATCACGGGACATAAGCTGAACTGTCCAAGGTCGAGGAAATAGTAGTGCTCCATTAGATGAAAGACTCTCTACTTGTTTCTCGACCCAAGACCAAGCAAGTCCATCAGCAGTTGTCAGTTCTTCTAGTCTATCTAGAGAACATGATTTGTCTCTAGCTTCTTTCTCTAAGATAACCATCAATATTCTTCGTTTTCCAGCAGGAGCAGGTTCGTCTCCTTTGCTTGTTATATCATCCGCACTGATCTTCTCAGATGGCATTAATGCCTTGACTCGCTCACGAGACCGTTCCACAGATTCTTTGAATTCATCTCCTCCCTTTGAAGCATTGAATTCCTTGACCGCAGTAGAAGCTTGCTCAGGAGAATCAAATAATGCTAGGTTAGCTTTTGTGATATCGATGATGCTTCCACAATAACTGCATCTTCTGCGTTTCTGACCAGCGGGTGCATTGGTGAAACCTTTGCACTTTGAACACATGAATACATAGAACTGTTTCACAATGAATACCTCTGCTTCATTAGACTAATGTATGTCTGAGTATATAATGGGCTATCTCACTGGTCAAATAAATAGCGTTTTATGGAACCAACCATTCTTTGTCAGGTTTTGCTAACAATCTTGCGTTACCATAAGCTTGTGCCAAACTTAGCACAGTTGAAGCACGATAATGATTTCCTGTTCTTTCAACAACAAGTGCCAAGTCGGCTTTACTAGGACTACTCAAACAAAGAGGCAATAGTAGCTGAATTCGGCCATTGAAGTATTGAGGTACAGCTACTTTGTAATTTCGTCGTACCCTCTTTTTAGCTTGTTCGATAGCTCCTTTGAGCGCGATACTTAATTGATAATCATCTAATTTTGAAAACTCAGCTGGATACCTATCTCTATTTTCTTGAATTATATGATCCATCTGAACACGTAAGTCTGCACGACTATCGTAAACAAGTTCGATTGTATTATCGAAATATTCTGCAACTTGAGGGACATTGTTGAATCTGTTCAATTCCCATTCTCCTTCTTTAAACCAATCCTTAAAGAACCATGGAGATCCACCAGGTTTCAGATTTCTGTGGAAAAGTGCAAAGATATCTTCCTGAAGATGAGTGACTAATCCAGTATTGAAACAAGAATATTCATTGTCATCACTAAACATGATTTTAGATTCTTCTGACAGTTTCTTGTATGTATAAACTATATACTGATGAAGGAGTGGATGTGCCTTATCTTTAAATTCAGAACTTTCCCAAGATTCAGTTTCTGCTAGATTTGCCAAATTAGATAATGATTCGTCTAATCGATCGAACCCAGCAAACCCAAACAAATGTTCGTATTCCGTATCGGTCATGATTGTATTTACCTCCAAATCCACGGGGTGAGAATATTTTGCATATACAAATAAATCATTTGTTATTCACTATGATTTTTCAGAAGTATATATCAGTATGATAGAAGAAAGTACTTTCAGGAAACATATTTAGTTCAGAATAAACTTCTTGTTTTTGTGGTATAAAATGGGGATGAAAGAGAAATCAAGCAAAAGAAAGAAGAGGTGCGAACCAAGTAGAGTAACGCTGGCTAGACTCTGGATGCATTCAGGAAACCTTTGTGCCTTTGCAGGATGTTCGAAGATCATATTGGATAATGATCATGAAATCCTAAAAGGAAGAGTAGCTCATATTGAGGCGGCCAGTGAAGGAGGACCAAGATATAACCCAGATCAAACAGATGAAGAGAGATGTGGTTATGATAATTTAATGGTTCTCTGTAATGACCATCACGACATCGTTGATAAATCTAAAACGACCACATTCTCAGTGGAAAATCTTCAAGAAATGAAGAAAAAACATGAAGATAGAGTAAAGACACAGGGATATGCAGTTCAACATCTTCCTGAAGAATTACTAATCAAATTGTTAGAACCAATAGAGTTACTATCCACAAGGGAACGAGAGGTTCACAAAAGACTCGAACCATTAGAGATCAATGGAACATTTCGTACTCAATCACCAGACAATCTCTTACCTTTTGCCTTGAAATGTGCTAAAGAAGAGGACTTTCAATCGAGCAATCAAGCTCTTCTTACACTTCTCCTCAAAATGTCTGATACAGGTATGCTCTGGGTGAAACTATCTGAAAATTATATTGTTTGCAGAGATTACGATAATGCTCTCTGGGCAATTGACCATGTTCTTTCTCTCAACCCCAATTCAATAGAACTTGTAAAGATGAAGGCAAATATTCTATTCCTGAAGAGAGATTTTCTGAAAGCAGGAGATTTCTTGCATGCTAGTATCATGAGATATGGAGATGACCCCGAACTTCAATCTCTACTTGGCAATGTAATGGTGATGATGCATCATACTCAAGATGGTACTAGTAAAATGGCAGAAGAATACGAGAAGATTACAACCTATGAAACACCTGAAAAAAGAATTGGAAAGGTCACTTATCTTCTTCTGAGAAATAGGGTGCCTGAGGCTGTTAAGATTATTGAGGAGTATGAAGGGGATATATCTAAGGATCTTGAACTTGCGATATTGTATTCAGTTGCATTATTTAGAGTTAATAGATTTTCAGATGCTCTTGCAATGATTGAGAAACTACCAAAAGATTACATAATTCCGGTTCATCAAGGTCTTTATGGGTGTCTTCTTTTTGAAACAGGTAACAAGACTGATGGTCTTCGTTATTATCATCAACATGTAGATGTAATATTGGCTTCTTGGCATGTTCCTAAAGAGAAGAAATCTAGACTATTAGAATCTCTTGCCAATTTGTATCAGTGGGCGGATCGAATTTCAGACGCAAAAGAAATCAGAGAGAGAGCAAGAAAGTACTTGGAATAGAATAGAGATTTTGACACCTCTAATATTTCAGAGAAAGTCATTGAAAATCATAATCGGGTTCAATGTATTATTGTTCTTCCTCTAATCCTTCTTCATACTCTAGTTCAATATACTCTACGTCAGGTTCTTCAAACTCTTGACCCTCATCCCAATCCTCCTCATACTTGTCAGATTCTGAGAGTTGTAAATCCTCAATATGACTCATTATAGTGCTCTGGAGTTTGGGATACTCAGAGAGAAGGTGTACCAATCGAAGAGGTATTAGAGATTCAACGTTTATCGAAACATTGTGTCGCCTACCTGATACTACATCTATAAGTTGCTCACATTCCGTTAGCAACGCTACATCAAAAATACCCATGTCCTCAGTCTCAATACGTACTGGACCACTCTCCTTCAACCCATCAAACTGCACCTTGAGATATTTCCTGGTCCCAACGTTTTTCATTTGTTCATCAACAGCAATACGTAAAGTGATATCATCTCCTTCCTTTGTCTTCAGTAACTCATCACATGTTGATGGCAGTGCATAACTATCAGGAAAGAATGAAGAACGATGAATAAGAGGTTTGAATATCGAGAGACTATACATGTCGAATTTTCCATCTTTATCTCTAGTTGTAACATCATCATATACGATGTCTTTCAAGGGGTTCCATCTGAGATAGGTCCCATCTGGAGTTGAGTAATATTCTCCCTTTCTCAGAGGATATCTGAGAAAACTGATGACCTCGTCAGTTGAGGTTGTTTCTTTCTGTGCGATAGTTGTTGAGCCCTCAAGCAGGTCAATCTTGTAGACTTTCTTCTCAATATCCATGGTCAGCAAACAAGTTACATCTCGCACAACACCTGTCCACTCACTCGCCTCTTTCAACACTTTGTTACATTGTGAATGTATATCAGGGGATGTTGAACCGGGAGTGAATCCATGAAGTGCAAGGAAAGTTTCAGGATATGGCTGTGATAGTCTAATCCATCGTACTGGTTGACTCCGATCTTTCGGTGGATTCCCATACTCAAACGCTCCAACCAGACTCCATTCTTCATCATCTTCACCTTTGGTTTTCACGAAGAGGACTCGCTGTGTGTTCACATCCACTATAACAACCGAAAACTCATTCCATCCATCTCTTGATAGCGCATCTTCAGCTTCTTCCTTGATCTGCTCTGGATCAATAACACCACGATACCATCCTTGGCGAAGATACGCACTCATCTGATTTTCTAGGAAAACTCCGAACATGGTGTTCTTGAAAGAGGGAAACAGAAGCCAGCTATGCCCTTCATCGCTTCCTTCTCGCCAGAGTAGTTGTCCAAATTGTTCTGTAAATCTAGATTCTTTTGTTGGTGTTGTTTCCTGCATCTGTTTTGCCCTCCATAAGAGGTTGGTATGAATTGTCTGAAAATCATATCGTTGCTCGTAGGTTTCATCATCCTCTTGCTCAAAGCCCATCTGATAGAACTGCCATCTAGCAACAACTGACCATAGCGCCTTACAGATTGGTGATTCTACTTTCTTCAAAATCTTATCAGCTACTGAAACTATAGCTAGAAAGAGGTTCATTCCGTATAGTTCAAGGAGTCCAGGATGGTGCCCCTGAGCCAGTCGTAGAGCTCGCTGATTGTCAATGTTCAATAGGTCTATGCTACTTAGGCGAGTGTTCAAGAGAAGATTCCATAGTCCTCTAGGGTCAGTTTTTCTTAGAATGGCCTCTCTGATCTGCTGTAGAATTTCAAGTAGTTTCTGTTCATCAACAGGTATGTTTCTGTCATAGTCACAGATTGATACGATTTCAAGAAAGAGCGAGTCATAATACCGTGTTGTGCGAGCAAGATACTTGGATGCAGTTGCTATTCTCTGAATCTCTTTTCTTCTGGAATCCAATGTGTCAATATCTGGTCGAATTCGTGAATATGCATGCGGGGCTCTCCGAGAGATGAGTGATGATTTGTCATCATCTTCAGAAGGTGTTTTGTGAATCCATCCTCGTGTGATGTCTTCCGCATCAACATAGATTTCTTCTAGGTTCCTTGATCTATTCGGGGTTGGTAGTGGTTGAATCACATCAAGTTGCAATCTGGAAATAAGACTCGGTTGGACCATTCCAGAATCCACAGGATTGTATGATATCACCCAATCATCAGAGTCATCTACTGAAATGTCGTCCTTTTGCTTTCGTCTTAAGCTTGGAATAAGGGTCAATGCTTGGGCTTTTACAGAGTCGAGAGTCTCTTTACCAATGGCATCATAGCGCACCTGTATCGATGTACCTTTGATTGACCTTCCATACATATTCTGTTGTTGATTCAGATTCCCTAGATATTCTGCGGCAGCACGGACAGGGTCTTTTATCATAGCACCCCTGAACTTCCTTGTCAATCCTTTCAGTATTGGTACATGAATTACAGTGATCCATGGAGGATGTATTATAGGAAGGTCTTGTATGATCACACGACAATCATCATACTGTGGTGAGAGCCAACCCATCTTGCAAGGAGCTGTAGGAAGATTCCAGAGTATCTCATCAACTAAACGGTTTCTAGGGGAGGAGTAAAAGAGAGGGGTAATACAGGAACACTGGTAGATCTTATTCATTTGTGGATGGTTTACTCCATCATCCACCCAGATTACTTCTTGAGCAGTTTCCTTCAAGACCTGGAGTAATGCCATCTCAAGAATAGACAGATTCTTTCTGTTAGTAGTTGGAAGCATCTTCTCAAGTTCCGACCAACCATCCACTACAACGATTTTCTTCTTAGTATCACTGCCTGTAACATCCAAGATTGTATCTTGAACTTTCATTATTCCTACTGAGTCATTGTCAAAGAGAAACCTATCAGTTTCTTCTCGTATACTGATGAATCGAATCCTGTTCAATAATCTACCAAGTCGTTCATATTCAGATTGGGTGATCTGTTTCTTCTGCCTTAGTGTATCAAGTCCAAATCTCATCTCAGTCATTCTTTCAGAGGGATAGTCTCCCAAAAGATCAATCCAGAAGAAGCTGCTAGTCGAAACCTCCTCTAACTCTGCAAGGTGATTCAAGAGATGCCAGTTCTTGGCTAACCATGCCGCAGTCTTTCCAGAACCGGTTGGAGAGGGGACTGTGATATATTGAGTAAAGAAGACATTATCCTCCACTCGTTCTTTGAAAGGATTCTCCAGATTGACTGAGAGAGGGGGGTCGATACTCTTGAGGATAGAAATATCTCCTGTATCTGGGGTCATTGTTATAGCTACACGGGGAGTCGGATCATCACCAGAATTGTTCTCAACCGTAAGAGCTTTCCACTGACCATTGATCTCTCCGTTTACTAATCTAACTGCCAATTGTTCAACAAGCTGATTAAAGGCTCTCTTTGTGTTGCTGAAATCTTGTGTGACATCCAGAGTCACAACTCCCTTCCAGATCTGTTTCAATTGCGTAACATCACCAAGGAGTGTATTGTATTCGGAGAGTAATGCACTCTCATATGCATCGAGCTGGATGAGGTGGGATTGAGGTGGAACAGATTCTTTCATGGAAGTCCATTCAGGTTCTGTCAGAGACCGTTTCCATGGATTGAGAACAGGGACAAAGACCTTGGGTTTCTTAGTGCGAGGTCTCTTTCCGTAAAGGTTGAAATTGAACCCTACTTTTGTCTTGATTTCAAGAATCATTACAGGTGTCCAGATATATTGTCCAGCACTTCTCTTTACTCGAGCAAAGAGTGTCAGGTCGATATTTCCAGCTCCAGACTTCCCCTTGACAGGAACCTCAGCAAGATATTGTAATCCAGATGGAATTTCTAGGAGAGAATCCCCTGCAAAAACCACCTCTCTTAGAGACCTTGGGTGTGCAAATCCGGAGAGTAAAACTCTATGCCAATCATTTCCTTCTCGTGCAGATTTCTTGGTGATATCCTCAATGAACTTGGAAACTTCAATATCCGTTACTATACCATTCTCGATGTGGTTCAGGATAGTTTCACACTTTTCTCTAACGTACTCTGCAGGTGAAGACGCAATAATCGACTCAATCTTTTCAATGAGAAACTCAACACCAAGATCAGAAGATATTCGCTCTATCTTTCGACTAATCCCCTCTTCTCTACCAGACTTGGTCCCATATTGAGCACGTATCTCTAACACAATCTTACGAAGTTCTTTGTCAGCACCAGGAGAGAAGTTCTTTCGACCAGTATTTCCTTTTGTATAGACCCAATCAAGGAAGGGGGTCAGTCTATGGACAAGTAGTCGAATGTATCGCTGCGATTCACTACGAGGAACATTGTGTATGAAGCATTGTCGACAGAGTTCTACAAGGTGTGCTCGAATCATATCACCAAAATCAAGGGCGGGGAGAGTTGGATGAGCAAGTAAGACTCGCGGATTCTTGGAGTGTCCACGATATCCAGCACGAATATGTGTCTTGACTTTCTTTCCTAGAGGTATCTTTTCAGCCACATTCTTGGGAAGTATTTTCTTCTTACCATCTGGATATTCCCGAATCTCATACAAATCTGGATCAGGAAATGGATATCTAGGAACCAAAACATCACGCAATACGGAACCAGCAAAGTTCAGCAAAGCATTAAGTGGTCCAACAGTTCCTTCTCGCCAGCTATATACACGCTTGGACTCTTTGTTACCGTACCGACGTGTGCTCTTCCAGAGCATCTTAAGAGAGAGATTCCTCAATACAGACTCTACATTCTGAACTGAGGAGAAGCCATGAGAGCCATGTTTTTTATCAACTCTCTTTTTCCTACGAGCATTTCCCCATATCTGTTCAATTTGACCGTAGAGTTTGAGGGTCTGACTATTCTTTCGCTTGTATGCTAAATTCACTAGAGCAGCTAATCCGGAGTAGATTGCAGTAGATAGGGCCACATTCGGTCTGAACTCCTGAATCTTTCGCCCCATTATAGACTCTCCACATGCAATTACCTATTTTTATTTATAAGTAATTCTCGCCATATAGGAATTCTATTTTTCTGATTTAAAGATATTATAGACTTTATTTCTCGAAAAAAGGCGTTCATAATGTTTTTGTTTAATAAGTTTAAATGCAATGAATATGATATCAGTACGAGTTCAAAAGACTCCTTCGGAACAAGAAGGGGAGTGAACTCAACTGACCAGAAACGGGTCAGAAGTTTAAATGCGTAGGCGAATGCGATGGCTCGGTCCCGAGGAACAACAATCAGTGTCAAGGTCCCGATTAACTGGGATGCTATGACAAGACGTACTCAACAGAGATTGAGACAGATTGTTGGGAGGGATACGAGAGTTATCCGTGCATTTCTTGGTATTATTGAACAACATGAAAACAAGTTGTTGACAGGTCGTAAGAAAAATAAAATTCATGATGGTGAACTAGACAAACTCACGATTACCGCGATTAAGGTTAAAGCAGGTAGCGGTCAGAGGACTACTGTCCCTCATGATATCAAACAGCAATTCCCAAGGGTCTCTACTAATGAGCTTCAGGAATGTCGGCAGACTGCTGTTGGACTCTATGAGAGTTATTTGGCTTTGAAATATAAGAAAGGGTGGAATGCTTCTCGTCCCACTGCTACTAATGCAATTAGAAGAATGCCACGTTGGGTGTTTGTACAGAGATTCAAACTAGAGTATAACCCATCATCTGTTTCAAGATGGTGGCTCAACCTTCGTGATTCTCTTGATTCTGTCCCAGAGGGAAGGATATTCCATGATAGATTACTCATCCCTCTGAAAGTATCACCCTTTCACACTAACCAGTTCAGTCGGGGTGACGTGAAGGCATGTCAGGTCTTCACTGACCGCTCAGGGAAGTGGTGGGCGAACTTTGCTGTTCGTATAACCATCATTGAAGTTCCTGATACTATTAATCCTCCAGCTGTTCTTGGGATCGATCTTGGTATCGAAAAGGCTGTATGCACAGCCTTGATCACACCCATGAAAGTAGGTGAAACTCGATATTTCAAACAGAAGGATAAGATCGAGGTCATCAAGAAGTACGACCGACTAGTGGCAGACCTTCAAAGTGAAGTTTCCACTCTTGTCAACAATAATCAGACTGCTGATGGTAGTCTGCAAAAGCTCAAGCAGATGCGGCACAAACGCGAGAACGTATCTCGTGAATATGACCGAGTATTAGTTAGAGATCTATTGGATTACATCTCTGAACTATCTGAGAAGTATACGGTCTATGTAGCAATTGGTCGATTGAAGAATATCCGAAATGTAGCACGAAAAGGTAACTTCAAGGGCAGAAAATTCAGGGGTATGACACACTCTTGGGCTTTCGCAAGAGTTACTGAGAGTCTTAAACACGGGTTAGCTCAAAAAGGTTGGACTGTAAAAAGTAATGACTCCCGATTTCGTGTAGTTCCCGAGGCTTGGACTTCAATTATGTGCTGGAAGTGTGGTACTAAGGGAACACGACCCAAACAGAACTACTTCGTGTGTCCCTCATGTGGTCACCAGACAAACGCAGACAGAAATGGTGCCATCAATATCGCCGGACGCCTTATTATGCTCACAAAGTCACTACACTCTGTGAGAGGACTAGGTAAGTGGGAATACTCTGTGCAAGCAGGGAAACGCTCACGACTGAAAGCCCGAAAGAAGAAGCCTTCTTCAAAAGGGAAGTCCTTACTCTCTATAAAAGAATCAACATCAGGTTCTGGAGAGTCCGCGGCTGTTCACTTCGTCCAGTCGGACCTTATCAGTTTCAGTGATGGAGCTGGTGAGAGTGATAATGACCCCGCTGTGGTAAGAACTGTGGAAATGCTCTCTGTTGCTGGAAGTGATGCTCCAACAATAAAGCAGAAGAAAGAAGCCAGGTCTTCAGGAGGGATTCCATCCCAATGAACGTTGACAAAGCTCTTGCTAATTTTTGTAATTCTTCGGAATTACGAAGAGGTGGTGACACTGGCAGGAGAAGGGTAGAACACAGGAGTTTCTTACAGTTGACATTCACTCACACTGTTGAAATAGGTCAGAGCGTTATATCTCACAAGCATTGAGTTATATCACTACCGTTATATCTCACCCGAAATGCGTGGAAACTGGGAATACTACAATGGCAAAGAAAGCGAAACAGATTGATGTTGACCCCAAAATGTGCAAGGGCTGTCACATTTGCATCTTTGTTTGTCCCCACGATGTATTGAAGAAAGCAGATGTGGTTGACAATAGAGGTTTCTTTCTCCCCGTTGTTTCAGATCTAGAAGCATGTGTGGTCTGCCGTCTTTGTGAAATGGAATGCCCCGACTTTGCAATTTCAGTTGTTGAAGAATAGGATCTCACCAAACCTGTTTTTGACTCGGAATATACGAGCTCTAATAATACATGCAATGATATATGATTAGACAGTGAATTGAACCGTCTAGTAGGTGTAAGAAGTGTCCAATCCAGAGATTCAAGTTCTTCTAAAGATTAGAACCGAATTAAGTGAAGAGGTAGATAGGCTCAAAGATATGATAGCCAGACTAGAGGGACACATTGAATCTCTTAACATTCAAATCGCAAGTGGTAGTTTCACCACAGCGGATGTTGCAGTTCCAGCAAGTAAAGATACTCCACCAGTAACATCTACTGAAACTAGGGAACCTCAGAGTATCCCGATCATGAATAAGGCGGGTAACTTGGAACTAGGCATGATTGAAACAATCAATCAAACAATGCGTGTCATACCTGCAGAGCATGCGATTTACGACATCACTCGTGGCGCGTTTGCTCGTTTCTTTCTTGAACGAATATTGGGCAAGTTCCAACAGGAAGATCGCCATCGAGTAGAGAATGGAGAGATTGAATGGGATAATGCATTCGACTTCGATGTAAAAGCAGAAGACAATATCCTCGATGAGATGATTATTCGGAACATCGGAGATGATGCTCGGCAAAAAGAGATACAAAATGCTCTTCGATGGGCACTTGAAAAGACGTACAGTGCAAGATGAAGGGGCAAGTGGCGCCTATAGGACTCACCTTTACTTCCAATGCAAAATTTATATAACACGCTTGAGGTTTCCAAGAAGTAGCTCATTGAGCTAAAGTCCGGAGAGGAGCAGATGGCATCACGTCACGAGTATGAAGACTTGGCAGTTAATTCCCAGGTGATTGTTTCGATGGTGCTCAATGCTCATGAATTTTTCAAAGAAAAGAAGATTGAGAGCAGATATGAGAAAATGGCTCTTGATCTTGTAAGACGATTTGTATCCCGAGAAGGTGTTCCAAGGGAGGAGGATCCTTTCTTCTCAGCGGCACTCTACATAGTGACAAGACATCCGTGGAGCCATCCTAATCCACTTACTAAATCAGCCTTTGCAACCAAGCTTATGATGAAAGAGTCCAGCTTGGAGTGGTATACAGAGAGTATATGCGAGAAACTAGGATTTTCAGTCCTACGCGATAACACACAGCTACCATTCTTCATGGATTCTCAGGGAACAATAGCTAGCGTTGTAGATTCTGTTGTTCGTGCTACTGTTGGTGAAGAAGTGGTTACTAGTATAATCAGCAGAACCGTGGAATCTCCAAGCCATCTTGCTGAGAAAATAGTTGATCAGCTCTGCAATGTTGTCAAGATAGTCCCTGCGGTATTTCAACAAGAACTCTATAATCTTGTTCGTCGAAAGATCGAAGTTGAGAGTAAGAAACTCTCAGATCAGATTAGCAGACGATAGTTAACTCTTAGGAGTTCTCAGGTTGAAGTGTTACTTCTTCCACAAATCTCCGACCAGCAACTACTTGGTCAATCGAGTGTATCACTGCACCAGCCTGCTCTAATATTTCTTTAATCGTATCATAGCGCAGGTCATCACCCTCTACAGTGATAGTGATACTTTCTGTATTCTGGTCTACTTCTTTCAGTGATATGTTAAGACCACTCACGCGTTCATCGCGTGTTAGCATTAATGCCAAGTCCGTCAATTGTGGACTGTGCGGTTTCAAAACGTCAAGTACAATTCTACGTATGCCGTGAGGCAATAATTACATTCCCCATGTTTGACCATATGGCGTAAGGTCACATTTTTTCTGTACAAGATGCTTCTAATATTAGGTTGTTAAACCTTACTACAGGGGAATAAAGAAGCAGCGCGCGATTTTTTCCAAAGAGGGTAACAATTCCCCAAGGCTTATATCAAGTTCAAGTGAATTGCATATTGTTCTCAACTTTGTTGAGATACGCCGGGATAATTCAGGATGGACGCAACTGTGAAACAGGATAAACTAGACAAGCATGTCAAAACCAAAAAGTTAGACAGTTCAGACATACCAAATATTAGATCAGTTAAATATGATTCAGGTAGAACTATTGATATCGATGTGGCGAACTTCAAAGGCCATCCATTATGGACAATCCTAATTGAAACTGCTAGAAACAATCCCCTTTTTCCGAATAGAGCAGGTTATGCTCATAGTAAGATTATTCCTCAAAATCCTAAGATTACTCCAAAGGAACTTGCAGGCAAGCTTTCGATTACAGTGGGTGAAGCTCTTGCTATTCTTGAAGGTTATGAGGTTCTACCAAAGTAATCTTGTGCCATAAGTCTTGATTTTTAAACATATCAACTGAGCACAGATTAGGTTTGATACTATGAGTGAATCTACTGGATTTAGAGACCGTTGCCCAAAACTTACACAATCATGGAACTTGCGTCCAAGACTGATGTTCGGTTCCTGCTTCATCGAGGCTGCATTATGCAAATCTCGGAAGATTTGCGACAACGTCTTACGTCCTCTCCACGGGCGTTTAACGTCCCGTCCAACTGGCGGCGACTGTAGAGTGCTTCAGAAACTTGGTTCTCGTTTCAGTATTCATCTACAACCACTGGTTCCGGTTTGAGGTATTTAAGGTCCTACAGGATGTTTCAAACACATGTCTAAGAAAAGTCCAATTTTGTCAAGGTTTAATGCAGCTTTTAGAGACCCTAGATATGCAGAGGCAGTTACTAGAGAAATCAAATCTAGAGGAGAAGGTAAACAAATTCGTATTGTTCACGTCTGTGGAACACATGAAGATACTATAAGCCAGCATGGACTCAGGTTTCTTCTTCCTGAGAGTATCAGTCTAGTTGCTGGCCCAGGATGTCCTGTTTGTGTGTGTGCAGCAGAAGATGTAGATATGGCTATTGAACTAGCTCGTCAAGGTCATATCATCACAACCTTTGGTGACATGTTCCGAGTTCCATCAACAGAATCCTCACTTGCAAAAGAGCGAACAAAAGGTGCCGATGTTCGTATCGTATATGGTATCAGTGAGGCGATAGAGATTGCCAAGAAAAATCCAGAGAGAGAAGTTGTATTCATTGGAGTGGGTTTTGAAACCACTGCGCCCACAATGGCTCTCGAACTTATACGAAGTCCACCATCAAACTTCTCAATATTGACCTCACTCAAGGTGGTTCCTCCCGCAATGGATCTTCTTGTGAAGATTGAAGGATTCAATGTTGATGGATTCATAACTCCAGGTCATGTATCTGCAATTGTGGGAACTAATGCATTCCAATCCTTTGCAGAGAAAAACAATGCACCTTGTGTAGCTGCGGGTTTCGAGCCGCTTGATGTTCTCGAGGCAATCAGAATGATTTTGGTTCAAATTGATGAGGGGAGAGCGGACTCGGAGAATGAATACACCCGCGTTGTTCGTCCCGAGGGAAATGTTGCGGCACAGAAGGTCTTAGAACAAGCATTCCGTATTGGTGACGCACCATGGAGAGGTTTAGGAATTATTGAGGGGTCTGGATATTTCATCAGAGAAGAATACGCTGAACATGATGCCAGGGTGAAATTTGACTTCCCCGAATTTGAATCAGTAGATCTTCTCCCAGGTTGCAGATGCCATGAAGTTGTCTTAGGAATGGTAGATCCTCTTGATTGTAAGTTGTTTGGAAAGCGATGCACTCCGATGGATCCCTATGGTCCCTGTATGGTAGGTCACGAAGGAACATGCAGGATTAGACACGAACATGGGAATTTGTAGTTCTGTTACTATTATTTCCGTTTTCTCTCTGCAGCTTTCAGTTCCTGTGGAGTATTGAAGTTCATGAAGGAATTTAGTTCAGGGTCAAATTGGTTGAGAGTTTCTGTGGACACAAAAAGAACATTCTGAATTCTATCAAGAAGGGCACTCATCTTGTGTAATCCATTCTCCATCACATCCAACCCTTGTATGTATGCATGTTCAGCTAGATAGACTGAATGAAGTGGTTCAATAAAACCAGATGGCCAAGATGGCACAACAGCACCATGTCCAGGACTTAAGCGAATTAGCATCTTGAGGAGGGCTGGTTCTACCAGGGGAGCATCAACTGGTAATAGAAGGGTATGAGAAGTTTCAGTATGCTCAAAGGCACTGAGAGCTCCCGTCAAAGCACACTTTGGTTCTCCTTCAGGGTCAGTAACAATCTGTC
>SDBT01008497.1_pt1 | contig 16758 bp, 13 predicted proteins | sample 2277101 | NCBI WGS metagenome assembly SDBT01 (sample SAMN10404973, study PRJNA504765) | marine sediment metagenome | isolation source: marine sediment core GS10_PC15, 103 cmbsf | place: Arctic Ocean: Southern Knipovich Ridge | collected 2010
TTCCTGACCATAAATCCGCCCGTGTATCCCTTGTGATGTTCGAAGTCCAAAACGCACCGAAAACAACCCACAACATCATCCTCGATCTTAAAGAGAATAAAGTGATTTTCGGGACTTTCGATCATTTTCTTCACTGCCTGCGAGTCTTCTATCTCTTTGTAAGGGTAGGAACCCTCGTACACTTCCTGACAAATATTCGCAATCTCAGTTGCGTCCTTAGATTTAGCTAAATAGAGCGTAGGACTGATCTTGTCCGAGCCTAATTTGGAATCGATAGTAAAATCTAAGTCCATACCGCTCTCCAAGTCTAAAGTCAACAAATCTGCGAAAATATCCAAAAATTCGTCAACTGACTTCGGGTTGAGCTTTTTGCGCTCTACAATAGGAATCGTTATTGCTTCTTGAGTGATCATTTTTTTGACTGGTAATTACATTTTATGTAATGCATAGTTCATTTCGCCAGACTATTTAAAGGACAAAGAGAAAAAAAAATTTCACCATCCGTTTTTTCTTTTATATATCTTCTTGGATTGAACCTTGTAACTTAAATAAATCTCAACAAAACAATAAAAATAGATGAAAAATAATACATGTTTAAAAATCAAAAGCTAGAATCGTGGTCAGAACCGTATTGGGAACATGTTATAAGAAACATTGGACCAGTTACTTTCCAAGAACAAGAAACGATAAGAACTTCGCGGGTTGCAGTGCTCGGAGTAGGTGGTTTAGGCGGTCCACTCGCCGAAAATTTGGTAAGAGCAGGCTGTCAAAACTTAGTAATTTGCGACTTCGATGTGTTCGACGAATCTAACTTAAACAGGCAAATTTGTACCATCGAGGACATCGGTAAGCGAAAGATCGACGTAGTAGAATCCTTTTTACTGAAGATCGACTCCGAAGTAAGTATCAGAAAGTTTTTCAAGATTACACAAGCGAACATTGATGCGGTGCTCGAAGGAGTGAAAGTTATCGCTCTAACCTTAGACGATCCCGCAACTTCCATATTTATCGCAAGAGAAGCTCGGAAGCGAGGGATTCCGATGGTCGAGTCATGGGCGGTTCCGTTCTTATTTACTTGGTGGTTTACGCCTGAAAGCGTCGATTACGAAGAAACTTACGGGTTAGAAACCAAAAACTACGATTACGCAGAGCTTTTAAGCCTAAAAAAAGAGATCAACCTTGCTACCTTCCAAGCTCTGTTGCCGAAAGTGTTTACCATGCCAGGAGTCAGAGAAAAATACGACCGAGAACCGGGAGCGTTCGAAGAGATGATGGCGGGAAACATAGGAGCTCGCTCGTTTGCGCCCTTCGTAAGAATTACTGCCGATTTTCTTTCGGTAGATGTAATTTTCTCGGGAATACTGAGCGTAAAACCAAAAAACTTAGCCCCTCACCTGAAAGGGTTCGATTACATCAACATGGAAGTCCAACAAACCATCTTAATTTCTAATAGTTAATTTTTTCTTTTTCTTTTTCTTTAGATAACTCATTTTTAAGATTTTTGAGACTTATTATTTTTTCATGATAATTATCTTTTGATCATAGTATAAAATAAGATATATAAGAAGATAAAATAACAGCTTCTTAAGAGCATAAAACGGTTTCAAGCCTTTTTAACGCTCTTTTTCGAAAAGAAGAATTGCCAGTAAATTGTTTAGAGAAAAACCCTTTTAACTCCGAGTAGACAAGTTCCCTACCGTTTAAAAGAACGCTGGAATTCATCGTGGTTAGAATTAAATCAACGAAGACATGAACGAAGACGTCCCGAGCTAATTCAAAGTTGGACTGCGATATATCGGCCATACTGTGCTGAAAATTATTTCGTATCTTTTTCTAAAGGGGACATTGTAATTAATTACCGAAGGGCAGGTCGTTGGCCTTCAACAAGAAGGCGTAGATTTAGCAAAAATGCGTTTTATATGCAAATTAGAAAATCTTCAAGCTTTAAAATTACTAAACGTAAAAATACACTAGAATTTCCATACATCTCATCTCTTTTATTTCTTTTTGCTTTTTTGTTTAAAAGTTTCGAAAGATCTCATTTGTTCGTCTGTAAGCGTGTTAAAAAACATTATATAGTCATCTGCATTGGTCTTATCTATGTGTATCAAAAGGCTTTTTTGGGTATCTCTAAGCGTATCAATCCACTCAAGATAATTTTCCTCATCTATTTCTCCTGAACTAATTGCTTTTATTATATTTATGATTTTCTTATTTTTCTCATATTCTCTCATTTTATTCCTTCTTTTTCCTTTAAATCTTATTTTAATTGGTGCTCTCGAACTGAAACACACTAATCTCTTTCTATTTAAATCCCTTACCTGTTTCTAATATTCTTAATAATTCACCAGCTTTTAATCTAAGCTCATAACCTGTTAACATATATTTAATAATTTCTTGAACTTCTTCAGAATTACAAATTTCTCTAATTTTATCAAGTAAATCTTCATTAGAATAGTCATCATATTTTTCTAAATTTTTCAATTCTTTTTGCGTTAAATATCTATGTTGATCAGTACCTACCATCTCTTTTTTATCACTTCTCTTTTATTAATTCTATTCAAATTCTCTTCATGAATAAAAGAAAATCTTGAAAGTCTATATTAATCCTTGAACATATTTCACTAATTTTAAAAATACTGCAGATGATGAATATGGATAGTTTTCTTTAACTTTTTGAAAGAATTTAAAATTGAAGAGGCTTATTAAATTTACTTAGCACATCAGTAATAAGAACAAGTATACTTTCTAAGATATTGTATCGTTTACCTTTATGGACATAATAACTGCCAGCAGGCGAATCAATGAGCATAATTTCCTCAGGAAAATATTTTTTAGATATTTTTTCCCAAAAATCTAGGATATAACTGATAATCTCACCTGTAAAAGGTGATGCAATGCAAGATATTGCCCCATAATCACCGTAATGATCCAAAAATTTTGGATAAAAAGATTCAGAACCTTCATATTCTTCACCATCTTCACTGAAAAATTTTTTAGGAAGTGATTCAATATATTCATTATAATCTTTATCAATAAAATTCTTGATTTCGTCAAATTGCGCCTTAAATTTAGGATTTTTAAATATTGACATGCTTATATTTATTCCCATCTTTCATTTAACCCCCTCTTTTATTTTTCATATTATATTATTTTTATAGAAGTAGTAAATTTTTTTTTTAATAATAAGGATAAGGATTTAAGATAACTAATTTCTTCGATATTTTTTTCTAAATTTTTGCATCAATCTAATATTTCATTTGTATTTGACATTTTAATTTATATTATTACTTTTTTTGCCATTCCATTAAAAATGGGGTATTGCAGTGCTCACATATTATAAACACATTGCTCTCAATTTATTATTCCTTATTTAATTCATCTTTAGGAATATTTACTTCACAATATTTACATTTAACCGAATCCTTGTCTTTATATTCTTGAATTAATTCTGTTGTTATAAGCTCCCCACAGAAAGGACATTCATAATTTTTTACTTCTATTAAATCCTCTGCTATTGGTTCTTCTGTTATTGGAGTAATTTCAATTAATTTCATTATTTTATCTTGAAGCTCAGACTGAAAATTGCTTGCTTTTTTTATTTTTATTTGAATTTTTTTTACTAATCCCTCAAATCCAGGAAATTCTTCTGCCCTTTTTTTTGTTTTAAAATAGAGTGAAAGCGAATCAATAGCTGTTTTTATTGCCTCTGATAAATCACTTTCTTGTAATGATTCAGCATTTTTAAATATTCTATCTCCTTTCTCGACTTGTTTTTCTATTTTAATTTGTTCAAGATTAAATTCAATGTCTTTTAAAAGATTTTTTATTCTTTTATTATCAATAGCTAAATTCTCAGATTTTATTAAATTAATTGAATTAGAAAGATTATTTTTTGCCGAATTCCATTCCGCTTCGGCTTTGGTAAGGTCTTTTTCGTTATATAATTCTTTAGCTATTAATACATGATATTTTCCATTTTCAATATAAGATTTACAAATATTATTTTTTATTACTTTTAGATTCTTTTTTATACTTTCTTTTTCATCATTCGTAGATGCTTTTTTTGATGCTAAATTATATTTATCAATTACTTCTTTCCAAATACCTATAGCATCTGTAAATTTACCTTTTGAATAAAAAATATTAGCTTTTTCATCAAGCTCCTTAGATTTTATTAATAAATTTTGAAATTTATGTGCTTTAAGCTCTTTTTCTCTAACTTTAGCCCTTCTTTTTCTTTGAAAATTCTTAAACCAAGAATATCTATGATTTGCATAAATAAATCCTGAAAATTCGAGTATGCAAAGAATAATTATAAGAATGATAATAACAATATCCCAATCTATAGGAGGTTCATCTGAATCTGAAGTATATTGATATTGATAAACTTCAAGTAATTGTTCTCCAACAACCCAAAAATATGTTCCATCCCAAGTAATCCCTCTTTGATGAATATCTTGATCTCCAACCCAGAAATAAGCTCCAGTAAAAGTACCATTACTATAATGTTTACAAATTCTATTACGTTCAAGAATCCATAAATAAGTTCCATCCCATGTAATTCCTGTTGGAGAATAGGTTTCTAATGCAACATCGAAATGGTCTCCAGTATAAATCCCATTACTATAATATTTATATATTTCATCTGTAGAAGCACTAATAACCCAGAAATAAGTTCCGTCCCAAGTAATCCCTTTTGGTGACGTATCCTCAGTCCCTATATCCCAATGGACTCCTGTATATACTCCTGCTGATGTATATTGATATACTTCATAGCTAACATCTGCAACAATCCAGAAATAAGTTCCGTCCCAAGTAATTCCTACTGGATAATCTTGAACAGCAAAATGGACTCCTGTATATACTCCTGCTGATGTATATTGATAAACTTCACCAATAGAACCATAAACAGCACCACCATAATCAAGAACCCAGAAATGAGTCCCATCCCAAGTAATTTCTCTTGGATCACTAACTTCTGTTCCTATATTGAAATGGACTCCTGAATAAGTCCATCCATAAGCTGTTGCAAACTTCGATAAAATAGGTATTCCTAATGTTAAAAATAATAACAATAACAATATTTTCTTATGTTTCATTTTTATCAATCACCACCAAATAATAAATAATAATAAGAGAATGAGCACCATACCAAAAATAAGTGAAATACATACTAAAATTTCCGATAGTTTTTCATTAATAAATGGTTTTGTTTTTTCTGGTATTGGTGTTGGTACTGGTTTCTGTGCTTCACGTTGTGCTTCTTTAAAAGCTTCTCGAACTAACTTTAATCTGAGTTCATCAACTTCCTCTTTAGTTAAAAACTCATAGAAACCTTCTTGGATTTTAACATCATATGTCTTTCTACAGCTTGGGCAAAACACCTGCTCCAAATGTATCTCTCTGTCTACAGGAACAAGTACATCTAATTGAATTCCACACCTACAGTGTATCATCATTTTATAATTTATAAATCCTGCTTCAAATATATCCTCAAAACTCAACCTTTTATCACCTCTTTTTTATTTTCCTTTATTTTCCTTATTCTCAAAAACTGTAAATCCTATTTTAAATCTGAATAAGAAATATGATTTTAAATACCAAAGCTCCATCTGCTCTTCTACTTGGAATGAGAACCACCATCTATTATATAAAAAACTCATCAATAAATTTTCTATAAAGGGATAAATTTACGCTATTCATTGATAGACCTAAATTCGTTAAACTCTCTTTATTGATTTTATTCATCACTGCGAGCATCATCTCTTTAAACCGATGACCTTCATTTTTATCGCTAACTATTGATATCAACCGTTCATTTATCGATACATCATTAAATTGGAATAAAGCTGCTACGGATTGAATTCGAATCAAATTATAGACGCTGTTTAGCGTATTTAATAAGAAAGGAATGGCTTTTTTATGACCAAGTATTCCTAAAGTTTTAATGACAGTCGAAATAATTTTAGCGGAATCATCTAAAACCTTAAATTCATAATTCCAAGGATCCAAAAGTTTTACACTTGAAATTTGAAAATTTCGCTTTTGAAATTCATCCGTAAATAATTCGATGAGAAAATCGACCGTTTTCTCTTCGTGAATAAAAGCTAATGGCTGAATCAATCTAAGCTTTAAATATGATGAGGGGGCAGAATTTAGAACAGACGTTATTGAATTTAGTGCTTTTGAACTGCCGGATTTTGCTAACGCCAATGCTGCCTCTGAACGCACCTCAGTCATCTCATTTGTGTTCCGCAAGATCGTGATTAAAAAATTTATTGTGGTTTCACCTCCAATTCTAGCAATATTCTGCAATAAAGAACGCTTGGTCAGAGGGGAAGTTTCGGAATGAAATTGTGTAATAAGCGATTCAAAACCCCCTCTATGACCTATTTTACCTATTGCTTGAATGGCTATGGCTCTCACGAGATCGCTCTCGTCATTAAGTTTATTTTGAAAATAAGGCAAAAACTCTTCCTTTGCCATTTCTTTTAATAGTTGTATTGCTTTTTCCCGTATTTTAGGAAATTCATCATCGAGTAGTTTTACTAAACTTGGGACAAAGATTTCATCGGGGATACTGGATAACTTTATACTTTGAATAGCCTTCTCTCTAACACGCTGAAAACTGTCTTCAAGAGCTTTCAATATTGCTAGTTGAGCTCTATCATCACTTTTTCTTATTAATTGATTAATGGCTTCCAATTTCTCGTTTTCATTTTCACTAGTTAGTAGTACGTGTTCTAAAACTGAAATCCTATCTGATTTGAAATTAATATCAAATTCTTTCATTTTTCATCTCGTGAATAATTTAGGACTTACTCCTTTATGCGTTACCTCTGATACTGGGTTTACCATGGATATTGCTAAAAATAATATGAAGGATACATTAGAACAAATCCAAGTAGATCATATATTAATTGAAGATTACATACCAACTTTTTATTTTTTTTCAATTACTTCATTCCAATAACCACACCTAGAACATTGTCGTTTGCTTGTTATTCTCCTCTTCCCACAATTTGTGCAGAAAGGTCTATTTTTCCATTTCATGGGTAAGATTTTTTTTTGAAAATGATCTATTATGTCTCTTCCATTTTGTTGCATGATTTTTTCCTTTGCATACCCACAGATTTCACAAACCTTTTGATTCGAATTCTTAAATTCTGTTTTACAATTTTCACAAACAACCATTTCTTTATTCCTTTATCTCTAACTTTTAATGAAATTTTAATATTATAGCAATGAATAATAACAATACAAACCCACACCATTTCAAATTCTTAAATATATCTTTTCTTTAAACTTCTCATATTTTTCATACTAATTTGTATATTTATTTTTGTTCTTTTTCCATTGTTTCGATTTGATACCGTATGTAAAAAAATATCTAAAAAAAGGAGTCTCTATATTTCTATTTCGTTTGGTTCAAATAAACTCGGAATAAAATTTCACTTTCACTGATTATGAGGATGTCTTCTAAAACTGAGATCCGATCTGATTTTAGTTCATTATCGAAAAGTTCTTTTAGGACCTTTTAGGACCGAATGTATACATAGGTGGTAATTCTGAGATTCAAGACTATGATGAGATATCAAACACTATCAAAATGTTTCATATTTTATTCAACCAATTTCTTTAAGATTCACTTTACATATCTAGTTAATTCATTATTAATATTCGTATAAAATCTTCGACATTGGGTATGACTAAAGGTAAATTAAAATTTAAGACAAAGAAGGTTAGAAATAATAATAACCTTAATCAAACTTGAATTCTTTGAGTTTTAATCAAGTAGTTAGAAGTTAAAAACGATTTTAAGGCTTTCTACTATTCTCTTACGGAACGGAGGATTACCCGTAAGCTTATGAGAGAAATATTTTGTTAAGTATGAGTAAATCTTTTCTTGATGGTTCGAAAGAAACGCAGGTTCAAAATTACTCGTTATTAAATAGACCATCACTTTTGCGAACACTTCTTGCGCCAGCTCCAAATTGGAAGGCGATAAATTGGTCATGCTGTGTTGAAAGTTATTCCGGATGGATACGTATTTAATCACATCGGTCTCGACATCTTCTGGGAACCCGAGTTCTTCCATCCTGTTGGCCATAATTTTTTTTCCGTCTTCAGTTCCGCTATTTGTATCGTCTCTTCCGTAAAACCGTTCCTCGTAGAGCGCTTCTAACTTGGGATATAATTTAACGAAAAATACAGCGTCTTCGTAAAAGCACATATCGATCCATTCTTTAGCGCCGATTTGGTTGAGATTTCTTTCTACTTCTTCTTTTACCTCCTCGATCGAGTTTGGTTTTTGATCTTCGTTCTGTTCTTCGTTGTTAAGCTTATTTACCAAATTATTTACTCGTTTCGCAACCGTCTCCAAAAGCTCGTTTTTCTCTTCTATTTCCTTTCTTAGTTGGGATTCAACTTCTGTCGGAGAGGCAGGTTGCCGCGTAACTATCTCAGCTTGCGACCTTTGTGCGATCATAAAAGCAAGCTCCGCCATATCTTCTACCATGCGACCTCGGCATTGAAGTAGCAAAACTTTTAAATCTTTAGCGTTTGTCTTTCCTTCGGTAAAGTTTTTTATGGCAATTTTAAGCGTTTCTAACTCGGTTTCGTTAAATATTATTGGTTCTACTAACTTTTCGTAGTACTCTACTGATTGACTTTTTGCCATTATATAATCCCCAAATTTCCCTCGATGTATTGTCGAAAACCGTAAAAAATCGTAGAATAAGTTTCAAAGACATTTTCACACGTTTCAGCTACAGTTAGTTCGTCAGTTACTCCTATGTTCTCGATTAAGGTTAAATAATATCGTAAATCATCCCCTGTAAACGGAAACCCTTCAATATTATCGAATTTACCAACGAATTTGTCTATATCTTCGGAAGTTACAGCGTAATTCACGCTGTAATATTCTTTGTAAACGCTATGTAGAAATTTGGGAAGCAAATCTCGAACGGTCTTAAGCACATTTTCGTATTTTTTATACTTCAAGTTTTTGTGCATGGTGAAGTATTCGTAATAAAAAATTGAGGGAAAAAGTTTGGACAAGGCGTTTCTTATCTTCACTGGGTTTAAAACTTCTGGATCGGTCGCTTCTTTTGAATCGAGTGTTTCTTCCATAATAGGGATTTGTCCGGATTCTAATTCCACAGGTTCGTAAGTAATTATCGAACTTTCCCGCGAATCGTAGTAATCTTTTAGAACTCTCTGGTAGTGGGGTCCAACCGCAAAGGAAGTCTGCATGGACTCCGAACCGCTAGCTCTTCGAGGGTGACTTTCCGTTAAATATTGTTTGCTCACCAAGATACCAAACACCTCGTCAACGATTTTTCTCTCTCTCTGTTTGTCTTTGGTAATCCTTGCGATGTAAGGTTGCAACATTTTTCGAAGTTCGCCTTTCACTTTCTTTTTGTAGAGGTTACCTACCTTGTCAACCGCTTGGATGCTGTTTAAAAACTTAATGATACCTTCTATTAAATCGCTATATCCCTCAAAATCGCTTTCAAACAAAGGAGTCTGAGCCCTTTTCATAATTTTGCTCCTAGTTTTCTCTAAATCGTAACCTTGCTCTCCCATATAGCTCACCTTCTCTTCCCAAGATAGAGGTTTGGCTTCCTTTAATTCTTTGAAGTCTAATTGTACGGGGAAAGATTGGTAAATATCCTCTCGTTTCACCACCGCTTCGTTTTGTTTCATCGCAGAGATGTACTTCGTCTGATAGCCTTCGTTCCTTCGCTTGCTGTAGTAGCCAACGCCGTGCAAGCTCTCTAAATTCATCTGTCCATTGAGCACCGCAATGTCTCTTTTATCGGACGCTCGAAAAGTTACGATGTTATCGAAGTAATTGAACACGTTCGGGTGTAAATACCATATTTGCGAAGCAGAATACACGGTTCCAAAGCCCTTATCGACAAAAGGAGCGAAGAACTTGTCGATCTTGCCGTATTGAACTTTTTTATCTAAGAAAAACCCGTTAAAAACTACGTCAATGTGGGGCATAACAATAAATTTGGAAGTGAACGATTCTCCAGTCTTTAAATAATGGATAAATTTTGATAGTATTACAAAAGCAAAAAAGCACTGCTCGTCGTGATCTCGATATTCTGAGAAGTCTAGTATTACAGTTTTATCGTTTGTTATAAAATCGTGCACTTGAATGGTGTCCTGAGGTTGCTGGTGTTGGATAAACGAAGACTCTTGGGGTGTTAATTCCTTGAAAAAAGAAAGCATTGTTTCCGTGACCGCTGATTTCTGCCAGTCGCGTTGCGTAGTTAAATCTAACACTAAAGTCGATACGTCTATGTCGGGATTTCGAAGTATGGTGTTTTTAAAAGACTCAATGGTTCGCTCGTCTTTTTTAAAGCACAAGGCGTAGGCGTCAAACATGTAATCTAAATAAACGGCGTTGTTCTTATCGTAGGGTATTTCCGAACGGAGCGGATTGATCTCGATTGTTTTCCTTAGTTTGTGGTAGATAAATAGATTTTCGTAGATGGTGCCTTGGAACATTCTAATAACCTTGGACCAATTACCGGTAAAATCGAACACCACAGAAGAATAACCCGCTTTAACCAGCTCTACCACGATTTTCTGAGCAAGAAGTTCTCGGCTAGAGTTTAAACCGTTAGTTACGAATAAATTACGCACTTGGTCGAACAAAAAACCCGCAGGCACTTCGTTTTCTAAATATTCCGTGTTAATAGTAGAGCCCACAATAATATCGTTTGTAAGATGTAAAGGAGTGTTAAACTCTGCGCCTACTCGCGTTTCTACTCCTTTCTTAAACTGATTGGACATCGTGGTCAGACGACGCAATGTTCTCCCCTGAAACAGCAAGTAATTGAGGTGCGAACCGTTTCTTCTTACAAATTTGTTCTTAAGCGTTTCAAATACCAATCCCGATTCCAGTAAATTGTTCCTTAACGGTTGTATCTTGAAATTCATAAAACTATTATTAAAACTAGATTGAAAAACTTCGAACTGTTGAATTAAGCGCCGTTCGATGGAGTCCATAGTTTCATAAGTAAGCGATGGCGAGTTAGAAACGGCTGAAGTGGAATACACGCCAATAACGCTCCAGATACCCCCCAAATTTCTGAGCCAACTTTCTCTTTTCGTTATGTTGTTTTTATATCTCAACAAGTAATATCTTTCGTGCTGTTTTAAATACTTAAAACCCTCTTTGTCGAATTTTTTGAAGGTGAGTGGACTTAACTGGAACGAGACGGCGAAGGGCATGCTTTCTTTATGCAACGCTAAGAAAAATTTATCGAGATCGCAATATGGTGGAGGGCTACAAAAATTTAGATTGGCCATTTTGATCCCTCCTGTTGTTTTTCCTTCGATCTGATAGAAGATGGTTTCAGGAGTTTTTCGCAACTTGTAAAACTCTATTTCTGCAAACGGATCGATTACCTTAATCTCCTTACTTTCGAAGAGTTTACTTTTTGACAACTGAAAGAACAATTCCTGCCACCATATAATTAATAACAAAATAATAATCACAATATCGAGTAAAAATCGATAGAGTAAAGGCAAGTTAAAAATTAACAAAGATACATCTAACAGCACGACTATCGCAACGATATAGCCCGCTTTTGCGATGGAAGCAGCTAACTTAGGGCGCGCTGGTTCACATGTAATTCTTTCCGAATCGGACTCTAATGGAACGTCTCGTTTCAAAACGGTGCTCCTAAAAGTTTCAACTAATTTTTGCCCAGTCAAGGGCGATACTTTAAAGTGGTGTAAATTCGACGAAATATTGGTTTTTAAGGTAGTAACGTTAAATCGGAGCTGTTTTACCAAATTAGCTAACTTCGGTTTAGTAATCTTCCCGTTTATTTTAAAATAGGTGGAAAACAAAATTACCGTTTCAAAAGTCGAATTTTTACCGTGAACTTTAGTAGCAGTTATCTGGAGCGGTTTGTGGACTACTTGAAAAGTATACGGAGTTTGGTTTTTGTAACATCCTTTGATAAAAGCAAGGAATTTTGGCGAAACGTTTTCAGGCATGACTTCAACTTTTAAGATACTCACGCCCGTAGTTATCAAATCGACGCGATTTGTATAATATAGAATAGATTTCTCGTCGGCGACCTTATCGTCTTCGTTCTTATCGTGGTCAGTCTGCCAGAAAATTAAATTATGGAAAGGATCAAATTCTCCTAATTCCCACAAGTGCTGTAAGCTAAAAAAACTTTTGCGGAACACCAACACGAAACTCACTCCAACTAGTACAGTTGGGCAAATTGAGAGCACCAAATCGACCGTAGTTAGCCAAAGAGAAGCAAAAAAAACTAATTCAATTACCACTAACGAGATCGCTTTTTTGAGGGTGTCAGTATCATCTATATCCTTTGTAGAAGGAAACGCGTTCCATATATCGTAATACTCGTAATCTTCCGATTTTTTTTCGGTTCCTTTCCCACTTTCGTTTTTTTCTTTCCAATCCCTGTTCTGATTATTGTCTTCTTTTAAAAATTCTGCATACGATTTTACCATTTTTTTCACCTTTTATTTTTTTCCGTAATATAATTTGTTTACAAACACTAACACTACTATTACTCCCACGCAAATGAGCGTGGTGTTGCTAATCGACATCGATAAAACGCCGTACATGAACGATTCCACCAAGACCACGGTGGCGATCATTGCAAACAATATAATAAGCCCGATTACCATGAACTGTCCGATGTGTTCTTTTGACTGGCGATACGATATGTTGTCCTTTAAAGCACCTGTTATTGATATTTTTCTTCTCGATTTTTGCTCTAATTTTTTTCTTACCGTTTTTAAGTGTAAAATCTTTTCGAACGCGTTTTTATCGAATTGGTGATCGAGCTGTATTTGGAGCGCTTTTTCCTCGTCTTTAAACCGTTGCATCAATATGGGGTTAAGCGCGTTCTCGTTTTTTCGCCTTTTAGATTGGCCACCTGAAAGAAAAGAAAACATGGATACCGTTCGGTTTCGGCTCAACACTTCGGAATTTATGTTTTCGTGTAGATTAGGAACTTCTAATTTCCGAAGCTCGTAAAAGGCTTCAATAACGTCTTTTACTTGCTCAAGAGTTATATCCCCCTGCCGTTTCATAAACAAAAGCTCAATCTGAGACAATTTATCTATCAATTCGGGCTTAAATATTGTGATGTTGAAATTAAAAGCAAATATTTTGTTTACGAGCTTCATGTATTCGAAGATATTTTCGGCAGATTCTTTTTCTCTCGACCGAAAGCCTAATTTAATTCCGATCTCGTCTACTGTGTTGCTCACGAAGACGAAACTCACCACCGCCAGCTTTCTGTAGTTCCCCGTTTCCTTACAGAGCTGAATCAGCCGTTTTAACTTTAAATCTGACAGTTGCCCGCTCACTTTTTCCCCCTCGAAGCTAATAATTCTTCGTAAATCTGCCCTACTTCGGGCTTAGGCTCGTTTTTCTTTTTTAATCGAGTGGATTCAATTGCAAACTCTTCTTGGGCTATTGCCTTGTCTAAATCGAACGGTTCTTTCGCATTTTCAATGTATGATTTTATAACTTCTGCTGGAGCATATTGCTCCTTCTCGAAAGTATTTATTACCGATAAATTGAACAACGCGTAAGGAAATGTGCATCCGAACGAGATTACTTGAAACCAATATCCAGGACCAATTGAATAAGAAAGCGTAAGTTCTAACTCGTAATCGTAATAAACCATTAAAGGATAATAAAGATTGTTGGGCAGCAAAAAAAACAAGGGGAACACCAAGACAAAAAATCCGATAAGCGTGACTAACGAAATCGTTATAAAACCGAACCTCTTTACTTTTACCAGATTGTCGCCTTTTTCTACGTCGTGAAAGAGAGTGGAATAGGCAGACAGGAAGATCGCAACGATGAAAACGATGACAAGGGCAACGGGCATAGTGGCATTTTGTGGTTCGTAAGAATCGTTAAACGCGTTTTCTTCTCCAAATGGGGTGCTCCAGCCTAACAATGCGTTGTAAATCCACGACATAATGGGCTCTCCGCTGGTGTTAAGCACTCCTTGAAGGTAATACCAATCTAAAAACACGGAGGCAAAGCTAAAGATAAGACCAATTAAGAAAATTATTTTGTATCCTGATTTAACATTTATCGACATTTTGCGTTACACGCTATTTATTTTCACTTAGAGGGTAAAATTGACGAGAACATATAAAGAAAAAATAATGAAAAAAAAAAAAGGAAATAATAATTAGGATTCTTTTAAAAAATCCTGATATTTAATTCCGTATTTCGTCGTCGGTTTTCTGACAGTCTCAGCTTTTACTTGCTCAGGCTCGAACAATTTTTTAAATTCTGGTTCAGGTCGTTTTGTTTCTGCGGTTTGTTTTAAAGCGTTCGCTTCGCTTCGTTCTATCACCTCGAATTTTGCGTTTTTTTCTAAACACTCGTATCCGAACTGCGTTAACAACTCGTCTGTGAGTTCTACCTTGAAATCAAGCAAATCTGTCTCGCTAAATTCTAAGTTTTGCAGGTAGTACGGAGTTTCGAATTGATTCGTAAATTGTTTTTTATTTTTGTGTGCTCTAAAATAGAAAAACGCCAAGGAAGAAAGGTAAATCCCTACGACAGCAAACCCAAGGGTGTTCAATAGTCGCAATAGGAAATATAGTTCTGCGAAATAGACAACTAAAAGCGCTACTGAATATCCTAAGGTTGGAATCGAGGCGTATCTTACCCTTGAGCGAAATATTTCCTTTGCTTGTTGATAATCTTTTACTAAGCTCGTCCTTTTCGTTCTCTTCTCGATCATCCGATATTTTTTTTCTAAGAACTTGACCAAAGGAGTTAAGTCGGCTCTGGTAACGGCGTGAAGGTTAGAATTTCTTTGGTATGGGAAAGCGAGCGATTTTTCCATGCTTCTAGGAGGGTTATAGCATAGCAAGATAGGTTCGATAAACACCTTGTATTGAGTAGTTCCCGAAAGAAACACTACGCTTTTGTTTCCGAACCCTTTTTCTAAAGAGAGGGTGATTTGTAAGTATTTTTGGAAAAAATGAAGAATGTTTTGGTTATTATTGATATCTTGATACATCGAATCTCTGACTTGCAATAAGCCTTTAGCAACTTGCTCTACGTCGTAATAAGTTCCAAGATCAGTTTTGCTCGAATAAGACTTTAACTCTATCTTACTCTCGTCAATTAACACCGTCCCTTCCCGATCAAACCGTTTCACAGGAAACAGAAACAAAATTCTAAGATCGTCTGAAGCTTTCACTAACTTACACCCCAGATAATCGAGAGAAGCGGTAAATTTTTTTAACGATTTTAACGAGCCCGGGATTTCGTAGCACCCCGCGTCTTTAAAGGTGTCGCTAATTTGCTGCTGAACGATACTCTCGAAAGTACTATCTCTAGAATATTCGAAATCAACGTTCTTTGGCTCTGCGAGAGTAGATTCGACCTCGTCTTTCTCAATAGAATTTTCTCTTGAATCTCCAATTTCACCTGTTTTTGGTTCTATCGGCGTTTCTATTGTGGACTTTTCTTCTTCTTCTTCGTATACTTGTTCTATTTCTGGCTGAGTCTCAAAATCAAGACCGGTATCGATAACGATCTCTTCAGGTTTCGAGTCAATAACAGTTATTTCTTCTGCTTTCAGTTCTAATTCTTCTACTTCAATAGCGTTGTTGCTATTTTTCGCCCGTTCTGATATAGGAGGGTGAGACGCTGTCAATCTTGAATAATTGTATTTGTCAGAGAACCATTTTTCCTGCGTCTGCGAGCTCTCGAAAGCTTCTTCTACACCATTACGAGATTCTTCGCTGGTTTCTTGGGCCTCATCTACGATTACTTCTTCCACTTCGTAGTTTTCAATAGAAGTTGACATGGATTCGACTGTTATTGCCTCCTGAATTTGAGTAGTCTCGCTTACAATATCTTCTTTTTGAGAACTTTCCAATTGATTTTTGGCTGCAGCAATAAATTTTGTGGCGGTAGCTAACCCGATACCGGGAGTTTCGGACAACCTTTCTGGCGTCATCTTGGCAATTTGTCTTACCGATACAATTTTTGCGTTATACAATTTCTCGGCGGTTGTTGACCCAATTCCTTTAATTTTGGTTAGATCATCTCTGGAAAGCTCAACAACTACACTTTCTTGGGTTCCATATACATCTGTCATAAGGATCGATATGGATAGAACATGGCTTTATTTAAAGAAAAATTGAAATAATCAACCTGATAAGATGTAAATTTAAAAAAGCTTTAAATTTTAATAAAGAATTAATATTAAATGATAGAGTCTACACCAACAATTCAATTTTAAAGTTTACTTAGTGTATGCCGCATTTTGTTTTTTACGAACTAATAACCCAATAATAACAGCAGATATTCCAATCAATATTAAAGGATTAAAGCTCGGTATTATATCTATTGGCTCTGGTTCTGGTTCGGGTTCTGGTTCTAATATATCTCTATATATGGATAGATACCAAGAAAATGAATATTGTTCTCCATATTTTACACCACATACATAAATTTCAAGCGAATAAGAATCAGTCTTTATTATAATATATTCATGGTTAGAATGACTCATACTCGTATATTCATTATCTAAAACATTCTCATTATTGTTATTATCTATCAAAAGAATAAATGGGTTCATTTGATATGGAAGCATAGTTATAGGAGCGACTACTACAGTCATCTGTATATAATCTCCTATTTTTAATGTGATAGGAATATTAATCTCTTCAATATAACATGTGTATTCATCCAAAAGA
>SDBT01008498.1_pt1 | contig 16757 bp, 22 predicted proteins | sample 2277101 | NCBI WGS metagenome assembly SDBT01 (sample SAMN10404973, study PRJNA504765) | marine sediment metagenome | isolation source: marine sediment core GS10_PC15, 103 cmbsf | place: Arctic Ocean: Southern Knipovich Ridge | collected 2010
TATGCCTGGACGGCCAGAATAGAATACATCTCATGCCGCTACCCAAAGTGACCCCTGAGAAGAAAGATTGCTGAGAGAATGGGTACGAACAGATCAGCTCATCCCTCCGTCAGAAGATCGGCAAAAACAGATCACTAATACTTAACACTTCTGGATTGCGCGACTAAAGCTGAGTAAGGATAGCCATATGATAGGATAATATGCTGGATGACTTTAAGGTCATACCCATGAAACGGGCCCCATTCCTAGCTTAACTCAATAGCAAGGGCTTACAATAGTGTGTATGATGATCCATCTAAACGTAGAGGAGAACATAAGAAACCTTATGATTTGGTAAATAATAAATGAAAATTGCAACAGGGTTGCGCAGGTGAGGACTTGCGTAATCCATTTAAGATGGAAAGCGGCGTGTGTGAAACGCTATATGGCATAATAGGTAAGACTGTAAGGCTTCTGAAACATCTGCCTTATTTGTGGAAGCGATGCAAACAAACCAAAGCCTGAAAAGCATCTGAGCAGGTAGCGGGTAATGCCAATCCTGCCTTTCCATCTTATACTTTATTCGTAGATAGGAGAAAGCAAGGGTAACAGGTAGTTATGAATCTAGGATTTATTCTACCTGTTACCACCATGCCACGCCTATCGGCACATATTTTGGCTGCCTTATTCTGATATTTACTTTCTGAAATAGTAGGCAATTGGAAGTATAGGAAGCGTGTTCCGCGATTTAGTAACCTGCTTATACTAAATACCGTCCTTCATACTAGTTAAAGGAACAGAACATATACGGCAGCCACGTTATAGTAGTGATTGAGATTCTGGTAGGGTGTTGTTAACCCTTCACTTACTATTTCTTACTCACTGCAATACCTGATCGAAGGGCAGAACATCGCCCCTAGCATACAGGCCCATTCTATATAACAATGCATAGAATATATTCGGGTTTCTCAGTACCTTGGTATATCGTATTTAAACACTGGTATAGAATGAAAACTGATTGACTTGCATAGTTCAAGCTGGTACGACTATGTATAATACAAGTCCAGCTATCTCTTATACTGCCCGTCTTACCCGTGTAAGAAAGAACTATAAGTAAGACACTGATAGCTTGGTCAGCTATCGGGAAGAATAAACGACGGTTTGTTCTTCCCATTCGGGGATCTCGTTGATACCAGAGCTAACTCCTGCTGGTATTGAACTAGTGGCTCGCAACCACAAGATCCCCATTATTGTCAGCATTATCTTTTAAGGAGATAGTATAATGAATAAGCGAATATAAGTATCAGGCGCTGTAAGGCGGTTCAGCCTCCTGGATATGGGAAGAAAATTTGAGATCATTAGCTAGATAAAACGGCTCATACTCTATGCATATCCAGGATGGCTTGAATTGTTGATAAAAAAAGAAAAAGAATACTCATTGTGCTTGGCGTATCCTCCCTATTTGACCCTAAGAATAATACGTACCAGATGCCGTTATCTTCTGGTTCCCGTACAAACGGAGAAAGTAGGCTAGCGCCAAACTTTATTTAACAAATTTGTCCTGACTATTCCATTCATATGACCATACCAGTGTGGAATAGGTATATTACTCTGTATACGACAATATAGTCAAAGGACATTATAGTTTGATGTGCAACGTGGTGGCAGATTAAATGCCTTAATAGACACGTGATTCGATAAGCTGGTTACGACTGGCCTACCCGAATGCCCGCCGTAGTCACAGTTCCGCTATCATGCCCAGACGATCTGAAGTGCTTAAGTGGACACAGATGGCTGGAATAATTACTGTGAACGAAGAGGAGCAGATATATAGGGACTAACGCCTGACATCTGCCACATCAAGCTATTATTTGGTACATAATTTAACATATGAGAACGTGCTGAGTTCCCTAGTCGGGGAGTACCAGTCCTAGACCGACTATGTTAAGCTATTTATACCAAACCGAAAATCTGCAATCAAGATAACTTGGCATGTGCGCTATTCATGGTACAGGACACATATGACCTGTTCGACAAGGGCAAGACCATACTGGAGTTGAGACCAGTCATGTCAAGTTAATAGTATAGGAGATACACATGCATAAAGAATGTAAAAATTGTGATTGGTATTTAATAGAATGTGCAGGTAAAATAGAAAGGTGTCTTAAAAGAATAACCACAATGGAAGGGGAAAGTAAGGTAAAGAGATTAGTATATATAGAAGACGATTATAAAGGAATAAAAACGGGATAAATTCTACCAATACAGGAGCTTGCAATGGAAAACGTTTTCCGAATTCTTTTCCTTTTACTTTGGCTTATCTGTGGTATTGTTACTTATTTTCTAGAACGAAAATGGTACCTACAACTGGATAAAAAGTACCCTACTTTATCTACTTCTTGGACAAAAGGTGCTTTCTTTGAAACATTGGGTTTTGCTGCTTTTGGCCCCATTGGTTTGATGGCTACTCTTCTCTTCCAACAAGATTGATCTGTTACCGTTGTTCTGGTTCAGATATGCTACCGCGTGTCTGCACCTTTGTTTATAGGGAAGGAGAATGCATGACTTATTGGATGATTCTCTTTGTAGTTATGTTTTGCCAGTTAATCTTAATGGGCTCCTTATCCTATCCCATTAACTACAAGAGAGGCCTTAGTTCAGTAGCACTGATTCGCTACGAAGAGGGTGCGTGGTGTGTTGGACACCATAAATGCTGAATAACTGGCAAGTTAAAAAACAGTTCTGCACTTTCTAACGGGGGTGCAGAGCTTTGATGTATCAGTTAGTTACATAACAGCAAATTACTGTTTATGTATATTACTGAGAAACCCCTTCTGGTAGCCCGATCATCCAGAGTTAAGCTTTAGGTTTAAGTATTGAAGGAACACTTTATAAGAACCTAATAGCAGGGCAGTAAAAGGCTGCAGATCGTGAATTATACTAAACATGAACTAACTTGAAAGGGAGTAAAATGGTCACTGTTAAAGAAGTATCAGGAAAGTATCCAGAATACAATAAGGAATACAAATCTGATTCTGATACCTTATCAGCAGAACAGTATGCTGATTCCTTAGAAAAAAGATTCAATGATACTGTTTGGGTAGTACGAACCTCATCTCTAGAATTAATAAAAAGATCTGAATACTATACTTTTATATGGGATGAAGATTCATAACATTTGTCTGGTAAAATCATCAGAAAAAAAGATGATAAAACAAGACATTTTTTCTATCCATACTATTCCTGATTATCGTGTTTCGGGTTATACTAGATTGATTAGAAAGATGATAAGGATAAATAGTTCTAGTTTACCAAAAATAATGGAATTAGATATAAGAGTAATTTTCTACTACTTACTTTCTCTCTTTATCGTATGCTAAATGTAATAACTACCTTGCTCCCTCCCAGGGTAGTTAGGGCCGTCTCTTTTAGAGGTAAGTTGAGCTTTGACCTTTTGCGATGGGGTCAAACTAGCTCCTTATTCTGAGTTGGATATGCTCAGAGCGGCCCATTCTTTTTACTTCTCTCTAATAAAGGATACTACCAATGTTTAAACCAATGCTAGCAAAAGTATTTGAAAAACACTCCCATAAATTAGTTTATCCTGTTCTTGTACAGCCTAAGCTTAATGGCATAAGAATGACTTGGTCAGATGATAAGGCTAGGTCAAGATCAGGTAAACCGTTACAATTACCTAAAGCTATGTTAGATGAGCTGTGCCATTTCCATATACACGAAAACTTAGACGGAGAATTATACAAGCATGGCGTTGCTTTAGAAAAGATATATGGCAATGCTAAGAGACTTGTTACGCTTACCCAAGATGTCGATTTACAATTCCATGTCTTTGACATCTTCTCAGAAGAAACCCATACAGATATTCGTTTAGACGCATTGGAAAAACTGCGCTTTGGCCCTACTATAAGACATGTAAAAGCTTTAACCGCACACAGTAAAACTGAAGTACAAAAGCATCTACGCCTATACCTCTCTCAAGGCTACGAAGGCGCTATCATACGAACACCTTATGACTTTTATGTGCAAGGACGAACCGACGCATTATTGAAGTTGAAGCCATGGATCTTCGTAACAGCTAAGATCATTGGCTTTACTGAAGGCACTGGTAAATACAAAGGTATGCTAGGTTCTTTCACAGTAAGGCATAAAGATTGGATCTGTAATGTAGGTACAGGTTTTGATGATACACAAAGAAGAGTCTATTGGAAGCATCGAAACTTTATTATGCAACACCCTATAAAAATGAAATATACTGAGAAAACTGGGAAAGGTAACCCTCGTTCTCCTGTTTTTCTTAAAGGACCTAAAATAGTATAAGCTAAAAGGATTATAATATGAGCCATCTTCCAACTCCGGGTAACCATATTTGTACTAGTTGCTTGAAAACTAAACCCCTTGAAGAATTCTACCTCGATAATAGAAAAAAATCCGGAGTAGCTAGCTGGTGTAAAGCTTGCTCATTGAGTAAAGCACGAAAGGCTATAAGTGATAAGAAAAAAGAAAAGAAAAAGAAAAGGGCATAAAACCTTACAATGCAGTAGATGTAAAGAACTTAAATCTCCCTTAGACTTTCCTAATGACAAAAGAAAATCTAATGGCTATTCCTCTTACTGTAAATCCTGTCATACCTTAGCAGTTCGTGAATCAAGAAAACGTAATCCTGATTCAGCAAGAACGGCTCAAAAAATGTATAGAGAAAGTGGGTAAATATTCATGATAAGAAAATTTGAATCTAGAATTCCTAATGAAAATCAAACCCTTTCTTGTGAAAATCCTGAATGCGGTAGAAAAGATAGACCTCTATACGTATGGCATTCCGATAATGGAAGACACTCAATACTAATCTGTGATATCTGTACAGTTAAATCAGAACATGGTATAAAAACTTGAGGAAAATAAAAAGATTCTTCTAATGAAATAATATTTTACATCGATACTACAATGACGTATGATCTGTAAGTTCATCAATGGGATGAACTACTCTAATTTCCTTTAAGGAGCGTTGAAAATGGCAGCTAAGAAAAAGGCTAGTAAGAAAGTCAGTAAGAAAACGGATAAAAAGACAGACAAGAAAAAGGACAAGGTCAAGAAGAAGCGTATAACAATCACTTCCGTTGTTCTTGCTTATCTTGATAAGAAGAACAAGGCAGAATGCAAGGAAATCTATGACCATCTTGTTCTCAATGGTTTCCCTGATACCAAGTTCAACAAACAGCATCTTGCTTGGTATAAGTATAAGATTCGCAAAGGCGAATTCAAGATGCCTAGTGGAAAGCCCTTCCCTGCTGCACGAAAGAAGAAAGAAGTAGGAACGGATACCAAGACAAAAAGCAAGAAAGTCAAGAAGAGTAAAAAGGCTAAAAAGTAATACGTACCTGTGTTTTGTATTGAAGCTACTCTATTCTTATAGAGTAGTTTCTTTATACCAATAATTCAAAAACAACTAATAGAAAGAAAACCAATGGCAAAAGCAAAGACAGATATCACGATGAAACAGGACAAGGTTTGCAAGGGTTCCATTCGTTACAAAGCAACGGACTCTGAAGCTGCTGTTTTAAATGTATACGTTAACAAGACCTTCGCAGATCCCATGCCAGAAGAAATCACTGTAACCATCTCCAGTACTTAACACGAATACTTGGGTAAGTAGTATGGGTTGTCCTGTACTACTTACCCATTATTTTTATTCATTCGATCTAACGACTTTCAATAACACTTATCGACTATTATGTAGTACAATCATTACTTAATAAAATGAGTTCATTAACAGAAGATAAGAAATGGAAACTATGAGAGTAGAACCACCAGAAACCCGTTCCGCAATAACCAGAAAAGTTATAGTGGATAAATTCAAATTGTACATCACTGTAGGCTTCTACACTAACCAACAACCTTGTGAAGTATTCATCACCATTTCTAAAGAAGGTTCAACTATTTCCGGCTTACTTGATTCCTTAGCTATTGCTATAAGCTTTAGCCTTCAACATGGGGTACCATGGAAACAGTATCATGATAAATTCAGACATACCAACTTCGAACCAATGGATGAAGAATACTCTTCTATTGTAGATGCTTTAGCTATCAACATTACTAATATGATCTCTGTTTTTGGTGGACAAGAAGAATTAGGACCTGAAGGAAATAGCAATGACAGCACTACTTAATGTCGGTAATACATGGGATCCAAAACTATACCATGCATTACATGAGATGAACAAAACCACAACGGACGTTCAAATAGATTGCTTATACGGCAGTACCACTTGTAATCTTTTTGGAAATGCGCGTTCTCCAGATAGACTACAAAACCTAGACATGGAAGAAACGAAAACTCTTATAGATGAGGCCCATTCTCTTGGCTTCAAGATAGCTTGGACTATCAATATTTCTTGTTTAGGCAACTTAGATTCTTTCGAAGAAACTTGGAAAAAGCTTGGCACTAGCATTTCTAATTTCTTTGAATATCTTGATCCTGATATCCTCGTAGTAGCACACCCATTAATGATGCTCAAATTAGCTGAATCTGGGATAGACATCCCCATAGAAATCTCAACCATCGCTGGTATTAATGAACCAAATCAGATACTCGACCTTGTCGACCGTGGTGCCAATATTTCCAGGCTATGCCTTCCAATACATCAAAATAGGAATAAACCATATATACAAAGTATGGTGAACCTTTGTACTAAACTTGGAATTGAAATTGAAGCTATCGCTAACGAATTCTGCTTCTTAAATGGCTGTAACTGTGAAGGTCTATACCGTCGTACTTGTTACGATATGAATGCACATGCAGAATCCGGCGACCATATCTGTAAGTATCCCCGCTCTTTATGTATTAAAGCAAGGGAAGAAGATCCTGCAAACTGGATTAGAGCTAAATGGATACTACCACAAGATATGACTTCTTATGAGATAAAAGGTATACATCGTTTTAAGCTCACAGGTAGAACCCATCCCACCGAATTCCTGTTAAGTATCTTACCATATTATATGACAAGAAACTTTACTGGTAACCTCCTTGAACTATGGCCACATTTACAAACTATCAATTCCAAAAACTTTAAGAAGGACCAAGAAAAAGTTCTATCCATGGGCAAAATAGATACTGCAGGTCTTACAGGTTTTGCAGAACGTTGTATGGAAATATGTACCAATGATTGTTATACTTGCTCTTACTGTTCCAAGTATTACAATAAACTTGTTGATCTAGGACATATATCATGATTCTACATGCACCTAAAGATCTCACAGGTAATCCTGCCTGTGAGGAAGATCTGAATCCTTTACTAATTCCGGAAGTTGAACAATGGTGTGCAGCTTATTCTAGAATATGTGATGAACATCCTCCTCTTACTAGAGCTTGTATTGGTCTCTATCAAATTGGACAAGCTTTAGAATGGGAAGATTCTTCTGTAAATAAAGCTGAATGTACTTGTGCAGGTATCCTTCATATTCTTATAGCATTACATTTAGTTGGGGGCAGTGTCTACCAACTTTTTCCTAAAACATTTGAAGAAGCTAGAATTTCTGCCTATTCTTCTATTACGATCTATAAAGAAAGACTCCGACATGTAACAAAAGTAATTCAGATGTTCTTCTATTACGATCATGCAGCTGAAGGATCCTATAGAAAAAAACGGAGTAACACACTAAGAACTGAAAAAGCTTGTTTTGACATAATCACGGATCTCATTACTATGACTCCGGCTAAGGGATTTGAAGAAGGATTTTGCAATGCAACACAGATTCTACTAACAAAGGCTTATAGGGAATAACTTAATAAGGAAACCATATCCATCATCGCAAAGATTCTTGAGGGACATAAATAAAGAATATTTGGTATACAATATGGCTTATATTCACTGCATTAAAAGAAAGGTTTCTTAATGGTAAAAGCAAAAGATAGAGGTCAACCAAAAGATTGGACTATTGAACAAACACAAACAGGTAATTGGGATGCTTGGTGTTTGAAAACTAAACAATGGATGGAACTAAAATGTGGTAAAGGTAAAAATAGAACCCTATGTAAATATCCACAACAAGCCGTAAATGCTTTTACAAAGCGAACTAAAAATTGGTGGGATAAAAAGATATTAAAAACAAAACAACCAACATTACGGCAACTTAAGAAAGAAAATTATAGATTACGTAAAGCTCTTGAATTTATTCTTGAACGGCATCTTAAACCTCATAAACATAGAATAGGCAAAACAACTTGTAAAACTTGTCAAGAAGCATTGAAACCTGAAGAGATACTAACTATCCTTGAACAAGGAGTATACAGCTAATGAAAATTGAGATAACAAATAGATGATTGTCTAAAATCCCTACTATCAATAGAAGAATTATTAAAAGGATACCACGAATATAGAAGGTCTTGTGCATCAAGACATAAACCTTAAACAGCAGGAGCAAAGATGATAGCAAGAAAACTAACCTTCCAATCTATACCATTAGGCTGGGAAATCTCACTACAACGGACCTGGTCAAACGGTCTTCGTGTTCCTACCGAATACGATCTACCAGAAGAAGATAAATGTAGAGACCTCCATCTGACCCTCGAAATTACTGACCCTGCTAAAGAACCTCGTATACATAAAGGTTTCTATGGTCGTTTCGAAGACCTCGAGAAGTATCGCCTTGAAATGCTATATGGTGTTCATGATCATTGGATAAAAAAAGGTGAAGCTTATACCTACCATGATCGTCTCCGTGTTTCTCCTATAGATCAGATAAATCAGATCGCCGTTAAACTCCGAGAAACTCCTTATTCTAGACGCTGTGTCGCAACAGCCTGGAGAATCGATCAAGACTTCGGATCAGATGAAGCTGCTTGTCTTCAAAACATGCAATTCCGAGTTCTTCCTGACGAACATGACATACCTAAACTTTGCCTCTTTATCTGTATCAGATCCAATGATGCATTCAAAGCGGCGTTCTATAACATATACGCCTTTACAGAAATGCAAAAATTGCTAGCCCATATGCTTGGATACCCTGTAGGTGGTTATATCCATACTGCTTATTCTTACCACATATATGGTAAAGATTTCAAGCAATATACAGACTTCTGTGAAACTGGAGGAAAACGACCTATAGCAGAACACTTTGCTAATACTAATGATATGGCACCTCTTTTCATCTCTGGTTGTGAAGAACTTATGAAAGAAGATGACATGCCTTCAGGTAAGAAATACGTCATAGAGGCTAGAATGCGTCAACTCCAAATGATTGTATCTGAAGGAGAGGAAAACGAAAAAACGGCTGCACTTAAAATCGAAGAAAAGAAAAACTGAACCCTTACATAACCAAACATTGAATCTCAAACCGAAAGGACAACAAATGGCCCATGCCGATTTACCTCTCACAATAAAACAAGTTAATGCCATGTGCGGCAAACCTCTTACTGAAACTGAGATAGACACATTACTTGATCTAGGCGAAAAGTATGTCAATACTATCCTAGATGCATCAGTAGGACATCTTTACCCCTTATCAGTATTCAAAGAAGGCACACCTGAAATACTTAAAGTATGGAAGGATTTTATGCTAGGAGATGATCCTAGCTTCGAAGCTCCTGTTGTAAAACTAGAGACATACCAAAAAGCGATGTTCCTAAAAGCAGTAGCCTGTTCAAAACATGCTCCAATCGGCCTCTTCCGTCGTAATATTTTTAGAGGTTGTAAAATCCTTGATATAGGTGGGGGTCTTGGTTTCTGGTCCTCTATGTTTAAGATATTCGGAGCAAGACCCACTTTATGTGATAAACCAGAAGTCGGTAAACTTGTTTCTGACATTCTCAAAGAAGAAATAGATACTAGATTCGATTCCTTCCCATTTGAAAGTCCCAACCAATGGAATTGCATCTTCATGTCTGAAGTTCTGCATGGCAGATCAAAAGAAGAATGTATAGATTGGGTATCTAATACTATACCTAACATGCTTACCAAAGAAGGAACTATGATCATCACTGAAGTGGATCCTTCTCAAAAGACTTTGTATGCTAAGCTGTTCGGACATCGCATCAACATCATGACTGAAGGTAGAGGTTCTGCTATCATGCCACATGATCTCATTAAAATGGCTACTCCATGTTGCAATGTTGCTGCACTAGTTACATGGCATAGTTTACCCTACTATTCAGTTATACTGAAGAAGAGATGATATGTATACTTGGCTAACTAGTATTTTCTCTGTATTAGTATGTTTAGCCATGAGTAAAAAGTTGTGGTGGGCACCCTGTTTCGGATTACTGACCCAGATTTTTTGGTTCATGTTTATCATAGAAACAGGGTGCTACCCACTCTTTTTTCCAGTAACTCTTTACACAATTATATACGCCTTTAGCATTAAAAAATGGCATAAGGAAAGGAAAATAAATGGGACACATAGCTCTTGATATAGAAACTACTAGTTTAGATCCATGTAAAGGACGTATAATTTCTGTTTCTTGGTGTAGAGAAGATCTTAAGCCTGTGTCTCGTAATTGGTCACCTAAGATAAAAGCTTTTGTATCAGGTATATGTGCAAACCCTAACAATACTATTGTTACTCAAAACGGGGTCTTTGATTATTCTTGGCTATGTAAAGAGGGTATAGTAGTTAAAGCCAAATATGTAGATACTATGGTAGGTAGTCACATAATAGAATCCAATAGACCTGCTAAACTAGATGCTCTTGTAGATAGGTATCTTGTACAAGAAAACTTAGATGAAGTAGGTATAAATGTTACTCTGGATTCTAAATGGAAAAAGGATGGCCCATCTGCTTGGGTTAAAGAAAATAAAAAATGGTTCAAAAAAGAACACGGGCGATTCCCACATTATGGTGACGTACCACGTGAAATGCTTCATGCTTATGCAAGAAACGATGCACTGTATACCTTATTAGTATGGTTCTCTATGCGAGGACTACTAGAAGACAAGAACAAATTCAGTTATGATCTTAACATGTCTATGATTCCTATACTTATAGGCATGAAACTACGAGGTCTGCCTATAGATCTAAGATTATGCAGAAAACAAAGAACCATATATAGAAAACAACAACACGCATTCCTTAAAAAATACAAAATAGATAAAGTAGGACCTAAAAATCTGAAAGAAATCATCTTTCCTAAACTAAAGATAAAGCTTAAATTCAAAACTGAAAAAGGTAATTGGAGATTTAATGAAGCTAGCATTCGCAAGTACCAAATACTTTATCCTAAAAAATTCGATCATCTAGAAGAAATTATACAATTCAATAAAGCTAGAACTTCTATGAATACTTACTATGGCAACTATCTTCTTTATTCTAATCATAGTTGGATATACCCTACCTTTAACCTCACTGCAGCAAAAACAGGTCGCTTCTCTTCTTCTGGGCCTAACTTACAAAATGTAAAGAAAAAAGGTAAGGAACGTTGTGCTTTCTTGGTAAGATCTGACATGATCAATCTCCATTGGGATTATGATCAAATTGAACTCCGACTACTTGCTCATTACTCACAAGAACCAAGACTCTTAGAAATATTCCATAAAGGATTAGATCCACATGTCATCACTGCAGATCTTATGGAAATCAATGCTGAAACTGCTTCTAGATATATAACTGGAAAATACAGAGGACAAGATCCTCGTTTCATCGGAAAACAACTTAACTATTCCTACTGGTATGGTATGGGAATAGATGCCCTATGCCTTGATCTTAGCTTAAAACGTAAACGTGGTGAAGAACTATACCAAAGATATAGAAATGCTTTTCCAGATGCTGTACAATGGTCTAAAGATATAATAGCCAGAGCTAAAATGGACGGCTATGTAGAAGACATCTTCGGTAGACGTTATCGTCCTGATGATAGATGGTCATTCTATAAGCTAGTCAATTATCTCATACAAGGCACCGCAGCACAAGTCATGAAAATCGGAATGCTACGCACGCAAAAACTTTTATGCAAGAACAAGCGAAATACATCGATAATCCGCCGCATTCCACCGCATACAATGCGTGCAATGCAACTTTTAACCGTACATGATGAATGTGGAATTGAACTTCCGGATAATCGTAAACGAGTAGAAAAACTAATACCGGCCATAACTACGGCCCTTACAATAGATAAGATCTTTGATATTCCTCTTACAGTTGGCTGCAAATGGACACGCACTAACTGGGGAGAACTTAAAGAATTGAAAAAAATACCTATACCATGGAAATGAAAGCTAAGTAATGCCAAAGCCAAAAAAAGATACCCGCTGCATCTTAGTCGACACAAGAGAAAAAACACCTTGGTCTTTCCGATCTCAAAAAAAAGAATGCCTTAAGCATGGTGATTATACTATTCTTGGAGGCAAAGGAAAAATTGTTATAGAAAGAAAATCTCTTGTAGACTTATTTGTAACCCTTTCACCCAAACGATGGGATAAGTTTTATGCCAAAATGGACTTAGCTACTGATACTCTTGAATGGGTCTTTATCTTTATAGAAGGTAGTATCACTGATGTTTATCGTGGAATACCGCATAGTCGTCTTCCAGGTAAATACATCTTTAATAGACTTATAGAATTAATGGCACTTGGTGTACAAGTAACGTTTACTGGTAATAGTAGGAAAGGACCTGTGCTTGCAGAGCACATTTTACGTGAACTAGGATGACGAAAGGAAGAAAAAACAAAAGAAACATTACTGTATGGATGGAAAAGGATGTTATAGCCACTCTTGATAAATGTGCTAAAGAAGCTAAACGCAGTAGAAATTACTATCTAGAACGATTACTTGGCGGTTTTTCTAGACTTTCTAAAGGAGATAAGAATACTATCCTATCAAAATTAGATTGTAAGGAGTTATGCCCATGGCTTTAACATCAATGCTAAAAAAAGGTAAAGCTATTACAAAGAACCCTGATATAATAATTCCTCATGGCTCTCCTTCTAGCCTTGGTAATTTTCTTAGTTGTAGAAGAAAAGCCTACTGGCATTTAGTTCGTCGTCTTACTATGAAAAAAGGACGATTATCTCTTGAAGTAGGTACTATGTGGCATTCTGGTCTTGACACTTGGTATGCTAAGAAAAAGATCATGCCTGCTAGAAGAGCAATCTACAAAGAAATGGATAAGATTATAGCTACAGGCTATTCTTCTTTAGATTCTCCTTGGAATATTGCTTTTACCAGATCCATGCTAAACGGTATGCTGTTCGGATATATCGATAGATACGGTAAAAAGGATCTTAAAACATGGAAATGGTTAGCAACAGAAAAACAATTCGAAATTCTCAACTTCATGGGCTCCGGTATTTCTTTTACTGGCAGAATAGATGGTGTAATAGAAATTCTTCGTGGGTCAAACAAAGGCATATGGATTGTGGAACACAAAACCACGAAAGATTTATCCTATTTTTCAGTGGAATCAATCAAAAACAGCCTTCAAACTTTGGGTTACATCAAAGCAGCTAAAGAAATATATGGCATAGAACCTAAAGGAATAATCTGGAATGCTGTTCGTAAACCTAGTAAACGGTTAAAGAAAAACCAAACTAATAAAGAATACTGTGATGAAATCAGAGAAGACTATGAAGCTAGACCTGATTTCTACTTCTATCGAGAACAACTTATTATTCCAAAAAAATCTATAAGAGCATGGGAATCTGAAATAGCTATGGTATTCCTTGATCTTGCTTTCTGCTTTGAGAATCCTGATGATCTGGATATTTGGTATAAAAACACCTCAGTATGTGATATGTATGGTGGTTGTGAATTCTGTGCACTTTGCAATCGCGGAGAAAAGCGGTCTTCTTTAGCCTTGTATAGAAAGATAGAACATGAATAAGATGCAAGAACAAGTTCGTGAATTCCAACTTGCTGGAAAATATCCTACAAGAAAAACTCTTTTTAACATAGAAGAGTTTGAAATGGATATCTGTGTGGGCCAACTACAAATGAAAGCTGTTATGTATTTTGCAAATAGGGTATCTTGGATAAGTGAAGAATTACAAGAATTAAGTCAGGCACTTCAAGATAGAGATTTGGTAGAAATAGCAGATGCTTTAGGAGATATCTTGTACTTCGTCTTTGGTACTGCAGTATCCCTTGGAATGGATCTTGAACCAATCTTCGATGAAATCCATCGTTCAAACATGCAAAAATTCGAACCTTGTTTTAATACTCATTCAGAAGAAGTTCATTGTACTGCATGCAATGATACAGGTCTTATAGGTCACTACAGACAAAGTGATGGTAAATTAATGAAACCTGAATGTTGGACAGCTCCTGATATCTCCAATGTTCTAGAAACAATGAAAGAACAGGTAAATACAGATGGCAAGAAAACAACCTAAAAATAAAAAAGCAAAGGTTTCTGATTCTTCTTCTTCATACCAAGGTATAGAAGAAAATGAACCTGTATCCGATTTACTTGGTTATACTACCTTCCTCTATGGTGCACCAAAAGTCGGTAAAACTACTGCAGCACTAAGTTGGCCTAAACCAGTCATCCTTGCATTTGAAGTAAGAGGAGCCCGTGCATTCAAGGTTCCTACTATAAAGATACGATGTTGGGAACACCTAAAGAAGGCTATCCGAGAACTTAAGAAAAAGGAGAATAGAAAACAATACAAATCCGTTATCATCGACACGTCAGACCTTATGTACAAGTACTGTCTTGATTATTGTTGTGAAAAATATGGTTATGACCATCCTTCAGACCAAGGTTGGGGTAAAGGTTGGGAAAGTATCACTAACGAATTCCTTGGTGCGGTCCTTGCCTTATTCGACCTTGAATACTCTTTAGTTTTTACCAGCCACAGAAAAGAAACAGAGATAATAGCTGATTGGGAAAAATATACCAGAATCGACCCAACAATACCCGGTCCAGGCCGAAAGGTCCTTTTACCTTACACTGACTTAATCCTCTTTATGTATGCTAAAGAAGATAAAGAAGGAAACACACAAAGAGTCGTCACTACCCGTGCTACTCGTGCTTATGAAGCAGGTGATCGTACCAAATGCCTTACTGATATCACTATGAAAGTAACTTCCAAGAACAAAGACAAAGTATTCGCAATGTTAGATAAACGTTTTAAAAAGAATTCAGAAGAGCTGAATTCATAATTTAATCATAGTCTAGAAAGGACTAAGATGGCAAAGAAAAAGAAAAGCACAAAGACAAACCCAGCACTAGCCGGTCTTTCCAAACTCCTAAAGAAAGGTGCACCTAAGCAAGGTACCGTTTCTCTAGATGATGGAACTTATCAAGGTGTAATTTCAGCAATTGAATTGGGACAAACTCAAAAAGGTAAAGCCCAAATTGATTGGACACTGAAGGTACTGGCTGGCGAATTCGAAGGTCGTACCCAACATAAATATGACCTCCTTGCTTCACAAGAAAATGTCAATTGGCTTCTCGGCACTCTTGAAGCTCTTGAATGTGAGATACCTGAAACGGATAAGGATCTCAAAGATGCCCTTAAAAGTTGCATAGGTAAGAAAATCGAGTTCTCCACTCGTACTTCTGGCGACTTCACCAATGTCTACATCAACGAGCTCCTTGATGATGAGGAAATCGACGATTCAGATGATGATGATGATGATAATGATGATGAAGAGGGAGTAGACGAGACTGAAGACGAGAATTCGGATACCGAAGAAGATGAAGATGACGGTCTTGCCTTCAAAAAGAAGGATCGTGTAACTGTAGACTTTGATGGTGAAGAATATGCAGGCAAAATCACCAAAATCGACACTGAAAAAGAAGAAGCCACTGTCAAGTTCGACGATGGTTCAACTGAAGTAGTTGATCTGGATGACATGACTGCAGAAGAATAATCTTCTAAGTCTTAGATGGGTACCACCTTCGGGTGGTACCTGTCTTTCTTTTATTTAGGATAATGCTATGAAATATGATATGATGCTAGATTTAGAAACATTAGGAACAAAACCTGGAGCTGCAATCGTACAAATTGGTGCATGTTTCTTTGATAGGAATTCCGGAGCTATTCTAGAAGCTTTTCAAAGAAACGTATCAATTCAAAGTAATTTTGATATTGGCCTTATAGCTGAAGCAAATACATTAAATTGGTGGCTTAATAAACAAGACATTACTTGGTTAACAAACCCCTCATCTATAATTATGGCCCTCACTTCTCTTGCCGCCTTTATCAAAGGAAGAAAAGTTACTGTTTGGTCCCATTCTGCCTTTGATATCCCCATTTTGAATATCGCATATACAAATACCGCCTTAAGAATTCCCTTCGACTTCCGATCTACTTGTGATCTTAGAACCCTTGTTGCATTATCTGGAATAGATTACAAGAACGAACAAAAATACCCTAAACCTAATGCACATGATGCTCTTTCTGATTGTGAATATCAAATCTCATATCTAGTTGATTGTTTAAAAAGCTTGGATAAATTATGAGAGCATTTAAATGGCATTGCATAAAAATATGGGAAAAGCTTAAAACCCCCTTAATATGGATAGGTCTTTTCTTTTTAGCTTCTCTAATGGTTATTTCATGCTTTACCTTTATATCAGGTATCGCTAAAATCGGAGATAATATCGAAAACGGAATAAAGGATAAAAAGCTCCTTTCAAATGAAAAAGAAATCCAATTAAAAATTAATGCCAGAATCAGTAAACATAGTTATGAAACAAAAATGGAGAATAGACTTCTTAAAGAAATGATAGAGATGCTAAAAAAAGAAAACATAAAATTACAACTGATACTAAACGAATTAAAAACTAAAAGAAAAAAAAATAGAAGACAAAAAAATAAAAACGAATC
>SDBT01008499.1_pt1 | contig 16756 bp, 21 predicted proteins | sample 2277101 | NCBI WGS metagenome assembly SDBT01 (sample SAMN10404973, study PRJNA504765) | marine sediment metagenome | isolation source: marine sediment core GS10_PC15, 103 cmbsf | place: Arctic Ocean: Southern Knipovich Ridge | collected 2010
AACCATTTTTCTCTATTGTTATAATTATCTATCTCATATTTAGGATATGATTTATATTTTCCAGGTTTATTAGGTACCCATTGTGCAAACATACAAATTACATTCTTATCATTATTTGGTGATGTTAATATACGAATAGAACCTGGTTTATCTCTATCATTTTCAATAGCTAAATTTCTATTTCCTATTTTTGATCTTGTCGAGTATAGATCGGCCCAAGACCATTTATCAGATAAACTTTTCGATAAACCATGTGAATAAACAGTTAAACAATTGCATTGTTGTATGATGTATTTTTCTGTAGAGTTTAATAAATCTGCCTCAATAATTTTCATTGTATTTAATAAAATAATTATATAAAAATATAATCAGTTTTTTATATATTTTTATTTAATAAGATTTAATAACCTTTACTTGAACAACTTGAACATATCTTAGCCATTTCTTGTGCCATTCCAAAACCACATGACACACATTTATTATTATAACCTTGACATGAACAACTTGAACATATTCTGGCAATTTTTTGTGCCATTCCAAATCCACATGACATACATTTATTATTATAACCTTGACATGAACAACTTGAACATATTCTAGCAATTTCTTGTGCCATCCCAAATCCACATAATATACATTTTGACATTTATAATTAATATATATGATATACTTTTATATATTCTTTATATATTCTATACTTTACTAACATATAGTTTATTATATATTTTTATAATATTAAGTAAATATATTAGAAATAAAATATTATGGACTTTCAAAATAATATCAAAACATGGGAAGATACAGTTAAAAGATGTGATTTATTCGCATCTCAAAATATTTATCCAGATAAATCGATTAAATATAATTTTATAGATATATCTATTCAAAAGAAGTATACCAATACATTTGTAAAAGTTGTGAATACAGATTGTATCAAAGTTGCACTTGAATTATTAAATAATGGTCTCAATCCTGTTGTTCTAAATTTAGCTGATGATAGATTTCCAGGAGGTCATGTTGAGATTGGTTCTGGTGCGCAAGAAGAGAGTCTTTTTAGAAGGACAAATTATTTTCAGACTCTTAATCACAAAACTGGATTTTATCCGTTAGTAGAATCTCAATTAGTATATAGTCCAAAGGTTACTATTATTAAAGACGAAAATAATAATATTTTGTCTAATTATAAAGATCTTGCATTTATTGCATGTCCTGCATTACATGATCCGGAGTTAATAGATGGAAAATTGAAAGATACTGATACTCAGATTTTGGAAAATAAGATAAAAAATATTTTGAATGTTTCTTATAAACATGGTCATGATGTAGTAATTCTAGGAGCACTTGGATGTGGAGCTTGGAAATGTCCTCCAATATGTGTTGCATCAATTTATAAAAAAGTTATTCAAGAATATGATGGTTTATTTAGATCTATAATATTTGCTGTTTTAGAAGTTAATGATTCAAAATATATAGTTCGAAATAGAAATAAAACTGAATCAAATTATAATATTTTTAGTTCTGAATTAAATTAATTCTTATCTACAATTAGATTGACTTTACATTTAGCAATCTTTTCATCATCTAATCTATAATCTATTCTCCGTTTTGCTTCTGGATATTTAATAGAACCTTTATCTAATGTTCCTTTGACTTTCCAAACATTTAATCTTATCATAAGTTCCCGTATAGCTCTCATATTTCGAGGTTCATTTAGACCATAACCTTGTTTAGTATAATTATTTTCTTCTACTTGGAAGCCATAATTACACATTTCAAGTTGTAATTTAATTTTGTTAATAAATTTTTCTCTATCTTCTAAAGAAGTCGGCATATTTATATTCTAAGAAAATAAATATGATGATGTAACTTATTTATATCCATTTATATTATTTAATCCACTACTATAGTGAAATCTTTTTGGTAATAAATATGAATAATCTTGTAAAGGACTTTTATTATTTACTAATTTAATATATGAATGACCTTGGGATCTTCTATAAGAAATTATATTACTATAATCTATATAAGGATAATCATATAATCGATAAGCTTTTGGATAATTATTAATTTGTAATATGTCATTTTGATGATATTTATATGTATAATAAAATAAATTATGATTTCTTGTACTTCTACCATTGTGATAAATATAATTTTTATAATAGTTCCTATTTATCAATTTCATCTTGTCTAACCATTCTAGTTTTGCTTTTATATGTAATATTTTATTAAAAATATTATGGTTTAACATACTATCTTAATTTATTTATTCATTATTCTTTTATATATTGCTTCTTATATAAATATTTATTAGAAATACATCATTTATATTATAGTTCTTAAATTTTCTTGTTAAATTTATATTTTTTTCGTTGTAAAAAGATCAAAAATATCCCCTTGGTAGTATGCATTCCCCACATGATCATGGCCACCTGCACCTTTTGGATGTCTACCAATATTTCCTATTTTTTTGGCTAGCTCTCCCATATTTATTTTAGTTTGTTTATGATCATCAATTAATTGTATTCTCCATGCAGCAGGATTAGCAGTATATTCCCATCCCCATAACACAGCAAAATCAATATTATCACCCATATTAGTTACAATCTGTCTCCCAACATTTTTAGTTAAGGCTGGTGCCAAAAAATTAAGTGTTCCTACACGATATCCAATAAAATTTTGTATCTTTGCGTTAGCTGCTATTTGGTTCTTTAAGTGGTCTCTAACTTCTTCAAAATATCGTCCCAAAAATATAAAAAAATTTACATTATCATTCTTAAATAACTCATGTAACTCTGCAAATGTATCTGGTCCCATCGACTTAAATATATTATGCACAAATCTGAATCCTAATGATACTGAAAATAAATTACTAAATGATATAAATGGTAAGAATAACTTACCATCTGAATCATCCACATATTGAACTATCTTTGGAACATCCTTCGTAGGATAAAAGAATTTCCATGTATATCCTACTGCTGCATGACCATCTCTAACAAATACATTTGGATTATTATATCTTGTCGTTCCTATATGATCATCTATCACGATCATAGATTTAGCTAAACGATTAATATAATCGAATGTATTATTACCATATGATAAATCTAATATTAAAACATTTGATCCTCTTAATATATTCTCTAAATTACTAACTCTACGATTAACATTCTGACCATGATGGGGTTTTAATGGAAGAAATTTAACATTTTTATTATTATCATTAACAAGATATTTCCAAGCAATATAGCCAGAAACTACACCATCATTATTATCATCATGAAATATAACTACATTAATTGCTTTCTTTTGGACTTCAGTATAATTTTTTTGAAACTTTATCATATCAGTAAAACTATTTTGATATTCTTTTTCTGTTTTATATTTACCTCTAGACCCATTTTTTCCATCTTTAAAATTATAACTTTTAACCGCATTTGCAGCTAATTTATTAAAATTTTTACCCTTAGTCTTATTACCTCTATTATTAAAAATTTTATTGTTAATATTATTATTCATAATAAATATATTATAAAGATATATAAAAATTATATACATTTATCTATTAAAATGTTATTATACTTTGTTATAGATGATCTAAATGTTTTAGGAGTATTTACTTCACACCAATTAGCTATAGAAGCTAAAATATTATGTCAAAATTTATATAATGAATTAAATAATAATATTATAAATTTAGAAATTATAGAAGAAAAATTTTCAACAAAAATATATGATAATCCTCAGACAATATATATATTATTGAAAAGTTATAATAATGATACGATTAGAAAATTAGAAGGTATATATGATGATACTCAAAATTTATATTATGCTTTTAGAAAGAATAATAGAAATCTATTATGCCATATTTTACAAATAAATGAACTCCATTATAAACCTATCACCAAATCATTTAACCAATTATTCCATTAATTTAACTAATTATAAAATGAATCCAATGTCATTTGTTTACTTGATTCTATTATATTATGAAACTTTTTCAAATTCCGCTTTATATCATTTTTCACATTAACTTCAGCTATATCTTCCAAAAATATTAACAAACTATCAAATTGTGGTACTGACAATTTAATAGACTTCCGAATCTGATCATAATCCTCAGTATCTACCATTGTCAAAAATAATTCTCGTGCCTTCTTATAATTAAACTCTTTCGGAACTATATACCTCGAATCCTTATTCTTTTCCTCATTCTTCTTATTCTCGCTATTCACATAACCTATGACTCCCTCTATATTACCATATTCTTTCACAAACTTTAATGCCTTCTCTATCCCTATATTCTTAATAGTACTTGTATAATCACATCCACAGAGAATACATACATCAAGAAATTGTTCATAACTTAAACCAAAGCCTTTCAATACTTTTTGCAAATCATATTCGATAATTTTATTATTATTTACATTAAAATTCCTAATGAAAAATCTACTACCATTGGCCAAGATATCAGTATCCTCCGATAAACAACCATGAACTAAACCCCTTTTACTTAACTTCGCACACAATGTTTCCGCTTCACCATTAGCTACTAAATATGGTACTCCCATATATTTAAATAGTTTCTTGCAATCTGAAATAATCTTGCTATTGATTATTATAATCCCTTTATCCACCTTCTCCAATTCTTCTTTTAATTCATCCAAATTCATTACCATCAACTCTTCTATAATATCCTTATCATCTATTATTGTCTGTAATTCACCCTTAATCTCACTTAATATTTCTTTCTCTATATCTTTAACTTCATCTTCTATAACTTTAACTTCATCTTCTATAACTTTAACTTCATCTTCTATAACTTTATCTTTAACTTCAATTTCAATTTCTTTTTGTTTCTTTTCAATTAAATATTTGATTTGACTTTGTTTACTAACTAACTTCTTCTTACGTTCGTTTCTTTCATCCAGAACATCACTCTTCTCCTTTGGAGGTTTACCATCAAATACATATAAAGGTGTAATTCTATTTTTAAGAAGTCTCATGATTTGTTTAGTAAGTAATTCCAATGGTTCGCCGTTTTTATAGATAAATCTGTACAAATAGATACTCAAATCTATGGCAATTACCTTATTTTCATACACACTCAGATATCTTTCATTTACTGCACCTGGTGCATATTTTGTGATCAAACATTTTAAATTCTTGATTCCCATATGATTATATTATAAAGTTATGTATTTATATAGTATTTAATATAAATATATACTCTAACTTTTTGTCAGTTTTTTTATTATTTCCATCAATATTACTACCACATTTTGTCATATTTGTTTATAGTTCCGTAACTGTCATTCTTAAACTTTTATCATTCCTTTTTACATTATTATTTAAATTATTATAGACTATATTATCACCAAAATTTTTAAATAATTTATAATATTGTTGATGATTATTTATAGGATATTTCAAATTATTTTTACAAATAAAATTAGAAAATTCAGCTACATTATTGAGTAATATACTTTTCAATATATAATAAGAAAATACACTCGTCTTCTGTTTAAATATTTTATCACTATTTTTTCTGTATAATTCATTAATATTATGATATCCATAATGATCCATTATCTTCTTAACTTGTATATTCGAATAATTTATATCATTCATTAATAATGCTATAAAATATTCATATCCCTTACCATTTTCTAATGCACAATATATACAATTTAATATTACTGTTACTCCCTCAGTATAACTTTCATTTACATTTATATATCCATTTACATTAAAATCTTTCTTCACCATATTATCCAACTCTTTATCTTGTGAATAATAATCATAGCGCAATGAATGTAATAACTCATGTAACAATAATTTAGAGACTTCTTCTTTTCTCCAAATATAAATATCACCATTTATTTTTTCATTTGGATGGTACACTTGACAACTCGCACTATTAACATTTTCTCTTCCTAATATTTGTCCCTTCTTACTAGGAAGATATTTCTTATCATCGACCAACCATATAAAAACTTTATTTTGTAATGGAGTGCCATCATAATTTTTGAAACTTATGATACGGTTTATAAGTTGGTTAGCTAATTTTTTATTGATAGTTTTTTTATCAGTTACTAAATATATTTTATTACTTTTAGCATTAATATAAAAAGTGTTATGATAATTATCTAGTATTTTTTTATTAATTTCATTTGTAGTAAACGCATTATTATGTAGGAGATGATTTATATTATCATTAACTTTATAGATATTGTATTCATTGTATTCATAATTATCTTTAATTTTGTCAAATAATTCTCTTAAACTATGTTTCATAATTTATTAACAAGTATATAAAATATATATAGGAATTAGTTTCCAGAGCATTCATTATCCATATATTGAAGCCATTTATTTGCTTTCAGCAATATTTGCTTAACATTTTGGATAAACCTGTTCTTTAAGTACTCAAGTATTTAAAGAATTATATAATTTATACATTCATTATCCATATATTGAAGCCATTTATTTGCTTTCAGCAATATTTGCTTAACATTTTGGATAAATATATTCTTTAAATACTTGAGTACTTAAAGAACTATATATACATTTTGGATAAGTTCCTTTAAGTAAATATAGATTCAAAGCGGTAATTGATAAATAATATTACGTAATCGATAAGATATTTTACGATCTTTATTATGTGTCATTTCTTCTAAATCGTCTAACAATATCCATTTAATATTTTTAAATTCGAAATATCCATTTGGATAAATATTATCTTTATATAATTTATCAAATGTATAAGTCTTAAAATCTATTTTAATACCTTGACTCTTATGTGTTTTAACATATTGATACAATTTTTTATAATCATCCTCCACATCTATATAATCCATTTTAATCACATATGAAATATAACATTTATTGTGAAATCTTAAACTTACCTTGTGATATATCTTATGTCTTAATAATATATCATAATTTGCAACTAATCCTACAGATTCTTCGTAAAATTCTCTAGCCGCACATTGTATCGGACTTTCTCCTTCTTCAATACGACCGCCTAAATCAGATATTTTATCATTATTTTCAATACCACATAATATATATAATTGATTATCTTTCAAACTTACTGGTAGAATACCACATCCTGTAATAATCATTATATATATTTATAAATATATTATTCTTTATATCGCTTAACAATTATGTATTGACCATAAATTATTATCATTATTTATTACTACCAAATATCCACATCCACAGATGGCTGACTTGAGCTCCTCTTGTGCATACATTTCGTTACTCAAATCCTGTAATGATATTAAACTATTAATATCCATTTTTAACGCTAAATCATTAATACCTTGATACCAAGCATTAACATTATTACTACAAATAGAACATAAAAAATTGTTACAAAATTTAGAATGTTGTGGCCATGTTCTTAATGCCGTTGTATTTGTAATTTTATATAGTCCTACACATTTAAATCCGGTAATCTTCAGACCATAATGATTACCCTCTATTTGGAGATACCATGTTCCCTTAGCGAGTCCACTTTGTCTGATAGAACATATCAAAAATTGCCATATACCTTGGGAATAACCTGTTATACGTACATGTGGATAACATTTAATCCCTGTATATAAAATATTATTTAATACTTGATTAGTACATTTATAGCAAATAAACTTATTTTTAACATATGCATTTAAAACATATCCTCCATCGCAATGACAGAGTATACATCTATAATAGATAAAAGGTGATGATACTTGGTTGACCAAAGGATCTCTAATTAGGTATCCCAATAGATTGTCAGGAGTATATAAATCTTCAAAATATTTGAGTAAATGGATACGAACTACATCTCTATTCAATTTAGATTGTAGAGTATGTAGGGTCATTAATACTGTAGATTGCATTTTTTTTATAAACCTTTTGATAATCTTGATAAACTTAATTCAATTTTTTTATTAGAATTTATTCTATAATCTTGCCCATTACAATAAATATCAATATATGCCATATACAATGACTCAGTATATATAACCATTTATATTTAGTATTATCATATTGTGATATAAGGTGGAAGATATATGCTATTATTATATAAAATATATTTTCATATGATGGAAATGAAATTTGTACATAATAGATCAAATATAGAAATCTAATGATAACTAAAATACAACCTAAAATATCCCAAAGATTCAATAAAAATGATGCCTTCGGTGGCATACCAAATCCTGGCATACCATGCTTATGGCTTTCAAATAAATGTGATATAAATGATGCTACTGCAACATTTAAGATTAAATATCCTGTTATCATATCTCCTTTATTAAATGCTATCATGATAGGATAATATGCTGGTAAGTTTGTAATTGCGACAACTATATTTTCAAGTGAATGCATGTCAAAATTATCAAAATATTATGAAATAAAACTTTCAATTTTTTTCATTATAGACAATGACTCAATATATATAACTATTTGTAAGTAATATTTTATATCATTGACTATAATAGCTTCTTTCAACTAAATCTTATCAATTTACAGAACTAAACATTATCATCATAATAGACATTCTCATAGGGACAATTTTTTAATTCAAAATGATTATCGAGATTAGTAAAATCATTTTCATAATAATCATTATTTTCATAATTATGACCATCACATAATTTCTCTATCTTTTCTATTCTAGGAAAATTAACAATATATCGAATAAATAGATCTCCTCTAATGTCTTCATTAGGTAGACCCATTCCTTCTAATTTTTGATAGAAGTGACCTTGTTCAATTAGACTTTCGGGACGACTTTTGACTTCAATTATTTTATCATCAAGATGGTTAAAACAGAAGGTAAAACCTTTATAAACATCATATAAATTGATAGTATGTGACATCATTAGATCATGGTTATTAATTCTTTTAAATTTTTGGTGTTCTTTATCATAAATATTAATAATAACATCCCCTTTTTTATTATAATTTCTTAATTCATGTGCTTCTTCATAAAAGATTGTTTCTTTCATATGAAGGGGAATTATGTATTCAATGGGAATTTCTGTGTATTTATTGTGGATACATCTTTTATGTTTGAGAGTTAATTTTTTTATTTTTTTCATATAGATGTCTTCTAATTTGATATTCAGATTGTAATAAATATCAGGAGACTTCTTTTCTTCGTTATCTATATTAGATGTAAATAATTTGACTTTAATATCTCCTAAATTAGAATCAAAAATAGATGAATCAAAATTAGAATTAAAGACGGAACCAAAATTACCCATTCTAGAAAATAAATTATTAAATATATTAAATGGATCAAAATTATTATAATCATTATTATCACTACCTGTTAAATCATACATTCTTCTCTTACTTTTATCAGAAAGTGTCTGATATGCTTTAGCAATTTCTTTAAATTTTTCTTCAGAATTAGGATTATCCGGATTCTTATCAGGATGATGTTTAATTGCTAATTTTTTATATGCTTTTTTAATTTCAATATCACTTGACTTTTTAGATACACCTAATATATCATAATAATCCATATTTTATAAGTATATTATAAAATATACTGCAAAACGTATATGTCTTCTATACAATGGCTTTAAGTACTTTTTTTAATTTTATTAATAGTTTTAATATTTTTTTTAGAAGATAATTTAGTTTCAATCATTGAAGTATGTTCTAATATATCCATAATACTTAAAATAAATGCTTCTAAATATAATGGTTCTTTATTGCCACTACACATTAAATGTTGATAGCGAGAAGCATCTTGTATAATTTTAAATTTATATTTAATATCTTCAACACGATTTATAAAATGATCGACAATATATTTGATGACGATAGTTAAGTTTATATTACTTGTATAAATATTATATATTATCTCTCTAATTGTTTGTATATTTGTTACACTAAATTTTTTCTCTATATTATTTATTAATTTATCTATATACTGTGTAAAATTAAATTCATATTTTATATATTTACCACTTATATATGATAACTGAAATATATTTATAACATAGGATAGATTAATCATATTAGTTAATTTTAGACTACTTTGTATAATAATATTTATAGCTCTGGTACTTGTTTTTGATCCTATTTTATTACCTAAATATTTTAAAATATTAACTGTATCATTATGATTAGGTAAAGGATTACGTAAAATATAGAAACGACTTTTAAGGGGATGAATAATTTTATTTATATTTTTGCATGTAAAGATATATCTAGCTGTCTTCGTAGTCTTTTCAATAATATTTCTCAAAATAGTCTGAGCTTTATAACTCATTCTATCAGCATCTTTAATTAAAAATATTTTTACACCATGTGTTATTATATTATGTGATTCAGCTAATTCACCTATAAAATTTATTATTATATCCTTATCTTTAGTACCATAATCACTTGGACATATTTCAACATGATAATTACTAATTTTATACATAATATCAACACCTTTATTTAAATTATATGTATGTAATTGATTATTATAAACACCTTTACCAAATATTTCAGCTAAATGACAATAAACTCGTGTTAATTTACCAGAACCAGGACATCCATAGATAATAAAATTTTGTAATTTAATAGATTTTAATTTTTGAGTAACATCAGTATTGAATGATAATTCGTCTAATTTTTTTGGACAATATATTTTTCCAATCATATCTATTACAATTCTAATTATCTTTTATATATTTTTATTCCAATAATATTTTGAACGCTTTTATAAACTTTTCTTTATATTTTTCGTCCGACATTCCCATTATATATGTCTGATTTTTCATAAATTGTTCGATATTATTACTATAATTATCAAAATTATTTATAATTAAATAACTATTTATTACATTTTTAATCAATATATCATATAATATATTTATATCAATATTCCATGATCTATTATTCCAATATTCAATATTTTTATTATTATTATATTTTATACATTTTATATTAATATTTTCAAAATATATTTTTTTAATAAGATTTAAATCATATTTAATATCATTATGTTCTAAACATTTTATTATAATATCTTTATCTATAATAAATTCTTGAATTTTAACTTCCATAATATTCTGTTCTTCATTATTATTTATAATTACTTTATTTTCTAAAATGGAAAGTCTTTCATCTATTTTTTTAAGAGTTTCTAGAATGTTAATAATATCTTTTTCTAAATTCATTTTAATTTTATATAATTAATATTGTATTAATTTTTTATATAATATTTATTAAATATAGAAAATTATTTATAATAAACTTTTCATCAATTTAATTTCCCTTTCTTGTGTTTCAATTATCTCATTGGCTAATTTTTTAATCATCTTATTTTTAGTTCTTCTTACAATTTTATGTGATGTAGTTAATGCTGTTGAATGATGACTTATCATTCTTTTTAACCAATCATCATCACTAACTAAAAACTGATTTCTTAACATTAAAATTGATATAATAGCCAATGTAATAAATAATACTAATAATTTTATATTCAATTTTCCTGAATAATTATAAAACATTAATATTTCTAAAATACACATATTAAATGCCATTAGTAATGCAATATATATTAACGTTTTTGAGGAAAAATATAAATCATCATATCTATAAGCTAATATATTCATACCATTAAGATATATTCCAATTATAATACTACCAATAAACATCCATTTTAAACTATGAGTTAAATTCATTATATATTATATAAATATTATAAGACTTAAAGAAATAATGTATGATTGGAAATGTTTAGTTATATATTGCTAGATGAAGAAATTATGTAAACTACGTAATATTTTATATAATAAATTATAAAATATGTAATATAATGGAAGAATTCTTTGATAGAATCGAAATTCTAAATAATAGTTTACAAAAATATCAAAAAAATAAAGATAAGATCTTATCTGTTATTTCTACTTTATCTATAAATCATAAAAATGAATTAAATAATATTATAGATACATTAGATAACATAAATAATAAAATTAATGAAATTTCAGATGATATAGATGATTTACAATATAAAATAGATAATAATGAGTTAGATACTACACCTGAAATAGAAGAACGAATTAGAGTTTATGATAAAAGTAAAAAGATTTTTGATATATATAAGTCTTATATATTTTTATATAGTTTAATGTCTAATTCTTGATAGAGAGTTATAAAAAAATATATATAAACGATTTATATATTATAATAATATATAGTATGTATAAATTATCATATTCTATGGTACATGATAAAAAGAAAAATAGAAATTCACTAACAGATATTGAAAATAGAAAAATATATAAATGGGTTGATGATTCTGTTGTTACTAATTGTTATGATTGTAGTATACTATTTAATTTTTATTATAGAAAACATCATTGTCGATTATGTGGACGTATATTTTGTTATAATTGTAGTTCTAAAAGAATTGAAATACCATATGAATTACAAATCAAACCAGATAGTAATTTATATATAAAAGAAACAGATGCTATAATGCCTAAATATTTGCCTAAATATTTCATAGATAATCAGAAGGCTAGAGTTTGTAATGATTGTAATCAAAAAGTTATTGAATTAAATAAACTTAAAACTTTAATTCAGGTATTTGACATCATGAATTTTAATATACCTGAATTATTATTTTTAAGATGTGTATGTAAACAATGGCAACAAGTTTCTAATTATTTTTTATCAAGAATCAGAGAAATACAATATTATTTATCAGATCATAAATATTCTGATTTTGATAAGAAAGTATTATGGAAGAATCGTCATTATATTATGGGACATAGTAGATGGATAGTACAATTATTGAAGTCAATAGATTATGAAGATTATATAACAACTAAAGATAAATTAGATGAGATATCTACTCTTATACAAAATTGTGCGAATAATCGTGTATTAAATTGTTGGCAATTAATGTGTACTCGAAATTGTAATAAGAAACTTATAGCAGAAGATTGTTTAAATCTTTTAGATAAATCAATTAAATCAAAATTTATTAAAAAATTTGCTATTAAATATTTAGATTCAGCTAATATTACTGAATTAACATGTTATATACCTTTTTTTACACATTATATGAAATATGAATCTATAGAAGAATCAATTATTGGAGAATATTTTATTAATAAATGTTTAAAATATGCAGATCCTATAGATAACAAAATTGATAGTAAAAAGATTATCTTTATGAATGAATTTTATTGGCAATTAAAATTAGGACTTGAAGATTCTAATTATACATCTATATATAAATATTTTATTGATAAATTTACTGATGAAATTAATACTGAAGTTTTAAATTTAATTATTAGCGGAAATAATTTAATTGGTCTCTTAAAGAATATTCCACAATATTCAAATGAAGATACTATTAAAGACTATATTACCAGAAATATTACTAAAATAAATCAATTATCTATTCCCATTAATCCTATTATGAATAATATAGAAATTGATATCAATCATATTGAGTTAAAGAATAGTGCTAGTCGACCATTAAGAATACCATTAAAATATAAAATTAATAATAATTCTTTTGATTATAATATACTTTATAAGAATGAAGATATTAGAAAAGATAAAATTATCTTAAATATTATCAAACTTATTGACATCATATTAAAAAAAGAAGAACAATTAGATTTAAATATCCTAACTTATGGCGTTAGACCTATTAATTGCAGTTCTGGTATTATAGAATTTGTTCCTGATTGTGAAACTATGTATCATATTAAGGAGAAAATGAAATTTAGTATTTTAAATTATATGATCGAAAATAATAAAGATGAAACTATTGATACTATTAGAATAAGATTTATGAAAAGTTGTGCAGCATATTGTGTAATAACTTATTTATTAGGTATTGGAGACAGACATTTAGAAAATATTATGATTACTAAATCTGGTGTCTTATTTCATATAGATTATGGATTTATTCTAGGATTTGATGCTAAACCATTAACATCACAAATGAGAATTACGAATGATATGATAGATGCATTAGGTGGGGAGAGTAGTGAATACTATAGAGAATTTAAGTATACATGTACTGTAGTATATAGTTGTTTAAGACGACATATAAATTTATTTATTAATATGTTAACATTATTAGCAGAAATAGAACCATCTATTGATAATAAAAAACAATTTACTAAAGAAATTATTAAAGGTGAGATCTTAAAAAGATTTATACCAGGAGAAAATAGTGAACAAGCTGAATTACAATTATATAGTCATATAGATAGTGGTAGTAAAGATTATAAATATATGATTGCTGATTATTTGCATTATCAGTATAAAGAGACTAATATAAGTGGTACATTATATAATGGATATGATAATGCTAAAAATATGATATGTAATGTATTATCGGGTTGGATGTAATTTATATTATTTTATTGATAAATAAATATCTTATTCTTATTTTATAATGGATATTAGAAATAGAATCAAAAACCTTATTTCTGATGAATATATCGTAGATGATACTACACTTAATGAAATAATTGAAGAAATTATTAAAGAAGGTGTTAAAGAAGATATTAGAAAAAAACTTTATAATGAATTAGAAACTATTGAAGAAACTATTGAAGAAACTATTGAAGAAACTATTGAAGAACCTATTGAAGAACCCATTGAAGAAAATGATATTGAACATAAAAATAAAGAAGAAGAAATGCAAATAGAAGAAGTTAAAGAGAGAAGGAATATTAGTGAAGTTAAAGATCATAAGAGTCTTATAAATAAAGTTGATAGTTTTATAAAATTAGTTGAATTTGTATATTGTCATGATGGTATTGTAGAATTTGATTGTGAAATACTTAAAGTATTAGGAAATGTATCAATTTTTGTTTTATTTATAATATTTATACTTGTGGCAGGTAATTTCACAAAAAATGGAAATAACTTACAATTGAATGATGCTATAGCGATAATATTTATAATTTTCGGATTTATTATTTTACCTTTTCTTATTGTTTTAATAGGAGATTCTGTAAAAAAGTAAGATATATTTTTGTAAATAGAGTAAGATTATATAAAAATTTATATTATATAAAGAAATATATAATATAATATAATTAATGTATTGCAAATATTGTAAAAAGAAGGATCATATTATCGATAATTGTCCTGATATTATATGCAGAATATGTAAACTATTTGGCCATCCACATTGGAAATGTAGTAAACCTGCTAATAAAATATCTGTAAATAATAAACCAGATAATAAACCAGATAATAAATCAGATAATAGGATAGATAATAAAAATAGAATTAAACGTTCAGATATTATTACACAGATAGATATAGATGAGATAAATGATTTCAAAAAGTATTTAGATGTATCTTGGGGTGATATTTAAAAATTTTTTAGATAATAATCAGCAAATTGTTTAAATGCTTTATAATTAAAATTATTTAGATCATTAATACAAAATTGTTGTGGTTTTATTTTAGTAATAGCATTTAAATTAAATTGTACACCACCATTAGCTAATGAATAATTATTATAAACTTTGATACTATATCTATCTACTTCTGATTTCATTTTGCCATTTACAATTCCTAATAATAGTGATAAATTAGTGAAAGAGATAGTATCTTGTTTTGGTATTCTGATAGGATATTTAACACTTCTAGTCAACTCGATTGGAAATAATTTCCATGCTAATTCTCCCATAGATTTGCGTAAAATTAGAGATTGATGTATAGGAGCACGATTAAAATGTTTTTTATAAACTTTCTTCACACAGTTTACTGAATTAGTTAAATTAATAGCACGAGAATAAACAGCACCTCTCAATGCCATTTGTTTCATATTATCGTTAAGTGTGACTGATTTAAATCTAGCTATAGGTAATCCTGATTTTCTATCGATAAAATTATATTTTGTACAATTATTACCTATAAATGTATCATCATTAAAATAAATATAATATTCGGCTAATCCTGGTATACAATGTAAATAGGATTCGATAGCATCAGATTTGAATGTAGGTTTATAACATTCTTCGCCTAAAATTTGAGAATGATCAATAATATGTATATTAGGATATTTTTCAGCATTATACCATTTAGGTTTCTGATTATCAGTTACAATGTATATATTATTAATAAAATTACAATATTTAAGCAATAGTTTAATTGAGAACTCTAATTCTCCATAATCTTGATATCTAGTCGATTCAGGATATTTACCTATTACTCTCTTATATTTATTTGACCAATTTTTATCAGTAAGATCTACCCAAGTATAGACTGCATCAATGGTTTCTTCTTCTGTGTTCATATATTATATATAAATATATAATATATTATTAAGGGAAACGAGATGTTACAAACTAATCTCAGTGTAAAAATAGAAAATAATAAGATTATATCAATGCAAAAAGGTAGTACACCAGGTATATATAAATTTTTCAATGTGGATCCGAATATGGAGTATATAGTGAAGATGATAAAATTCGATTATGGTAATGCTAAAAATTTGGTATTATGGGTAGGTAATATAGATAATAGTTTAATAAGTATCACAAGGATAAGTGATATTAATAATTTAACTTATAGTAATAAATTTTACAGGAAGGTTAAGATAGGTATATTATTTAAGTCAGCAAATTTAGATAATTATTTTTATTTAGATGATATAATTATTACACCAAAATCTAAAACTAATATTATCGAAAAATCTATTAAAAACAAACCTATTATCTCTATTAAAAACAAACCTATTATCTCTATTAAA
>SDBT01008500.1_pt1 | contig 16755 bp, 11 predicted proteins | sample 2277101 | NCBI WGS metagenome assembly SDBT01 (sample SAMN10404973, study PRJNA504765) | marine sediment metagenome | isolation source: marine sediment core GS10_PC15, 103 cmbsf | place: Arctic Ocean: Southern Knipovich Ridge | collected 2010
TATTCATTCCTGCTGCTGACCGCCAGACCATCCGATTGCCGCACCGTAGGACATACAACAATTTTCAAAGGCATGTTCAAATCCGCTGCCATTCTTTTAATGACGACCGCCTGCTGGGCGTCCTTTTGGCCGAAGAATGCGATATCGGGAGAGGCGATGTTAAAAAGCTTGGCACACACTGTAGTTACGCCTCGAAAGTATCCCGGCCGAGACCGGCCACAAAGCGGCTCCGTCAGTTTTTCTACATTTACCCACGTAAGATTTTTGTCCCCATATATTTGGTTTGATTCCGGAACAAATACAAGGCTTGCACCGGCCTTTTTGCAAATCTCAAGGTCGGCTTCGATGTCCCTGGGATATTGCTGAAAATCTTCATCCGGCCCAAACTGCGCCGGGTTTACGAAAATGCTGACCACAACAAAATCACATTCTTTGACCGCTGCCTCAATCAGTGAGATATGACCGACGTGAAGTGCCCCCATCGTCGGGACAAGACCAATCCTCTTGCCCTGACTGCGAGCGGCCTTTACCAGATTTCTCGTTGATTCTATTGTCTTTGTAACTTGCATTTTCGTTTACATTACAATATAGCTTTTTATCTGATTTACCAGGTGCTCGATGTCACTTGCTTTAGTACAATCGAACCTTGATACCTCGATGCGTATAACAGGACAGCTCTTCCAGTCGGCAAATAAACGCTCGTAATCACTGCTCAGCCATTCCAGAAGGTGTTCTTTGATTCTCTGCTCATAAGGACGATTCCGCTGATGAATACGCCCCAGACACTGTTGTACCGAATCGGTCATATATATCACCAGAACCGACGAAGCGACCTTCCGGCTGAATACCGGATAAATCTCCTCATACAAAGCTAATTGCTCTGCATCGAGCAGCCTTCTGGCATATATCAGTTCCTTCTCGAAGACATAGTCACTGATAAAAACCTGTCGGCGTCCCAATGTATCAGGGTCTAATTGCCTGCCTCTTTCAGTCAGAAAATATAACTGAGAATCCAGGGCCAATTCCTTTTTACCCGCATAAACCTCAGGCAGAAACGGATTTGTATCGTACGGCTCCGGCAGAAAATCGCATCCAAATTGTTTCGATAACTCCCTGGCAAGGGTGGTCTTTCCAACGCCGATAATGCCGGCCACACTGACAAGCTGAGGCACATCGGCTTTGAGCACAAAATCTGTGCCGCCGAGCCTGGCGGCAAGGGTGCTTACCGATTTGGCCATAACAGGATGCTCCAGCCGGTCATCGAGTTGGCAAAGCCCTTTGAGCACAAAAGACCGCAGGTGCATCTGCGGATGCGGTATAATTAGTTCGCCAAGATTAATAACCTCCTGCCCGAATAACAACAGGTCTAAATCGATGGTCCTGGCAGACCATTTTTCTCCTCGCACACGACCAAGCGAAGTTTCAATTGCCTGCATTACCTTGTGCAAATCCTGCGGACTTAACGTCGTTTTGATTTGGGCTGCAGCGTTTAGATATTCAGGCTGCTCCGCATCACCAAGCGCAGCGGTTTCGATAAAGTCACTTACCCCGGCAACTTCAACCCCTTCGGTGCCGCAAAGCTCTTTCAGGGCCTTGTCAATAAACCCCTGCCTGTCACCGAGGTTGCTGCCCAGTCCTATATATGCTGTTGTTTGCTTAACCATGAAATCTACCATCTGTGTTATTATTAGCTATGTCTCACCGTTTTTTCACTCTTTCAACTGCCTTAAGAGCATCCAGCATTGGATAGCCCGATCTAATCGTATTGTTAGATTTCAACAAAATTTTCTTAATTTCAACTGGTGTCAAATTTGCATCTAATTCCTTTAACATAGCAATTACGCCGGAAACAATCGGAGCCGTTTGAGAAAATCCCCATGTGTAAGGAAAAGATGCTTCATTTATAAAATTTGTGCCAACAACAAATATTCGCTTATTTTTGTTGTATTTATTCGCAAATTCTATGGGGCAGGGTATTATTACGTCCCCCCTTTTACCTTCATAGTGTATATATACAAAAGTTATTCCTTTCTGGCTCGCTTTTTCAATCGCCTTATCCAGGTCTTGTTGCTTTGCCTTGGGGACAGCCTGATGGCTAAGGCTGATGATGTCAGCTCCATTTTTTATCGCATATTCAATTGCTTTAATATAATCATCCGGATTACCTGGCCGAATCCTTATAGGCATTATTTTGACATCTGGGGCAATCTTTACAAGTTCTCCGGCCATCCATGTTCCATGGCCGGCTTTTCCCATATCAAAAACGCCGGCACCTTCTACAACACTTCCGGGCTTTACCAATCTGTTCTGCAAACTCTCATCATCTTTGTCAAACAGCCAGTCAACAATTGCTACGACAACATTTTTACCAGTTGCCAGTTTCTGGGCTTCGGTGACATTTAGAACTTGGCGAGTCCACTCTCCGTCACCAATAGGCTTTAATCCCATTATTAAGGCTGCGTCAAGACAACTGCACTCAAAATCAATAACTTCTTCTACTTTGAAATAAGAGTCAGGATGTTCTTTTTTATTTTTTTCTATTTGGTTTTTGATCATCGCATATTGACTGTCATTGGCGATTGATTCCGTGTGTAGTTTTGGAGATAAGTTTATTCGCTCATTTCCTTTTTCCCCCTCAATTTCGTATTCAATATCGACATGCATCCAATAGACCTGCCTGCCATTTTTACGAAAAGCTTTCTTGATTTGCGAGGGTAACATTTGCGGCATTTTACTTTTCAATAATGCTGCTACACCAGCAGCCAGATAAGCTGAGTCTTCGATATTAACATCTATGGCAGCATCAGGCTTGGAATATTTCCCTCCATCTATACGCGGATTTAATGCATGAACATCGATAGGCAAAGCTTTCCAAAAAGATAGGCCGCCAAATTCGTAGGCTCGACCATGTGCACCAACAATAATCGCCCCTTTTTTCGATGCTTTTTTTACAAATTTATACCATGTTTTGTAATCAACGTCCTTACTTAAAGGACCAAAATATGCAGGCAGTATTGTAACAATCCCCGTTTCCGTGCATTTTTGAATCGAAGCAAGAACTTTTATATATTCATTTTCGTTGAAAGCTGTCGATAGGAGAAGAACCTGGCAGCTTAATGTTTCATCTTTGGATAGAATAAAATTTTCTTTTTTTATTCTTCTGACCTTAGCCTCCGATGCCAAGGCTGAAATCTTTGAAATCCAGTCTTGTCCTTTGCCAACATCGTTGCAGATAATACCGACATTTATATTTTTGCCCTTACTTATTGTCCATGCATAGGGAAAGTTACAAAAATTTATAACAAAATCATTAGTTGGTTCAATAAACTTACTATTACCAAAAGTTGCAACAGGAAAAAACAGGCAAAAACAAACAAAGGTAATTAGTTTTTTCATATGGTATCCAGCCAAAGTCATTTTAAATACCAGCAACTCGTTCCGTAGCTTCATTGCGCAACGACAGCCAATCGCTCCATAGCTTCTTCGACCTGAGCAGGCCTGGCAAAAGCTGTCAGGCGAAAATATCCTTCCCCCGCCAACCCAAATCCTGCACCGGGTGTGCCAACCACATTAGCTTTTGTCAGCAACAGGTCAAAAAAGTCCCATGAACCCATGCCCTTAGGGGTCTTCAGCCATATATAAGGTGCGTTCACACCGCCATAGACCCTAAAGCCGAGCTTGGTAAGCGATTGTCGAATCACAGCGGCGTTGTTCATATAAATATCGATAGTCTCTTTTGTCTGCTTTTTACCTTCCGGACTGTATATAGCCGCTGCGCCGACCTGGCTGATATATGATACACCGTTAAATTTTGTGCACTGTCTTCTGCCCCATATCGGGCCGACCTCGACCGCCCTGCCGTCATTTGTGTAGGCCTTTAACTGCTTGGGAATAACGGTAAAAGCGCACCTGACACCGGTAAAGCCCGCCGTCTTGGAGCAACTGCGAAATTCAATCGCCACATCTTTGGCACCTTCGATTTCATAGATAGAGTGCGGAATACCCGCCTCCGAAATAAAGGCCTCGTAAGCCGCGTCAAAAAGAATTATCGCCTTATTGCTGCGGGCATAATCCACCCATACTTTAAGCTGCTCTTTGGTTGCAACAGCACCGGTGGGATTATTGGGGAAACAAAGATAAATCAAATCCACTTTCCGGTCAGGAAGCGCGGGCACAAAGTTGTTCTCGGCGGTACACGGCAGATAGACAATACCCTCATACCTTCCCTCATCGGTTGGCCCGGCACTTCGCCCTGCCATTACGTTGGTATCGACGTACACAGGATACACCGGGTCGGTCACCGCAATGGTGTTATCTATGCCGAATATCTCCTGGATATTGCCGGTATCACACTTGGTACCGTCACTTACAAAAATCTCATCCTTTTCAAAACTGACGCCGCGCGATTTAAAATCATTTTCGATTATCGCCTCTCTTAGAAACTCATAGCCTACGCCGCTGTCTTCATAACCCTTAAAGGTCTCCGGCCTTGACATCTGCTCGACCGCGCCTTGCATAGCTTCGATAACTGCCGGTGCCAGGGGTTGTGTAACATCGCCGATACCCATACTAATTATGTTTGCACCGGGATTCCTGGCCTTGAAGGCACGAATGCGTCCGCCAATCTCAGGGAACAGGTATCCTGCCTGTAATTTCAAAAAATTCTCGTTAATCTTTGTCATAGTCTTTTGTCTTTCCGTCAAAAATAGAAATTATACTGATCCCAATTGAATTTTCCCGTTTATCCGCGGGTAACTATCTTAAAAATAACCAATTACGGCTTTATTCGCGAATATTTAATACCCTTAAGGGTATATATTTGTGTCTTCAGTAATCAGGGTCAAGCCAGAACAGGCTATTTTATTGGCTGAGGTGCGTTGAGTCAACATTTTGCTCAAAAAGCTGATTGCCGGGCTATTTGTCGCTCAGCCAGGTTGGACCATAGCTGATATCAACCTTTAATGGCACATCAAGCTCGATAGCGTCGGTCATTTTCTGACTAATCCACCGGGCATGTTTCTCAGCCTCAGCCGAGGGCAGCTCAAAAACAAGCTCGTCGTGTATCTGGAGAATCATCTTTATCGGCAGCTTCTGCTGCTGGATTTTGCGCTGGATATTTATCATCGCGACCTTTATCAGGTCCGCCGCTGACCCCTGGATAACGGTATTAATAGTAAGTCGCTCAGCCAGGGAACGCTTATTATAGTTTTTGTTAGCCAGGTCCGTGATATTACGGCGGCGATGCAGTATCGTCTCGGCAAAGCCCGTTGATTTAGTCTTGGCGATAGCTTTATCCATAAACTGACGTATCGAACTGTAACGCGCAAAATAATCGTCAATAAATTCCTTTGCCTGGGCCTGACTTATACCAAGTGAGCGAGACAGGCCGAAAGGTCCCTGGCCATAAATAATGCCGAAATTGACAGCCTTGGAATGTGAGCGCATCTCGCTTGTAACATCCTCAAGCCGAACATTGTATACCTGCGACGCGACAAAACGATGAATATCCTGGTCGGCGGCGAAGGCCTCCTTAAGGGCCTTGTCTTTTGAAAAATGGGCCAGCAGTCGCAATTCAATCTGCGAGTAATCGGCGCTGAGGATACAGTCGGTTTTGTTTTCGGGCACAAACGCTGCGCGGATTTTTCTGCCAAGCTCGGTGCGAATAGGGATGTTTTGCAGATTGGGGGCGCTCGAACTAAGTCGCCCCGTGGCGGTGATGGTCTGATTGAACGAGGCATGTACCCGGCTGGTCTTTGGGTTTATTAACGAACCGAGTTTATCTACATAAGTGTTTTGTAATTTACGCAACTGGCGGTATTCGAGTATCAAATCGATTACAGGATGCTGGTCGGCAATTTCTTCGAGGACGCCGGCGTTTGTGCTTCTGCCGGCCTTGCCGATACGCCTCGATTGCAGGCCGAGCCTGTCGAAAAGAATCTCAGCAAGCTGTTTCGGGGAATCAATATTAAATACCGAACCAGCCTGTTTGTAAATCCGCTCGGTCAGCTTAGCCAGTTCGTCGGCCAGGGCCGAAGACATTTTCCTAAGTAACGCCGTATCCAATGAAACACCATTGTATTCCATCGCCGCCAGGACTGGAACCAGAGGCATTTCCACTTCGGCAAACAATTTCTGTAACGAAGGCTGTTTTTCAAGTCGCTCGTTGAGGTATTCATAAAGCTGAAAAGTTATATCGGCATCTTCAGCGGCGTATTCACAGGCGACAGACGTATCGACCATATCGAACGTAAGCTGGTTCTTGCCTTTGCCGATAAGGGCCGAGATTGGGATACACTCATAGTTCAAAAAATCGGCCGCCATATTATCCATCGAATTGCTGCTGCGCTGAGGGTCAAGACAATACGAGGCAACCATCGTATCAAAGTAAGCGCCTTTTATGGGCATGCCGGCATTTTTCATAACGAGCATATCATATTTTATATTTTGGCCGACCTTGTTTATATTCTCATCGGCAAGTATCGCAGCAAGCTCTCGACGCACCACTGCCATATCAAGATGCTTTGTCCCTAACGGCGCCTTGATGGCCAGGTAAAAACCCTTGCGCCCCTGCCACGAGATACAAATACCAACAAGCTCGGCACGCATCGCGTTAATCGAGGTGGTTTCGGTATCGATGGCAAATAATTTTTGTTTTTTAAGTTTGGTCAAAAACTTATTAAATTTTTCTGATGTGTCTATAAGCTGATAATCATGCTTAGTGGTTTTAGCTGAAGCAAGTTCGCCGGTATCGGCGTCAGCCGGGGCGGCGGATGGCCCTGTCAGGCCCAATTGCGTCAACAGACGACTGAACCCTAACTCGGTAAAAATATCAGACAGTTTCGGTTTATCTAACTCTTTGACAGCGAAAGCGTCATAGTCAATTTTTATTGGAGTATTGCAGTTTATAGTGACCAGTTCCTTACTGAGCTTCACAAGTTCTCTTGAGGACTTGAGGCTGTCGCCGCGTTTTCCCTTTATTTCGTCCGCGTGGGCGTAGAGGTTTTCAAGAGAGCCGTATTTTCGTATCCATTCGACCGCGGTCTTGGGCCCGACGTCCGGGGCGCCCGGCACATTGTCGGCTGTGTCACCCTGCAGGGCCAGGCAGTCGACAAACTGCTCCGGGGAAATTCCCATCTCGGCAAGCATCGTCTCGGCATTAGTACGTTTCCCAGTCTTTATGTCATAAGTGCAAACGTGGTCATTGATCAATTGCAGCATGTCCTTGTCCTTGGAACAGATAAATACATCGATGCCTTCACCGCCGGCTTTTTTAGCCAGCGTTCCAATCAGGTCGTCTGCCTCGAAGCCTTCAACACGAAAGACGGGAATACTCATCGCACCAAGTATTTGTTCGATGTGGTCTATCTGAGCAGGCATATCATCCGGCATTGGCGGACGATGCGCTTTATATTCAGAGTATATTTTTTTCCTGAAGCTCGGGGCTTTGCTGTCCATTGCGACAACGAGCATATCCGGGTTTTGGTTCTTGATAAGCCCTAAGACAGTCGTCGTGAAGATATACGTTGCCTTGATTGGTTCACCGGCCGGGCTGGTCAACGGGCGCATCGGGGCATAATAAGCGGCGTAAATATGCGCGTGACCATCGATAATATAAAGAGTCTTCGCCATCACCGACAACTTTATTTGTTCGCACTTAGGTAGTCAAGACAATAAACCCCCCTGCCGGGTTTTCGGCTAAGGCTGAATGTAAGACTCACCTGCCTTATACAAAGCTATGCGCCGGCTGAGTTCGGCGGCAAAATCTTTCTGATGCGCAAAAGGAGCTAATCGCAAGGCCCTTTCGGCGGTGGCAATGGCTTGCGGGAAATCGCCCGCTGCGGCGTAAGAGGCAGCCAGAGTATCCAGTACGACAGGGTTATTATAGTTTGTAAGCTCGCAGGCCCGCGTGGCATATTTAACTGCGGTCTGGCTGTCACGAAGTTCGGTTTTTTTGTCAGTTGCCAGAGCCCATGCCAGATTGTTGTAGGCCCAGGAATTGTCCGGAACCACCTCCGCGGCACGGCGGTGAAGCGTTATATTGTTCTGCCAGTGCCCGACCTGATAGAATGTCGTAACGCCAAGAGCGCAAAGCAATACCACAGCGGCCCCCGAAAGTACAGCCTTTCGATATCTCAGCCGAGCGATAAGTTCAGGTGCGCCCCAGGCAATGATAATAAACAGACCCGTCAGCGGTATATAAGTGTATCGGTCGGCCCGGGCCTGCAGACCTATCTGCACCAGGCCGATAACCGGGACCAGCGTCCCCAGATACCACAGCCAGCCGACAGTGAAGTAAGGCCTTACTTTCATGTGCCTAAACGCCTCGACCGTCACATAAATCAGCAACAAAGCTGAGCCGGCAATCTGCCATTGAGGTAATTTGTCCTTCATATGCGGATAAAAGGTCGACAGGTTCATCGGCCAGAACATCCCGGCTATGTATTTTACATAGGCCGTCAGTGCATTTCCGAGGCGATAAAAAAATGGGTAGTTGGCGCCGGATTTGACAAGTTCAGTATTGTGCTGAATAAGAAAAATGGTAAGGCCGGCAGCGACGGATAAAACTATAAGCGGCAGTTTCTCCAGAATACACCTGCGCACTGAGGCCGGTGCGACAGTCAATGCGGAATTGCGAAAACGATAGCCTTTTAACTCAAGACGGCCCAAAGGCCAGTAGTCCAGCAGCAGCAGTACAAACGGCAGTGTGACCAGCATCTGCTTGGCCATCAGCCCGAGAGCTAAAAACAACGCTACAACCAAATACCTTTTAATTGTCGGCCGTTCTGCATACCGAACGTATGCCAACATCGTCAGTATCCAGAAAAGTGTGCTGAGCACATCCTTGCGCTCCGATATCCAGGCGACAGATTCGACGTGCAGCGGATGCAGCGCAAAAGCCGCAGCAACAAAGGCACTCGGCCATAAAGCCCCGGTCATGCGCTTTAAGACATACAGCAATAGCAGTGCATTGATTATATGAAAAACGGCGTTGGTAAGATGGTGGCCGGCCGGATCCAGACCATAAAGGGTGCAGTCGGCCATATGCGATATTGAGGTCAGCGGATGCCAGTTATACGCGTGGGTGTGGCCAAAGGCCCACTTGACGCCTTCCCAGGACAGGCCCCCATTTATGTGGTCATTATCAACGATATACAAATCGTCATCAAAGGAGGTAATAAATTCAAAATTATTTACCTGCCAGTAAACCGCCAGGGTGCACAATGCAAGTACAAGGTAAATGCAGGTAGTGTGATATTTCTTTAAGGCTGTATTCATTTATTTCGGAAACAGCTTTGATTTGATAAGGTTCATTTTCGCCAGTCGAAACACCACTGCCGTCCACAAACATCCGAAGCCATACTTTAGACTGCGCCAAAAATTAATCGAAGATGCCTCGGGCGCGTAAACGGTCGGACAACTGACCTCGGCGATTGTATGGCCGAACCATAAAATCTGTGCCAGCATCTGGTTATCGAATACGAAATCATCGGAGTTGACTTCGAGCGGCAACTGTTCCAGAACCTGGCGCGAAAAGGCCCGGTAGCCGGTGTGGTATTCGGACAGCTTTGCGCCAGTCAGGAGGTTTTCCAATAACGTCAGGAAGCGGTTGGCGATGTATTTCCATATAGGCATTTTGCCTTTGAGGGCGTATCCGCCGAGAATTCTCGAGCCCAGCACACAGAGATATAAATCGCTGCCAATCATAGAGGCCATGGCCGGTATCAGCTTCGGGGTATACTGGTAATCGGGATGGACCATGATAACGATATCGGCGCCGTGCTGTAATGCCAGTCTGTAGCAGGTCTTCTGGTTGGCGCCGTAGCCGAGATTGCTGGGGTGGGTGTGGACTACGGTATTTGGCAGTCCGGCAGCGATGGCTGAAGTCTCGTCGCTGCTGGCATCGTCGACAATAATGACCAGGTCCACTATTCTCTGGGCCAGGACCTCATCATAGGTTTTGCGCAGCGTCTGGGCCGCATTGTAGGCCGGCATTACAACTATAATTCTTTTGCCTTCGAACATAACTTCAACTCCGCCAGCAGTATACGCTTTTTCAGGAGCAAATGCCACAGTTTATTATCGTCTCAAAGCCGGGGACAGTTCAGCAGTAGTGCGAAAAATCAAAATGTAAAGGAAATTGGGTTTGTTTGGCTTTGTTTTTCTTCACAATCGCCACTTACGGCCCAAAAAATGCATAAATTGGGTTTGTTTCGCATTTTTTTGTTATTTTTGATTGATAAATTGGGCCAGATGGGTGGTTTGCGTAGCTTGTAGTTGGTATCTCATATTTCTTATCTCGCAAAACAAGATTGTTCACGGACGATTAAATCCCCGACTGCGACATTCGGGGACAAGCTTTGACTGTGTCTGCTGACGGTGCGGCGGTGCCTTCTGGCGGTGCGTTCGCCTGCTGGCCCCTAAGGGACAAGCGAACAGAGAGGTATTATAGCATAAAATAAGTTAAATGTAAAGTGAAATTTTGAGTTGTTTTTTTGTCACAGATGAACTCAGATTTTTTACTGATTTTTTGGCCACGCAAAAGCACACTCGTCTACGTAGGCTGATGCCTACTTCGCCGCAGTAGTAAAACGTGCAGAAGACAGATGATGGAAAAAAATACGTAGGCCTTAATTCTCGCGCAAAATTCTTGCATATTTTTCTTGACAATGCCCGATAATTCCTGTACTATTAAAGAACAAAGGAGGATAGTGTGAAAAGTCTAAGAAGTTCTAACTATTTTGTCCCATTGTACGGCGTAGTTTTATTTTTATTCTGCATTTCTCCATCAGCTTACGCAACATCCGATGAGCCGATACTTTGGATTAACCCTCCTTGGCCTCAACTTGAGCCATGGTACCAACCGCTTATTATAGATCGTCAACATATGCCCACAGATGATGATGGTCAAATAATTATTGAATATTTGGGAGATGTTGAGGTTGACCGCGAGGCCTTGTTTTGGCATTGGTATCGTCGACCCGAAGATGTTTTGGAACTAATCAGAGTCCGTATCAGCCCATCGGGCGAATACGAACCTTTTGATGGGCTTAGTTTTGAGGATGACATCACTTTTGTTAACAGGGCATTTTTGGAGTTCCCCTCCTATGTTGATAGTTTTCCTTCTGTTGGCGAGTTTTCTTCTATCAATGCTGTGCCTGAACCGGCAACACTTTTACTGCTTGGCTTTGGCGGTTTGGTTTTAAGAAGAAAACGCTGAAAAATATCACCCTCAAGGTAATTTTATTGCCCGGCAAACGATGGAAAAAAGTACCGTAGGCCTTTAATTCCGTACCCCTTTAATTCCCCGCAGTAAGTTCAACTTTTGCATGATACAATTTGGGCTTGCCGCCTGCGATATAGATTATTTTTCCTAAAATCTGGTTGGGATATACAACTCCAAGATATGAATTTGGATTATCGCCTTTCTGATAGTATGCTCCAATTGGGACCACGATAGACTTCGACTCAAAGGTATCCAAAGTATTAAAATCTATTATTTCCTCGTTGACTGTTACTGCTCCGGCTTTAATTGTTACTATATCATAATTGGTAGGTTCTTGACAATTGATTGTGCTGGTCTTATTATGTTGGCCTTGATATTAATCGAACTGTGAGGATTTTGGAATGTCGGACAAGAAGAATAAAGGCTATCGCGATACGCTGAACCTGCCGAAGACGAGCTTTTCGATGAAGGCCAACCTCGTCCAGCGTGAGCCGCAGATACGCAAAGAATGGGCGAAAACTGATATTTACAACAAAATACGAGAAGCGCGGAAAGGCGCGGCCCAATATCTGCTGCATGATGGCCCGCCCTATGCTAATGGCGATATTCATATGGGGCACGTCATAAACAAGGTTCTCAAGGACCTTGTTGTTAAGTATAAAACGATGGCTGGATTCGATGCGCCGTACGTGCCGGGCTGGGACTGTCACGGCCTGCCCATTGAAGTGAAAGTAGTGAGTGAACTCGGCGAGCAGGCCAAAGAGATGGACAAGGCCCAGATACGAAAGCACTGTCAAAAATACGCAAGCAAGTACGTCAAGCTGCAGACAAGGCAGTTTCAGGAGTTAGGGATATTTGGTGATTTTGACAATCCCTATCTTACGTTTAAGCCTCAGTATGAGGCGGGGATTTTGGAAGTATTTGCAGAGCTGGTCGACAAGGGATTGGTTTATAAGCAACTAAAGCCGATTCACTGGTCGGTCGGGTGTCAGACGGCCCTTGCGGACGCCGAGCTGGAATATCAGGACATCGAATCTTCAAGCATCTTTGTGAATTTTCCGGTGGCAGACGAATCGGCTGCTAAACTGGCTGAACTCGGTCTGGTTGACCAGGCGGCTGAAGGTAAAGCGTGTCTGATGATATGGACGACCACGCCGTGGACGCTGGCGGCGAATCTTGCGGTGGCGGTACATCCACGGCTGGAATATGTCACTATCAGCTACCAAAAAGACGGTAATAAGTTCGTATCGTTGGTCGCCGCTGAGCGTGTTGAGGCTGCGGCCGAAGCCATTGGGATAGAAGCCGGACAATATACGGTCAGCGAGAAAAAAGTCAAGGGCAGCGAACTCGAAGGGCTCAGGTATGCCCATCCGTTTGTTGAAACCAATCCGACCGACAAAGATGCCTTTATGGTTATCTGCGCCGAATACGTTACGACCGAAGACGGTACCGGGCTGGTGCATATCGCTCCGGGGCACGGCGTTGAGGACTATATCGCGGGTCAGAACTACGGGCTGGCGATTTATTCGCCGGTACTGGACGACGGGCGATATGATGACACGGTGCCGGGGTGGCTGGTCGGTAAGAATGTTTTGGAAGTTGACCCGGTTGTGAATCAGCGGCTGAAAGAACTTGGTCTGCTGGTATCGCAAGAGAATGTTCTGCACAGTTATCCGCACTGCTGGCGCAGTAAGATGCCGGTGATTTTCCGGGCGACGGAGCAGTGGTTTATCGGCGTCGATAAGGACCTGCCGGGTACGGGTAAGAGTCTGCGGAATATGGCTCTCGAAAGTATCGGCGGTGTCACCTGGATACCGAGGTGGGGGCAGAAACGGATTAGGGGGATGGTAGAGTCGCGGCCGGACTGGTGCATCAGCAGACAGAGAAGCTGGGGGCTGGCGATACCGGCGTTTGTAAACTCCAGGGGAGACGCCCTGCTGACCAAAGAATCTGTACTGGCGGCGGCTGAACATGTAGGCAATAAGGGTTCGGACAGTTGGTTTACCGATTCGCCTAAAGAAATTCTCGGCCAGGATTTCAAACTGCCGGAAGGTTTTGATTGGGACGATTTGAAAAAGGAAGAGAACATCTTCGATGTTTGGTTTGAGTCGGGGTGCAGTTGGCACAGCGCGGCAAAGAAGATAGGCTGGCGCGTGCCTGTGGATTTATACCTGGAAGGCTCGGACCAGCACCGCGGCTGGTTCCAATTATCGATGCTGCCGGCATTGGGGGTGATAGGCGAGCCGCCGTTCAAGGCTGTTTTGACTCACGGCTTTACCGTTGACGAAAAAGGAATGAAACAATCGAAATCGCTTGGTAATTATGTCAACGCGATCGAAGAAATTGAAAAGTACGGCGCTGATATTTTGAGGCTATGGGTGGCGAGTGTAAATTATCAGGAAGATATACGGTGCAACGACGAATTGATCGGGCGTATGCAGGACGCCTACAGGAAAATCAGAAATACACTGAGATACTTATTCAGTAATGTCAACGACTTTAGTCCTGCGATGTGTGTAAGCTATGATGATATGTTCGAGATTGACAAGTGGGCGATGCAGCAGTTGCAGAAGCTGATTGTCGAAGTTACCGAAGCCTACGAGAGCTTTGTTTTTCATAAAGTGTTTTCTCTTATTTACAACTTCTGCACGGTCGAGATGAGCAATATCTATATGGACGTGCTCAAGGACAGGTTATACTGCGACGCTGTCGACAGCCTGTCGCGGCGCAGCAGCCAGACGGCGATGCACAAGATTCTGGATAGTCTTGTTCGGATGCTGGCGCCGATACTGGCGCATACCGCCGAAGAAGCGTGGGGGACAATGCAGTTTAAGTCGCAGGATACCGAAAGCGTGCATCTGGCTGATATGCCGAAGGCTGATAGTTCGATTGACTGGCAAAGCAGCCGGGGGCGGTGGGAAAAGATAATGACGCTGCGCGACGAAGTTATGCGGGTACTGGAAGGCCTGCGACAGGACAAAAAAATCGCCAGCAATCAGGAGGCGGCTGTTACGGTTTACTGCGCGGACACGGAATTGAATGCGATTCTGCGAGAGTTCGGACTCGAAGAGTTTGCGGCATTGTGCATAGTCAGCGAGGTGAAACTGCAGGAAAGCGCGGATGAAACAAAAGTTGCGGCGGAAAAAAACAAACACCAGAAATGTCAGCGCTGCTGGAATTACTGGCCAAGCGTGGGGGCTGATAACGAATATCCCGATTTGTGCCAGCGGTGCGCCGGCGTGGTGAAAGACAAATAACGGTTTTACAGATTACCCCGGAAACGGCGGTGTGGGTGCTTTTCGCGGTGCCAGCAGATGAATTTGTACGTTGCAAAATAAGCTGTTATAGCGATAAGGCCGCCGATGACAAATCCGCCAATTAATAATTCCAGTCCTATTTGAACGAGAAACGAGCCTGCCTGGTTCCAGAATTCTGCGGTGTAAAAACCGGCAGTGATATGGCTGGGTGAGAAGGATTTTTCAAATAGTTCGGACACCTGTACATATGAGAATCCAGGTTCGGTGTGAAATACTGCCAGTACCGCCCTGCCGGCAAGATAGTTGGGATAATAAATGGGAATGATAGTAAGTGGATTGGATATCCAAACGCTGGTAAGGGCCGCGAACTTATTTACGCGAAGCAGAATACACATCACCAAAGCTATCAAAATGTGAAGGCCTATGGCCGGCGTCCACGCGATAAACAGCCCAAGCGCGACACCTAAGGCAATACGATGGGGCGAATCGTTGACGTGCAAAATTCGGAATTCAATAAAACGTACAAGTTGATTGTCAGGCATAATTCGAATGCGCCTCTTGCTATCTTTTACAACAGGTCCGTGGTTTCATAAAAATCACTAAGTTTTGCCGGACTGCGACGGTTCGGCTCCAAGCTGTTGGCAGATTTTGTGATAAACCTGCTCGACGGTTATGGCAGTGACATCGTGTTTTGGGTCGGGGCTTCTTAGCTGCTCAGGGTCTCTGCTGAAAGCCTCGACCGCTACTACACAGTCACTCCTGCCGTAAGGAAATATTCTGACAGGATTTGCCCAGCCGAATATCAGGGCCAATGGTGCGCCTAATGCCGCTGCGATGTGGCCCGGGCCGGTATCGTTACTCAAGACCAGTTTGGCGCCCTTTAACAAAGCTGTCAAGTCACCGAGATTGGTCCTGCCTGCCAGGTTTGCTACAGGCACATTAGCTATCATTTTTAGTTCTTCGGCAATGTCTTTTTCGGATTGTGTTCCGGTGGCAACAACGGACAGTCCAAACTCGTTGGAGATTTTATCCGCCAAAGCAGCGAATCGCTCGACCGGCCAGCATTTATCTCTTTGAGCCGAACCCGGTATAAAGACCGCATAGTTGCTCGGCTCAACATTGTGTTCTGCTAATAACCTGTTGACCGAATCGGCGGCAGCGGCGTCGTGTGGGAAAATAAACTCGGCAGTCAGGTCACAGACGCCGACCGCCTTAATTACCTTTAAGTAATAATCGACTACATGAATACAGTCCTGGTCCTGGGAGACTTTGTGAGTGTAAAAGATGTGCCCGAATTCCCTGGCGGTTGCCATACCGAAGCGTTTTTTGCAGCCTGTAAGCTGCGCCAAGGCGGCTGTGCGGAAAAGGCCCTGCAGGTCGATTACGGCATCGAATTTATGGCGGCGAAGCTGTTTGATAAGTGACAGAAGCTTCGCAAAGGCCCGGCGATTATACCAGGCCTTGCCAAGAAATTTGCGGTCAAAAAGAATAACATCGTTTAAGTGCGGGTGGTTCTCGATGAGTTGGGCGAACTCCGGACGAACCAGCCAACTGATATTCGCATCAGGAAAAGTTCTGCGAAGCGCCGACAGGGCCGGCAGTGCATGGACTATGTCGCCGAGGGAACTGGGTTTGATTATCAAAATGTTTTTCAGATTTTCGGCCATACTTTATCCGCTGTCAGCAACAACTCTCAATAAAAACGTTTACAACCTGCTAATTGTAAGTAAAATCCGGAGTTTAAGCAAATTTTTTGACGTGGCGACTGATTATGAATAAAAAAGGCAAATATGTTTATGACTGGCCCAGGCCTATGGTCACTGCGGACGCGGTTGTCTTTTCCTTTTTTGAAGATAACGCCAGAATTCTTTTGATAAAGCGCAAAAACGAGCCTTTCAAGGGCAGGTGGGCGGTTCCGGGCGGCTTTGTGGGTATGGATGAGGAACTCGAGGCAGCGGCAGCCAGAGAATTAGCTGAGGAAACGGGGCTGGTGAATGTGCCGCTCGAGCAGATGCATACGTTCGGGGGGTGCGGCAGAGACCCAAGGGGCAGGCAAATAACTATAGCGTTTATGGGAATTGCGGCCGATGGGGCCGAGAAGATAAAGGCAGGTGACGACGCGGCAGAGGCGAGATGGTTCGATATAGAGAAACTGCCGAGTGATTTGGCGTTCGACCATAATGAAATGACGGCGTTTGCCATCAAAGAACTGAAAAGAAAAACAGACGGCAGAAGTCGGTAATAAAAACAGTTGAAGAGTCAGACTAAATCTTG
>SDBT01008502.1_pt1 | contig 16753 bp, 12 predicted proteins | sample 2277101 | NCBI WGS metagenome assembly SDBT01 (sample SAMN10404973, study PRJNA504765) | marine sediment metagenome | isolation source: marine sediment core GS10_PC15, 103 cmbsf | place: Arctic Ocean: Southern Knipovich Ridge | collected 2010
AATGAAATTTATAGAAGACCTCCTTTAGATGGGAAATGTGGTAATTGTGGGAATCCAAAACTTATTTTTACAATTTCTTATGGAGGGATTGTTAAATATTTAGAACATGCTTTAGAATTAACTAGGAATTATGATGTTCCTGATTATATAAAAGAGGATTTGATATTAACTAAGAGATATATTGAAAGTATTTTTGGTAAAGATAATGAGAAGCAGGAAAATATTGATAAATGGGTTGGGAAATAGATGTTCTTATGGTCCATTAATTCTGATTTACAATAAATAAAATAATATTGTTGGAATTAACAAAGCACCCATTAAATGCATTCTTTTGATTCCTAAAAGAATTGCAGTTATTCCTAAAGATGCTGAGATTATAAATATTAATAATCCAATAATTCTTGAGGGTATTGAAAAGCCTGAGAAAGCAAAAACTATAATTGTTAAAATTGCTAGAATTATTAGAGATAATTTTGAATAAGGAATCTTATGAATGTTTTTAGCTGTTAATTTAGAAATAAATATTGTTATAAAAAAAGCTATGACTCCTGAGATAATTATTGTTCCAATAATAAACAGTAAATGAGTTAAAGTTAATTCTGGGATAAGTTTTGAAATTGCAACTGCTGCACCTGTTCTTGTTTTTTGGATTGAGTAGAGGGCTATGAATGATAATCCCATGACAATTGTGTTAATTGCTCCAAGTAAGAAAAGAAATTCTCTTTGGTCTTTTATATCTGATACTTCTTTTCCAATTAATGCTGCTTGAGAGGCACCTAGTCCTGGAAGAAAAGCTGTAAATGGACTTGCTATTATTGAAGCAAAAGATGCTTTTGCTAAGGATTTTTTTCTTAATCTTATTTTTTTAATTTTTACTATTTTTTGTTTGGGTATTTTTGTTTTTTGTTTTATACTTATTATAAGGCTACTTGCACCAAATAAACCTGTTAAAAGAGGAAGAAGTGGTTCTTTTATATTAAGATTAAGTGATGCAAGTCCAAGAAATCCAGCTAAAAGGAAAATAATTAATGCCCAAATTTTCTTTTGATAATTTTTTATAAAATCTTGTTTTTTAAATCCTCCTTCACTTAAGACCAAATATACAGAAGCTAATAAAAGAATTATCCACATGATTCTTGTTACATAAGGGTAAATTATTGGAAGAAGATATATAAAAATAGGAGTGAAAAGCAAGATTATTAATAATGCTGTTAAACTTCCATAAAGAGTGAAGATGAGTGCAAAATAACCTTGTCCTTTTAATAATAATTGATGTCCTGGAAGAACAGAGAGGATAGAATCTTCATCAGGAGCACCTAAAAAGATTGAGGGAACATAATCTACAAAGGTATGGGTAATTGCCATGGCTGTTATAAAAATAACAAGTATTAGTGGGGTAGTTATATTAAGAAGGGTTGCAGAAAATCCAAGAAGGATTATTGCTATAAGATTTATATGAATTCCTGGAATAAGGCCTGTGATAACCCCTGCGAGGATGCCGAGGAGAATTGCAAGGATTAGATAGATTATCATTTATTTTCTTTGACAACTATTGTTAATAGGTTCAGTAAGTATCATAAGTTAATCTGATTGTTTTAGTCTTTTAAGAACTTCATCCAATGTTCCGGTGAATGGGCCTTGATTTTCAATACATATTGTTGAAGTCATTGCTGCGAATTCACCTTGTTTTATTGGGTCATCAAACAATTCTAGTGCTTTGATAAAACCTGCTATGTATGTATCTCCAGCTCCTGTAGGATTCACAAGTGTATTAGGAGGATATGCTTTAATTGAATATTCTTTATTTTTTAAAAAGAGTCTTGATCCTCTGCTTTCAAGTGTGACAATTACATTTTTTACTCCTTTACTTTGAAGATAAGAAGCTCCATCTCTTAGATTTTGGCATTTTGTGATGAATTCTAATTCTTTATCATCTAAAAATAAATATTCCACGAAAGGCAATAGTTTAAGGATCTTCAATGGATTTTTCCATACAATGTGATTTTTATTATCTAGATACCTGATTATTCCTTGAGCTGCTAGAATAAGTTTGTTATTTTTAGACAACTTTTCTATTAATGTGTCTGAAAAATTATTGTGAAATAAAGGACCGAGGATAATATAATCTGTTTTAGATAATTGTTTAAGGGGGATATCTTCTAGGGTAATTATATTATCAAATACATCAGCAAATTCAGCAAATTGCACTCGTGCATTTGCATCCTTATTTAGATATTTATTTGTGAATTGAATTGTGCTATTTTTAGATATTGGTATAAGATGAAATTTAATACCTTTAATCCAATGAGATTCACTATCATCATATGATGCAAAGACAGTAGTATCTATATCTAAGGATGAGAGAGCCTGTCCTGCATAATAAGTAACTCCACCTGGTTGGTAGAATTCTTTTCCTTTTACAATATTGCAATCTTTACAAAGTGGTCCAATAATACTAATTTTCATTTTTATACTCCTTAAGATATCTCTTCCTAATTAATTAAAAAGCCAGTTGTCTATATAATATCTTTCCGCATCTAAAGGTGTGGGTTTCCTTTTAATATTTACTTATAATAAAGCTATGCTCCTCCTCTTTAAAGCTATTGATGTTATAAGTTATTGATATTTTGTTTTTATTTATTTAATATTATTTTATCTGCTTGAATTTGTAAGGTTTGGTTATATTCTGTTATTTTTCCAATCACGGTTATGTTTTGATTGTTGGCTAGGTTTGTGGGATTATTTAATATAATATCTATTTTTCCTGTTGAATCTTTTATTGAGATTATTTGAAAATTAGAATCTTCAAAAGTTCTTATATTAAATATTTGTCCCTGAACTTGTGTTTTTTGGTTTAAAAGTTTGTTATTTATATCACTAATATTTGTTATGTTTGGAGAGAGGAATTCTGATAAAAATAAAAGAAGAAGAATTCCAAGAAGAGAAATTGATAAGGTTGTTTTTAAGTTTAATTTTAATTTCATTATTTATACTATCAGTAGAAAAGTTTAATAAGGTTTTGTTACTGATTTTTTTATAAAATGGTATTAAGTATTGATGAAAGATTTGAATTAGTTAGAAGAAATACTGAGGAGATTGTTAAAGAAGAAGAGTTAAAGAAATTGTTGAGGACAAAGAAAAATCCAGTTGTTTATTGGGGAACCTCTGTTACTGGAAAACCATCTCTTGCTTATTTTTTTCCTTTATTGAAATTAAGTGATTTTGCTAAAGCAGGTTTTAAGATCAAGGTTTTATTAGCTGATTTACATGGGGCCTTAGATAAAACTCCTTGGATTGTTTTAGAGCATAGGTATGATTACTATAAGGAAGCTATTACTCAGATTTTTAAGGCATTAAGAACTGATTTGAGCAAAATAGAGTTTGTTAAAGGAAGTGAATTTCAATTAAAACCAGAATATAGTTTTGATGTTTTGAGGCTAGCAAGTATGAACTCTATTAATGATTGTAAAAGAGCTGCTTCAGAAGTTGTTAAGTTTGGAGACAACCCTCATACAGGTGGTTTGATTTATCCAATAATGCAGGCTTTAGATGAGCAGTATTTGGATGTTGATGTTCAGTTTGCTGGTTTAGATCAGAGGAAGATACTTATGTTTGCAAGAGAAAATTTGCCTAAACTACATTATGATGCAAGAATTGAAGTTATGACTCCGATGATTCCTGGTTTAGTTGGGGAAAAGATGAGTTCTAGTATTCCTAAAACTAAAATAGATTTGACAAATAGTGAGAAAAGTGTTAGGGAGAAGATAAATAAGGCATATTGCATAGCCGGAGATCCTGATAATGGGATTATGGCTTTATTAAAATATGTTATAATGATTTTAAAACAAGATAGAAAAGAGATGTTTGTTGTTGAAAGAACTGCGAAATATGGGGGAAATTTGGATTTTGTTGATTATGAATCTATTGAAAAGGCATTTAGGAAAAAAGAATTACATCCTCTTGATTTAAAAAATGCTGTTGCTAAAGAAATTTCTAATTTATTGAGTAAAATTAATAAGAAAAAGTTAAATGAGTTAGGGAAGAAGGCGTATTGATTAAACCCTACAACCTGAAGCATTACTTCTGTATTCTAAATCACTTTTAGATTGAGAAGATTTTTCTGATTCTTTAGGAAGATTATATTTACACTTAGCACCAAGTTGCACTTTAATTATATGGGCCCCATAATTACATTCGCCTAAAGCTCCTTGAGTAGGATGATAAGGACGACATCCAGCACCACAAGATCTTATATCTTCGTTTTCCATTTTCTATTAACAAATTTATTATTTTTAAACATTTATATACTATTTATTCAGTAATCAATTCAACAATATCTTTATCTTTTACAATATGTGAGAGTCCTACTTTTTGATTTGTAAATTTGCTTGAAGGTCCTGAGATTTTTGCGAATTTAACTTTTTTAGAATATCCATGAAGGATTTTTTCTGCAACATCTTTTAAAGTTGAGTTAGGAGAGAGTATGACTGGAACCTTATCTTGTTTTTCCCCTTGTTTTTTTGTGTAAATTCTTATGATATTAAATGATTTAAAGATTTTTTCTTTTAAATCTTGTATTCCTTCAGTTGTTCTACAAGATATTATAACAAAATTGTGCTTTTTAGCTCTTAAAGTTTCGGATATCTTTCTTTTTGTTTCTTTATTATGTGTGTCTATTTTATTAAAAACAATGATTTTCTTTGCATTTTTATTTTGTTTAACATGTTCTAAGATTGGTTTTATCTCATGAATTTTTTCTACAACAATTAGGAGAGTGTCTGCATTGTTTATAATTCCTTTATCAAAGTTTTCACTTGCAATTGGAGGCAAGTCTATTATTTGTATGATGCATCCTTGATAATTTAAAGTCCCTACTTCAGGTTCTGAGGTTGTAAAACCATAACTTGCTATTTTTGGTTGGGCATTTGTTAATGTTTGAAGCACTGAGGATTTTCCAGAATTTGTTAAACCTATAAGAACTGCCTGAAGATATTCTTTTTTTATCCCTTTCTTTCCTTTTGATTTCTTTTTTTTAGTTTCTAATTCTTTTTTTAGTTTTTTATATCTTGTTCTAATATTTTTTCTTAAATTTTCTCCCCCTTTGTGTTTTGGCAGGGACCTTATCATTTTTTCAAGAGCAAGAAGTTTTTGTTCAGGTGTTGAAGCTTGATGATATTCTGCTTCTGCATTAATATATTCTGGATGCGCATTGATTGGCATACTTAATATAGTCAAACAGAATTTATAAGTGTTGTGGGTTAATTATTGGAAAATTGTTTATAACCTATTTTTTATTGTTTTTAATGTGGGTTAATTTTTATAGGATAATTTATATAGTATTTTTTGTTTATTTTTTTATAATTCATACCAGTTAACCCGCAAAAATACTAATATTTTATAAGCACAAACTTTCTTCTTAGACAGAAGAAGACAAGTTTGAACAAAGAAGAACTATTATAGAAGATGAGAATATTAAATTATTCAGAATAGAGCTAAAATATAATAAGATTTCAGTAAAAAAGAGGAAGATGGTGCATAAGAAATATATAAAAAGAAAAGGCAAAACTTTTGGGCCTTATTTATATGAAAATTATAGAGAAAATGGGGTTACAAAAACAAGATATTTAGGTAAAACTTCTGAAAAAAAAATTAAAAAAGGAATAAGGAATATTAAAAAAAGTGTAGAGAAAAATAAAACTTTGTTTATTCTTGTTGGAATAGTTTTATTCTTTTTAATTTTAATTTTTTCTGGTTTATTTTTTTTAGAAAAAAGTAGATTTTTGGGTATGGATAGGTTAGAAGGAGAACTTCCTAGTGAAACTGTTGATGTTTTTATTAATATTTTCCCTAATAACCCCCCTGAGATTTTAAATATTACTGATGAAATTTATGTTTGTGAGAACACTTTTTTATCTTATATTTTCAATGTAATAGACCCTGATAAAGTTGTTGATGAGTTTGGAAGTTTAATTGTAAATGTAGATATTAGTGATAAAGATCCTTTTTATATAATGTCTAGTGTTTTAGATGATTATACTATAGAATCAGAAATTTTTTCTTTTAGTGCTTTAGATAAAACTCATGTTGAACAAAAAAGAAATGGAAATGATGCATGGGCTGTTTATCCAGAAACTATTACTGCAAGTGATTGGATGTTTTCAGACTCAGTTGATACAAATATAATAGTTATTGAAGTTAATAATCCTCCAAGTTTTGATATCGGAGCAGAAACAATTGATTTATATGTTAGGGGAGAAGACAATGTTTTTTATTATGATCTTGGAACTCTTTTAATAGGACAAGGTGAAGAAACTCCCTTAAATGATTTGGTTTTTAATTTAGATTTCTTAAGTGCTGTGCCGCCTTTTTTTGGAATTAATGAGGAGGGAGTAATAAATTTTACAGGTGATGATAGTTTTATTCTTCCTGGACAAAATTTTACTACTTATCATTTAAATCTTAGTGTTCAAGATACTGGGTTAGCAAGTCTTAGGGATAATATACACCCAAATATAAGTCTTTGTTATGCTTATGGATTAACTGAAGACCCTCAATCATGGAGTCAGGATTTTTATTTAACAATAACTAAAGAAAATAGGGCTCCTCAGATTACTTCTTATTATCCTAATTTAAGTTTGAATGCTTTAGGAACTGATGTTTTATACTTTAATATAACTGCAAAAGACCCTGATTATACTCCTCTTGATGTTTATTGGTATGTAGATTCTGTTGAAAAAGCACATATAAGTGGGTTTAATAGAACTGATTTGTCTGAATTTGAATATACTTTTGGTTGTAATATTTTTGAAAATCATATAATTAAAGTTGTTGTAACAGATGGTTTATTAAATGATTCTATTCAATGGAATTTAAGTTTGACAAATGTGGCTTGCCCTATTTCTTTACCAGAAGTTTTTACAGGAGGGAGTAGTGGAGGTTTGTTTTGTAAGGAAAAATGGGGTTGTGAAGAATGGAATCAGTGTGAAAACCTTTTACGAGGAATTGTTTCTAATGAAATAACTAAGGAGCATGAATTATTAATTAATGAAAGATGTGAACTTTTTAATTATACAGTGGATCGTTGTGGATTTCAAACAAGAGATTGTTTTGATGCAAATAGGTGTAGAACAAATAAAAGTAAACCAGGGATTATAAGGGAATGTTATTATACAGAACACCCTGATTGTGCTGATGGTATTAAAAACTGCCATAATGGAAGTTGTGAAGTTTTAGAAGATTGTGGTGGCCCTTGTCCTCCTTGCCCAACTTGCTCTGATGGAATAAAAAACCAGGGTGAAGAAAAAAGAGATTGTGGGGGTCCTTGTAAACGTTGCATAGAAATTCCTTTTACAAGCGTGTTTTTTAAATCAGTTATTTCATATTCTTTAATAGCTTTGTTAATCTTGATATTGGTTTTGGTTTTTAGACAACTTAAAAAATATAAGGTATTTAAAGAAATGGAAATAAAAACCCCAAAAAAAACCATACAAACTTTAAAAAATGTTGGTGATAAAAAACATCTCCCTAAGTTTATTTTTATTATTTTCGTTATTATATTATTATTTTTAGCTAATACTTTTATAATAAATTTTGCTCAAACAGGCAAATTTATTCCAGGGCCTGAAGATATTAGTTCTTTGGCAAGTTATGGTTTTCTTAACAATTTTATTAGGAATTTACCAATCCTTTTTGTTAGTGGGCCAATAGTTAGTTTTGATAATGTTGCTGAATTAACTATCAGTGATGATAGTGATATTGCAAATGTTTATAATGGACAGGATTTTTCTTTTTATGCAAATTATAATTATGTTAGTAATGGGTTACCTATTAGTACTGGTTATTGTAGAATAAGATTTGAAGATTATCTTGGAGCATATTCTGGTTTTGAAAGTATGGTTTATGATGGGGCATTAAGATTTAAATATATAAGAATTGGAGGATTTAATTATAAAGGTTCTTATGATTTTGAAATTGAGTGTTCAGAAAATGGAGAATTTATTGAAAGTACTAGTCCTGGATTTGTTAGAGTTAATGAGCAGTATACAGTTAAAAACACTCCCCCAATTTTTATTTTAGAGTCATATCAAACTACTTATTATGGTTTTGAAGATACTGTTTTAATTTATAATTTTTCTGCTAATGTTACTGAACCAGATATAAATGATGAATTGATTTTTAATTTTCAATCAATAAATTTAGAAGATGTTTCTAATTATCCTTGGTTTTTGATAAATTCTTCTACAGGGGTTATGGTTGTTAATGCAACAGTAGATGAAGAAACAGATGATTTTCAAGTTTCTGTTGAAATTATTGATAGTGATAGTGAAGGAGAATTAAGAGATTTTGCCTTTTATATATATCCTGTCAATGATGCTCCTGTTTTTGTTAATTTACAAGATAAAGATCTTAGTTCAAAAGAATTGTTTTTATACACTATTCAAACAACTGATGAAGAAGATGATTTTCCATTTACATTTTTAGTTGATTTTATTGATTGTGATAATGCAACTCTTATTGCACGGGGAAATTGCACTTTATTTACTTTAGGAGATTATGTTGTTGATGGGTTAAATGGGTTTTTAGATATAAGTTTTATACCCAAAGATATTGATGTTGGAAATTATATTGTTAATTTTAGTGTTATAGATAATAGTAGTTTAGGAGATAAAATGACAAGCCAGGTTGTTAATTTTACTGTTCAGTTTGCATTATGGAATGATTCTTCAAATTATAATTATTCACTTGTGGAAGGTCAGTTACATCCTGATTTTCCTTTGGATTTAAATACAAAAATTGTTAATGCTACTCCTCCAGTGATTTTTTACAATGAAACTAGTTTTCCTTCTTTTAATTTAACTTCTAATGGAATTATTGATTTTATACCAGAAGATGCTGATGTTGGAAACTATTATTTTAAAATAATTGCTGAGGATTTTTTGATGAAACCTTCTTTTAAATTTTTTAATTTTACTATAAATAATATTAATGATGCCCCTAATATTGTACTTATTAATGCAGAAGAGATTATTAGTATAGATTCTAGTTATAATATTGAAGCTTATGAAAATGCAAATGTTCAAATTTTCTTATTTGTTGAAGATGATGATTTTTTAATTCCATTAGGACAAAAAAGTTTTTATGATGAAAATTTGGATTTAGATTTAACTATTATTGGACCAAATATTGCCCTTTTTAATTTTGCTTTAGATTCTGTGAATGGAAATCAAGCTAGATATGATGCAGCATTTACTCCTCGTGAATTAGATGTTGGAGAGTATGAGGTGATTATAAATATTACAGATAATAGTAGTGTTTCTGATATTTTAAGTTTTAATTTAACAATTTTTTCAAGAAGTTATGACGCTCCTCAAATTCTTTATCCAGATATTTTTACAGAATTTAGTCTTTCTGAGAATATTAGTTCAGATTTAATTTTTAGAGCAAATCATACTGTTGGGGATAATTTAACTTATATGTTTTATATTGATAATGAATTAAAGTATGAGACAAATTATTATGGGGATGCTAGGGATTTAAATTGGAAATTTACACCAAATTTCACAGAAGAAACTTATGGTGAAATCCATAATTTAACTTTGATTGTATTAAATCCTTATTTTTCTGATTTAAATGCAAATAGAACCTGGAATTTAACTATAAATCATACAAATGCTCCTATGGAATTTATTAGAGATATAGGTGATAAAAAAGGAATTTCTCTTGATTATTCACTTATGGTTGATTTAAAAAATCATTTTTCTGATGTAGATTATTTTGATACTTATTATAATCAAAGTGTTAAGTTTGATATTGTTGGTGATCAAGGAATTATTCTTGTTAGTGGGATTTCATCAGATTGGATTTTTGCTCTTTCTTCATCAGTTCCAATAACAGAATCTTTTAATATAACTGCCTATGATTTAAATATGACTAATAGTTCTTTTAGTTTAACTAATGCTACAAGCAATAGTTTTATAGTTGAGTTTGTTCCTCCAACATTAGTGCCTGTTCCTGTTCCTACACCAGTTACATCTAGAACTAGGACTGTTCCTATTTCAATAAAGATAATCATGCCAGGCAAAATTTCTGCATATGAGGGTGAAAAAATGGAAATTCCTTTGACTTTGATTAATAGCGGGTCAAGGACTTTTATGGATTTAGATTTGAATAGCTCGGCATTTAAGGATGGAGATCTTTTTAATGAAATAAAAACTTCACTTGATAAAACCTTTTTTAAATCTCTTAAACCAGGGGAGGAAGAAAATTTAACTTTGAGTGTATTTTTTGATACTGATAAGCTTGGAGATTATGAGATTTTAGTTAATGTAGTATCTAAATCTCCTTCATATAAGGATTGGGGTAAGATTCATGTTAGTTTACAAGCAATAAATGAATCTGAAGCAAGGGAATTGATTTTATTTACACAAGAGTTTATTGCTCAGAACCCTCAGTGCATTGAGATTAAGGAAGTTGTTAATGAAGCTCAAAAATATTTTGAAGCAGGAGATTATGCAAGGGCAAGAGAAAAAGCAGAGCAAGCAATAGATGCTTGTGAAGAAACTATTTCACAAGTTAGTCGACTAAGACTAAGAATTAAAGACTTTAAAAGCTGGTATTTATTATTGGCGGTTATCTTAGCTTTTGTTATTGGATTAGTTTATTATTTTTTTAAAAGAAGGAGATTAAAGAGTCTTAGAAAGGCAGTTCCTAGCACTGCTTTATTAGGGTAACATAAAAAGGTTTAAGAAATATGATTGGTTGAAATAAATATTAATAAAACTATTAATAAAATGGAAAGGATATTAGTATCTTAAAATATCACGAGAAATAATGAGAAAGATTAAGTTATGTTTTCATATTTAAAACTTAAAATATTTAACAAATAATGAGATAAACAAGAAACAAAAAAAGAGGCAAAATGGCATCAAGTAATCAAGAAGAAAAATTATTGCAAGAAAGATTAAAAAATCTTGAAAATAAATCTAAGGAAAATCTTTTTTCAGAAAGTTTTGAAAAACCTGTAGAATCTAAGATAGAGGCAGAGCCTGAATCAGAAATAGAACCTGAAGAAGAACCTGAAGCAGTTGCTGAACCAGAAGAGGAAGAGTCTGAAGAAATTTCTGAACCTGAGCAAATAGGTAAAAAGTCTAAACTTAAAACTGGAATTAAAAGATTAGTAAAACCTATTAGGAAAAAAATTTTAACTCTTCCTTTAGGTGTTAAAAAACTTAGTGAATCTGAAATTAAATGGTGTACAAGAAATATTTCAAAATTAAAAAAAGAAATGTCAAAAATAATTCTTGGACAAGAAGATATTGTTAATGGTTTGATTATGGGTTTGCTTTGTAATGCTCATGTTTTAGTTGAAGGGGTCCCAGGTATTGCTAAGACTTTAGCAATTAGGGCTTTGGCTTCTGCAAGTGGCTGTGCTGTTAAAAGAATTCAGTTTACAGTTGATATGCTCCCAACAGATATTATTGGATTAACTAATTATACTCCTGAAAAAGGATTTGAGATTATTAAGGGGCCAATTTTTGCAAATTTTGTAATAGCAGATGAAATAAATAGGGCTCCTCCAAAAACACAATCTGCTTTAATTGAAGGTATGCAGGAAAAGCAAGTAACTATTGGAAGAAAGAAATTTCACTTACCAAATCCTTTTTTTGTTATGGCTACTGAAAACCCAATAGAAAATGCAGGAGTTTATCCATTGCCAGAAGCTCAAATTGATAGATTTTTATTTAAACTAATTATGGGATATCCTAAGGAAAAGGTAGAAAGAGAGGTTATGGAGACTAATATAACCATTAGGAAATTTGAAGCTTTTGGATTAAAGCCAGTGATTACTCCTAAGGAAATAATAAAAATGCAATTAATTGTTCAAAAAGTTTATTTAGATGAGAATATAAAATCATATATTCTTGAAATAGTTAGAAAAACCAGAAATAAAGAATTTAAAAATGCTGAATATGTTGCATATGGTTCTTCTCCAAGAGCGTGTATTGGATTATTTATTGCAGGTAAGGCAAGGGCTTTAATGCAGGGCAGAAATTATGTTCTTCCAGAAGATATAAAAAAAATTGTTTTTGATGTTATGAGACACAGGTTGATTTTATCTTATAAAGCAACTCTTGATAAAATAAGCCCAGATTCTATAATTCAAGAAATTTTAAGTTCAGTTAAGGTGAAATGATATTTGAAAGAATTAATATTACATAGAATATTAGTAATGAGTAAAATATAATATTATGCCTGATAGAAGTTAAGATTTATAGAAGAGAATAACTAAAACTAGTATCTTATTAAAGGATTATGAGGGACAATGAGGAGATTGAGCTACTCAAATAACCAGATTAAAAAATTTATGATATTATAAAATAAAAAGAAGTAAAATGGCGGAAAGAAAATTAAATCTTGATATTGCAGGAGCTGTTTCTGAATTAGAGATGTTAATTCAGAGAGTTTTTCCTAGAAATATTGTGTATAGACTTCTTCTTGGAAAAGGATTGGAATTTGATGGTTTTAGAGTTTTTACTCAGCAAGATGATGCCTCAAATATTGATTGGAAAGCAAGTGTTAAGGCAAAAGAGCTTCTTGTTAGAAAATATATTGAAGAAAGAGATTTGAAATTTGTATTTATAGTTGATGTTAGTGATAATATGGTTTTTGGTTCAACAGAGAAATTAAAATGTGAGTATTGTGCAGAATTATCTGCTGCATTATCGCATCTTATGTTGGGTAGTGGAGATCAAGTTGGGTTTGTTTTATTTAGCGATAAAATAGTGGAGATTAGACCTCCTGAATTAGGCACAAAACAATTTGAAATTTTTGTAAATCATTTATCAGACCCGCTGGTTTATGGTGGAAAATCAAATTTAAATGAGGTTTTAGATATTTTAGTAAAAACTCTTGAAAGAGATACTTCTATGATTTTTCTTATATCTGATTTTATTAAGTTTGGAGAAAATCAACAGAGAAATCTTGAGGTATTATCTGGATTATTTGAAACAGTTGCAATTATTGTAAGAGACCCTTTAGATAATAGTCTGCCAGATATTAATAAAGAGGTTATTATTCAAAATCCAGATACTGGAGAAAAATTACTTATTAATCCAAGAGTTGCTAAAAGAGTTTATGAGGCAAATGCTTTAAATCAGTTGAGTTTAGTTAAAAAAACTTTTAAGGATTTTAATATTGATTATTTAGAACTTTCAACTGATAAACCTTTTTCTGTGGAATTTGCCACATTTTTAAAAGAAAGAATTAAAGGAGGAAGAATCGTGAGACTTAAAAATGTACGTTAGTTTTACACATCCATTTTATCTAGTATTTTTGTTTGTAATTCCTGTTTTAATTTTACTTCATTTTTTCGGGCTTAAAAATATTAAAGGGAGAGCTTTAAGTTTTGCAAATTTTGAATCAATTGCAAGAGTTAGAGGAATAGATTTATATTCAAAAAATATTCTTCTTCTTCTTTTTAATATATTATTTGCTGTTTTGCTGGTATTTGCGCTTTCAGGTTTTACTTTGCATAAAGAAATGGCTGCGAGTGAATTTTCATTTGTTATTGCTATTGATTCTTCTGAAAGTATGTCTGCAGTAGATATGTCTCCAGATAGAATCTCTGCTGCAAAAGAAACTGCTATAGATTTTGTTAAGTCATTACCTTCTGGTTCTTCTGTTGGAGTCATTTCTTTTTCAGGGAACTCTCAGGTTGAACAAGGTTTAACAAAAAATAAACCTGATGTAAAATATGCAATAGATAACATAGAAATAGGTTTTATTAAAGGGACAGATATTTTTGAGGCGATTTCAAATTCAATTGAATTATTAGATAAAGAAAAAAGAAAGGCAGTTGTTTTATTAAGTGATGGGCAGATAAATATTGGAAATTTTGATAAAGCTATAAATTATGCAAAAGCAGATGAATTAGTTGTTCATACTTTGGGTATTGGGACTGTGACTGGTGGCGAGACTAGTTATGGACTTTCTACATTAGACGAAGATAGTTTGAAAAGTTTGGCATATAATACTGGCGGGGAATATTTTAATGTTAAAAACAAACAAGATATGAGAGATTCTTTTGATGAAATAATTCAGGTTACAGAGAAAATGGGTTCTCTTGATTTTACTCTCTATTTTATTATAATTGTGATAATTCTTTTTGTTGTAAAACAGTTTTTGCTTAGTATTCATAAGATAATTTGGTAGACCAAATTATCTGTTAGTAATTTATAAAATTTTAAGTTGTGTTGATGAACTTAGAACTATTTTGTATGTGGGAGGGTAACTTAAAGAAGAGCAGAATCTCTCTTTATTTTTATAAAAGATACTGAGAAAAAATAAAATTATTTATACTCTTCTAACAATTTATCAAACATATCAATTAATTGTTTGATTTGTGCAGAAGATGTTTCTTTTCCTTGATAATTTGCATCTGACATTGCTCTGCAGAATTTAGCATAATCTGGTTTGCTTTGTTTTTTAAATTGTTTTTCTAATTCTAAATAAGTCAGGCTATAACTTAAATTAAGATATTCTTCAAAAAAAGATCTTACAGCTTTATTAAGTTTTTCAAAATCTTTTGGGTTAGGGTTAGTTGATTTTTTCAAAACTTCAAGTTGGTCTTTATATTTGGAAAATCTTTGTTTTTCTGATTTTATGTTTTTATATAATTTTTTATTTTTAAATAAGATAAACCAGGCGACTGCAATTAAAATTAAAATAACTAATCCTATTGGAATAACTATCTTTAAAGGTATTAAAAATGCCATTTTTATTTATAATGTTTTATTAATATAAAAAAGTATCGTTAGGGTTATGTATTTAAATGTTGAAAGATTAGATAATTTATTAAAAATATTAATATTTTATAAAGTATAACGAGATACTCACTGAGATTAAGTTATTTATCAACTCAACTTGAAATATTTAATAGATACTGAGAAAAAAATGATGAGGAAAGGAAAAAAAGCAAACTCACGCTTTGACTTGGTTATTAAGAATAATATTTTGTCAAAGTCAAAACGCTCAAACTCACCTTTGGAGTTTTTGTTTAAGAATAATTTACTAAACTCTAAACGCTCGCAAGTTAGTATATTGGTTTTGGTTCTTATTATTTTGATTATTTTGATTTCAGTGCTTATTGTTTGGAATTTGGTTGTTCCTTTAGTTCGTGAAAAAGGAGAAGAAGTTGAAACAAGTTCATTTATAATAGATTTAGATATTGAAGAGGTTATTTTATTTGAGACAGGAGCTTTAAAAGTAACTGTTAAAAGAGGTTCTGGAAAAGGGGAGATTGATGGGTTAAAGTTTATTTTTAATGGAGAAGGAAAAAGTGCTTCTGAAATAAAAGAAGAAAATTTACCTAAAGAATTAGAAACTAAAACTTATAGTTTTAGTCCTGTACTAGGTATTGGAAAAATTCAAGATGTTTCTATTGCTCCAGTTTTTGGGAATAAATTAGGTATGGAATCTAAATCAGATGTGAGTAAGATTATAGAAATCCCTAAGGGGTTGGTTTCTTGGTGGAGATTTGATAATGAGCAAGATTTTGTTGATGGTAATGAGGGGGTTTTAGTTGGTGGAACAAGTTTAGTTGATGGTAAGTTAGTCTCTATAAGTGCAGGAGATTATTTTGAGGTTTTAGGAAACACTAATTTAAATATAAATGATAAAATAGCACTTAGTTTTTGGATTAAAACAAATGAGGATTCTGGTTTAATAATTAAAAAAGGAACTAACTATGAAGTTTCTTTAGTTGATAAAAAAATTAAGTTTTCTTTTAGTAATGGAGATATTCAAACTGCTAATGAATTGGATTTAGGATGGAATCATGTTCTTGTAAGTGCAGATGTTGGAGGGGTTAAAAAAATTTATATTAATAATGAATTAGAAACTTTTCAAGTAAGTTATAATTTTAATACAAATAATGATAGTTTAGTTATTGGGCAAATTTCTGGAGAGTTTGATGAAGTTATGTTTTTTAATGATGTTTTAGCTATTGGAGAAGCTGAAGCTATTTATAATAATCAAAAAGATAATTTTAGTTAAATAAATAAAAAAATCCATGCCCTTTAGGGTGTGGTAACAAATATCAATAACTTATAAAATTTAAAGCTTTGAAGATGAGAAGTGCATAACTTTAAAGTAAGAAGAGATAATAAGGAAGCCCACGACTTTAGTCGTGGGAGGATGTCACTTAAAAAATTGTTTTTTTAGAGTTTCTTTGATGTATTAGCTGTTTTAAGAGTTGCATAGCTTAAAGTATACCTTGTTTTTATATACATACATATTAAGTATTAATTGTACTTAATATAGTAAGATTTAAAAGCTATTTCTACATACATATTAAGTATAGGTGTATAAAGTGGTGAATGTAGTTATATTTAGAGATATTTGTAATCATATTAATTATTTTATTTTTTTAACTAAATTTTTAGGGAGCAGGCTGCCTGCTTTACACACCTTAAGAAATTCTATTTCTCCTAAGGTAGTTTGCTCTTTATTTTTTTATAGTAGTATTGATAATTATTTTATTTTTTTAACTAAATTTTTAGGGAGCAGGCTGCCTGCTTTACACACCTTAAGAAATTCTATTTCTCCTAAGGTAGTTTGCTCTTTATTTTTAAAATGATAGAAGAAATAAGGAAATTACAAGAGAGAAAACAAAAGCTTTTAGAAGCAGTTAGAGCTACTAAAGAAAAAAAGAAAGGCGTGATTAAAATAGTTCAGGATTTGCTTTCCCAGTATA